>Ga0209933_1000882_pt1 | contig 39876 bp, 23 predicted proteins | sample ThiBiot_300_biof_FD_183944 | JGI IMG/M metagenome (GOLD analysis project Ga0209933, IMG submission 183944) | Wastewater bioreactor microbial communities from Cape Town, South Africa - Thiocy_cont_300_biof (SPAdes) | ecosystem: Engineered > Bioremediation > Thiocyanate > Unclassified | place...
TGCGGGTGCGATTGTCTGGACGAACCAGTTGCTGATGGGGTATCCCTGGGTGAATGTGGTCCCTGTCGGTGCGGACGCGGAGTTGGCGATGTAGGTGAGTCCGGATGTGGTCGAATCGCGGACGGTCACGTTAGTCGCTGTAGTGGACCCGACATTGGTCAGCACGATGGTGTAGGTGAGTACTTCACCAAGTTGTGCCTTCGACTTATTGACTACTTTGTCAAGCGTTAGGCGTATAGGCAAAGTGTAGAATCCAGCATCCAGATTCAGGTTGTTTTCGGCAGCTGCTAGCGTGACCGAGCGAGTGAATCCGGTGATGGGGTTAGCATCACTGTCTTTGGCGTCATTACCTCCTTGTTGTGCTGGCGAGGCTGTGTAGCCCGACGGTTGAGTAAAGCCTACAACATAACTGAAGCTGTTGCCCGGTGTCAGACCTGTGAATGAGTACAGCCCTGAAGCATTGGTTGTAGTGGTTGCTGAAATGACGCCATCCGTGTATAGAGTAACGATGACCCCGGCAATTGGGGGCTCCCCAACATCCTGAATCCCATCTTTATTCAGGTCATGCCAGACAAAGTCGCCCAGGCTGGCGGTAACGGCGGGCTGAGCGGGTACTAGATAGCCAGCATCCAGTGTTGAATTGAACTCTCCCGGTGTCAGCGTTACTGATTGGGTAAGCCCGGTGATCAGGTCAGCGTCACTATCTTTAGTTCTATCCGTCCCGCTGAGTGGCGTAGTGATTGTATAGCCGGTTGGGGCCGTAAACCCTACTGAATAACTGAAACTGTTGCCTGGTGTAAGCCCAGTGAAGGAATAAAGGCCACTGGCATCGGTAGTGGTAGTGGAAGAAGTTGCGCCATTAACATATAGCGTAACAATTACTCCTTCGATGCCCGGCTCGATGCCGTCCTGAAGCCCATTCTTATTCAGGTCAATCCAGACAAAATCTCCCAGCCCGGCGGGAATCAGGTAGAAGCCCGCATCCAGGGTTGAGTTGTACTCGCCGTTCGTCAGCGTTACGGATTCAGTCCGTCCTGTAATCAGATCGGCGTTTGAATCCTTGGTCCGATCGGTGCCACTGTAAGGAATCGTAGCTGTGTAACCGGCTGGTGGAGTGAAGCCTACCACATAGGAAGTACTGTTGCCCGGTGTCAATCCGGTGAAGGAGTAGAGTCCAGAGGCATCGGTTACGGTGGTAGCCGAGGCAACCCCACTGGTGTAGAGGATGACGGTCACGCCCGGAATAGGTGCTTCGTTTTGATCCTGAACCCCATTTTTGTTGGCATCCACCCAGACAAAGTCACCCAGACTGGCAGCATTGGACGAACAATTCTGAGACAATTGCTGGCTGATAGAGCAGCCATTGAGTGTTAGGGTAATGAGTACAGGCTGCCCTGAAGGGATGTCGGTGATTGTCGATCCTGTGATTGTACCCAAGGAAGCCGTGACCGATGCGCCTGGAGTAGCGGTAAAACTGACCTGGTATGTAGCTAATCCATTACAGGATACACTGGTTAGCAGAGCGGGCAGTTGATTGACCGTGATGGTAGCGGTAGTGCTACTGATACAACCCGTTGCATTGGCGACAGTGACTGAGTAGGCAGTGGTGCTAACGGGAGTTGCTGTCATGAGGCCGGTAGTATTTGTCGTGCCGTTGCTAAAGGTATAGCTAGTGCCTCCTGTAGCGGTCAGCGTAACCGACTCCCCTGCACAAATAGTCGCGGAGGTCAGGGCCGGGGTCGGTAATAGATTGACAGTGACAGTGGCTGAAGCAGAGGCCGAACAGTTGGCTCCACTGCTGGCAGTAACTGAGTAGGCGGTGGTACTGGTGGGTGCTACAATCAGGAGACCCGTAGTGTTGGCAGTACCATCGGAGAAGACGAACGAGCTTCCTCCTGAAGCCGTCAGGGTAACTGACTGCCCAACGCATAGGGTTGCTGATGAGAGTGCAGCTACCGGATTGTTGTTGACGGTTACGCCCCCCGTGGCAACAGCCTGACAACCGGCTGCATCAGTAACAGTAACGGAATAGGCAGTGGTACTAACGGGTGCTACTGTCAGTAGTCCGGTGGCGTTGGTTGTTCCGTTACTGAAGGCATAACTGGTGCCTCCGGTAGCGGTAAGGGTTGCCGACGCACCAGCACAGATGGTAGCTGAACTTAAAGCTGCCGTGGGTAATGGATTAACATTAACGGTAGCAGTAGTGGTGCTATGGCAACCACTGGCATTAGCAACAGTGACTGAGTAGGCGGTGGTGCTAACGGGAGTTGCTGTCATGAGGCCGGTGGTGTTCGTCGTGCCATTGCTAAAGGTATAGCTAGTTCCACCAGTGGCTGTCAGGGTTACGGGCTGACCAGCGCAGATGGTAGCTGATGAGAGAGTCGCTATGGGTAGTTGATTCACACTAACGGTGGCGGTGGTAGTGCTGATACAACCCGAGGCATTGGCGACAGTCACTGTGTACGTGGTTGAACCCGCTGGCGTGACTGTAAAGAAGCCCGTAGCAGAGGTTGTGCTGGTGATGCCATTGGATAGCGTATAGCTAGTGCCGCCAGTCGCTGTCAGGGTAGTCGACTGGCCCGCACAGATTGTAGCCGACGTTAGTGTCGGGCTTGGTAACTGATTAACGTTGACGGTAGCGGTGGTGGTGCTATGGCAACCACTGGCATTAGCAACAGTGACTGAGTAGGCAGTAGTACTGGCAGGGGTTGCCGTCATCAATCCGGTAGTATTAGTCGTACCGTTACTGAAGGTATAGCTAGTTCCACCAGTGGCCGTCAGGGTTACGGGCTGACCAACGCAGATGGTAGCCGAAGAAAGGGTCGCTATGGGTAGTTGATTCACACTAACGGCAGCGGTGGTAGTACTGATACAACCCGAGGCATTGGCGACAGTCACTGTGTACGTGGTTGAACTCGTCGGCGTAACCGTAAAGGAACCCGTAGCAGAGGTTGTGCTGGTGATGCCATTGGAGAGCGTATAGCTGGTGCCGCCAGTTGCTGTCAGGGTAGTCGACTGGCCCACGCAGATCGTGGCCGACGTTAGTGTCGGTGTGGGAGTAGGGCTGACAACGACAGTGACAGTAGCCGTTGTCGAACAAACAGGACTGCTGCTTACCGTAAGCGTAAAAGTATGTGTTCCGGTCGGTAAACCTGATGTGGTTGCCGTGGCAGTTGTGCCATTCGTTACTGTAACACCGGTTGGCGCACTCCAGGCGTAGGTATAGCTACCAGCTGGAGTAACCTGTGCTGTTAGTGTCGCCGACGTTCCTTGGCAAACTGTAGTACTACCAAGATTCCCGTTTGCCTGGGCCAGTGCTGTAAATGAACAGGGCACAAAGCCTGCATCGAACGTAAAGTTATTAGCACCGGCTTGCCCTAGGGTGAACGTAACGATACCGCTGGCATTAGGGTCCGTATCGATATAGTCAGGGTTAGTACCCGTAGCTGAGTTGGGCTTACTACTCAGGCTGGCTGTGCTTACACTGGTTGGGAAAGTTAGTGTGTATGAACTTCCGCTAGTGATGCCTGTCAGGCTATAGACAAATCCTAAGGCGTTGGTGCCTGATGCATTCGAAAAATAATATTCCCCAGTTGAGTTGGTCGTTACGCTGACAGGGGAGGCCAGGCCGGGACCACTTAGCGTGACCTTCACGCCAGCTAATGGTGTTTCGCCGGGATCCTGGATGCCATTGTTATTGGAGTCTAGCCAGACCCGGTTGCCAATCTGTACAGGTGCAGGATTACAGACTACCTCAACATCACCCAAGCCATTTCCTTTACCATAGGTAGATACATCGTTCCCACTGAAAAAAATCTGCGCACTTGTTGAAGGGTCACCAAATCCATTATTTCTAAAGCGACGTATGCCGCCCGCATCGGTATGGGTGGTTGGGTCCATCACTGTTGACAGAACTTCACCGTAGCCTGGCAATAGAGCTAGTCCACCTAATACCATTTCCAGGTGGTAAGGCGTCACCGTATTCGGTTGAGAGATAGCATCTCCGTAGTAAAACTCTCCACCACCGATGCCCTGAGTTGTACTGGCACCAGCCGTAGCCGTACCACCACAAATACTAGCGTTATTCTCAATTGTCCACTGGTTGACCGACGGATTGCATTTTCCTGCTCTTAGTAGATCACCGGGAGCAATAGCTCTGTAGAGAGTAATATTATCAGTGGTGTTAGTGCCATAGTTTTGGTTTCCATACTGCTCGCCAAAACGGTCACGAAGCGCAATAATCATCGCGCCATCTACATCGATTTCAATGTCGGTGAGCATCGGTTGGGGGTGGCTGGCATTGGGTAGATCGTTACGGGCATAGCGGCTCAAAAACGAGTTAGGGGCCTGAGTGTCTACCCAAGGGAACCAATATTCTGCCCGGCTGGAGCCATCCTTGTCATTGTTAGTGGCCCCTTTCTTATACGTAAGAGGAAACGTTAGTACAGTAGTAAAGCTGCCATTGACCGGATTGAACTCATAAACAACCGCTTTCATGCCAGTTGTGTCGCGGGTTTGTAAGGGTATCGAATTATCGGTTGAACCAAGTCCGAAGCTTATCGTTGTGGAGACCGCTTCGTTGGTCGTAACGCCCCCAACGTACACGCGGTCCCGATAGTATTTCAAGCCAAATGGCCGGAATTGGCTACCCGTTCTTAGCGAAGGGGCAGGGATCGTGTAGGAGGTAGGCGTACCGGCAGTAGGGGTAAGGCTTGTCGGATTGTTGATTGGGATTCGGTATAGCTTCCGGTCGCCCAGATTGACAACGTATAATTCAGTGCCATCGTCAGATACTTCGAGATCACCCAGCCCCGCTTTACCTACCTGATCGAATACGGATGGGTCATAGTTGGGGGTAGCTGCCAGATTACTTAATGCTCGATCTGTGTTCGACAGGACTGTTGTGCTACCAGCTGCTGTTATAGCGGTTGCAGCGGAAGGAAGTGTGATGAATACCGAGTGGTTGCCGGCCAGATCGGAAAGATAAATAGCCCCCGGTCCGCCTGGGCCTAGCCCCGAGTGACGTTTCAGGAACGCTGACGTGAATAAGTGCTTACCTTGTCGTTGATACGCAACACCATAAAGGGTCCCGATTTCTTTATTTAAGCCCAGAGAGCTTTCGGCCGGTGAATCGCCGGTGCTGTTGTAAGGTAATTGAACCAGCACATCCCTATTGGCCGCAACCGTGGTGCCTAATCCGGTTCCGGTGGAGTTGCCGTTTACATAACAGGGAACGACGATTTGCGGATTACTCTGGCAATAGTCGGATGGATAGTTTAATCCAAAGTTTACACTGGTGCTACCTCCGTTAACAAACTGAACAGAAGTCGCGTTGTTAGTGCCGCGAAATCCGTCGAAGTCTCCTGCCGACAGATTGGTAAACTCTACCCGGTATGCGTTGGTATTGCCTACACTCAATGTGTAACTGCCCAGCGATGCAGTTAGTGTACTGCTAATGGCAGAGGCAGATACCACACCACTGGCATTATAGGCTTTGACAATGACCCCGCCTACCCCTGGTTCTCCGTAAGAATAAGTACCTGAAACTGGGGCGGCTTCATACGTTCCATTGCTGTTAAAGTCTCTAAAGACAGTGCCAGTAATGGTTTGGCTTGAACCAGGTATAGCAATCGCTATACTGATTATAAAAAATAGTAAAAGCCAACTTGTTGATTTTGTAGTAAACGTAGGCATATCTTCTATAGTCACGAGTAGATCAATACAACACGTGTGCTAGTTTGTCAAAAAGTATGCCGCAAAGAGTTAGTATGGATGAAATGCCAATAAATGCTAACAAACGTGTAGACGAAATCTAGTTTTGATATATGTATACTTTTTCATAAAAATAGAATTGAGCTCTTTAGCAAATAGTATGCCATTATTTTTTGTAATTCATTTACAAAGCATGTTTTTATATTAATGTAAAGCTGAAAATATTGTCTTTTTGTTTATTGTTATTTATATATGTTTATTTTTTATGAATTTGATGCAGCTGGTGTAAATTTATTGAGAGTAGAGTGGCTTTTCTTTTCCGTGTTCAAACTCGTACCTTGCAATTCACTCAATCCCTCTGGTGGAGAGAAGAAGTATGGAAAACGAGTATGAAACAAATAACCTGGATAACCGGGATGCCATGCATGAAGCTGAACCCTTTCGCATTCAGGTTGCCTGCGAAATCGGTACGCTCAGACGGTTGCTGATTCATAGCCCCGATCGGGGTTTGGGCAAAGTAATACCTTCCAAAGCACAGGACTGGCTCTTTGAAGACATCGTACATCTGGATATGATGCGCCGGGACGAGTACGACTATTACGTTAAGCTTCTGTTATATTTTCTGGACCCCGATACGATCCGGGGCAAGGTCGCGTCACTTGGTCCGGGTTCGGATCGGTCGTTTTTCAAACCCGATCATCCGGGCTATTTTAAGTCCGATAAAGTCATTGATATTCAATTGCTTCTGGCAGATATCTTGAAGGATGAAGGTATCCGTACCCGGCTGATTGCTACAATTTGTGGCATTGAGCGGGCTGCTTTTCGAACACAACAGCAGTTGAGCCAGTATGAGCCCGCTGAACTTGCAAAAATCATGATTTCCGGCTCGCTGCCCGATCGAACGATGCTTTTTGCACCCCTACCTAATTTTATTTTCACCCGCGACATTGGCATCGTTATCAATGACCACATTCTGCTGAATAAACCGGCTAAACTAGCCCGGACCCGTGAAGCCCTACTTACACAGTACATATTTTTCTACCATCCCCTGTTTGCTGGTTACCAGGATAAAATCATTGAGATTCCCGATAATGAATACGCCTTCTTGTTATCCGATGCCGATACCAACCGCGATGTGACCCGATCAACGCTGGAGGGGGGCGATGTGATGATGATTGCCAAACGGCATTTGTTGATTGGGGTAAGTGAACGGACAACTTTATATGCCGCTCAGCAGGTTATGCGTCTCGTTTTCAATAAGAATCTGGTGGATACGGTAACGATTTTGCAAATCCCTAAAAAGCGGGATTATATGCATATCGATACCATTTTTACGCAGGTAAAACGCAATGTATGGGTTTTGCTGGGTTCGTTGGCCCGTACGGGTGATGAAGCAAAGAAACGGGATGTAATTCATTTTTTTGCCCCCAAAGACGTATCGGAAGATTTGAAAATCCTGCAATTTATCAAGGGTCTTGAGCATAAGCCGATCGAGATTGAAAATCTGGAAGACCTCCTGGCCGACATCAGTAAAAATGATCTGGGGGCTACCGAGCCTGTGCAGTTTATTTATTCGGGCAATAATGAGTTCCCGTTTGGAGCCCGTGAGCAATGGACGGATTCATGTAACCTGCTGGCACTAAAAGACGGGGTTGTGGTAGGATATGACCGTAACGAAAAAACCGCCGAAGCTTTCCGTATGGCGGGCTTCGATGTGGTGCGGGCAGAGGAGTTGCTGGAACGTTTTGAGTCGGGTGTTACTTCACCCGAAACCATCGAGAATACATTTATTATGCTGCCTTCGGCCGAACTGAGCCGGGCACGGGGAGGCTCCCACTGTATGAGTCTGCCCCTATGGCGTGAGGAACTATAAGTGTTTCTGAACCAGTCGATTTTCTAAACCTTACAGGACTCTTTAAGGGAATTGTTGAACAATTGCGACATCAATAGTAATTTGCTACCCGATTTGGCCGTAAGGCTTTCCAACTGATCGACTACGTGCATGCAATCACAGGCCACCTCCCGTATATTGATGATCCGCCCGGTTCGCTTTGGATTCAATGAGCAAACCGCTGAATCTAACGCGTTTCAGGATAGTAAACTGGCGACACAGGCAAATGATATAGCCCAGGAAGATGCCCTACAGGAGTTTGATGAGATGGTTCGTCAGTTGCAGGCCTTAGGGGTTGATGTCATGGTGTATGAAGATACTGCTGATCCGCATACACCTGATTCGATTTTCCCCAATAACTGGGTATCGTTTCATGCCAGCGGTACGGTTGTACTTTACCCTATGCAGGCCGAAAACCGACGGCTTGAACGACGGCAGGATATTATCGACGATCTGGCCAAACGGTTCCATGTTGCCCGCGTGGTCGATCTGACTTCGTTCGAGCAGGAAGGTAAATTCCTGGAAGGTACTGGTAGTTTGGTACTGGACCGGATGAATAAAGTAGCCTTTGCCAGTTTATCACCTCGTACCGATGCCGATGTACTGGCTGAGTTCAGCCGCCAGACCGGGTATCGAACCGTGGCCTTTAAAGCGACCGATGCCAATGGCAAAGCGGTGTATCATACCAATGTGGTTATGTGCATTGCAGATACGTTTGCCGTGATTTGCCTGGCAGCTATCACAGACCCCGACGAACGGCTGATGGTACGCCAGGAACTGGAAAAACTGGGTAAGCGTATTATCGAAATATCGCTGGAGCAAATGGCCAGCTTTGCGGGGAATATGCTCCAGGTTCTGACAAATAAAGGACAGAAGGTACTGGTCATGTCGACGCGGGCCTTCGAATCGCTAACCCTTCGGCAAATCGACCAGCTGGACGATTACGCTTCTCTGTTCCACTTTAATCTGTCTACAATCGAAAGCAACGGTGGAGGTTCGGCCCGTTGTATGATGGCTGAAGTCCATCTTCCGAGGAAGTAGTTAGGAGCGAGTAGTGAGAATGGCTGACGCGAAAATATTGCTTTCGCGTCAGCCATTCTCACTACTCGCTCCTCGCTCCTAATACTTTTTAAAAATATTGTTTGCACATACAAATATCATTATTACCTTTGTACAGTCATTCGTAATTGAAGAAGATGAAAGGAGAGAAAACGATCGCTGTTGCTGAAGAAAGTTCATCGACATCACGCTACAGCGCTTGTCTGTTGTTCTCGGCAAATGCGTTGGCACGGGCTATCACTGCCATTGGCGACGAAGAGTTTGGCCGTTTTGGCATGTGTTATTCACATGCTTACATGCTCTGCGAAGTGGTTTCCCAGCCGGGTATTACCCCTTCGGAATTGAGCGAAACGCTCTGCCTGACGCCATCTACTATAACGCGTCTGGTTGAGAAACTGGAGCAAAAACGGTTGGTTCGTAGAGAATCTGAAGGGAAAAAGACGCTGATTTTCCCAACTGAAGAAGGGGAGTCTATCAAGCCTGATATTACGGCTGCCTGGGATCGGGTGAGCGAGCGTTATTCGCAGGTATTGGGCGAAACCAATGTTTGTCAGCTTACACAGCAGATCTTTAAGGCATCGAAGGTCCTGGGTGATGGGGCCTAGAATTAATTTGAAAAATTTGTTTGCACATACAACAACTCAATAACCATGAAAACCAACGATTCAACCATCGGATTAGTAGCGGGGAAGCCCACAAATACCACGAGAGCCATATGCCGGTCGTTGGCTGAAAAGGGAATTTCAGCTATTGTAGTGCAAAAAGAAGGGCGCACGTTTGATGTGGATGACGAGCCTCTGGCTACTGACGATAATAAGCAATGGTCAGGCCAACCAGGAAAAGACTTGTTCTTTAACGGCTGGAAGCTACTCTTTTAAATGATCGAATGATTGAATTACTGAATTATTGAATGATTGAATAGCGTACGCTGCATACTCTGCCGGATGGTATTCAATCATTCAATCATTACAAAAATGGCGGCACCCAGGGGATTGCCGCCATTCCAAAAACCCACTCTATGAGAAATTTTATCGTTATAGCGGAAAGATGTAGCCTAAAGCTCCTTGACCCCATACGATCTTTGAGTCAGTACTGAAATTTCCATCGGTATCGCTCAACGGATACAGCCCTCGTACTTCAATCGTAACATGACCGGGGCCTGCTTTTAAGGCAGCACCTACACCGGCTGCACCACCGAACCCAAAGCGACCTGGCGTATTGCTGACATCTCGTTTTTTCCCATCAAGACTGGAGCTGGCCAGATAAGACCCATAAGGACCAATATTGACAAAAAATCGGCTCCCTGCGTACGTTCCTGATGAAATTTTCAGGAAAAGAGGCACTTCAATGAAATCATTACCAGTAGTGACTGTCTGAGCAAAAAGGTCGGTTACCCGTTGCGTATAGCGTGTATAATTCACCTCTGGCTGAAACGAAATAGTCCCCTTCCCGAAATTAAGAACTACACCGCCTGTAAAGCCCACCTGTGCTTCGAAACCAGTAATTTTTTCTGTATAGAACGGATATGTAACCCCTCCACGAGCCCCAATTCGGAAACCCGATGAGGTGCCATCCCGTGCAATCCGTTCGGGGCGTGTCATCGTTTCCCGCGTCATTGCTTTCCTGGGGGCGTCTACTGCCGATGGCTGGGTAGTTGTGCTTACGGCCTGTTGCTCGGGTGCCTGACGATTTGTGATGGCTGTAGTTGTTGCGGCTGGCGTTGACGTGCTTGGCTTTTTGGTAATGCCGTGATACTGATCGTATAATTCCTGCTGACGGTTGGTTACGACCGTTCGGGAATTGGGCTGCGTCGCTGTCCGATTTGTCGTACCCGATTGAGCCAAAGATAACTGGCTGGTCAGCCCGATGATCGCAAAGAAAAAATATAAAGGTTTCATGGGTACAGAATTAATGAAGCCAATAAGCAAGATTAGCCGCTAAGCTACTAAATTCCTGCATAGCACTGAGGAAACGGTCAGTTGCTTGAGCATACGGTTGTTTTTTCACAAACATTTTTACGCTTCATAGATTTAGTAAATAGTGGGTACCCACTGTTTTGCTAAATCCACGAAAACGTATGAAAACTCACCATCATCGCACAGCATTTATTACCGGAGCAAACCGGGGTATTGGAAAGGAAATTGCCTGGCAGTTGGCAAAGCAGGGCTTTGCCGTATTTATCGGTGCCCGCGATATCGCAAAAGGCCGGGAAGCTTCGGAAGAGCTTTGTCAGGCAGGTTATGAGTCCACATTTATTCAGATCGATGTAACTGATCCGGTTAGTATACGTACGGCCTGTGGTACATTTTCGCAGAAGGCCGACCATCTGGATGTACTGGTCAACAATGCCGGTATTCTCGAAGATCATGGCGAAACTATTCTTAAGCTAAATGCCGAAATGCTCGACCGGACATTCAAGGCCAATGTGACCGGGCCTATTTTGGTTATTCAGGATTTTTTGGATCATTTACGGAAAAGTCCTGACGGCGGTCGCATTATCAACGTATCCAGTGGAGCAGGGATAATCAAAGATATGTCGACTTATGCCCCTGCCTACAGCGTTTCAAAAGCCGCCCTGAATGCCGTTACGAAGCAGTTTGCCGGTGCTCTCAAGGCCGATCGTATTGCTGTAAACTGTGTTGATCCGGGTTGGGTACGTCGCCCCGTCGAGAAAGGCGCGGAAACCATCGTTTGGCTGGCAACCGATGCGCCCCAATCGGAAACGGGTAAATTCTGGCACGATAAGCAGGAGGTAGATTGGTGAAGCGCGATAGTGCTACATCGCTACTTCGTCATCTCCATGGCCATTTTTACGGCATTTCGTGCATTGAGAATACCACCCGCTCGGCTCAATTCGCTGAAGGGCATTTTCTGTATGGAACGACCCGGTTTACGAACGATGAAGTTGGGGCGGTAACTGCTTTTTATTAGAATTTCTTTAACCTGTATGGCGGTCAGTTTCGGGAAATAAGACCGGAGTAGAGCGGCTACCCCTGCTGTCATGGGTGAAGCCATACTGGTGCCGGACAGGCTGGCATACTGATTCCGGGGTAGTGTTGATAGAATAGCTGTACCCGGCGCAAACAGGTCGACCGTTTGAATGCCATAATTAGATGATCGACTGGGTAAGTCTTCATTGAGTCGCCAGGTGCTGTTACCCACGACTAATACATTTTTAGCGATCTGGCCGTTTTCGTACCGGGCCGTTGGGTAGGCTGGGATCGAGTCATAGTTTTCGCCGTTGTTGCCTGCGGCATGAACGATCAGTACGTCATGGTCTTCCGCAAATTGAATGGCAGCATCCACCTGTTCTTTGTAGGGCGACAATCGTTTTCCAAAGCTCATGTTGATCACTTTAGCGCCGTTTTCAACCGCATATCGGATACCATTGGCTACATCTTTATCCCGTTCATCGCCCCCCGACGGAACTACCGAAACCGGCATGATCTGAACATGATCGGCTACCCCATCGATTCCCCGGCCGTTGTTTCGTTTGGCGCCGATGATCCCCGCCACATGGCTTCCGTGCAGGGCCAGTTCCTGCGACTGGCCAATCAGCATGCGTGGGCTACCATAGTAGCGCTCGTTCGGGTCGGCGGGGTCGTCGCCCACGGCTTGCCTTGGATTGAACGTAAGATTATACGCTATGTCGGCTTCATTACCCATAATCTGTCGGAATCTGGGCCAGTTCTTTCGGACAAGTACAAGATAGTTGCGAAAACTGCCGTACTGCGGAATATAGGCGTCGGCCAGAATGGTGCGGACGGCGTTGGCTACGGAGTCGGTTCCAAAATCGATATGCCGTATGGCTGTTGGGTTGGTAGTGGTGTCGGGTAATTTTGACCGAATTTGATTCGCTACGTTCCAAAACTGCGCTGTATCAGCAAAGGCGAGTTGTCGGGGTTGAATAGCTTTATAGCGTTGTAGAAACTGCTTTTTGGCAAGCTGGTAGGTGTTGTACTGTCGTTTTTCGACGGGGCTTAGCTTTTCAGGGTTGGCTTTATCGTATTTTTCCCGAAAAAGGATATAGATCTGTGTGGCTTCGGGTTGATCAGATTCGTACGTGGTTCCGTCTTTAGCGCCCATGAAGTTCCATCCATTCACATCGTCGGTATATCCATTCTTATCATCGTCCGTCTGGTTATCAGCAATTTCTTTGTTGTTCACCCAGATCACATCGTGCAGGTCTTCGTGAGTCAGATCAACGCCCGAATCCATAATGCCAACAACTACTGGCACCGACGGGCGTCCTTTCAGTAAATCATAGGCCTGGTAAAGACTTATACCGGCTATTGAATCCTGTTGCGGGTCGAGGTAGGGCCAGTTGCGGGGGGGCTGATTTGGATTAAGCCGCTTCCGGGTAAACTTCGGTATCTGGCCCAGTATACGTCGTCGCTCACTGCACTCATCCCGAATGGGTAGTAGGGAGAACGTCTCCCCGTTATTTTTATACGTAAGTTTATAAAGACCTGTTTCAGTGGCCCCGCAAGGACTTTGTCCATCCACTTTCTGTATCCTGAGTGTATCGCCAGTAAGCTCATAGAGCATGGTTTCGATAGGCGACAGATTTGATTCGGTAGTTACCAGGACGGTATCGAGTCGAAAGGCCAACTGGGTATGTACTTCATTGGATATACTGGCAGTAGCCGTCCAGACAGTGCCCCGAAGGGGTAATTGTGCCTGTGCGCTTATCGCCAAAACGACTAATCCTGGAATAAGTAACAAGGCAATTTTTCGTAGAATCATAGCAGGTTGATGAATACGTTGTTCAAAATACACAATTACTGGCAGTTACACATCATCCATACAAACAGAAAAGCCCTCCGGAATAAGGGAGGGCTTTTTCTACTAGAAACTTGTTCGATTAATTCACGATCCGAACGCGGACAGGCTCGGGAACAATCTGCGTACCATCGTCCAGCGTTACCAGAAATAAAAATTGAATCTCGGTGTAGTTAGGCAGCGCAATCGGAGCAGTTACTACACTCGGATACTTTTTTTTGAAGTCGGCAACCGTTGAGGTAAATACAGCCGTCGTTCCACTACCTGCTATTGGAGCTGTGTTCAGCAGGGTAGTCGTGTACGTTCCTGAGTTCAGGTTGCCAATGGTGATCCCTGTTCCGCCACCCAACACCTTGGTGATCTCCTTGATGGTGCGACCACTGCTGGCTGGTATCGATAAGGTGAATGAAATTGGGCCACCTGCTGCCAGCGAACTGATGATGAAGGGGTTGAAACCGTAGGTGGTTGTCCCTGGAAACGTTACCGGAATAGCCGGACGATTGTCCCGCACCAGATCGCTGTAGACCAGATCGTCTTTGCAGGAGAAGCTGCCACCAGCCATCAGGGCCAGCAATAACAGATTTAAAAATATCTTTTTCATGAAAATGCGTATGTCAGTTCAGTTAACCATTAATCCACATCCCACCATACCCGTACATTCGATTGGGGAGCAGGGTTGGGGAAGTTGGGGTTTTGTTGAAGTTCATTGTTGATATACACGGCCCGAACGGGTCGGGTACCATCAATACCAGCCGCGTTTTGAGATTGTTGCAGAACGGGGTATCCAGTCCGGCGGTAATCATTCCAGGCTTCGAGTCCGTTTCCGGTCCAGGCAATGTATTTCTGGGTGATGATCTGGGCGATTTTCTCCTCATTAGTACCCGAAAGAGTCGCTACTGTTGGGTTAGCGGTCAGGTATGCAGTGATCTGATCGGCGGTAAGTCCGGCCAGAGTCATGGAGGCTTTGATACCTTCGGTATAGAGAGCCTGAGGATCGCCAGGTGTACCCAAACGAAGGGCCGCTTCAGCCAGAATAAACGCTCGTTGGAAGTTCGTTACTAACCGTACCGGGCCTTCACCTGAGTTACCCGTCACGTACTTGTTATACCGTGACCAGTTTGCTACAGGTGTAGGTAGCGTACCCCGGAACCCATTGTCGATGGTTACGTAATTAGTACTGGGCTTGGTGAAGAAGATCGGCAACCGAGGATCGTTCAGGCTGTTCAAAAGGTTCAGATACCGTGTGCTCAGAATGATATCGTTCTGGAATGAGCTTATAAACGAGTACGTGTAGCGAGGGTCCTGGCTACCTACACTGGCCCCAAACGTAAAGTTCATGTCGTTTGCGTTGGATGTAATGTAGTTGTTACCTGTCAGTACCTCGTTGATAACGCTGGTAGCCAGCGCTGGCTCCTTACGACTGATGGTCGTAGCAAATTTGAGCAGCAGTGTATTGCCGGCCTGCTTCCACTTGGTTAGGTTACCGCCATAGATGACATCGTCTGTTCCTGGTTTTAGCGCCGATGGAGAGTCGAGGTCTTTGATGCCTTCGCGTACCAGATCGAACAGACTCTGAATGCCCTGCGATGAGTTTCCTTTGTAAATATCTTCCTGCTTATCGAGACGGGGATTGAGGAATTTTTCACCCTGCAGAGCCTGCGAATAAGGGACATCACCCCACACATCGGTGGCAATCGAGAAGGTATATGCCTTCAGAATTTTGGCAATGCCACTGTAGGATTTTGAGCCTGTTGCGTCACCGAGTTCGATTAATTTTTGATAGTTGACCAGTGCACCACCATAGATTTCTCCCGTCCATTGGTTACCAAAATCGGCTCCATTGGTTTGATATACATCATAGGTAGATGGACTGTTTGATGCACCTGCCAAATGTTGAACCAGTACTTCGGCAAAACGATTCAGTTCGTTGGCATTGGCAAAAGCAGTACCGGCCTGAGCACCCGGCAATAATACGGCTGGGGTAACCGATGTGGGGTTGTTGGGCGTGACGTTAACGTCAAGATATTTGCTACAAGCGCCCATACCCAACAAAAAGGGTATTAACAGGTAGCGTCTATAATTGATGAATTTCATGACTTAAAGGAAAAATAAGTTGATTAGAACGTGAGCCGAATGTTGCCGCCGAAGTTGCGGGTATTTGGCGGACCGTTCAGGTCAAGCCCCTGGATGTTACCAGCTCCCTGGGTGTTGATTTCTGGATCAGCTGGGAAACTGGGCGCATAGAAGTACAGATTTCGTCCGCTAACACCTACCGAGATTGAACCGAATGGCGTTTTGCTAATCCAGCTTTTCGGTATCGTATAGTTCAGGGCGATTTCACGCAGGCGATAAACCGTGGCATCGAATACAGCCGCTTCGGAAGCCAGACCTCCTACGTTGCCCCAATAGGTTTGAGCAGGTACCTGGATGTTGTTAGGCCGGAAGGTTCCATCTGCATTCTGAATAACACCCGGTAGAATACGGGGTTGATCGCGGTCGATACCGGTTACGTACAGGGCGCCAGTATTCTTATAGTCAACCATTGGGAATGAGTAAATCTGCCCACCCTGGCGTGTATCGATCAACACAGACAACGAAATGCCTTTATACGAGAAGGTGTTGGTCAGACCAGCTGTATAATTAGGCTGTGGTGTTGAAATAACTGAGTTCGGAATACCCGGAGCAAAGGCACCTGTTGTGCCATTCACGACATACTGACCTGCATACTGGCCGGTTGCATCATAATATTGTGCGGTCGGATCAGTATTTTGCACACGAGCATTGGCCGTGCCAACAATAACTCCATAGGGATATCCTTCGTAGATAGACGGCGCAATACCCGTAAACGAGTTACCTGTAATATTGGCTGATTTCACACCTGGAGCAATCGAAACTACTTTATTCCGAATCAGCGTATAGTTCAGCGTAAGATCCCATTTGAAACCGCTTACACGAACAGGCGTTGCATTGACAACTAGTTCAACCCCCTTGTTCAGCAATTCCCCAACGTTGGTTGTTCGGGTGCTATAGCCCGTTGAGTTCGATATGGCTACGTTAAAAATCTGGTCTGTACTGCGCGATTCGAAGTAGGTAGCATCAATGCTGAGTCGGTTCTTGAAGAAGCCCAGATTGGCACCAACTTCCCAGGACGTTACAAACTCAGGTGTCAGGTTGTTATTGCCGATACGTGAGCTAACCCCGAAACCCGGAATGTTGGCCCCTGCAATTGACAGCGGGAATGTGATACTAGCTACGTTGTTACCATACGATTGAGAAACATAGACCGAGTTAAGCAGGTAAGGATCTGCATCACGTCCTACCCGGGCAAGGCTGGCTCGTACTTTTGCATACGAAAGGATGTCCGAGTTAAGCTTGAAGGCATCGGTCGGAACAAAACTGACGGCTGCCGATGGATAGAAGTAGGTATTGTTGGCTTGGGGCAGCGTCGATGATTGGTCGGCCCGGCCCGACAGTTCCACGAAGAGGTAGTTGTTGTAATTTAACGACAACTGACCATAATACCCGACTAATCGACGGAGGGTACTTGTTTCACCACTTCCTGTAAATACAGTACCATTGCTCACGTTATAGAAACCTGGAATCGTCAGCGAAGCGGCATCGGTATAAAGCTCCTGCGATTTACGCTGGTTAATATTGTTACCCAGCAATAAGTTTGCATTCAAGCCTTCGATAAACAGATTGTCTTTACGAGCCGAAATAAGCAGGTCACCATTAAGTTCACTACGGAAGAAATTGTCCTGTTGTATTTCACCCAGCGGAGAACGTCCAGCGCCAATAGGCAGCGTCAGTTTCCGGCGGTCAGCGTAGGTATCACCCGTAACCCGGTACGCTACGTTCAACCATTTGGTAATGTCGTATCCAACCTGGAAGTTACCGAAGAAACGGTCTACCTGTCCGTCCAGTCGTTCGTTGTTTACGCTCCACTGCGGGTTGTTGGTGCTTGGCGTAAAGTAAACGCTTTTGCCGTTGGCATCCTGATAGCTCTCATTGGCCAGGTCATAACTGCGTGGTATACGCGTAATCTGCCCGAAAGCACTGGCTCCATTACCGCCTGGAATACCTACCGAAACAGTCTGTACATAGTTACCCTGTGCACTGATGCGTAAGCCGTTCTGTAATCTTGTTTCACCACCTAACTGAACGTTGGTTCGGTTAAACTTCGAATTCTGGACAACCCCATTCTGTAGCGTGTTGCCAATCGCCAAAATGTAGTTCCGGTTCGCATCACCCGAAGCAATATTGACCGAATTCTGCAGAATCATTCCCTGACGATAAAAGTCTTTTACGTTGTTGGGATATGCCTGATACGGCACTGTATTGCCCTGGGTGTTCGTTACTGACGTTGGTCCTCCGGCAAAAGGAGGGCCCCAGGAGTTGGTTGATGTCGAGTTGAATAGGTTATTGGCGCCCTGCCCGTAGTCGTTCTGGAATTTAGGGATACCGTATACGTTCTGAACGTTGTACGACGAATTTACCGTTACTTCCGTTTTGTTGTTGTTGTTACGACCCGACTTTGTGGTGATCACAATAGCACCGGCCGATGCACGCGAACCGTATAATACGGCAGCAGCTGGCCCTTTCAGAATGTTAACCGATTCGATACTTTCGGGGTTAACATCGGCCAGACGGTTCGATGGTTGCGAGCCAAACAGCGTATTCTGGGTGTTGTTGACATCATTACTGAAGATGATACCATCCACCACGATCAACGGTTGGTTTGATCCGTTGAACGACGTAATCCCCCGAATGTTGATGTTGGTCGATGCGCCAGGAGCACCACTCTGGGTGTTGATCTGTACGCCGGAGACTTTACCCTGAAGGGCGTTGAGCAGGTTTGGTTCTGAGCGTTGTGCCAGAATATTACCACCTACTTCCTGGGTTGCGTATCCCAGCGATCGCTTGTCGCGTTCGATCCCTTGAGCCGTTACAACGATCTCGTCGAGCGACTGGGAGCCAGCTACCAGAGCAACATTGAGTGTGGTTTGATTGCCAACAGCCAGATCCTGACTGGTATAGCCAATGAAACTGAAAATAAGCCGGGCTGAAGCCGGTACACTGATTTGGTAACGTCCGTTGGCGTCGGTAGTAGTACCTTTAGTTGTTCCCTTTACCTGAACGCTCACGCCGGGTAAGGTGGAACCGTCATCTGATGAAGTGACGCGGCCGCTCACGGTAATGTCCTGTGCCATAAGGGGCAAACAGAACAACAACGAAAGCAACCAGCTTCCCAATAGAATTTTCCGCATTTGTGAGTAGAGATTAATTGATATTAAAATAGTCAAAAATGGGAACAAATATACTGCCTGTTTCTCAAGTAGTAGATAAATGTCAGCCACTTTTTTTTACAGTAATGGCGTCGGAGGATTGTATTTATTTGATTGATTTTACTTAAATCAATAAAGACATTTTTGCTGTGAGTATGTTGCACCAAAACTAGAATTTGTACAAAAAATGGTAGAAAAACTTGTTGGTTGCTACTGTCTTGCTAGGATTCCGGACTAGCACGGCTTGTCCTATATGCTTTTTAATCCTTTGCTGGTTGGTATAGTTACTAAAAAAGGCGGCTACCCTGAGCAAGGTAGCCGCCTTTTTTAGTACTAAGCGAATCAGATTAATTGTCCGTAGCCAGTTTGTTCAGCGCCAGTTCTGATGCTGAAATAGGCCAGATGTAGTTAGGTTCGGAAGCCGTTTTGGCAGGAACCGTTCCTTTAGCCGGAATCGTCTGGAGCAGACGTACCAGATCATTATTGCGTAATCCTTCACCGAGAAACTCGATTCGGCGCTCCAGTAAAATCGCATTGATCAGATCTGTTGACGTAGCGAAGTTAGCTGCTGTGAATGTCGTAGCTGCATCGGAACGATTCCGAACGGCATTTAACAGAGCAACGGCCTGTGCGTCGACCGTATTGGTACTCCGAACTTTGGCTTCTGCCAGGTTCAGCAGCACTTCAGAATAGCGCATAACTGGAACATAATCCGTATAGGGGCTTGGAGCTTTGTATTTAATCAACCAGTTTTTCAGGTTAGCTCCCGAACCTGATTGTTTAATGAACGACCGCCGTTTGTCGGTAGCTGTCCAGGTTGGCTCAGCAATAATTCCCTTGGCATTAAGAGAGTACTCGCCATTGCCCACACCACCATTCGCAGTATTGGGCGAGAAGTAGTAGGCCAACTGGTTTTGTGTACCTGGGAAATCACCCGACGTCGACGTCATCGGCATTGACAGGATAGATTCCGTCGTGGTGTAGTTTGTAAACACGGTAGCAATGTCGGCCTGCAACTGATTCGCTACGCCCGTTGGCGCTTTGAAAGGAGCCGTTGCGCTTACAATCTTGTTCGCTTCTGTAATCACCGACGCGTAATTCTGCATGCTCAGATATACCCGTGTTTTCAACGCGATGGCTGTGTTTTTATGAGCCCGTGTCGTATTATCGGCGGCCGTAGCATACGTTGAGGGCAAACTAGCCTCGGCTTCGTTCAGATCTTTCAGCACCTGAGCATATACGTCAGCTACACTGCTACGTACCAGATCGGATTGACCTACGCCTTTGATGCCATTCAGACGCAGGGGAACACCAGGCTTGGTTCCGTTACCGTCGGCATAGGGGCGGGCGTAATACTGAAGCAGACTGTAATAGCTCAGTGCCCGGATAAACTTCGCTTCGGCAATATATTTGGCTGAAGCATCAGTACCAACCACGTTCGACCCACCAGCGGCCATACCATCCAGGAAGATGTTGCACTTGTTGATGGCCAGATAAGCGAAATACCATAGGTTAACTACGGCTGTAGCGCTGTTGGTAGCGTTTAAGCCCCAAACGTCGGAACCGGTTACCAGGTTGGAGGTTTCATTGATAAATTCTTCACCCCGGATGTCGCCATAGATTACATAACGGCCACCGTAGAAGTTACCATCTTTTAAAGCTCCGTATAGCGACAGAAGCTGAGTTTGTACCCGTGTTGTCGTGCTGAAAGCGGATGCGTCAGATACGGATGTCTGCGGGATTGGGGTCAGCAGATCCCGATTACAGGAACTAGCTCCCAACAGCGTCAGGCAAACAACGGCTATGTATTTGAAATAACGTTTCATGTGTTTCTTAAGCTTGAATTAGAATCCGGCTCTGATACCAAAGGTGATCGTGCGAGCATTACCAATTGTATTTCTGTCGACGCCTTGAGCACTGTTCCCTGATGTTGTAGCTCCGTTTGACGATACTTCTGGATCTGGGCCAGGATATTTTGTAAGAACAGCCAGGTTCTGACCGCTGACATACAGGCGCAGGTTGCTCATCTTGATTTTCGCCAGCAGGTTGTTTGGCAATGTATAGCCAAACGTAACCGACCGAACTTTCAGGAAGTCGCCTTTGAAGACGTTAATGTCCAGCGGGAAAGCTGAGCCATTTGACGTATTGTCGTTAAATACGGGTTTCGCGTATTTCTTACCCGTGTCGCCTTCTTTCTGCCAGGCATCCGTCAACACATCCGTTGCATTGTTCCAGAACCGTTGATCGTGCAGACCTGCGTTGGTACCGTAGTAAACCGAGAAACCTAATTGATAGGTCAACAGAACGCCGAGATCGAAGTTCTTGTATTTGAAGTTGTTATCCCAGCCGCCATACTGTTTAGGAACTACGTTGGCATACATCACCCCATCGTTGGCCTGTGTAATGGAGGAACCACCCGTTGGGCTCACGTATCTGGTTTTACCATCGGGTGTGGTCGAATAGTTGAATTCACCCGATGGCGCGTAGAACTGATAATACACATTCTGACCTGCCGAATTAACGAAAATTCGCTTACCCGTAGCCGGATCAACACCATTGGTTTTTACTACCCACAAATAACCCAGCGAATAACCTGGTTGCGTTTGGTTTACCGTTTCCAGACCCGATGTGCCCGTTTGTAGAACATTCAGACCCGGCGCCAGGGCAGTTACTTCATTTTTGTTGAAGGTGATGTTGAAGTTCGAGCTCCACTGGAAGTCCTTGGTATTGATGATTCGGGCATTCAGCGAAAGCTCTAACCCTTTGTTGTACATCGTACCTACGTTCTGTGGCGGATAAGCAACACCTGACAATGTACCCGGAATCCCTGTAGACGGAGCTTGAGCTACGTTAAGAATCAGGTTGTTGATATCGTTTTTATAGTAGGCAATCTCGCCTGAAATCCGGTTGTTCAGCAGGCCAAAGTTAATGCCAATGTCAGTTTTGGTACTCGTTTCCCACTTAAGGGCTGGGTTACCAACCACGTTGAAAGCCAGCGTAGCGGCACCACCATACAAGCCAGACGCGTACAGGGAATAAGGTGAATAGTCGTTAATACCACCGATGTTACCCACTTTACCATAGCTACCGCGTAGCTTGAAACTGCTGAAAATGTTATCCAGCGAAGCCGATTTCCAGAAATTTTCCTGGGTGATTTCCCAGCCCGCTGAAACACCATAGAAAACCCCTTTTTTCTCACCCAAAGCCGAATATTCATCCTGACGTATATTACCGCTCAGGAAGTATCTCTCCTTGTAGTTATAGTTCAAACGGCCAAAACCGGATAATAGGTAGTTTTCGCCATAAGCCATGCTGGATGGGTTATTGACGGTATAACCAGCCTGGATAACCGTGTAGTTAGGATCAGACAGGTTCTGACGGTTTATACCATAGCCCAGGGTTGTGGTCCGTTGTTGTTCCTGACCTATTAATAAGTTGAAGTTGTGTGCTCCACCAAACGATTTTTCGAACTGAGCCGTATTGGTCCATAGCCAGGTTTTCAGTTTACGGAAGTTGCTGGTGGCATTGCCCGTTGAGCTGTACCCATCACTCGACTGTGGCGACTGGAATAAGTCGTTGTCAACAAGCAGATAGTCAATACCATAGGTGCTCCGTAGGGTGATCCAGTCAAGCGGTTTGAACTGAACATACGCGTTCGACTGGATGTGGTTGTTCTCGGTATTCGACCGGTTCTGATCCAGCATAGGCAGCGGGTTTGGATAAGAAACCGACGTACCAACAATATTATTAGCGATGCCAATAGCTGACCCATTCAGGTTATACGTCCCATCGTTATTATATGGCGACAGGATTGGTGGCAGTACCAAACCCACACGACCTAAACCGGCGGTATTGAACGCTTCGCCATTCAACGATCCCGACGTACCTGCCGATATGTTCTTCTCGTTCGAAATAGCGATTTTACCCCCAATTGTAAACAGCTTGCTCAGCTTGCTATCCACATTGAACAGGGCATTCATACGACCGAAGTCGTTCTTATTCAGGACCCCTTTCTGGTTAGTATACCCTACCGAGAAGTAATAGTTCGTATTTTCGCTACCACCCGAAACGTTCACGCTATGGCTATGCGATACGCCTTGGCGGTAGATGTAATCGTACCAGCGCGTATCAATCGGATTGCCGTTGGCATCGTTGGTTTGGGTGAATTTTACAGCCGAAGCGGTTGGGTTGTTGGCAACAGCCTGTGATTTGAATGAAATATACTGACTGGCGTTCATCATTTCGGGCAGACGGTAGGTGTTTGAAAACCCTAACCAGCCATCGTAATTAACCCGGACCTTACCCGACTTACCCCGTTTGGTGGTGATGAAAACGACACCATTGGCGGCACGGCTACCATAAATAGCGGTAGCGGCTGCATCCTTGGCTACGTCCATGCTTTCAATGTCGTTGGGATTGATACTCGCCAGCGGGTTTGATGGGGCGTTGGTACTGCCCTGGTCACCCGTGAAGGTAGGAACACCATCCACAACGATCAACGGATAGGAGCTCAGCGAGATGGAGTTTGTACCCCGAATTCGAAAAACGGGAGGGTTGTTCAATACGCCGTTTGGTACCGTAATCTGCACCCCTGCCGACCGACCTGCCAGCCCCGATTCAAAGCTTTGAATAGGCATCTGAGCGATTGTCGATCCCTTCACGGAGGAAATACTTCCGGTAGCATCCTGACGGGTCTGCGTACCGTAGCCAATGACAACCACTTCACTGAGCTGTTGCATATCGCCCTTTAGCAGGACATTGACAACGGAACGATTGTTGACCGGAACTTCCTGCGCCGTATAGCCGATAAAACTAAATACTAATGTGCTATTGGCAGAAGCCGTCAGGCGGTAATTGCCTTGAGCGTCGGTGTTTGTTCCCCGGTTGCTACCTTTTACCTGTACAGTCACTCCTGGCAGAAGCGACCCATCATCTGATGAAGTGACTTGGCCGCTTACCGTTATATCCTGTGCAAAACCGGGGAGACAGAACAATAACGTAAGCATCCAACTTCCAAATAAAATTTTCCGCATTTGTTAGTAGAGATTAAATAATATTAAACGTCCAATAAATTGGCGAACAAAGTTAAGGTGCAGAATACAAATTGCTACTATCCTTCGGTTAAGAAATTTTGTAATATTCTAATAATGGCTTTTGGGGGATATTTTGAAGAGTATAGATTTTTTAATAATTCTGTTTGATTGTTGAGAATTTTAAAAAATGTATCTTGTTCAATTGTGATTCTTTTAACTAATCCACGATTTTATAGAGAGTGATTAAAATAACTATCACTGTTTGAGGAAGATGCAATTTTGTCACTAGACGTATACAAGCTTTTTTTTGTTTAAGTATATATAACCAATAGGACCCTGGTCGGTGAATTTGATTTGGAATTTCCAGGCTAGTAAGGCAGGTGACTAGTAGTTAAATAGTAGTATTACTTAAATAAAAGTATGAAAAGTTAAATTATGTAAACAGATAATATTTTGCTAAAAGTGGTATTTTTCTAATAAAAAAATCGTGTTCATATGTTTTAATAGTATAAAATAAGGTTTGTTTTGTAAAGGATAAAATTAAATGTATAAACACTTATTGTTGTATTTTACGTTGAAATACTTACGAGGCAATTAGGTCGTAACTAGCTGGTACGACAAGTTATGTATCTTTGAAAAGTTATATTTTGTACTTACTCGCCAAATGGACATTCTGAGGATAGTAAGAAATCCTCAGTGCCCTGCTGTACCAATGATCTGCTAATTAGTGGAAGAAGAAATACCCTAAGGCGATACCCGCAATGACGCCAACAAAATCGGCAAAAAGGCCATAGGGAATTGCATGGCGTGAGTTACGAATACCTACCGAGCCGAAATAGAGGGCTACAATATAAAAGGTTGTATCGGCCGACCCCTGAAAGATACAGACAAGACGGCCTACAAATGAGTCGGGTCCGAATTGCTTCATGGCGTCGATCATCAACGCACGAGCACCAGCCCCACTCAGAGGTTTCATCAACGCAACGGGCAGTGCATCCGTAAAGTCAGTATTCAGGCCTGTAAGAGCGAATAAATACTTGAACCCACCAACCAGGTAATCCATAGCGCCTGCGTTTCGGAAGGCACCAATAGCGACCAGCATCCCTACCAGATAGGGGATAATCTTTACTGTCGTTTCGAATCCGCCTTTAGCGCCTTCAATAAACGTTTCGAAGATGGGCACTTTTCGCCAGAGTGCTCCCACAAGAAAAGCAACGATAATGGTCAGCAGAACCAGATTGCCGAATACTTTCGAAATCGTTTCGATTTCCTCTTTTGGGCGGCCTGCCAGCGCCCATAAAGCCAATCCGATCAGCGCTGTAATGCCACCCAGCCAGCCCAATACAGTCGTATTAAGCAGGTTGATGCGCTGCTTGATGGCTACTGCTACCAGCGCTACTACGGTTGTTACATAGGTTCCGATCACACAGGGGATGAAAACATCCGACGGGTCTTTGGCTCCCAGGATAGCTCGTTGCGCCATAATACTCAGCGGAATAATCTGTAGACCTGAGGTATGCAGCACCAGAAACATGATCTGCGCATTGGAAGCCGTGTCTTTGTTGGGGTTAAGTTCCTGTAAGCTGGCCATAGCTTTCAGGCCAAAGGGAGTGGCCGCGTTGTCGAGCCCAATCATATTGGCCGAAAAATTCATAATCATTTGCCCGTTGGCCGGATGATTTTCGGGAACTTCAGGGAAGAGTTTATGGAAAAATGGGCCAATAATGCGTGCCATAAAGTTGATCGCCCCTGCTTTCTCGCCAATGTTAAGCAATCCCAGAAAAAATGTCATAACGCCTGCCAGGGGGAGCGCAATATCCATAACAGCCACTTTGGATGAATCGAACAGCCCTTCAACAACGATTTTGAATATTTCGGTGTCGCCCAGAAAAATGAGCTTGGCCAACGCAACCAGAAAAGCAATGACAAAAAAAGCAACCCAAATGTAATTAAGAGCCATCGGTGGTAAAAGAGCGAAAGAGTAAAAGAGCAAACGCGTGAATGAGCAGACTTGGGCTATTTAGCCCGTTCACTCGGGCGTTTACTTAGAACCCTGTAAGTTTACATGAACATTTGGCTCAAACCAAGTCTGATATTCTGATAACATGAGGAAAATCGTCTGCTATACCATCGCTTTTTCATTTTTTTACTCTTTCGTTCTCTTTCCAGCGCTTGCTCAGCCCTTCGAAGCGGCCATGATCAAACAGGGGTTGGTGGATGTGCAAACCGTTGACCCAACGATTCTGGTCGAACTCAAATATTCAACGACAGATAACTTTGTCGGAAAGGATGTATATGGCGACCTCACACGGGCATATATGCAACCAATGGCAGCCCGTAAACTGGCATTGGCTAGTAAATATCTCCAGGCGGCACATCCGAATCTTCGGTTGCTGGTGTATGATGCTGCCCGGCCTCGTTCGGCTCAGTGGAATTTATGGAATGCGCTGCCTGATTTGTCGGAACGCGAACGGCGAAAATACGTCGCAGACCCCCGCCAGGGGTCAATTCATAATTATGGATGCGCTGTTGACCTGACGGTGGCTACTGAAGATGGAAAACCTCTGGATATGGGTACTAAGTATGATTTTTTCGGAGAACTAGCTTACCCTTCCCGTGAAGCTGTTCTGTTAAAAGCCGGAAAACTAACGCAAAAGCAACTGGACAATCGATTAATTCTCCGTACGGCTATGCGCCAGGGTGGTTTCACGCCCATTGAATACGAATGGTGGCATTTTAATGCCCTTTCTCGGGAGAAGGCAAAAATGGCGTTTCGTATTGTGGATTAATACGAGAAACGATACCTATAAGTGTACGTCTATAGTGGCGACAGTTTCCTTATTCGTTTTCAAGTATGCGTTTGCCTGGTTTAAAAGTTATTTATTTCTTATCGGCCATACTGTTGGGTGTGAGTCAATCAGTGGTTGCTCAGTCGGATGTTTCGCCATTGATGGTGCCAGTGGACTTGTTGCGTAAACACGTTTTTATGCTGGCTTCCGATAGTTTACAAGGACGTGAAACGGGTACTATCGGGCAGCAGCAGGCTTCCATCTATTGCGCCCGATCGTTCAGGCAAAGTCATCTGCTGGCCGCTTTTCGAATCGATTCGGTACAGGGGTCTTTCCGGCAGACGTTTGCTTTCACTGTTCGTAGTGGCGTACCGTTTGGAATGGGACAATTGCCTGGTTCTGCATCATCGGGTAGTGTTCGGGCATATCAATCTCCAAGTTCTTTCAGTCGTTCATCTTATCGCTCAATTCCTTCAACCTATAAGCCTCTTGAATTAGCTCCTTTGCCTAGTACTGCAAAAGATAGTAGCAACGTGTCATTCAGCCATAATGTAGGTGGTTTGCTCATGGGGACGGATCTGCGACGAGAAGTAATTGTACTATCTGCTCATTACGATCATCTGGGTAAAGTAGGGAAGCGTGTATATCATGGTGCCGATGATAATGCATCGGGTACTGCGACTATTTTGAGTGTAGCATCGCTCTTCGACAGCCTGGCTCGTCAGGGAATTCGGCCCCGTCGGAGTATATTATTTCTGCTTTTTTCGGGTGAGGAAGGTGGTTTAGTAGGGTCGCAATACTTTGTGGCGAATTCTCCAATTCCACTGAATCAACTCCTTTGTGATATAAATGTAGATATGGTTGGTCGGGTGGACGATTTTCATCATAAGAAACCCAACTATTGCTATTTGATTACAGGGAGCCAGACGAACGAACTGGCTTCTATAGTCAATCGGGCTAATGACCTATCTGTTCATCTGGCTTTGAACGATGGCGGCTACGATACCCAGTCAGACCCTAAGCAATACTTCTATCGGTCCGATCATTATAACTTTGTTAAAGCAGGAGTGCCAGCCCTGTTTTTCTCCGATGGTGAGCATCCCGACTATCATCAGCCTTCCGATACTGCGGATAAAATTGATTACGAATTGCTCCAAAAGCGGGCTACCCTGGTGTTTCAAACGGCCTGGCTGATTGCCAATGAAACGGGTAAATAGATGAATTAGAACACCAGGTTATCAATCAACCGGACTTTGCCGAGGTGGGCAGCGAGACAAATCGCTGTTTGACCTGGAGCCAATACATAATCGGTGGGTTGAAGGGAATTAGCATTGACAACGTCCACGTATTCCAACCGGAAATCAGGCTTGTTATTGAAAAAATCGGTAACCATTTCTTTGGCCTGCGCAACGCTTTGTTCGTCCATCAGAGCACCGTGGGCGCGTGTGAGAGCCTCAAACAGAGCTGGGGCCTGGTCCCGTTCGGCAGCAGTAAGATTACGGTTTCGTGACGACATAGCCAACCCGTCCGTTTCGCGTACGATAGGGCAACGGATCAACTCAACGGGAAAACTCAAGTCGCGGATGAGTTGTCGAATAACGCCCACCTGCTGGAGATCTTTCTGCCCGAAATAAGCGCGGTCGGGTTGAATAATGTTAAACAGTTTGGCAACCACAATACCGACGCCATTGAAATGCCCAGGCCGAAAAGCACCTTCCATAACTGTCTCCAGCAACCCAAAATTCAGCCGTAGGCTGGGCGGATTAGGGTACATTTCGTCGACGGAGGGCGCAAATACGACATCGCAGCCAGCCGTTTCTAGCTTCTGGCAATCTTCTTCGAGCGTTCGGGGGTATCGGGCGAGGTCGTCAGGATTGTTGAATTGGACTGGATTGACAAAAATACTGCTCACAACAACGTCATTTTCCCGACGGGCCGTTTCGATCAATGCCATATGCCCTTCGTGAAGTGCGCCCATCGTTGGTACAAAACCAATGGTGCTTTCGGTGCGGAATGTGTGCAGGTATTGACGAATCGTATCGGCTTTTTCAAAACGTTTCATGAGGCTACTTTTTTGAGCCTGCAATGATACAGGTTTCGTCTCTTTTTTAGCAGAAAATGTATTGAAATACGGGAAAAATTTGTTTAATTTTGCAAGTTTTTTGATTCTCTCAAGACAACACACGCTTCCCGATTATGAGCAAATTACGCATCCTTTATGTCGCTAGTGAAATCAATCCTTTCTTAAAAACTTCTGAGGTTGCCGACTTTGTTCGCAAGCTGCCACAAGCCATGCAGGAGCGGGGAATGGAAATCAGAATTCTGGTGCCCCGGTTTGGATTGATCAATGAGCGGAAAAACAGGTTGCACGAGGTGGTTCGGTTGTCAGGTATTAACATTGCGGTTGGTGACGACGAAAAGCCCCTGATTATCAAGGTGGCATCGATCCCAACGGCTAAGCTTCAGGTTTACTTTATCGATAACGAAGATTATTTCCAGCGGAAATATGTATTCCACGACAAAGAAAACCGATTCTATGATGATAACGACGAACGGGCGATTTTCTTCTGCAAAGGGGTCCTGGAAACTGTAAAAAAATTAGGATGGGCGCCTGACATCGTTCATTGCAACGACTGGATGACAGCCCTGATTCCGCTGTATCTGAAGACGACCTACAAAAACGACCCGATGTTTAAAGACACAAAGTCAGTTTTTACGGTCTACAACAATTCGTTTGAGCATCGGTTCGAGGGCGATATCATCGAAAAAGCCCGCATGATGGACATTGATGATGAAATGCTGGCCGAGTTGAAAACGGCCGATTTTCAAGGGTTTATTCGAATTGGCTGTGCTTATGCCGATGCTGTAGTTCGAGCTGATGAAGAGTCGAGCGAAAGCCTGAATGCCATTCTGGATGATACGCCAGAACACAAATTCGACCTGGCTGAAGCCGACGATCTGACTGATCGCTATTACAACCTGTATACGCAACTGGCTGGTTAATGGCTAGTTGGAGTGCTATTTTTCTTGCCGATTGTGAAATCAATCACGCAAAAAGCCGGACGTTCCGGCTTTTTGCATTTACTTTACTTCCTGAATATACCTTGCACAGCGGTTTGCTGCCAGGTATAATTTGTTCGTTGTTAATCAAAACGACCCCTGATTATGTGTGGAATTGTAGCATATGTTGGGCACCGGGAAGCGTGTCCACTCGTCATAAAAGGCCTGAAGCGCCTGGAGTACCGGGGTTACGATAGCGCCGGTGTTGCTCTGATGAATGGACAGGGGCTAAAAATTTATAAGAAAAAAGGCAAAGTTGTTGCCCTGGAACAGGAGCTGGATGGTAAAGAAATACATGCAACCATTGGCATGGGCCATACACGCTGGGCCACACACGGGGAGCCCAACGATGTCAATGCGCACCCGCATTACTCCTTTCATCGAAAGCTGGCGATAATTCACAATGGAATTATTGAAAACTATGCGGCTATTAAGCAGGCGTTGCTCAAAAAAGGGCACACCTTTACCAGCGAAACCGATACGGAAGTATTAGGGCAGTTTATTGAAGATATCTGGGAAAACAACGGCGGTAGCCTGGAAGAAGCAGTTCGGCTAGCCTTGCAGGAAGTTGTTGGTGCATATGCCATTGTGATTATGAGTGAAGCCGATCCGACTCAGTTGATTGCGGCCCGGAAAGGATCGCCCCTGGTTATTGGTGTCGGCGACAATGAGTTCTTCCTGGCGTCGGATGCTACTCCGATTGTGGAGTATACCAAAGACGTAATCTACCTGAACGATTACGAAATCGCGGTCATTAAAAATGGCGAACTGAAAGTTGTTACACTCGACAATACGACTACAACGCCTTATGTTCATAAAGTAGAACTGGAACTCGAAGCTATCGAAAAAGGTGGTTTCGATCATTTCATGCTTAAAGAGATTTTCGAGCAGCCCCGTTCTATTGCCGACTCAATGCGCGGGCGCGTACAGGCCGATGCCGGAACCTTGCAACTGGGTGGCTTGCGCGATTATCTGGATAAACTGGCGAAGTCGAAACGGATTGTGATCGTTGGTTGTGGTACGTCGTGGCACGCTGGTCTGGTGGCGGAGTATATTTTTGAAGAACTGGCTCGGATTCCGGTTGAGGTGGAGTACGCGTCGGAATTCCGGTACCGAAATCCGATCATTAAAGAAGGAGATATTGTTATTGCTATTTCACAGTCGGGCGAAACGGCTGATACACTGGCTGCTATCGAACTGGCAAAATCGAAAGGGGCCACAATTTTTGGGGTTTGCAACGTGGTGGGCTCGTCTATCGCCCGAGCAACGGATGCTGGGGCCTATACCCACGCAGGTCCCGAAATCGGGGTTGCCAGTACCAAAGCGTTTACAGCACAGGTAACGGTCCTGACGTTGATGGCGCTGGCAGCAGCAAAACGAAAAGGCACTATTTCGGACTCGCTCTTCCGGCAATTGCTGGCCGAAATGGAAAGTATTCCGGCAAAAGTGGAGAAAGTGTTGCAGGCCGCTGACAAAATCAAGGAGATCGCGTACATTTTTACCTACGCCCGCAATTTCATTTACCTGGGTCGTGGCTTAAACTTCCCTGTTGCGCTGGAAGGAGCTCTGAAGCTGAAAGAAATCAGTTACATCCATGCTGAAGGCTATCCGGCTGCTGAAATGAAGCACGGCCCCATTGCGCTCATCGACGAAGATATGCCGGTGGTTGTGATTGCAACCAAAGATTCGTCGTACGAGAAAGTAGTCTCGAATATTCAGGAAGTCAAAGCGCGGAAAGGGCGTGTAATTGCGATCACGACGGAGGGCGATACGCATCTGCCTGGCATGGTCGATTTTACCATTGAGATCCCGAAAGTGCATGAAGTATTGATGCCTTTAGTATCGGTAGTGCCTCTTCAATTGCTGGCTTACGACATTGCCGTTATGCGTGGCCGCAACGTTGACCAACCCCGAAACCTGGCTAAATCAGTTACGGTGGAGTAAATACAAAAATGCTTCGACCAGTAAACGTCTTTCTGAAACTAGTTAGCTCTATTTCTCGGTAATCAAGAAGCCCTGAAAGCGTTCATGTAACTATTTCTATTTTTGAGCGATAGACAGTCATTGGCCAGGCTAAAGGGCTGATCCACTGCGTTTGGCCCTGCTGGTTGTATAGTTGGTAGATCGATTTTGATTTTCGGGAAAACAGATTTAAATACTTCTCCTGAGCATTAGCTTTTGCGGTAATCAAGCTTACTAATAGCTTAAGAAGTTGTTTGAGTTAGTCAACTTATAGCGTTTTACCCAGGTAGGGTGAGGGCAGATTCTCAAAACCGAGTCATACCAACCGTTCGGTTTTAAGAAACCGCACACGTCAGGTTTAAGAACCTGACGCCACGAACGCAAACAACTTCTAAGAAGTTGTTTGAGCGAGTCAATTTACAGTGGTTTGTCTAGGTAGGGTGAGGGCAGATTCTCAAATCTGCCCCCGTGCGGTTTCTCAAAACCGAACGCGTCAGGTTTAAGAGCCTGACGCCACGAACGCAAATAGCTTCTTAAGCTATGATTTTTAATCCTGTAGACCAGTCGATAGATGGGTGTTACACCGCCGACCAACGAACAAGTACTCTGGCTCAGTTTCCAGTCGGGCGATGAAGGGGCTTTTCAGCAACTCTATCAGCTCCATATTCGGCATCTGCTCAACTATGGGTTGCGTCTTTGTGAGTCCGTAGCAACCGTTGAAGACTGCATTCAAGATGTATTTACCGAACTCTGGCACTACCGACAACGGGTTACCCAACCGGCTTCGGTGCGTTTTTATTTGCTGAAGGCACTTCGCAACCGGCTCAAAGCCCAGTACCGCCGGGAGCAACCATTCATATCGGGTTGGGATGATGATCGGGATGAAATAGGTCAAGCGACATTTAGTATCGAGCCGTCTGCCGAACAGCAGCTCATCGCACTGGATATTGATTCCGAGCGGGCAGCGAAAATCCGGCTGGCTATGAATGCCTTATCGCCCCGGCAACGCGAAATTATATACCTCCGCTATTTTAACGACCTATCGTATGAGCAGATCTGTGAGTTGATGAACATTAACTATCAGACCGCCCGCTCACAGATTTATTCGAGTTTGAAACAATTGCGCATGCTTCTGAAAGACAAGGAGTTATCGCTATTATTGCCTTTATTTTTCTTCAATTAAGAAAATTTTTTACCTTTTTTATACTACAAAAGGCCACTGTGGCTTCACTGTATGATTGACTAACCTGGTGTTATGAAATCATACAGTGACTACCTGCCCTACGATGCCGAGGCATTTCTGATGGATGCTTCCTTTCGGGCCTGGATTGCGAAGCCAACCCCCGAAATGACGGCCTACTGGCAGGGCTTGGTGGAAACCTATCCACACCTGCGCGACTCGTTTGAGCAAGCCCGGCTGCTCGCTCAGGGACTAGCCGCTACCTGGATTCCCTTCTCCGAGGAGTATACGGCTGATTTATTTCAGCGAACGCTGGCCAATCGAACCCCCGATCTGGTGGAGGATACGGCTACGATTCGACAAATGCCACGGGTATCGTACTGGACCTATACCGCTGCTGCACTGATCCCATTGCTACTTGGCGTATGGAGTTATCTCTATTTCTTCCAGGAACAGCTCATACAAAACGGAAATGCCCAGTTTCAGACACTTACCTTGTACGATGGCTCGGAAGTGAGGCTCAATGCCAACAGTCAACTGCGTATTCCCTCGCGTTTTCACTGGCGGTCGAATCGGGAAGTATGGCTTACAGGCGAAGGCTTTTTTGCGGTTCAGAAGCAGAAAAACGACCAGACAGGGAGCTATCGCAAATTTACTGTTCATGCCGAACGGGCTGATGTTGCCGTGCTAGGAACCCGGTTTACGGTGTATTCCCGGTCGCAACGGACGCAGGTGCTGCTGGAAGAAGGCCGTATTGCTTTAACTGACCCGGTCAGCCAAAAAACAATCGTGATGAAGCCAGGGCAGTTAGCCACCTATCAGACAGGCGCATCGCGCTATACACTCGCCCTAGTTAATGCTAAACAGCAGCGTCCACTGATGGCCTGGCGCGACAAGCTGCTGGTATTTGAAAATGCGTCGATGGCGGTTCTCGGGCAACGGTTCCGGGAGGTGTATGGCGTGCAACTGGTGCTTGAAGGCGAGGACTTTGCCGATCAGCAATTTACCGGGGAGTTGCCGCTCGATGATCAGGAGAAAGCCCTGCGTATTCTTTCAGAAACCTTCGGGCTCAAAGCGGTGCCTTATCAGAACCGCATCTACTTTATTCCCAGTCCAGTAAACTGATATTCCCATGATGCAGGCATAACTGCCTGTAAAAATAAAACCACACTCAGCGAGCGTGGCCTATTCAATTTATAAATTCTAAAACAAAGAACGTAAAAAATGCCTAAACCCTTACAACGTGAGTGCCTTCATTTTGCCGCATTGGCACTGCTGACGGGCGGAATCGGTTCGGTTTCTGCCCAAACCCTGGCGCTGGCTCGTTATCAAAACCCGTCGGGTATAACCCAACCAGCGCTCAATTCATTGGAACTCAAAACCCTGCTTGGCCAACTGGAAGGCAAGTATGGGGTTCGGTTCAACTATCGGGCAGCGCTGGTTCGTTCGGTAACGATTTTGACACCCCCACTAGCCGAGTTTAGTGAGCATATTCCCGAAACGCTGAACCGGATACTGGCGCCAAAGGAATTGCAGTGTATCCAGATCGATACCCGCACTTACGTAATTCAGCCCATAAGTGGGGCAAAAAAAGGGGTAAAGCCCGAATCCCCGAATACAGCCGACCTCCGGCCCAGTCTGATCCCTTCAATAAGCCCAATCGCTTTTGAGCAGGTGCAGGAGCGTACCCTGACGGGGCAAGTGGTAGATGCCGCATCCGGGCAGGGGTTACCGGGGGTTAGTGTCGTGGTTAAAAATACCAGCAAAGGAACCGTTACCGATACGGATGGTAAGTTCCGGCTGGTTATCCCCAATCAGGCCGATGTCGTGGTCTTTTCCTTTATTGGCTATATATCTCAGGAGGTTTCGGTTAAGAACCAAACCCTACTGAATATCAAGCTGGTCGCCGACACCAAAGCGCTCAACGAAGTGGTGGTGGTTGGTTACGGCACTCAAAAGAAATCTGACCTGACGGGTGCTGTCTCGACGATTACGGCCGAAAAGCTGAAAGCCCAGCCCGTTGCCGGTATCGATCAGGCCTTAGCTGGGCAACTGCCGGGTGTTCAGGTTACCCAACCGACGGGCGCACCGGGTGGTGGCGTGCGGGTGCGGGTACGGGGATCTGGGTCTATTTCATCCAGCAACGAGCCGCTGTATGTGATTGACGGCTATCCGGTACAGGGAAACTTTGATCAGAACTATAACCCGCTGACGACCCTCAATCCGGCTGATATTGAATCCATCAACGTGCTCAAAGATGCCTCCTCAACGGCTATCTATGGGTCTCGCGGATCTAATGGTGTAGTAATCATTACCACCAAGCGAGGCAAAGCCGGAAAAACGCGGATTGATTTCGATGCCTATGTCGGTACGCAGTCACTGGACCGACCCATCAAGATGCTCAATGCCGCCCAACTAGCCGAAATCGGTACCGAGGCCCGAAATCAGTACTACCGTGATGTCATTGGGGGCAATCCGGCCGATAGCAACGAAGAGCGATTGAAGAAAACATCGGCCGGATTAGCCCTGATTCCGCCCTTCTTTACTCAACCCACCCCCTACGATACCGACTGGCAAAAGGCCTTTTACCGTGCCGCGCCCATCAGTAGTTACAACGTATCGGTCAGTGGGGGTAATGAACGGACCACGTTTTCGGTCGGGGCTGGGTATTTCAATCAGCAGGGTATTATTCCCAACACCAACCTGCTACGCTATTCCATTCGGGCCAATATCGAATCGCAAGCCAGTGACCGACTCAAAATTGGGGTCAGTTTGCTGCCATCCGTCCGAACCCAACGCGTTGTCGATGTGGAAGGTCACGTGTCGGTGGGGGCAATCACGGGTACGCTTAATTTCCTGCCCCAATTGCCAGTTCAATACCCGGATGGCACCTACAGTACCATGACCAACATGCAGTACGGGTTTCAGACGCCCGAAAATCCGCTGGTGATTGTGAATGAAGAAAATCGGCAGCAGTTGTTCTACCGGATGCTGGGAACGGTGTATGCGGATTATGCCCTTCTGAAAGACCTCAATCTGCGCGTAACTGTTGGTGGCGACCTGAATGCCTCGCGAGAAGATCGCTTTCGTTCCTCTAAGATTGGTAACCCCGGCCAGCCAGCGCCAACTGTACCGTCAGGATTTGCCAATGATGGGATGAGCTATAACTGGCTGAACGAAAACACCGCTACCTACACCCGACAGTTAGGAAAACATGGGCTGACGGCCCTGGTAGGGTATACCATTCAGAAAAACCGGAATTACGGAACATCCTTAACGGCCATCAATTTTCCCAATGACCTGGTCACGACCCTCAATGCGGGGCAGATTAACGGTGGCAATACATCGCGCGACGAATGGGCACTTTTGTCCTGGCTGGGGCGGATCAACTACAATTATCAGGATCGGTATCTGCTCACCGTTAGCTTCCGGCGGGACGGCAGTAGTCGGTTTGGATCGAATAACCGCTGGGGGAATTTCCCGTCGGTTGCGGCCGCCTGGCGAATCGTCGACGAACCGTTTATGAAGTCGATCAAAGCGATTAGTGACCTGAAATTGCGGGCCAGCTACGGGCTAAACGGGAATAATTTCATCAGTAATTATGGCTCAATTGGCCTGATCAGCACGTCGAACTACATCACCGGAGCCGGTACGGGCGCGCTGGCCAATGGCCTGGTACCTTCATCCATCGCGAATCCTGATCTGACCTGGGAAAAGTCTAAACAGGTGGATGTGGGGCTGGAAGTGGGTCTGTTCAACAACCGCCTGCTGCTGACCGCCGATTATTACAACCGATTGACCTCGGGCTTACTGCTGAACGTGCCGGTGCCCTCGATCACGGGGTTTACCAATGCCCTGCAAAACATCGGTCAGGTGAAGAATTACGGGCTGGAATTTGGTCTGACGAGTCGGAACCTGGTGGGGAAAGCCTTTACCTGGACAACGGATGCCAATATCTCCTTCAACCGAAATCGGGTGCTGGCCCTGGGGCCCAAAGGGGATCCGATTCGTAGCTCTACCGACGTGGCCGATACGCACATCACCCAAATTGGATCGCCCATTAGCAATTATTATGGCTACCAGGTCGATGGTATTTTTCAGAACCAGGCCCAGGTTGATGCGGGGCCAACCTGGGCAGCACCAGTCATTACCCGGCCCGGTGATTTCCGATTCAAAGACATTAATGGTGATGGGAAAATCGACGCCAACGACCGGACCGTCATCGGTACGCCCTATCCTAAATTCGTTTTCGGTCTAACGAACACCCTTAGCTATAAAGGATTCGATCTCAGTATATTACTACAAGGCTCGCAGGGAAATCAGGTATTGTATTTGCAGCGCCGTTTCTTCGGTTTCGTCAATTCCAGCAATTCGTATGCGGATGTGGTAAACCGGTGGCAGAGCGAGGCCAATCCGGGCGATGGCAAACATCCACGAGCCTATCCGGCGGGTAACTCCAATCAAGTAACGTCCTACTATGTGGAAGATGGTTCGTATCTACGGATTCGCAATGTTTCGCTGGGTTATCGACTACCTGCCCGTTGGGCCGAACGCATCGGCATGCAGGGCCTCCGCATCTACACGACGGGCCAGAATCTCTACACGTTCACCAAGTACGCCGGTTACAATCCCGAAGTCAACCGAAACTACAATGGCAATCCACTTGTCGAAGGGGTCGATTATGGAGTTTACCCACTCGCCCGCAGTTTCACCGTTGGTTTGAATGCTTCCTTCTAACTCTCTGCTTTTCTATGAAACGATTTTCATCTAGTTTACTTCTCCTACTCGCACTGGCCTCCTCGGCTTGCCAGGACGACTTTCTGGCCCTATCGCCGATTTCGTCGGCCAACATCGATAAATTCTACCAGACCCCGGCCGATTTTCAGACGGCTATTCTAGGCGCTTATTCGACCTTACAGACGGGCGGCATGTACGGAAACTGGTTTTTGTTTGCCGAAGAACGCTCCGACAACACTGAACAGGAAGACTATGCGGGCACCACACAGGTGTATGGCGATTTTGATACGTTTACCCTGCTGTCGACCAACAGTTTTATCTCCGATGCCTGGAATGCCCATTATCGGTTGATCAATCAGTGCAATACCGTGCTGAGCCGGATACCGTCGGTGAATTTTTCGGACGCTACCCAGAAAGACCAGTTGATCGGCGAAGCTAAATTTTTGCGAGCACTGGCTTATTTCAATCTGGTACGGGTGTATGGCGATGTTCCGCTGGTGACAACGGCCATTAGCGGAGCCGATGCCTATCAGGTCAATCGGAGTCCAGTGGCGGATGTGTATACCCAAATTGGAAGCGACCTGACCGATGCCAGCGCAAAACTGCCCGCAAGTTACACCGGAGCCAACGTGGGCAGAGCCACCAAAGGGGCTGCGACAACGTTGCTGGGAAAAGTGTATCTGACTCAAAAGCAATATGATAAGGCCGCCCAGACGCTGAAAACGGTGATCGATGCCGGTACGTACAGTTTACTGCCTGCCTACGCGAGTGTGTTTCTGGATGCCAACGCGCAGAATAAAGAGTCGGTTTTTGAAGTAGCCTATAAAGCCAGCAGTCAGGGCGAAGGCAGTATCTATGCCACTACTTTTTCGCCGAAACGGGGCGCTGTTTATGTCACAGGTCAGGGAAATGGGCAGGGTTACAACCGACCGACGCAGAACATGATTGCCGCCTACGAGCTGGGTGATTTGCGCAAACCTGTGTCGTTGAGTGAAACCTGGACCGATGGCAAGCAGGTCTACAATGATCCCTACGTGAAAAAGCAATTCATTACCCCCTTGGCGACGGCTTATGATGGCGATGGCAACTGGATTGTGCTGCGCTATGCGGATGTACTGCTCATGTATGCCGAAGCCCTGAACGAACAAGGACAAACCAGTCAGGCGCTGCCGTATCTCAATCAGATTCGATCTCGGGCCGGGCTTGCAGACCGCACGGGTCTGTCGCAGGCAGATGCCCGGCTCGCGCTGGAACAGGAACGTCGCGTTGAGTTAGCCTTTGAAGGACATCGCTGGTTCGACCTGGTCCGAACAGGCCGCGCCCTGACGGTGATGAAAGCGACGGGTAAAACCGTTTCGGAGCGGGATCTGCTGTTCCCGCTTCCCCAGCAGCAGATTGACATTAACCCGCTTTTAAAGCAAAACACGGGGTATTAAGACAATGAATAATGAATAATGGATAATGTAGAATGGATAAATTCAACTTGCTGGTAACCAGCGGGATTTCATTATCCATTATTCATTATCCATTGTGCATTGTGCATCGTCCATTATTTCAATCTCATGCAACCACTTCTGTTTTTGTACCTGATCGCCGGGCTATTTGCCTGGTCTGGGCCAGCGGAGCCACCCGTTAACAATCGGTTGGCGGCATTGACATCGCCGATTCTGTTTCGGGGTGACGAACACACGGCCTACCGCGATCCGTCATTCCTGTATCATCAGTATAGTCTGTACGTCTTTTTTACCCTGGTACGCATTGAGGAGGAGCATAAAATTTACTCCTATGTAGCGATGACCCGCACTAAAGACCTCCAGCAGTGGACACCCCTGCGCATCCTAACTCCCCGCGACCAACGGCTCGACTACAGCAGTCCCGGCAATGTTGTGCGGCAGGGCGACGAATGGGTATTGTGCCTGCAAACCTACCCCCGACCCGATTATACAACCGATCAGATGCCCCGGTATGCCACCCAGGATGCCCGGATTTTTACGATGCGAAGCCGGGATTTGATTCACTGGAGTAGCCCGGAGTTACTTCGGGTCAAAGGCCCTTCCGTGACAGAAAAGGACATGGGGCGAATGATTGACCCATATCTGCTGGCCGATAAAGACGAACCGGGGAAATGGTGGTGCTTTTACAAACAGAATGGCGTCAGTATGTCGAGTTCTTCTGATCTGCGTAACTGGACCTTTGTCGGCCATACGGAGTCGGGCGAAAATGCCTGTGTGTTAGTCGAAGATAACCAGTACATCCTGATGCATTCGCCGAAAAACGGGATCTGCCTAAAACGCTCAACGGATTTAAAAAACTGGCAGGACTGGGGCGGACTCATTACGCTGGGTCAGTCGGACTGGTCCTGGGCCAAGGGGCGACTCACGGCGGG
>Ga0209933_1000889_pt1 | contig 39536 bp, 34 predicted proteins | sample ThiBiot_300_biof_FD_183944 | JGI IMG/M metagenome (GOLD analysis project Ga0209933, IMG submission 183944) | Wastewater bioreactor microbial communities from Cape Town, South Africa - Thiocy_cont_300_biof (SPAdes) | ecosystem: Engineered > Bioremediation > Thiocyanate > Unclassified | place...
CAACTGCATTTCTGTTGAAGATTTTTTCAACTGCAGTAAGTCCTTGTCCTTCAATAGAAATTTCTTTAGAAGGAGCGAAAACTGCAGGAGGAGTAATGCCTAAAGTTCTTGCCGCGAACGTCTGGATTTTTTTACCGAAAACGATGGCATAAGAACCTCCCGCTCTGATAAACTCTAATTTTTGAGGAGTGAATGATTTTGAAATATCTTTCAATTCAACATCTCCGTTGTATAATTTTTTCTCTTTCGTATTGATGGTCAAAACCGTTCCTGTAGCAACAGAATATTTCTCTTCCAAAACGATATCGCCATTTTCATTACGAATAGGATTTCCGTTTTCGTCAACTTTCTTTACCCAGTTTTGAAGGTCGATTCCGATCCCTCCTGTTACATCAACAGTTGTTAAGAAGATTGGAGAAATTCCATTTGTTCCTCCAACGATCGGAGCGATGTTTACAAACGGTACGTAAGGACTCGCTTGTTTACCAGTCCAAAGTGCCACGTTGTTTACACCCGACATACGGGAAGAACCAACACCCATTGTTCCTTTCTCTGCGATCAGCATTACGCTTGCATCAGGATGCTGAGCTTGAAGCATTCTGATTTCGTCCTGTGCTTCAGGAGTGATCATACACTTTCCGTGCAATTCCCGGTCTGAGCGCGAGTGCGCCTGATTTCCCGGAGACAATAAATCCGTAGAAATATCACCTTCACCAGCAATGAAAGTCACAACCTTGATTTCTTCCGGAACTTCCGGAAGTTTCGTGAAAAATTCTGCTTTCGCATAGCTTTCCAAAATATCTTTAGCGATTTTGCTTCCCAATTCGTACGCTTCTTTCAAACGAGCTGTATCAGCATCATATAAGAAAACCTGGGTTTTTAGAACTTCAGCCGCTTGTCTTGCAATGTTTTCATTATTACCTAATGCCAAATCAAGCAATACTTCGATTGACGGACCACCTTTCATATGAGACAGAAGCTCAAAAGCAAAGCTCGGCGTGATTTCTGCAACCGCAGATTCTCCAAGGATGATTTCTTTTAGGAATTTTGCCTTGACACCGGCAGCACTTGTTGTACCCGGTAAAGTATTATAGATAAAAAATTTAAGAGAATCAGCACGGTGCGCGTTAGCTGTATCTTTGATTTGTGAAATGATCTCGCTTAATAAATCTGCGTTATCAATTGGCTTTGGATGAAGCCCTTGGTTTTTTCTTTCTTCAATCTCTTGGATATAATCCTGATAAATATTCATAATATTAGAACTCTTTTCTTTCTTTAATTCAGATATTTGTGATTGCAGTTATTGATGCTACAACAACAAATGTATTGTAATGAGATAGTTTCCGGAATTTTGTAGACAAACCTGATTCTATCAATGGAATCTAAATTCTTATTAAATTCGCCCAAATTTACGAAATTCTGAGCTTTTCTAAGAATAGAATAATTTAGATTAAAAATAAATTAGATGTCTTTTATCTATATTTTTATATTTTTATCATAATAATTTTTTATTTTGAGAATCAGAAATAGGCAAATTTTATTATTTTGAAAATCAGCCAATTAATTAAAATCAAAAAAAAAGAGATAGGCATTTTTGTCTTTTTCCTGATTTTGGTTTCTATCTATTTTTTCTTTGATCCTTCAAAAAATTCATATTTCTTAAAGTGTCCATTAAAAGAAATGACGGGATATGAGTGTGCAGGTTGTGGTGTTCAAAGAGCATTTCATTCATTGTTACATTTTCGGGTTTTAGAAGCTTTTAAATTCAATCCATTATTTGTAATAGCAATCCCAATTATTGTCTTTTTGCTTTTGAATAAATATTTTAATCCAAATTACGAAAAAACTATTTTTTCCAAATTATTTTTTAGAAAATCATTTTTTATTGTACTGCTAATAATAGTTTTATTATTTTCGCTATTCAGAAATACTGTTTTTTATAATGGTATTATTGAAAATTTATAAACACACAAAACAACGATGAGAAAATTATTAGGCTTATGTTTCACAGGCTTTATCATTTCCCTATATTCCCAAATGAAGGATGATGTAATTCCTTCTCTTATTCCTAAGACAATCAATCAGAAAGCTGGTTATGTTAACCAATCCGGCAAATTAGTTATTCCTGCTGAATATCATATTGCAATGTTTTTTTCCGAAGATTGTAATTTGCTTAATTCTCCAAACCGTAAAATCAGAATATTTGGTTCTGCTGATTATGCTACAGTTGAAAAAAACGAAACTACTTACAGGATTAATAAAAAAGGTACTCGTGTTTACGAATATAAAAAAGAAGATCTTGGAAAATGTGTTTCCCCTTATGAAGCACCCAAGTATAAGGCTTTTGTTATGAATGGCTTGTATGGTTTGGTAAGTAAGGATAATGCAGATTACAAAAACTATAAGGATTTCGAAATTTATCCTCAATATCAGATGCTGTATGTTTTGGACGGTGACAAAGAGAATCCAATGATCGTGGCGGTTTTGGATAATAAATTTGGTGTGATCGATAAGCAAAATCAGATTGTCATTCCTTTTGTTTATGAAGATATCAAAACTAATCTGAGTTGGAAGACTGCTAATCTTTTTGAAGTTTCAAAAGATGGAAACCAATATTTTTTTATTAATAGAAATAATCACGCGTATTAATTAAAAATTTGTAATTTCGCAGTCAGAAATTTAAGGGGTGCTGTAAAAAGCTGAGATTATACCCAATGAACCTGGAACTTGTAACGAGTTTAGGGAAACATTCATTATAAATGATGAATGATAAAAGATGAGTGATTAATAATAACGTTATAAAAAATCATTTATCAATCATCGAAAATCATTTATAACCGTAATCGCCCCTTTTATTCCACTAAATTTTAACAACAAAAATTTAAGAGAATGAAAGGATTTATTTTTTTAGGAGTATTAGCTGCTCCTTTTTATCTTTCGCAGACTGTTCAGGATTCTACAAAAATTACATCAATTCCAGCGGTCGAATTCACAAAAAAAACGCCGGTTGCAAAAGCGATCATTAATGTCGAAAAAGATTTGGCAGACAAGAATCTAGGTCAGGATTTACCGATTCTTTTGAAAAACCAAATGTCTGTTATTTCAACTTCTGACGCAGGAAACGGAATTGGATATACAGGATTCCGCATCAGAGGAACAGCAGGAACAAGTATTAATGTCATGATGAATGGCGTTCCTTACAATGATGCAGAATCCCAGGGAACTTTTTTTGTAGATGTTCCGGATTTGACAAGCTCGGCTTCGCAGATTGTCATTCAAAGAGGTGTAGGAACTTCATCTAATGGTGTTTCTGCTTTTGGAGCGAGTGTTAATGTGATTTCCAGAGATCCTTCGGAGGAGTTTTCTGTAAAGTCCGATGATTCTTATGGGTCTTTCAATACCTACAAATATTCTGCAGAAATTAATTCCGGAAAGTTCTGGAAAAACCGTTTGTCTGTGATGGGGCGATATACAAATATCCATTCCGACGGCTATATTGACAGAGCTTCTTCCAATCTGCATTCCTATAATTTTTCTGCTTTGTTCCAGGAAAAAAATACGGAGTTGAGGTTTTTGGCATTTGGAGGAAAAGAAAAAACGTATCAGGCGTGGAATGGCATTGATAAAGCAACTTGGGAAACTAACCCGAAGTTCAATTATTCCGGAGCAATCTATGATGCAAATTGGGAAAATATTATCGGGTTTTATGACAATGAAACTGATAATTACAGACAAAATCATTACCAGTTATTATGGAACCAAAAACTTTCTGATCAATGGAAATTAGAAACTACGGCACATTACACCAAAGGAAAAGGCTGGTATGAAAACTATAAACAAGGTGCCAAATTTTCCAAATATAATTTACCAAACATCATCGAAAATGGAACAGAAATCAAAACTTCGGATTTCATCAGGAAAAAATGGCTGGATAATGATTTTTATGGTGTTATTTCTACTTTGTATGGGAATTTGGGAAATCTGAGTGTTAATGTGGGAGCGGTTGCTAATCAGTATTACGGGAGGCATTTCGGAAACGTAACAGGCGTTTTTATTCCTCAGATAGATGAGTTCGAATATTACAGAAACCGCTCTGTCAAGAACGAAGTTTCAGGATTTGCAAAAGCGATTTATAAATTGAATCAATTCGAATTCTTTGGAGATCTGCAATTAAGAAATATCGATTATAATACTAAAATCATTACACAAGGCGATGGTGAAGGCGCCGATCTGGATAAAAAGTGGACATTCTTCAATCCGAAAGCAGGAGTTAATTTTAATATAGATAACGGAAAAGTTTTTGTATCGTATGCTAATGCGCACCGCGAACCTAACAGAGATGATCTTTTTGCAAACCCGGAAACAAAAGCAGAAACACTGCATGATTTTGAAGCGGGTTGGGAACAGCAATTCGGTAGAGTAGCTTTAACGGCCAATGCCTATTATATGTATTACAGAAATCAGCTGGTTCTGAACGGACAAATCAATAATGTTGGGGAATTTATAAGAACCAATAGCGGAAAAAGTTACAGACTTGGTTTAGAATTAGGGATTCTTGCCAAGATCACTCAAGATTTGCAGGTTTCTGCGAATGCGACTTTTAGCAATAACAAAAACAAAGATTTTTATTCTGAAACGGAAGACGGCGTTCAGAATTTCGGGAATACGGACATTTCTTTTTCACCTAATATTATTGCCAATGGGAGTGTGGCTTATTCGCCGTTCAAAAACTTCAACCTTGGCATTACCGCACAATATGTCGGAAAACAATATCTGGATAATTCGGGAGATAAAATCAATCAGTTGGACTCCTATTTCGTTCCGGATTTTAATATGTCATACATGCTGCCTTTTCAGAAACAGGATGTCATTCTTAGATTTTTGTTAAATAATTTCACTGATACGAAGTATGTCAACAACGGTTTTAGTGGACCTTATTACTTCTCACAAGCCGGAATTAACTTCCTTTTTGGTGTTTCTTTGAAGTTTAAATAAAAATTTTCACACTGATTATTAATTAGTTATGTTGTTTTTAAGGTCTTGGAGTAAATTTTTTCTTGTTAACTTAAAATTAATATTAGATTTACAAGGATTTTAATTGTTTGACAAAAAATTAATTAAAATCAAATATAGACCTTAAAAATTTACATCTATGAAAAAAATCTATTCTCTGATGCTTGCAGTATTGGCAGGTATGACGCTTTCTGCACAAGCACTTTTAAAAATTGTAAAAACATCAGAAGGTGTTTATACTATGACTTACAATGATTCTGCAAATGGGTGGGCATTTTATGACCCATTTAGTCAACCTATCGGTGTTTATCTGTTTATAAATCCCGGGGATACAACACCAAGCGGAACATTTAATGATGCCTGGAGTAATATTACAACAACACTTAACTGGGATGGGACGAATTATTCGGGAACAATTAACCTGAATACCCATAATTTTAATAATACAGGAGGTGTTTTGCCGCCCGGAACTAAAGTGAATGAATTGAGGTTTCTTTTTACAGAAGCTCCTGCAGGTAACGGTGGACATCAGACAGCTGATAAGTTGGGAACTAGTTACGGTTTTACACCTTCCACTATTTCAAGTTTAGCTGTAGCGGATGTTAATGGTAAAACCAAATCTCAGGTTGCAGCCGGGAAATTATTCACTTCGGCAAAAGGGAATCTGGATATTACGGTCTATGATTTTGGAGGAAAGGTTATAAAAAACCTGAAAGTGAACGCCAACGGAAACCCTATTGATCTCAGTCTTTCTCAAAAAGGAATGTATCTGATGACAATTTCCGGGAATGCTATTTCAGAAGCGGTGAAATTTTCTTACTAACTTTAATTAATTCATATCAAATCAAAAGGTTGCTGTAAAAAGCAACCTTTTATATTTTCTTTAACATCAAAAATTATGTAGTTTTGTGGCGATGAATTTTGAATATCTTTTATATCAATATCTTCTGAAGCATAATAGGGCAGAAGTTCCTGAGTTTGGCATTTTCCAGCTTAACAGAGAATCTGCTAAAATTGATGCAGAAAATTCTATTATTATTCCTCCGAAGGAAACTGTCACTTTCGAATATGAACCGTCTGGTTATGACAATCAGTTAGCGAAATATATTGCTGACGAAACCAATACAAACCTTTTTATAGTTCAGATGAACCTGAAAAACGAAGTGGCAAATTGGATTCAAAAATTACAGACAGAGAATGTTCTTAATCTAGAAAATCTTGGTCAATATCAATTAAACGAAGAAAATAAGGTTGTTAAAGTAACAGATAATGATGACGATGTTTTTGGTTTTGAAAAAGTGGATTTGCAGCATCTCAAAACTTTAAAGTCAAAAAATAGTTTCACAGAAGATTACAGTTTCAATAAAGGTGTTATTTGGACTTTTCTAAGTATAATTATTATTGGAGCTGCAGCATTATTTCTCTTTGGAGACCAGGAATTGATATTTGGAAGATCATCAAACATCCCGGCAAAACAGCTTATCAAGACAGTTGAAAAACCAAAAGTTTTGGTCGTTCCCAAACAAGATTCAATAAAAATAGATAGTATAAAACCGACAACGAATGCAAAAATCCAAAAAACCAATAGATAGCCTTACGGTAATGACGAACATTGTCTTGCCCAACGAAACCAATTCATTAAGAAATCTTTTCGGAGGCGAGCTATTGTCAAGAATGGACAGAGCAGCTTCTATCTCGGCAACAAGACATTGCGAAAGAAGAGTGGTGACGGCATCTGTGAATCATGTCTCTTTCAATCATCCGATTCCGGAAGGTGGAATTGTGGTTTTGGAATCCAAGGTTTCCAGGGCATTTTCGACATCAATGGAGATTTATGTGGACGTGTGGCTGGACGACCCAATCAATCAGACAAAAATCCATACCAACGAAGGTATTTATACGTTTGTTGCTGTGGATGAGTTCAATCGTCCGATTCCAATTCCTGCGATCGAGCCGGAAACTGAAGAAGAAGTAAAACGTTTTGATGCGGCGCTCAGAAGAAAAGAATTATCACTGATTCTTTCCGGAAGAATGAAACCGGCAGATTCTGTAGAACTGAAAAAATTGTTTGCAGGAGAAATCGAAATATAAATTACGACGGAAGATTTTTCTTCCGTTTCTTTTTTTATCACTTATCAACTATAAATTATCATATAATCCAAAATGCGAATCTTATTATTAGACACCAATCATCCATTGATAGAGCAACAGCTTTCCGGAAAAGGTTTTGTTTTCGATGCAGATTATACTTCCAGCTATGATGAAGTTTTGGAAAAAATCCGGAATTACGAAGGAATCATCATCCGGAGCCGAATTCCATTGGATAAGAATTTTTTGACCAAAGCTTCTCATCTTAAGTTCATTGCAAGAGTAGGCGCAGGAATGGAAAATATCGATATTGAAACAGCCGAAAGTTTAGGAATTAAATTGATTAATTCGCCGGAGGGAAACCGCGATTCTGTTGCAGAACACGTTGTCGGGATGTTGTTGATTCTGATGAACCGATTATTTATCGCTTCCAACGAGGTCAAGGACGGAATCTGGAAACGGGAAGAAAACCGAGGTGACGAGTTGCTAGGAAAAACCTTCGGAATCATTGGCTACGGAAATATGGGAAAAGCCACGGCGAAAAGACTTTCGGGTTTTGGTGTTGAAGTTATTTTCTACGATATTTTGCCTGATCTTTCCGATGAATTTGCAAAGCAGGTTTCTTTGGAAGAACTTCAGAAAAGAGCTGATATTCTGAGTCTTCATATTCCGTTGACAGATGAAACTAATTATTTGATTGATGAAGAATTCATTTCTAAAATGGAAAAGAATTTCTATTTTGTGAACACCGCTCGTGGAAAAAATTTAAAAACTAAAGCCTTAGTACAAGCTATTGAAGCGGGTAAAGTTTTAGGTGCTTGTCTGGATGTTTTGGAATACGAAAAGTCATCTTTTGAAAATCTGGAAACAGAAAATCAGGATCTGAAATATTTATTAGATTCCGAAAAAGTGATTATTACGCCACATATTGGAGGTTGGACACATCAGAGTAAGGAGAAATTGGCTCAGGTGATTGTTGATAAGATTGTAGATAATTTCGCAAATTAATTTTATATTTTTCTCCACATTTAACAATTCTTAAGAAAATCAGTGATCTATAAAAAATCATTTTATGTTAAATTGCGCTTCCTTAAGAGTTGGTAAATGAATTTTAGAAAAATAATTACAGTCGGTTTAGCAGTTGCATCTATTTATTCCTGCAAAAAAGAAAAAGAAGAAACAGCAGAGATTTACCAATCCAAACTTCCTAATTATGGCAATGTTGATCTGTCCAAAGTATTTACTCCGGCAGAATCTACTTTAGAAAACCAATCCACAATTCTTCCGCTCATCAATAATTATTATCAGAAAATCTGGGAACAAGGTGACTTAAGCGGCGGAATTCTTGTTGCAAAAGGCGATAAGATTATCTTCGAAAAATATAGAGGTTTTGGCAGAGAAAATAAGCAAATGCCAATTGATGAAAATACGCCGCTTCACGTAGCTTCGGTTAGCAAGACGATGACAGCAATGGCTGTTTTGAAATTGGTTGAAGGTGGAAAACTGAAATTGGAAGATGATTTGACCAAGTTTTTCCCAAAGTTTCCATATAAAGATATTACGGTTTTCAGTTTGTTGTCACAGAGAAGCGGACTTCCAAAATATGAACATTTTGACCAAGGCATCAAACCTGCTCCGGAAGAATTGAAGAAAGAATTCCTAACCAATCAGGATGTTTTGGACATGTTGATTAAATACAAGCCGGAACTGGCAAGGCTTTCCAACACGGGTTTTATGTATTGCAACACCAACTTTGCTTTACTGGCGTTGATTGTAGAAAAAGTGACCGCAACGCCCTTTCCAGAAGCGATGCAGGAAATTGTTTTCAAACCTTTGAAAATGAATCATACCTTTATATTCCAGAAGAAAGATATTCCAACGGCTTCACAATCATTTTACAGTGGCTTCAGATTATATCCTTTAGGAAATCTTGATTTGATCTATGGCGACAAAAACGTTTACACAACGCCAAAAGATTTACTTAATTTTTCAGTTGCGTTATTTTCAAAAGATTTCCTAAAGCCTGAATTGGCCAACAAAATCTTCGAATCGTACAGCAACGAGAAAAAAGGAATCAACAATTATGGTCTCGGTTTCCGAATGAAGGAATTTGATAACGGTGAAAAACTGACTTATCACAATGGTTGGTGGCACGGCACCAATTCGGTCTTTGCGCATCTTCTGAAATCAAAAGTGACGATAATCGCCATTGGAAACAAGTACTCACAAAGAGTTTATTCCGCATTATCATTATCCGGATTGTTTGAAAATTTCCCTTTCGAAATGGAAAAATTCAATAAGACAATGAATCCAGCTGGCGCAGAAAAAGACACAGCGTCTGCAGGAAACGGCGAATTATAGAATTACCTGGGCGCCTTTATCCGCCTGTAGTTTATCCTGAGCTTGTCGAAGGGTTCCCGCTTTTTTCTGTCATTGCGAGTGAAATGAAGCAATCTAAAGAACTTTTGCACAATCTCAATAACAGAAAAAGAGCTGTTCAACATAAAAAAAATTGTAATTAAAATACAGGTAACGAGAAAAACTTAAAAATATTATATAAAATAATAATTTGATTATCAGAACTTTAATAATTATTAAGGTTCTTTTTTTATTTTTGATGTAATAATTTGTAATTCCAAAATGTCTTACTTTTAAACAACCAAGAAATAGTAAGTTTCAAAAGCTAACATTTTGAAACTTACACATTAAACTGAAATCTATGACTCAGGAAATTTTTAAACAAACGGTATATATTCTCAAGGATGAGATGTATCGTTTTGCGAAAAAGTTTTTGATGAGCGCGGATGAAGCCGAAGATGTTGTAATGGATCTGATGATGAAATTCTGGCAAAAAAAAGAAGAACTGTTGGTTGTGGAAAATCTGAAAGGTTTTGCCCTGCGAAGTGTAAAAAATGAATGTCTGAATCGCCTGAAACATCACGAAGTGAAACTCGGGTTTGCAAGCCAGACGAGACATCAGTCAGAACTTTATCAGATAGAAACCAATAATATGAGAGAGCAGATTTTGGGATTTATTAACCAACTGCCAGAGAAACAAAAAATGGTCATTCACTTAAAAGATGTCGAGGAATATGAGATTTCGGAGATTTCGGAAATTATGGAGATGGAGGAAAACGCAGTCCGCGTGAACCTGATGCGAGCCAGACAAAAAGTGAAAGAATCAATTAACAAACTTTATGCATATGAAAACAGACAGATACAAGGATTGGGAATCTAGATTCTTCGAAGGTGAAGAGTTGACGCCGGAAGAACATCTGTTTCTCAAAAACGAAAGTGATAACCCCTATTTTTCTTTTCTGAATGAAGAGAAACAGGATAAATTAGATATAAGCTTCGACAATTTCTTAAAGAAAACCGAAGAACCAAAAATAATTGCGCTTCCGATTGTAAAAAGGAAATCTTACACACAATATTGGATGGCTGCGAGTTTGGTAATCTTAATGGGGATCACAGGACTTTGGATGTTCAACAATCCTGAGAACATAGCACCTCAAATTGCTAATCATAATGTAGCGCCTAAGAAAGTTGAAGCGCGAAAAGCTTTTCGGGTAGAAGAAACTCAGACTAAACAGCCGGTTTTAGCTCAACAAGATATGCATCCAGTAAAACAAACGATTGAGAAGAAAAATTCAGCGGAAAATCAACAACCAAAAGCGCAATTCGCTTCTCAGCAGCCGAAACCAATTAAAACTGATAATCAAGCCCAAAATCAAGTAAACTCAGATTCGGAGTATAATCCAAATTATGTTATCATCAATGGAAAACCAATCTATAACGAGCAGGAAGCCATCGCTATAACAGAGGATACTTTTAATTATTTTGCAAGTAACGTTACCCAAACCATAAATCAGGCAGAATCTGCCCAAAATCAATCATTGGATTTTTACAGGATTCTTAATTTTTAAAATATTAATTAATCAAAAATGAAGTCGCTATCTACGAATCTTCTGAAATAGTACTAACGAAATGGCGATTGCATACGACCTTAGACAACAACCAAAAATTATTATGAAAAAAATATCAATATTCATCGTATTATTTCTTCTGTCCACTAATATTTTCGGACAAACAGAAGAACTCAATAAGCTCTTTGATAAGTATCAGGACACAGAAGGTGTGACCTCTATCAAGATTGCAAAACCTATGTTCAAGTTATTGAATAATCTTAAAATCGATGACGAAGAATTAGGTAAAATACAGCCTTTGCTTGCCAAGGTTAATGGACTGAAAATGCTGATTCTGGAAAAACCGGAAACATCAAAAAATCCTCTCATAGATGAGAAAAAAATAGAGAAAGAAATTTCCAATTCTCTTAAAAATATGAAGTATGAGGAACTGGTGACCGTGAACAACCGTGATGCTAAAATCAAATTTATGGCTCAGGATATCACAGCGAATGTTATGGATAATTTGATTCTTAACATTATGTCAGAAGACAGTTCTGTTCTGATGATGCTAGACGGAAAAATCTCTATGGATGATGTGAGCAAAATGATGGAGGAGAGCCAAAATGTAACTTCTATTAATCCTGCAAAAACCATTAATTCATCTACATTTTCTCAGACCAGCACATCCACTCATTCGATAACTGACGGTTCAGGAACAACAACTTTTACAACGACAAATAATTCTGGTGCGTCAAATGTTGGAAGCGAGAGAAATGTTCCTGCTTTTAACGGCATAGAAACTTCATCTGGTGTTGATGTAGAATTTAGTCAAAGTCCAAAGCAAAGTGTAGTAGTAAAAGTAGAACCTGAAAAACAACAATACGTTATCACAGAAGTTGAAAATGGTGTTTTGAAAATCTTTGTGAGAAACAAAGGCGTTAAAAACTTGAATTTCAATAGTCTTAAAGTGATTGTTTCCGGGCCGAAATTGTCAAAATTGGTAACCAAATCCGGCTCCACTTTCAAAGCAGTTACCCCGGTTAACGAAACAACTTTTGCTGCAAGCTGTACATCTGGTTCGCAGGTTTCGGGTGAGTTTAAAATCTCTACCAATACAGCCTTGGAAGTATCTTCCGGTGTTAATGTCAAAATGAACCTTGAAACCAAATCTCTGGCTTTGGAAGCAAGTAGCGGAAGTTCTATCAAATTAGCAGGCAAAGCAGATTCCGGCGTTTACAGCGCAAGCAGCGGAAGTTCTATCTCGGCAAATGATTTTGTTACCAAATCAGCGGTTGTAGATGCCTCTTCCGGAGCCAATGTGAAAATCAATACAACAGAAAGTCTGACAGCAAGCGCAAGTTCGGCATCATCCATCCAATACAGAGGAAATCCTTCTAAGGTTACCAAATCTGCCCAGGAAGTCACAGGCGCTAGTATTACTTCAATCAACTAAAAACTAAAATTATGTTACGATTCTTATACATTATTATTTTGACGATTGTGGGGTTTTTTCTTCAATCGTGTATGGTTTCTCAAAATAAAGTTCACACCGACTTTTTTGACAATCCGGGATTCAAGAACAACTCAACTTTTGTGAGTATCAATGTTCCGACTTTCTTAGCGAAATCCTACGTGAAACAGGCTTTGAGAGAAGACGGCGAAAGCCAGGAAGTGATTGATCTGGTAAAAAAGATCAGCGATGTGAAAGTACTGATTGTTGAAAGTTCCAAAACGCCTGTGAAAGCAGAGTTTCAGAAATATCTGAATAAGAATAACTACGAAGAATGGATGTCTGTAAAACAGCAGGGCCAGCTTATCAGCATCAATGCACAGCAGTCGAAAGACCTGATCAGGCGAATGATAATTACTGTCAATGATGATAATGACGAGAGTATTTTTGTAGATGTAAAAGGAAAATTCTCGCCGGATGATATCTCAAAAATTATCAATGCCACCGAAAAAAATCAAATCAAAATCCATAGAAACTAAATTTTTTCAATTAACCACTATCTTGTAGTGGTTTTTGTGCGTATTCATTTTTTAGAAATGAACTTTGGTTACTTTATCGTGAGATTTCAAATAGAGCGGAAGTGCCGCTGAACCATACCATTTGTAAATGTCGACATCAAAGATTCCTGATTTTACAGACGGATCTGTCAAGACCAAACTTTCTGCTTCTTCTTTTGTTTTTGCATCAAGAATGAAAATACCGCTGTAATTATTTTGATTTTCCTCCAGCATTGGTCCGGCAACAATCAGTTTACCGTCTTTTGCTAATTTTTTGATGTTATTCATATGTCCTTTCATCAACTCTGATCTCTTTGCTTTGTCGGTAATTTCGGCTTTTCCTTTTTTTAGGATCACGAGGTAATAAGGTTTCATTCCATATTGGTCAGCACCAAGAGAATCCGCTAATTTTTGGTCAAACTCTTTATTTTGTGCACTGATGGCTGAAGAGAATAGAATCAAAGACAAAATTGTAAATAATGATTTCAATTGTTTAAGTTTCTTTCAAAATTAGAATAAAAAATGAAATCTAAAATTAATACCATATAATTATCTTCGGAACCTGAAATATTTGGTCAGTTCGTGCTTTTTACCTTTGAGAAAGTCGGAAGCCATTGCCATTCCAATCACTGAAAATGTAATCCCGTTGCCACCAAAACCTAATACGAAATAAGCGCTTGGAAAGTTGGGATGTTCACCAATATAAGGTAATCCGTCTTTGGTTTCGCCAAATGTTCCTGCCCAGACAAAATCGGTTCGAAAATTATTTCCGGGTAAATATTTGTCGAGCTTTTTCACGAGTTTATTTTCCTTTTCGTGAAGTAGAGAATCTCGTTTTTTGGCGTTCACAAATTTTTCATCTTCACCCCCAATCAGGATTCGGTTGTCATCGGTTGTCCGCATATAGATGTATGGATTTGCAGTGTTCCATACCAATAAGTCATTCAGTTCCTTATGGTCTTTCTCGTATTGTTCGCCAACAATCGCATATGTAGAAAGCAGGTTAACAAATTTGTCTTTGATAATTTCTGTACTTTCGAAGCCGTTGCAGAAAATCACTTTTTTGGCTTTGATAGTATTTCCATAGTCGGTTGTTGCCATAACACCGTTTTTCTTATAATCGAATTTGATAATATCGGTTTTATCAAAGATCTGTAATCCTTTTTTATAATTGTAACGTAAAATATCATGAGCCAGGCAAAACGCATCAATACTTCCGCCTTGTTCGGAAAGGATTCCGCCAAATGTGTTCTCTATTTTGAACTGCTTTTTAATCTCTTCTTCCGAAAGCCATTTTACCGGAAACTTAGCCGTTTTTCTTGCTTCGAATTCTTTTTTGAGAAGTGGAACATCTTTTTTCAAAGCTGCGAAATAAAGGGATTTTTTTTTCTTGAAACCACAATCAGACTTTACTTCCTTAGCTATTTTCTGTAGATCATCAATAGAATCGTAACAAGCCCAATATGCTTTTTCCGCACCTTCTTGTCCAATCATCTCGGACAGCTTGAATAGTGCGACATCAATCTCGTATTGTAGCATAGAAGTTGTAGCGCTTGTACTTCCGTTCCCAATTTCTCGACGGTCCACCAAAACGGTTTTATAGCCATCTTTAATCATTTGGTGGGCGAGAAGAGAACCTGTGATTCCGCCTCCGATAATGAGGATTTCAGTTTCAATATTTTCTCGGAGTGAAGGATAAGAATGTTTAAGTCCGTCTTTTACGAGCCAGAATGGTTCGGGAGATTTTAGTTTCATATAGTTTACTTCTGATTTGAATTTTTTTCTAATCAAAAAGTAAACCGCTAATTTTTGAGGACTTTTATCATATTTTGAAATTAGTATAGTTTTTTATTCTAACAAAAATTATTGTTAAATTTAAAGAATAATTCTATTGTTTTTAACTTATGTGGATGCGGTATTTTTTTCCGGTGGTTTTTGTGCTGTCATTTAACATACTATATGGACAAATTCTAGCAGAATCTGGCAATTCCGCAGTTACTATCGAAGAGCTGATAAGAAAATCCGAAGAAGCAGCAAATTCTAATCTCGATTCAGCACTTTATTACAGCAAAAAGGCGGACATTCTTATTGCAAAAATGCCCGAGAATATCGAAAAAGTTGAGGTTTACCGCAATTTGGGAAGCATCTATCTAGCCAAAGCTAATTTTGTAAATGCATCAGAATATACACTTTTGGCAACCAAAATTAATGATAAGCTTTACCAATCCGACTCGGGTAATTCCAAATTAGCAGAGAACAAGATCCGCCTCATTACACAGCTGGGAAATATTTCTTTGTATCAGAATAATTTTGATGAGGCGTACGCCATCTATAACAAAGCCTCGACATTATTGGAAAAAGAAAAAGCAATTCCGGCGCAACAGGTTAATGCTATAAAAGTTAAAATTCTGAATAATATTGCCGCAGGATATTCCAAACAAAGACAATTTCGTAAAGCGCGTGGCTATTTTGAAACCGCAATGAAAATTAATGAAAAATTAAATGATCCATCGCTGGAAGCTTCTCTTCTTAACAATATCGGGATTTGTCATCTCGAAGAAAATGAGTTTACGCTTGCTATTTATTATTTCGAACAAGCTCTGGAAATTCGGAAAAAATCTAATGATAGCCGTGGTATAGCACAATGTTACAACAATTTGGGAAAGGTATATGCTTTATCGGACAATATGGAAAAAGCCGGAATTTATTTTAATGACGCTTTGGTTCTTGGAAAACAGATCGGAAATATAGAATCTATTATCTACACCTTGGAATCCCAGACTGCCCTATACGAAAAAATAAAGGACTTTCAGAAAGCATTTTATAGCCAGAGCCAATTATCGAAACTGAAAGACAGTCTTTTCAATACAGAAACGGTGAAAAAAGTGGCGCAAGTTGAATTAAAATACGCGCTTGACAAACAGAAAGAAGACTACGAAATCAAACGGCAAAAAACAAAATTCGGCTATTTCGCGGCTGGAGGTGTTCTCCTTTTATTACTTGCTTTGGCGGGACTATTTCTTTATCTGCAAAAAACAAAACTGAGGAATGCAACACTTTCTAATGACAAACTGGAACTGGAACGTAAAAACCTGTCATTAGAAAAAGAAAAACTAAAGGAGGATCTGGAATTTCAGAACAGGGAAATGGCAAGCAAAGTGATGTACATTTTGAAAAAAAACGAACTCATCAATTCGGTTGCAGAGCAGCTTGCAGACATAAAAAAAACGGCTTCACCACAAAATCAAAAACAATTGCAGGAGATGATTTTTGAGTTGCGTCAAAAAAAAGACAACGAAGCCTGGAAAGAATTTGAGACCCATTTTACAAAAGTACATCCCGAATTTTATTTGAAATTAAGTCAGAAATTTTCGGATCTTACACCGAATGAAAAAAAGTTATGTGCATTTTTAAGACTTAATCTCTCTACCAAAGAAATCTCCGCAATAACTTATCAGTCGGTAAATTCCATCTTAGTTTCCAGAACAAGATTGAGGAAAAAATTAGATATTCACGGTGAAGATGTGAATCTGACCAATTTTCTTATGGAATTATAAATGTTTTTTTAATTGCTGAAAATCAGATGCTTGATTGTTTTTGTATTAATAAAGTATTAGCAATTTTGAATGCTGTATTAATAATGTACGGTATAAATAATTGTTTTTTTTGATGAATTTGAGAAAACTTTGTTCAACAAAAATTCAAATCACAAATAATCTAATTTTTTTATTATGAAAATGAAATTACTTTTTGCATCTGGCTTGTTTGTCTTAACAGCAAATCTCATGTCCGCACAATATTTAAAAACCGAAGCATTTCCTAACACATTGGGGATTTCTAATCAAGGTATTGTTGTGGGCTATGATGCACAGACGGGACCTTGGCTTACCTGGAATCCGGATACGGGAAATGTGGAAAATATTGGTGGAATAGCGCCGGGAAACGGTTATGGTGGTGTTTCGGTATTTTCTGATGACGGCAAATATATTTCCGGGACTGTTTCTAATGGAACGGGTGATGGTACGATTGCCGAAATGGGCAGATATAATACAATCACTAAAGAATGGCAACATTTGGGAAGCTCAGGTATTGGCTCTGACCCGAAATCTTTAAGTTCAGGATATTATATTTCAGGAGACGGAAAAACTGTTGTAGGATTATCTTACAATTCCAATGGAAATAAAAAAGCGGTAGGCTACGCCTGGAATGAAAATAAAGGTGCGATTGAGTTAGAGTCAACGTTGGTTGATAGAAATGCCCGTGCCAACGTTGTAAGTGGTAATGGTGCCATTATCGCCGGATGGCAAGATATTGGTGGTCCATGGAAATCTTCTGTCTGGAAAAGAAAAGCCGACGGGACTTATGATAAAAATATTATGCTGTTGATAAATCCTAATGGTAATCCAAATGACCAAATGAACCAATTGGCAGAAGTAAGAGCTATATCCGCAGACGGAAAGTGGTTAGGTGGGAAAAGTGATTTCGCATTTCCTAACGCATGGATATGGAGTGAAGAAACCGGTGTAAAAGATCTTGGCACTTTAACAACTGATGTGGGGACCAATGCTTGGGTTACAGCACTTAATAATGACGGAAGTATCGTGATCGGTTATCATATTACAAAAGCCAGTCCATGGGATCCTGCGGTATACCGGCCTTTTATCTGGACACAAAAAGATGGTATGAAAGATCTGAACGATTTTGTAAATAATACGCTCGGTTATGATATGGGTGGAGATAAGATATATGTTCCTAATATGATTTCTCAAAACGGGAAATATATTACAGGATGGGCTTTCCCAGCAAATACCGCTGATAAGCTCAGAGCTTTCAGAATCGAGCTTCCGGACAGTTTCCTTGCAACTGCGCAAATGCCGAAAGCACAAAATCAAATCAAAGTATATCCTAATCCTGCTGTCGATTTTTTCCAAATTGAATCAAAAGAAAATATCCAAGAGGTGAAGATTTATGATCAAACAGGACAATTGATAAACGTTTCAAAAACTGCGGCTGATACTTATAATGTTTCAGCTTTACCAAAAGGTGTTTACATCATTTCTGTGAAAACAGCTTCAGCAACGAAAACAAGTAAATTAATTAAAAAGTAAATAAATTGTAAAGAAGAGATTTGAACTTCACAGGTCTAACCTGTGAAGTTTTTTTGTTTATAAAAAGAAGTCTTGTAACATACAATCATTTCAGACAATTCAAAAAGTGGGGCATCTAATTATTTCCCAAGATATTTCCGTTTTAGCTTTTTCTGCTTCAGTTCTTTTCTTCAATTCGTCACTAATTATTGAGGAAATGATTATGAATTTTTTTTGCATTATATTTTTTATTTAATATAGAAAAAACCTCAAAGAAATCTCTGAGGTTTTAATTTTAAAATTGGCTGGCGATCTTCGCCTACATATTCCTTCTGTACTTACCGCCTACTTCAAATAAAGCATTCGTAATTTGCCCAAGAGAACAATATTTCACGGCATCCATCATGACTTCAAATAAATTTTGCTGATTGATGGCTGCGTGTTGTAAAGTTTTCAAAGCTTCTGCAGATTTATCCTCATTAGAATTCTGGAAATTATGAAGCATCTCAATTTGGAATTGCTTTTCTTCCTCAGTCGAACGGATAACCTCTCCTGGAAGTACTGTTGGCGAACCGTCTTTTCCTAAGAATGTATTTACTCCGATGATCGGATATTCTCCGGTGTGTTTTAACCATTCGTAATGCATGGATTCTTCCTGAATTTTCGAACGCTGATACATCGTTTCCATAGCACCCAAAACGCCGCCTCTTTCCGTAATTCTGTCAAATTCTGTATAAACAGCTTCTTCTACTAAATCCGTGAGTTCTTCAATAATAAATGAACCTTGAAGCGGATTTTCATTTTTCGCCAATCCTAATTCTTTATTGATAATCAACTGAATTGCCATTGCTCTTCGTACAGACTGCTCAGTAGGCGTTGTAATGGCTTCATCATAAGCATTCGTGTGTAATGAATTACAATTGTCATAAATTGCATAAAGTGCCTGTAAAGTCGTTCTGATATCGTTAAAATCAATCTCCTGAGCGTGAAGAGAGCGTCCTGAAGTCTGAATGTGGTATTTCAACATTTGGCTTCTTTCATCGGCACCATATTTCAGTTTCATGGCTTTTGCCCAGATTCTTCTTGCCACACGTCCGATCACTGAATATTCAGGGTCGATACCGTTGGAAAAGAAAAAAGATAAATTTGGTGCAAAATCGTTGATGTCCATTCCTCTTGACAGATAATATTCCACATAGGTGAAACCATTTGCCAAGGTAAATGCCAACTGAGAAACCGGATTGGCTCCCGCTTCCGCAATGTGATATCCTGAAATAGAAACGGAGTAGAAGTTTCTTACTTTTTCTTTGATGAAATATTCCTGAACGTCACCCATCAATCTTAGAGCAAATTCAGTCGAGAAAATACAAGTATTCTGGGCCTGGTCTTCTTTTAAAATATCAGCCTGAACCGTTCCGCGAACTGTCGCAATAGTTTTAGCTTTAATCTCAGCGTAAACATCAGCAGGAATAACTTCATCTCCAGTGATTCCCAATAATTTTAGTCCTAAGCCATTGTTAGAAGGTGGCAATTCCCCGTTATATTTTGGTCTTGCTAAACCTTTATCATCGAATTTTGCTTTTAAAACTTCCTCAACTTTAGCCTCAAGCTTATTTTCAACAATATATTTTTCTACATTTTGGTCGATTGCTGCATTCATAAAGAAAGCCAATAGCATCGGAGCCGGGCCGTTGATGGTCATTGAAACTGAAGTCAATGCGTTGACCAAATCAAAACCTGAATATAATTTTTTAGCATCATCTAAAGTTGCAATCGAAACTCCTGCATTCCCGATTTTACCATAAATATCTGGTGGTAAAGCTGGATCTTGACCATAAAGAGTTACCGAGTCGAAAGCTGTAGACAAACGTTTTGCAGGCATTTCCGCAGAAACGTAGTGAAATCTTCTGTTGGTTCTTTCAGGGCCACCTTCTCCTGCGAACATTCTCGTTGGGTCTTCTCCGGTTCTTTTGAATGGATAAATTCCTGCGGTGTAGGGGAAACTTCCCGGAAGATTTTCCTGACCTTTCCATTTAATTAAATCACCCCAATCATTGTATTTTGGCAATGCAATTTTTGGAATTCTCAAATGAGATAAAGATTCTGTTGAGGTTTCTACTTTAATTTCTTTTCCTCTTACAAAATATGAGTAAAATTCTTCATGGAAAGCCTTTTTCGTATCATCCCAGGTTTTCAGGAAGTCGATATTTTCCTGCTGAAGTTCTTTTTCGGCTTTTTGATATTCAGCGTCTAAAGTTTCGTTGGAAATGATATTTTTAACGCCGTCAATATGGTACATTTTTCTCGCAAGTTCTGCCTGTTTTTCAATGTTAGCATCATATTGTCTATTGTTTTCAACGATTTCAGAAAGATAACGAACTCTTTTGGGAGGAATAATCGTTACTTCGTCTGTAATTTCCTGTTCAACAAAACCTTGTAGATTTAAACCAGCAAACTTGTCGTTGACTTTAGAAACTAGTCTGTTGTATAATTCTGTAGTTCCGTGATCGTTGAACTGAGATGCCTTTGTTGCATAAACAGGCATTTCATCCAATGGCTGTTCCCATAATAAATGGTTTCTCTGGAACTGTTTTCTAACTGCCTGAAGCGCATCAAGAGCACCTCTTTTATCAGATTTATTTAAAGCAACCAAATCTGCATAATCCAACATATCGATTTTTTCCAACTGTGTAGAAGCTCCGTATTCAGGAGTCATTACGTACATTGAAACATCGGCAAAATCAGAAACTTCCGAGCCGGACTGTCCGATACCCGAAGTTTCCAGAATGATAACATCAGGATGAGCCAATTTCAATACATTCAAAGCTGAATGAATGAACGGAGAAACGGAAACGTTGTTTTCTCTTGTTGCCATAGAACGCATATAAACTCTCGGATCGTTGATCGCGTTCATACGGATTCTGTCTCCCAAAAGCGCACCTCCGGTTTTCTTTTTTGAAGGGTCGATGGAGATAATCGCAATCTTTTTATCAGGATTTGAACGGATAAAACGTCTTACCAATTCATCTGTTAATGAAGATTTACCCGCTCCACCAGTACCTGTAATACCGATGATAGGAATGTTTAAATCTTTTGATTTTTCATCAATAGCTTTTACCAATTCCGGTTTTTCTTCTGAAAAGTTTTCAACAGCAGAAATGATTTTCGCAATGCTTGTAGAATTTTCAAAACTGATGGAGTCCAAATCTTTGACATCGACATCTTTTCCTGTCGCAAAATCAGATTTTTGAACCAAATCGTCAATCATTCCCTGTAATCCAAGTTCACGACCGTCGTCCGGAGAATAAATTCTGTCGATTCCGTAAGACATGATATCTTCAATTTCTTCAGGCAAAATTACACCGCCACCGCCACCAAAAATCTTGATTTGCGGAGAGTTTTTTTCTCTTAAAAGATCATAGATATATTTGAAATATTCGTTGTGACCGCCCTGATAAGAAGTTAAGGCAATCGCATTGGCATCTTCCTGAATAGCTGTATTTACAACTTCCTCTGCAGATTTGTCGTGTCCAAGGTGGATGACTTCGCACCCTGTTCCCTGGATCACACGACGCATGATATTGATCGCAGCATCATGACCATCGAATAACGATGCAGCTGTTACGATTCTCACTTTATTTTTTGGAGTATATTTTTGGGTTTCCATTTCTTAAAAACGATAGTGCCCAAAGATAATATTTTTTGAGAAATGGGAAATAGACAGAAGATGACAGACTAATAGATGACAGATTTTTGCTGAATCTAAATCTGCTGGATTTACATAGCCCCGATTGCAGCGGTTACCCCACAGCAAGCCTTGGAAGATGCGGGTGTGCGAGGAGTATAAGCGGAAAGCGGGATTAAGCTCCTAAAAAATTAGTGTTTGATGAACTTGAAGTTTTTGTTGCCTTCCTGCGTTTTGATTATGAGCATATAAACGCCGCTTGGAAGTTTGGAAACATCGATTCTGGATTTGGATTCTGACAGCATTTGTTTACCGCTCAGGTCATAAATATGAATTTTCTGGATGTCATATTTGGTACTTACAATATTGAGATAATCTGATGTTGGATTAGGGTAAATATTGAAATACTTTGCGCTTTCTGCAGTTCCAAGAACTTTAACCAAAGAAATAGGTTCTCTGAAAAGTGACAAATCAAACACAACATTATTATCTAAAACAGAATAAGTATAAGCCTCGACCGTGTATGTAGCGTAATCTGATTCCTGCACGTTGTTGAAGCTGAGATCAGCGGTTGTTGTATTGGTTTTCTGATCCAGATTTTTGAACCAGGTAAATGTATACTCGCTGCCAGTTAATGAGTGATCTAATTTCGCAGGCTGTCCGATAATCCCAAGAACTTCTTTCAAGCCGTCGTAACGCTGGGGTGAATAATCTAAGTCAGTTTGGACATTATAATCAACAATATAATTAGATAATTGTGCTTTGTTGAATCTATTGTTGCTGAGATGCGTAATGGGTGGCAGTCTGTCATTGAGGTCACCAGAAAGCTGATTGCTGTTAAGATTCAGCATCAATAATTTTGGCATCGCAAGAAATTCGGAAGGTAAATTGCCGGAAAGTAAGTTGTTGTTGAGAAAAAGTTGCTGAAGACTTGTCAATCCGGTCAACAAAGAAATGCCACCAGAAATTTTGTTTCTTCCCAGATTAAGTGTCTGAAGTTTTTTCAGCTGCGGAATCTGAGAAGGAATCTGACTTAGTTGATTATTCTCCAAAGACAGCCAAGCAAGATTGGTTAAAGTTGATAATCCCGAAGTATTTTGTTCCGTAATATTATTATTGCTCAGATTAAGGCTTGTCAACTGTGTTAATTGTGAAACCTGTGATGGGATTTGTGACAATTGCATTCCGGATAATGAAAGTACAATCAGTTTGGGATGATTGGCAATATTGGTAAAAGCATTTGCCGGAATTGGATTGTTGTCAAGAATCAGGGTTTCCAGATTCGGAAAAGCTGTTATTTTTGCCGGAATGTTTTGTAATCCGAGATCTGCGATATTAAGAATCTTAATATTGTTGAAATTCTGAAGCATTCCATTAATATCGGAAATGATGAACATGTTTCCGCCCAAAGCCAGATCTTCCAGATTGAAAAGTCCTGTCAAAGAATTAGTAGGATCATCTGTTAGTCTGTTGTTGCTGATGTCTAATTTGGTTAATGAACTTAGAGAAGAAATCCCCATTGGAACTTCACCGGAAAGCTGATTATTACTGAGATCTAGCTTTGTTAATTTGGTAAGTGATGAAACATAAGCCGGAAAATTTCCCTTAAGCGCATTGCCGGAAAGATTGAGTTCTACGACTGCACCATTTCTTACCGAAACGCCAAACCATGTTCTGGGATCCTTTTCAAGATCCCAGGTTCTGTTCCAGTTTTCGCCATTTGTAGCATTATATATATTGATAAGAGCTCCTCTTTCTGCGTTGGAAATACTCCATTGTGCAAAAGCGAAATTAGAAATCAGTAAAAAGAATATAATTTTTTTCAATTGTGTATAATATTAATCCGCAAATATAAGCGATAATAGAATTACTTTATCTTTTTTGATTATAATTACTAATTTTTGATGTGAATAATAAATCCAGCCTTAGTGAAAAGCTGGATTTTTAAATATTAAATAACCGTTTTTATTTACCAAGATAAGAATTATACATCCAGACTTCTTTTTCCTGTTCTGTGATATAATCGCTCATTTGTGAATTGGTTCCCTCGTCTCCTGCTTCATCTGTAATATCCAGAAGTTCTCTTTGCAAATCGATAACAACTTTGAAGGAGTTCAGAATAATCTCTACGCTTTTGTTGCCGTCGCTAACTTCTTTGCTTTCCTTGATGGTTGCCACTTTCAAATAATCCGAATAATTGTGAGCAGGAGTTGATCCTAATGTCAAAATTCTTTCAGCTATTTCATCAATTTTTAAAACAAGACTATTATAGAGCTCTTCGAATTTTGGATGAAGTGTAAAAAATTGATCACCTTTGATATTCCAGTGGGAACCCCGTGTGTTTTGATAAAATACCGAATAGTTCGCTAAAAGTATATTCAGTTTTTCTGCAATTTTGTTACAATCAGCCTCTTTAAGACCTATTAATGCTGCGTTTTTCATAATTTATTTAATATTAGTTATGGGACAAAGCTAAGAAAAATTTGTGCCGAAGATTATTTCCTAATATTGAGAAAGCCTATTGTTGTTTTTTGAAAAAAATATAAAAAATCATTAATATTGCTCATTCTCACATAAAAACAAGCTATGACAAAGTATATAATCCTCGCAATAATTATATTGATTATCAATTTTATACAAAGCTTTTTCCTTCCTTCCGGAGGTATCTATGCGGATAGCTTGTCGTATTTTGAAATCGCATCAGATCTACCTAATCCTGTAACCAATCTTTTTCCCGTAGGTTATCCTGCTGCATTGAGAGGTTTTTTTGAAATATTTAAAGATTATTTCTGGGCTTCAAAATTTTTGAATACAGCAATGATTCTCATCATCTTTTTGTTTTCTTATATGAAAAGATTTTATTTTAGAGAAACTGTTTTGCTGTTTACGGGAAAAACATTTCTGTTTGTTTTTTCCATCGCAATCTCAGAAGGATTATTTGTATTCCTGCTTTATTTTCTTTTGTATTATTTGTATCAGATTTTGGCAGAAGCCAGGCATTCTTATAAAGATGTTTTTGCAGCAGCTTTTATAATGTTGATAATGTTTACAGTACGCTATTCCGGGATCTATGTTTATTTATCGTTGTTGATATTTGCGGTCTTTTTCTTTTTTAATAATAAAGATAAGCTTAAACAAAAAAAGATATTGATGGTTCTTGTTTTGTCAGGATTAGGAATAGCCGGTTATCTATTATTCAATTTAAAAACATTTGGAAGCTTTACAGGTGAAAATCTAAGAGGAAAACCTGAAGAGATACTTCCTATATATGTGTTGAGGGATTTATTGGGAACAGCCAACGCTGTTAACCCCTATATTGGACTGAAGCCCTCTTCTAACAGTATTGCGAGTTTGGCTTTCCAGTTTTTTATATTATTAATAGATGTGTTGGTTTTTATTTATTTTCTTAGATATTTTAAAAAAGCTAAAGACACAGGCCAATATGATTTCCACAAAGCTTTATGGATAATTGCTTTTGGTTATGCGTGTTGTCTGATCATATCGGGTTGGTTTCAGCAGATTGAGGAGATGAATGTGAGAATGATGGCTGCTGCCAATGTATGCGTGTTTTTCTCATTCCTGATTTTATATTTTAAAATCGAAACTTCACACAGGCTCATTTGGAGAGTTGGCTGCTTTTTCCTGGCTTTTATTACTTTATATAGTTTGAAAAGCCCGGCGAATTATTTTAACAATAAAAAACAAATAGAGCCTCAAATGTCAAAATTTAAAAATAAAAAGTTTTTATATAATAATGAAAGAGGCGGCGAAGATGCTTATACGACTTATTATATACCAGTTATTAAAAAGACTTTTCAATATAAACATACCAATAATCAAAAGGGTGACATTAAGCAATCTATTGCAGGAAGTATCAATCCGAAGATTAAATGGTTAAAATATGATACGGTAAAAGATAAATCGCAAGTGTTGTATACCTCCGAACTTTCTTTTAAAAAGTGACGCCGACATTAATCTGATTATTGATAATTAGTCTAAAATTATTTTTTAGATAATTATTTTTCTAACTGCTTGTGGATTAAAAAATTATTCATATTTTTGCACCCTAAAATAAAAAGCAATTAAATGCCTACTATTCAACAATTAGTAAGAAAAGGAAGAGCCACGCTTGCCAAGAAGAGCAAATCGGCTGCCCTTGATTCTTGTCCACAAAGACGTGGTGTATGTACGAGAGTATATACTACTACACCGAAGAAACCTAACTCTGCACTTAGAAAAGTTGCAAGGGTAAGACTTTCTAACGGTAAAGAAGTTAACGCCTACATCCCGGGCGAAGGACATAATCTTCAAGAGCACTCGATAGTATTGGTAAGAGGCGGAAGGGTGAAAGACCTACCGGGAGTACGTTACCACATCGTTAGAGGTGCATTAGACACAGCTGGTGTAAATGGAAGAACACAGAGAAGATCTAAGTACGGAGCTAAGAGACCTAAACCAGGACAAGCACCTGCTGCACCTGCAAAAGGAAAGAAAAAGTAATCATTAAATAAGGTACAGAAACAATGAGAAAGACAAAAGCGAAAAAAAGACCGTTGTTACCAGATCCAAAATTTAATGATCAATTGGTAACTAGATTCGTAAATAACTTAATGCTTGACGGTAAAAAGTCAATCGCATTCAAAATTTTCTATGATGCTTTGGATATCGTAGAAACTAAAAAAGGAGATAACGAAAAAACTGCACTAGAAATCTGGAAAGATGCACTTACTAATGTAATGCCTCACGTAGAAGTACGTTCTAGAAGAGTAGGTGGAGCTAACTTCCAGATCCCTATGCCAATCAGAGCGGATAGAAAAATTTCTATGGCAATGAAATGGTTAATCAAATATTCTAAAGCTAGAAATGATAAGTCTATGGCTTTGAAATTAGCTAACGAAGTTGTAGCTGCTTCAAGAGAGGAAGGTGCAGCTTTCAAAAAGAAAACTGATACTCACAAAATGGCGGAAGCTAACAAGGCTTTCTCACACTTCAAATTCTAATCTGAAATGGGAAGAGATCTTAAATTTACAAGAAATATTGGTATTGCTGCTCACATTGATGCAGGTAAAACTACCACTACAGAAAGGATTTTATTCTATACAGGTGTAAACCACAAAATTGGAGAGGTTCACGATGGTGCTTCTACAATGGACTGGATGGAACAGGAAGCAGAAAGAGGTATTACTATTACTTCTGCTGCAACTACTTGTAACTGGAATTTCCCAACAGATCAAGGTAAGAAATTACCTGAAACAAAACCTTACCACTTCAACATTATCGATACACCGGGACACGTTGACTTTACAGTAGAAGTTAACAGATCTTTGAGAGTATTGGACGGTTTGGTATTCCTTTTCTCTGCAGTAGACGGAGTAGAGCCTCAGTCTGAAACAAACTGGAGACTTGCTGACAACTACAAAGTTGCTAGAATGGGATTCGTAAACAAAATGGACAGACAAGGTGCTGACTTCTTGAACGTTGTAAAACAAGTAAAAGAAATGTTAGGATCTAACGCAGTTCCAATCGTTTTGCCAATCGGAGCTGAGGAAGATTTCAAAGGAGTTGTGGATCTTATTAAAAACAGAGCGATCATCTGGGATGAAGCTGGACAAGGTGCTACTTATGAAGTAGTTCCAATTCCTGAAGACATGAAAGATGAAGTTCTTGAATATAGAGAGAAATTAGTAGAAGCTGTAGCTGATTATGATGAGACTTTGATGGAGAAATTCTTCGAAGATCCGGATTCAATTTCTGAAGAGGAGATCAACGAAGCATTAAGAAAAGCTACTATCGATCTTTCTATTATTCCTATGACTTGTGGTTCTTCTTTCAAGAACAAAGGTGTACAGTTCATGCTTGATGCTGTTTGTAAATATCTTCCTTCTCCACTAGATAAGGATAATATCAAAGGAACAGATCCAAGAACTGATGCTGATATCGAAAGAAAACCATCTGTTGAAGAGCCTTTCGCTGCATTAGCTTTCAAAATTGCTACTGACCCTTTCGTAGGTAGATTAGCATTCTTCAGAGCTTATTCAGGAAGATTGGATGCTGGTTCTTATGTTCTGAACACAAGATCTGGTAACAAAGAAAGAATCTCAAGAATCTATCAGATGCACGCTAACAAGCAAAATCCGGTTGAGTATATCGAAGCTGGAGATATCGGTGCAGCTGTAGGATTTAAAGATATCAAAACAGGAGATACATTATCTGATGAAAAGAACCCAATCGTTCTTGAATCTATGATCTTCCCGGATCCGGTAATCGGTATCGCTGTTGAGCCTAAGACTAAAGCTGACCAGGATAAAATGGGTAACGCTTTGGCTAAATTAGCTGAAGAAGATCCAACGTTCCAGGTTAAGACTGACGAGGCTTCAGGACAAACTATCATCTCTGGTATGGGTGAGCTTCACTTGGATATCATCGTAGACCGTATGAGAAGAGAGTTCAAAGTAGAAGTTAACCAAGGACAGCCGCAAGTAGAATACAAAGAAGCTCTTACACAAAAAGCTAACCACAGAGAGGTTTACAAAAAGCAATCTGGAGGTAGAGGTAAGTTCGCTGATATCGTATTCGAAATCGGTCCTGCTGACGAAGGTAAAACAGGTCTTGAATTCATCAATGAAATTAAAGGTGGTAACATTCCTAAAGAATTTATCCCTTCAGTTGAAAAAGGATTCAGAGAAGCTATGAAGAATGGTCCTTTAGCTGGATTTGAGGTAGAATCTATGAAGATTACATTGAAAGATGGATCTTATCACCAGGTTGACTCGGATCAGTTATCTTTCGAACTTGCTGCGAAGTTAGGTTTCAAAGAATCTGGTAGAGCTGCTAAAGCAGTTATCATGGAACCAATCATGAAGCTTGAAGTAGTAACTCCTGAAGAGTACATGGGTGATATCGTAGGTGACCTTAACAGAAGAAGAGGTACTGTAAACGGTATGGACGACAGAAACAACGCTAAAGTTATCAAAGCTTTCGTTCCGCTTTCTGAAATGTTTGGTTATGTAACTTCTCTTAGAACGTTATCTTCAGGTAGAGCAACATCTTCCATGGAATTCGAGAAATACGAAGCTGCTCCTACGAACGTTGCTGAAGAAGTAATCGCTAAGGCTAAAGGTTAATATTAAATTAGATTAAAATGTCACAAAGAATCAGAATAAAACTTAAATCTTACGATTACAACTTGGTAGATAAATCTGCAGAGAAAATCGTAAAAACGGTAAAGGCTACTGGTGCTGTTGTAAACGGACCAATTCCATTGCCAACTAACAAGAGAATCTTCACAGTGTTGAGATCTCCACACGTAAACAAGAAAGCTAGAGAGCAGTTCCAATTATCAGCTCACAAGAGACTGATGGATATCTACTCTTCTTCTTCTAAAACTGTGGATGCTCTAATGAAGTTAGAACTTCCTTCAGGTGTAGATGTAGAAATTAAAGTGTGATAAATTTTCACATTGCTATGATAAAAAAACCTTCTCAAATCTGAGAAGGTTTTTTTTATTTCTAAATTTTCGACCTTAAAAAAAGCTTAAAATAATATTTAATTAATTTATTAGAATATTTATTTTGTATAGATAAATTAAATTAAATTGTTAAATTTTTATTATTTTTTTTAAATTAATAGAATTTTCATAATAAAATATTACATTTGTCGCCTTAATTTTAAAAATATGAAGAGAGTTTTATCATTAGCGTTAATTTCAGTCTCAATGACTGCAATAGCGCAAACAGGAGGGTTATGGAAGAAGACTACTCTTGTCAATAACAAATCTGTTGTTGAGGAGAATAAGAGATTATTTAAGAACCCCAAATTATATTCTTTAAATTTCGAGGAATTGAAGAATGAATTGCAAAATGCACCAAAAGTTTCTGATCAGATAAGATCCAAAACTTTTGTGAGCTTCCCGGATTCTGAAGGAAATTTTGAAGATTTCAGAATTTATGAAAAATCAAATTTTGAACCAGTTTTGCAGGAGAAATATACTGACATCCGTTCTTATGTTGGGGAAAGTGTATTTGGCAATTCGAAAATTTATTTTAGTGTTTCTCAATTTGGCTTATCCACAATGGAAATGCATAGTGATAAGACTATTGATATTATAGAACCATACACATCAGATCAGTCTTCATATATTGTTTTTAAAAGAACAGACGATAAAGGTATTGCAAAAGAATTTGAATGTAAAATTCCCAATGTTACAAAAAATAATTCAGAAAATGTTGATGGAAAAAGTGCTGATGATGGATTACTAAGAACATACAGACTTGCCCTTTCTTGTACAGGAGAATATGGTGCTTGGGCAGGATCAGTAGCGAATGCTTTGGCTAGAATGAATACAACCATGACGCGTGTAAATGGAGTATTCGAGAATGAGTTTTCTATTCATTTGAGCTTAATTGCTGAGGAAGAAAATATCATATTTACTAATGCTAATACAGATCCTTATTCAGCTGCATCTACAGGAGCTCAAGGGGCTTGGAATGATGAACTTAAAGCGGTTCTGATGGGTACAACTTATGGTATTGGAGATGCTAAATATGATATTGGGCATTTGTTCGGTCGTACTGGTGGAGGTGGTTCTGCGGGATGTATAGGCTGTGTTTGTAATAGTAGCAATACTTATAATTCAACTTATGGATGGTATGAGCATAAAGGTCAAGGATTTACCTCTCCTGGTTCAGGTACTCCAGTAGGAGATAATTTTGATATAGATTATGTTGCGCACGAGATGGGACATCAGTTTGGTGGATGGCATACTTTTACTCATGGAGCTGAAGGTAATCCTTCGCAAATGGAGCCTGGTTCAGGTTCAACGATTATGGGTTATGCAGGAATTACGTCAAAAGATGTTCAGCCTCATTCAGATGCTTATTTTCATGCAGCGTCAATCAGAGATATTACTAATTATATGAAAACTACATTAGGAAATTGCTCTGTAAATACATCTAACGGAAATACTGCTCCTGTTGCAAATGCTGGCGAAGATTACACAATTCCTAAAAGTACTCCTTTTATGCTGACGGGGTCTGGTACCGATGCAAATGGAGACAATCTTACTTACGATTGGGAGCAATTTGACCTTCAGAATGGTTCTACAGCCGCTCCTAGTGCTACTAAGACAGCAGGAGTTAATTTCAGATCTTATAATCCAACAACTTCGCCTGTGAGATATTTTCCAACTATGGCAAGTGTGCTTAGTGGACTTCTGTATACAAAATCAATAGCAACCTCTAATACACCTACAACTTGGAATGTAGAATACCTTCCAAATGTTGCAAGAACACTTAATTTCAGATTGACTGTAAGAGATAATAAGACAGGAGGCGGAGCTAATGGTTATGATGATATGAAAGTGACGGTCAATGCGGCATCTGGTCCATTCAAAGTGACCGTTCCTAATACTGCAGTTAGTTATGTTGGTGCAAGCACACAAACAGTAACTTGGGATGTAGCATCTACTACTACTCCTCCGGTAAATTGTGCCAACGTTGACATCTTGATTTCTACGGATGGCGGTACTACTTGGTCTGCTTTGGCTACATCGGTGCCTAATGATGGCTCAGAATCTGTTATTCTCCCAAATGTGGATACAACAACGGCAAGAATTATGGTAAAGGCTAATGGTAATATTTTCTTTGATGTTTCTGATGCTAATTTTACAATTACAAGAAGTAATTTAGCTGTGTCAGATACTAATAACACAAAATCTGTACAGGTTTATCCAAATCCTGTAAAAGATATTCTTAATGTTTCCAATGTTGCAGCTAATGCTTCATACGAAATCTTCAACTCAGCAGGACAGATTGTTTCCAGAGGAACTTTGGATAGCGGCAGAGCAACTGTCAACAAATTGGTAAAAGGTGTTTACTTTATCAATATAGAAAATGCAGGCACAACAATCAAAACTAAGTTTGTAAAAGATTAGTAGCTGAATTTTAATAACTTTAAGACCTCTATTTTGGAGGTCTTTATTTTTTTATCAATTTGATTCAGAAAACATGAAAAGCAAAAATTTTTTCGAGAGATTCGCAAACTGGGCCACCAAATTTACCGGTAGTTCTGCAGCTTTCATTTCAGCAACATTGATTGTAATAATCTGGGCGGTCACAGGTCCTGTTTTTAATTATTCGGAGACCTGGCAATTGGTGATCAATACCGGAACAACAATTATTACTTTTCTAATGGTGTTTCTTATTCAGAAAGCTCAGAATAAAGACTCGAAAGCTATCCAGATTAAATTGAATGAGCTTATTGCATCCAATGAAAAAGCAAGCAATAGAATCGTAGATATCGAAGATCTTACTGAAAAAGAACTGGATCAGTTGCATTGCTACTATGAAATGCTGTCTGACTATGCTGAGAAGGATGAAGATATCCATCAATCACATTCTATTGATGCGGCGAAGAAAAACCAGGATCATAAATACGAAGCCTTTCAGAAGCGCCACGAAGAATGGCTCTCTAAACAAAATCAAAAAAAGGAATCTCAATGATTCCTTTTTTATTTATTTCCTTAGAAAATAATCAAAGTAAGAACAGCTTCCGGTTAAACTTTTTACAGCTTCAGTATCACTGAAGTTTTGTTTCAGCTGTGTGAAATAAGTTCTGTACTTCTCATTTTTCGTTTTGGCAAAATCAATCTCTCGTTGATTGGATTTTTGTTCCCAGTTTTTATCATCGTAAGACACATTTGGCTGTCTGGCCTCCCATTGGTAATATTTACCCTGTTCTGCACTGGCCATCTGGAAAAGTATTCTAGCCTTTTGTTCTTTGTCTCCGGAATTTTGCAAAGCTTTAGTATAAAATTGAATGGATAGGTCAAAATTGTCCGGTTTTATAAAGACATTGGAAATATAATTTTTATAATAATACCTGAAAGGACTTTCATCATTTCCAAAATAATATTTTCCACCATTGGAATTGTCAATATCCATCACAAAAACTTCTCGGTAATAACCTAAAACCGAAGTGTTATAAAGCAAATTCCCGATCAGCTGATTCGCTTTTGAAGATAATTCGCCTTTGCTTTTACCGGTTTGTTGAAGTCGCATAACAGCGTCTGCAAGTTCCAGCTTATTCATCTTTTGTTTGATGAATGGAAAATCATTTATAAAATCTTCAGCTTTCATGCTAACATTATCAGGGCTTTGGTAACTTTCCCACACATTATGCCCGAAAATTAATCCGGAAATATTACTGAATCCATTATATAGATCGGAAGTGTTTTGATATTTTACATAATTTCCGGTATTGTAATCATAATAACCTTCCGGCAAAGGAATACCTGAAAACCGAACGGCTTTCTCATAATGTTTTTTTGCATTGGCGAAGTCGGCATTTCTCATCGCAAAATCGCCATAGATCAGATTGAAGAACGCTTCGGTATCGCCAACATTGTTAATGTTTTTAGCAATGATCTGGCTTTCAAAAGTAGATTTCTCTTTTTTATTAAAAAATGCCTGGAGTTTTTTGGCAAGGTTGAGATTCGGATTGAACCGTAGATCTGACAATTGATTATTCATCAGAAAGGATTTTGCATCATCACCTTGTAGAAAATACCGGTTGGCAAGAATATCTTTCAGAAACTCCTGTGTTGAAGGCGCTGTGTATTCCTCATATCCGAAATTTTCAGCAGTGCTGTCGGTTTCTATTTTCTTTGGTTTTTCTTCAAAGAACTCACGGTAATCCTTGTAAAGATGTTCCTCAAAATCAGATGTGATTTTTGGTTGAGAGACAATATCATTCAGCATTTTCATTCTCCGGATCTGGGATTGATAATTTTTGTCATTAGTGTTGATGCTGTTCAGAATCTCTGAACTGTCTTCATAATCTTTTTGAAGAAATTTTAGATAGGCATCAGCAATTTTCCAGAATTCATCTTTGCTTTCATCTTTTATTTTGTCAGTGAATTCCTCGAGGTCGGAAATATAATTGACCGGTTTATCATTGTCATTATAATAATAGCTGTATTCCGGTTTGTTGAAAAATGGAATTCTGTCAGGATTTTCTAAGTATTGCTTATCAGAAAGATCATTGCTGCGATCAGTTTTTTCGGAAGATTTTGAACTAAAAATACTTTTGAACCATCGCACGATTCTTTGCCAAATGGATAATTCTTGTTTTTCAGAATTTTCCTTAGCATTAACCTTAGGCTGTTCTGTTGTTTTATCGGTTGTATCTTGTGTTTCAGGATTCTGATAATAATAGACAGGAAGATAATTTCTTTCCAGTTCATTAATTGCTCTTGCGCCCAGAACTTTGAGCATTTCAGATTCCGGATCTATGTCATAGATCTTTTTCATCATTGGGAGCGGATCATTAAAATCCTGGTAGCCCAAAAGGAAATAAGCCATCGTTTTTTCCCGATCATTGCCGGCGCGTTTCAGAATGTTATTGAAAGAAGCGCTATCCGAAAGTTTCATCGATACAAAAGCATCTCTTTTCAAAGATTTCGAATTCATAAAAACCTGAAAAAAATGCCAATTGGCTTCTTCGTTTTTGCCAAGACCGCGTTCGGCACCCGCAAACTGATCCAAGGCAAGATAATAAGGTGCGGATTTGATTTTTAGCGGTTCAACATATTTTTTAAAAGCATTAGCAGATTCCTCAAAATGCCTGGTGTAATGATTAAATCGCACAAGCTGATAACCGTAACGCAATTTGATTTCAGGATTTCTGGCCGAATTATAAAGTGAGTTGAGAGCGGCAATTGTTTTATTGTAATCAAGATCAGTAGCATTTTTATTATCCGTTTCGGAGCGGTAATAGAAAGAATCCGGACTTTCCACATAACTGATTCGCATATACGGCTCCAGATATTTGGCCTCAATCAGATAATCAATGCCTTCTTTATATTTGGCGTAAAAGGAATTTCCAAGCTTTGCTAATATTGGTTCGGAAGCAGCTTTCCCGGCCTTGATTGCGTTTAGTGCCTGTAAAGGAATATGATTTACCAAATATTCCGTTTCACGGTAATTCAACTGATTCCCGAAATATTTTTGCCAGTTTTCTATATTTTCATTAGGAATTACAGCTTTTTCATCTTCGTAGAATCTTGAAGAATATGTCAGCAAAAATGGTGTGAAAGATTTATCACGGATAATATTTTGTGTAAAAAGATTGAAATAATCATAATCCGGATCGTACCAGGCACAAGCTTTGGACTGATTGAAAAATGCAGAAGCAAGAACAAAGCTTAAAAGGAATTTTTTCATAGTTTGAGTTTTTTATTAACGGTTGAAGTTTCTGATAAACCTTTCGTCCAATTGATAATATATGATGTTAAATTTAGGAATTTTCCGGTCAAGAAAATTCACCGCTTCATCTAAGGTTTGTTCCGGGATCTGTTCCACTTTTATCCTGAAACCTTTATTGAGATAATAACCAAAAAAGAAACCATCTTTTCTTACAACGGCTTCATTTTCCGAAATTTTTTCTAAATCCTTATTATTAAGATCTTTTTCCGACAGAGCATTAATCAGTTTATGTTTTCCGAAATGGTTGGTGACGATTCCCCAGGAGTAGATAGGCAAGGCAACATCTATTTTTTTAATAGGATAATTCTGGACTTCGGAAAGGTAATTTTTCAGAATCTGAATGTCCAGGATCGAGTTTTTATCCGAGTTTTCCAAAGGAGAGGAAGTGGAATAACACATCAGGTAAACTTTTCTCACAGGCGGAATTCCCATTGTAACTTTATCTTTTACCTGGTGTAACCGCAATGTGGAAGTGATTTCTTTATGAGAAAGCGCTTTAAGTTTTTTTAAAAATTTAAAATAGTCATTTTTTGTGCCGGCAGTCCAGTCGCAGTCAATTTGTATTTCCGAAGCGTCTGCAAATCCAAATTCTTTGATTCTTTTATCAATAAGACTATAAATACTTTTGGCAAGAAAATCAATTTCAGAATCTTTGATATAAAGAAATGTTCTGTTTGTGATAAAAATTACCGGAACAATGTGTTTTGAGCTTCGAAAATTTTCTGATTTCGAGATTACGCTGACCGGTTGGAATTTACCATCCACTTTATCAGCATCAAAAAATCTGACATATAAATTGGTTAGTGTTGATTGTTCCAGTACATCTTTTTCCGATTCTTTTAAGGATAATTTTGTTTTCCAGTAATAAAAACCATAGGCATGATTTTCTTGTTTATTACAACTGAAAAATAATATGAGAATCAAAATTGAAAATATTTTTTTCATAATCAAATTTAAAAATTCGATGTGTAAAAATTGTGATAATTTCCTGATTTAAGCTAAAACATTAAAAATCAAAATATTTTATGATAAATATTTGTCAGTTTGAAAATTATCCATAAATTTGCACACTCATTTTAGGGAAGGAGTATGCCTATTTCAGACATAGAATATGACGAAAACCGCTAAAATGCTGAAACAAAATATAATAGATATATATAAATAATGTCAGGTATTATTGGTAAAAAAATCGGTATGACATCTTTGTTTAACGAGGACGGGAAGAATATTCCTTGTACAGTTATTCAAGCTGGTCCATGCTCGGTTTTACAGGTCAGAACCGAAGAGGTTGATGGGTATGTTGCCGTACAACTAGGTTTCGATGACAAGAGTGAGAAGAACGTTGGTAAAGCGTTAGCTGGTCATTTCAAAAAGGCTGGTTCAACTCCTAAAGCTAAAATCGTAGAATTCAGAAATGAGTTCGAACATGCGGTTAAGACAGGAGATTTAGTAGAAGTTAACATGTTTGCGGAAGGTGAATACGTTGATGTAACAGGGACTTCTAAAGGTAAAGGTTTCCAAGGTGTTGTTAAAAGACACGGATTTGGAGGTGTAATGCAAGCTACTCACGGTCAGCACAACAGACTTAGAGCTCCAGGTTCTATCGGTGCTGGTTCGGATCCTTCAAGAGTATTCAAAGGAATGAGAATGGCTGGTAGAATGGGAGGTAAGCAGGTAACTGTTCAGAACCTTCAGGTGTTAAAAGTAGATGGAGAGCAAAATCTTTTAGTAGTAAAAGGTGCTGTTCCGGGAGCTAAAAATTCTTATGTAATTATCAAGAAATGGAACTAGTAGTATTAAGTACATCAGGAAAAGAAACCGGAAGAAAAGTAACTCTTGACGAATCAGTATTCGGGATTGAGCCAAATCAGCACGCGGTTTACTTAGAGGTTAAGCAATATCTTGCTGCACAAAGACAAGGTACTCATAAATCAAAAGAAAGAAGCGAAATTACGGCTTCTACAAGAAAGCTTAAGAAGCAAAAAGGTTCAGGATCTGCGAGATATGGTGATATCAAGTCGCCAACTTTCAAAGGTGGAGGTAGAGTTTTTGGTCCAAAACCAAGAGACTACAGATTCAAATTGAACAAGGCTCTTAAGAGATTAGCTAAAAAATCTGTTTTGTCTCAAAAATTGAGAGATAACAGTATCAAAGTTTTGGAGAACTTGAGTTTTGACGCTCCTAAGACTAAAGAATTCATCAACTTGTTGGGTGCTTTGGATCTTAACGGTAAAAAGTCTTTATTCATCATTCCTGAAGCTAACAAGAATGTATATTTATCTTCAAGAAACTTGCCTAAGACAAGAGTGTTAAATTATAACGAGATTTCTTCTTATGATTTGATCAATGCAGGTGAGATTGTTTTCTTAGAAGGTGCAGTAGAAAAATTTCAGGAAAATTTAAAGAAATAAATCATCATGTCACTTATTATTAAACCAATTATTTCAGAAAAAGCAAACTATCTTACAGATCTAAGAGGTGCTTATTCTTTCTTGGTTGCTCCTAAAGCAAACAAGATCCAGATTAAAGGTGCTATTGAAGCAGCTTACGGTGTAAAAGTAGCGGACGTTAGAACGATGATTTATGCACCTAAAGTTTCTTCAAAATACACGAAAAAAGGACTTCAAGTTGGGAAAACTAACAAATTGAAGAAGGCAGTTGTAACATTGGCTGCTGGAGAAGTTATTGACATTTTCGCAACAAATTAATTAATTATAAATAATAGTAATGTCTGTTAGAAAATTAAAACCTATCACCCCGGGACAGAGATTCAGAGTTGTTAATAACTTTGAGGAAATTACTACTAACAAGCCAGAGAAATCTCTGACAGTTGGTATTAAAAAGTCAGGTGGACGTAACCAAACTGGTAAAATGACCATGCGTTACACCGGCGGTGGACACAAAAAGAAATACAGAATTATCGACTTCAAAAGAAATAAATTTGATGTTGAAGCTACGGTAAAAACTGTAGAATATGATCCAAACAGAACTGCTTTCATCGCATTAGTTGAATATGCAGACGGAGAAAAGAGATACATCATCGCTCCAAACGGGATCAAAGTAGATCAGAAAATTGTTTCTGGAGAAAGCGTAGAACCAAACGTAGGTAACGCAATGAAATTGAAAAACATTCCATTGGGTACTATCATCTCTTGTGTTGAAATGAAGCCTGGACAAGGCGCTATTTTGGCAAGAAGTGCTGGTTCTTCAGCTCAATTAACTTCAAGAGACGGAAAATATGCAATCATTAAGTTGCCTTCTGGAGAATCTAGAATGATCCTTACAGAATGTATGGCAATGGTTGGTTCGGTTTCTAACGGAGATCATCAGTTAACAGTATCAGGTAAGGCTGGTAGAAGCAGATGGTTAGGTAGAAGACCAAGAACAAGACCAGTAGTAATGAACCCAGTTGATCACCCAATGGGAGGTGGTGAAGGACGTTCTTCTGGAGGTCACCCAAGATCTAGAAACGGTAAGCCTGCTAAAGGTTACAAAACCAGAAAGAAAAACAAAGTGTCTAACCGTTACATCGTATCTAAAAGAAAATAATTATGGCAAGATCACTTAAAAAAGGACCATTCATTCATCATACTTTAGATAAGAAGGTTCAGGCAAATGTAGAGTCTGGTAAAAAGACTGTAATCAAAACTTGGTCTAGAGCATCTATGATTTCTCCAGACTTTGTAGGACAAACTATCGCTGTTCACAACGGGAAATCTTTTATCCCTGTTTATGTAACAGAAAACATGGTGGGTCACAAGTTAGGCGAATTTTCTCCGACAAGATCTTTCAGAGGTCACGGTGGTAACAAAAATAAAGGAGGTAGATAATCATGGGATCAAGAAAAAGAGAAAGTGCATTAGCACGTAAAATAGCAAACCAAGATGTGGCAAAAGCGTTGCATAACGACTGTCCGTCTTCTCCAAGAAAAATGAGATTAGTTGCTGATATCATTAGAGGGGTAGAAGTTGATAAAGCTTTGTATATCCTTAAATATTCTAAGAAAGATGCTTCTAACAAATTGGAGAAAGTATTGCTTTCTGCTATCGCAAACTGGCAAGCTAAAAACGAAGGTGCTGACATCGAGGAGGCTAACCTTATCGTTAAAGAAATCTATGTAGACAGTGCAAGACAATTGAAGAGACTAAGACCAGCTCCGCAAGGTAGAGGTTACAGAATCAGAAAAAGATCAAACCACATTACACTAATTTTAGGTACTAAAAATTAATTCAAGGTATGGGACAGAAGACAAATCCAATTGGTAACAGATTAGGTATCATCAGAGGATGGGATTCTAACTGGTTTGGTGGTAAAAACTACGGCGACAGAATCGCTGAAGATTACAAAATCAGAAGATACCTTGAAGCAAGATTATCTAAAGGTGGAATTTCAAAAATCTATATTGAAAGAACACTTAAATTAGTAACAGTTACAATCACTACTGCTAGACCGGGATTGATCATCGGTAAAGGAGGTCAGGAAGTTG
>Ga0209933_1000900_pt1 | contig 38836 bp, 38 predicted proteins | sample ThiBiot_300_biof_FD_183944 | JGI IMG/M metagenome (GOLD analysis project Ga0209933, IMG submission 183944) | Wastewater bioreactor microbial communities from Cape Town, South Africa - Thiocy_cont_300_biof (SPAdes) | ecosystem: Engineered > Bioremediation > Thiocyanate > Unclassified | place...
TGAAAACAATTTCCAATTTTAAAAACGTGTATCAATGGAAAATGCAATCACATTAAACATCGTGTTCGGCTCTCTGATTAGTATGCTGTTGGCGATTGTTGCCTACTTCATTAAACAGCTCCATTCTGATTTTAAGAAAATGGAAAAGGATTTGACCGAAGTAAAAACAATGGCTTTGTTAATCAAAACAGAGTTTAAAAACAGTTATGATTTGCTTAATCATAAAGTAGATTACCTGGAACACCGAGTAAACAATTTAGAAAAAATCATTTTAAAAAATTTCAACAATGAAAAGCAATAGTTTAAATTTAGTAGAGCGTGTGAAAGCTCCAACCCCGAAATGGTTTAAAATCATTCGGAACATCGGTATCACTTTAACAGCCGTAGGCGCTGCAATCCTGACCGCACCCATTGCGTTACCTGCCACCATTGTAACCGTAGGCGGTTATTTAATACTTGGCGGAACTGTGGCAACTGCCATATCACAAACGGCAATGCAGACCGACAATAACGAAGAAACAAAACCGACTGAAAATTTTAGCGAACCTAAAAAAGAGTAAACAAAAGGTTTTCAGTTTTGGTAAATGTTTGAAATCCTGCCCAATCGGGCAGGATTTTTTGTTGCACCTGTTTACACTCTATTTATAAAACGGTGCTTTTATATTGCCTTTATATGTGGTTAATGTTGCAAGTATCGGTCAATCGGTGGGAACTGTAAAGGCAAAAGAGCGTAGTCCAAAGGGCTACCGCTTTAAATGTCTTGCAATGTAAATGCGTTTCAATTCTGAAATTAAAAGCAACTGTTCGTATATGTGCCTTTCTCGTTGCTCCAATGTCTTAACCCTGCGAATATCATTTTTAAATACTTTTTCTTTGCCTTTCAAGTGGCTTGCCTGTTCAGAAACGAAGTTTTTAAAATCGCCTATCCGAATGTAAGGAATGACCGAACCGATTAAAAACTGATGAAATGATTTTGTTTGCCATAAGCCAAATAATAAGCTACGGTAAACGTCCAATTCCTGTGCATTACGGCAGGAAATAACAAAGCAATTCGGGCAAGGGCTATCTAAGGGCTTGCCACTGTTTAAGCCTTTAGATAAGGCGTAAAATTCAAATTCTGATTTTTGATTTTTCGGGTTGTAAGTAAAGATTTTAACGGCTTTCATATCGCACCACTTTTGAGATTTGCTCCGCTTTTTTCGTTGCTGTGGCTGAAAACCAAAACTTTTTTACAAAGAAAAAAACAGAAAAAAAAGAAAGCCATTCATCAGGTGGCGTGGCAAAAAATCCAAAAGGAAACGGAATAAGTCCCGAAGGGTGGCAAGGCAAAAAAACAACTTGGCGAAGCCACCCTAAATGCCTTGCCATTATGCCGTAGTCTTTTGGATTTTTTTTGGTGCGGTGGGCTTGTGCGTAGCCACCTACCTTTGCTTTCCTTTTTATTCTTTTTTCTTTTGGAAAACGTAAACCTACTACCGTTGATTTATTCGATTATCCGTTATTGAGCGTTGGCAATGGGGCAAACACTCCGCAGTAAAAAATAAAGCATACCATTATCTGAAGCGTGGGAAAAAAGCAAGGGTATGAGGCACGAAATACGCTTGCTGTGCGGTGCTGAAATAAGGTGTGCAGGAATGGAACGGAATAAATGAAGGTAAATTTTGCTTTAGCTTACCGAAATGTAATGAAGTGAAATGACTAAACACTTTATTCAGCACATTGGCATTACTAAAATCTAATGCTTTATTTTTTTACTGCACCGCTGAAATGGGTGGTGGGGAGCGTGGCAAAGAAGCGAGGGCAAGGCGTGGGGAGAAAAAAAGACGGCTTCCGATACCCGAAAAATATCAGTGTGGGGTTTGTGCGTGGGGATATTTTTTCGGGTAGCGGGCTATGGCATTGGCTATTTTACATAATGTTATTATGGGACTTTTCTGCGTTGGCATAGTCGCCTATAAGCGTGGGGAAAAGTACTATAATGCCACATTATGTAACTTAGCTTCCGCCGATTTGCATACTGGCATAAACGGAACGGTGGTGGTGGTTGGAGTGCAGTGTCTTTTTGCTTTGTTTTTTTCGCATTGGGACAGCTCTTTGCAACCGCAGGAACGAGGATTGCAATGTGCTGTTGAGCGTTGGCAAAAAACAACGCAAAAAGTATGACAGTTGCAAACGGTGGAAATGCCATAGAAGACAGACGAAGGCGTTGGGCTTGTGCGGTTGGGTCTGGCTAAAGCCGTCTTTTTTTGTGCGTAGGCAGAGCGTGGGCAAGAATAGTTTATCTTACTTCCAAAGCTTTAATCTCTTTTCAATCTCTGCGACTAAGGGCTTATTATTCTGAAAAATAAAATTAGTTGTTACAAGTTCTTCAAGTTTTATAGCAGCTTGTTTCTTTGAGAGAACATTTGCTTCTATAAGCTTATCAAATATCCAAATCATACCGTGATATTCAATGTCCTTATTTTTAGCACAATTCCTAACGGTCTTATCGCTACTCAATACACAGGCGTTTAGCTTATTGGCAACGTGTAAAACGGATTTATCAGTTTCAGATAGAGATTTGGGATAAGGTTCTGACTGGATTTGAAGAAAATCTTCTTCTTTAAGATTATGAACAATAAGCCTATCAACGGATTGATAGGCTTTTAAAATTTGTTGCTGTTCAGAATATAATTCAAAATAAACAGAAGTCGTAGTATGTATATCTATTTCAAGTTGAAAAAACGCATTAACAAGACCTAAATCATAAAGGTCTATAAAAATACAAGCATCTGTAACAGCTATTTTTAGTTTCATTATTCTGAGAGGTATTTGGCATTGGGGGAATTTATATTAAAACATCGGTTGATGCTGTTTTTTAAATTCAGCCAAAGATTGATTAGACAATGAAGCTGCTTTTGACATTGAAATCTGGTCTTCTATCAAAGCTCTAAATAATAATTGTTCAAAGCGGTTGCTTTCTTCAATTCCTTGATATTCTACAGGTTCATCAATTTTCCAATTTTGCTGTCTAATTAAAAAGAAGAACTGTTTGGTATAATTGTCATTAATAATACCACAAACTTTTGCTCTCATTACAATTGCTTGCATTGAAATACCATACTGCTTTTTAATATTACCCAATTCTAAAGTTGATAGCTTTGTACGATGTTTTCCTAACTCTGCTATAATGGTTTCTTCAGGCAATAACATTGCACCTGCAAACTGATGGCATAAAGTTTCCTTTTGCCTTTCGTTACATTCCTCCAAGTTTAAAAGTAAATGTGCTAATTCGTGAAGCAAGGTGAAACGTATTCTATCTGGCTTATTGGCTTTTCTTTCGTTGTAAGCTACAACAGGTATAATTTTATTAACAAAAGTCTGTAAACCATCAAAATCTTCGTCTACATTCAGCTTTACAACTTTGATATTCTTATCTTCTAAAAGTTCTACGATGTTGAATATTGGACCAGTACCTAAAGACCATTCCTGTCTTAATAGTTCTGCCGCTTTATTTACCTGCTCGTAAGTAGTAACCTTTCCAAAATCTTTTAGAGGATTATCAAAACTATGAGGAAGTCCAATAATTTCTTCCAATTCTAAATAGCGTGAAAGATATTCTTTGGTAGTTTCATTGATAATTGCTACATCCTTTTGTGGCATTCTGCTCAGCTTTCTGTATTCAATATCGCTAAATTCAACTTTAGTAGTTCTGAAAAAATAATCAGGGCTAATATTGAGTGCTTTGCTTAGCATATTGATTTTTTCTGCATCAGGAATTACCTCTCCTTTTTCGTAACGATGCAAAGCTTGACGTGACAAAGTACCACCTAAAGCATCAGCCAAATCCTGCAATGAGAAACCATTCATAAGACGGGCTGACTTAAATCTTTCCGCAAATATTGCTTTTGTTTCCATTGTAATTCTGTATTTGTACTGCAAAGGTAATTCTTTTAGTTGACAAAAACAATAGCTAAATGACATTTTGTAATACAAAATTGTAACTATGACAAAATTTCACACACTCCATACGCTTAAAAATAGGACAATATGACATAGATATTATCAAAACCTGTCAGTTTACAAATTTGGTTGACAAATTTTGTTTTTGGAATACATTTTGTAACTTTGTTTTTGAATGCAAATAGGTGCATTCATGACTTTTAAAATATTATAAAAATGGGCAAGTACCAAATTAAAAGAACAAGTAATGGTCAATTTCGCTGGACATTGAAAGCGACAAATGGAGAAACACTTATAACAAGTGAAACTTATGTAAGTAAACAAGGTTGCCTTGATGGTGTGGCAAGCAGTAAGGTTTGTGTAGCCGACAAAAATTTCGATAAGAAAACTTCGACTGCGGGACAACCTTACTTTAATCAGGTGGCTAATAACTATCAGGTTTTGGGCACAAGTGAAATGTATTCCTCTACCGCTGCAAGGGATAACGGTATTGATAGCGTAAAACGTAACGCTCCTACTGCAACAATCGAAGATTTAACATAAATACTTATGGCAGAAACCTACAATTTAAAGAACCTACAACCTGGGGACAGGCTGGTTCTGCCTAAAAGCAATTTAGGATTTGTTCAGCACCACGCTATATACATCGGTAATGATGCTTATGGAAACAGACAGTATATCGAAAATTATATTGGGAAGGGAGTTCAAAAGGTAGATGAAAACTACTTATTCAGAGATGGTTATCATTTAACAAGAGTTGAACCTTTTACCGGTAATAATTTTCAACGACGATTAGCTGTAAATCGTGCAATTGCCCTAATTGGAACACAATACGATTTGGTCAATTTCAACTGTGAGCATTATGCTAATGCGGTTCAATATAATAAACCGTTTAGCAATCAGGTTGGAAATGGAATACTCGCAACATTATTGTTGGCTATAATTGGTATTGGATTTAGTAAATAAAATTTAGAGTTATGAGCGAAGCGAATACAATAAACACTTCAACTGTTTCCGATAAAATGGATACACTGAAGCATACTATGGACAGGTACGACCACTACTACGACAGCATCAATAACAAGGGTAATTTGTTTTTGACATTAAATACCTTTTTACTTGGTGGTATGATAACTGGCTATTACAGCATAAAAGACACAATCGCCAATGAATGTGGTGTTACGCTCCTTGTATGGGTCGGCTTAATTTGCTGTTTATTAAGTCTTGGTTATACCCTATGGGCAATCATTCCATACCTAAACAAGCAGGCTGATAGTGTGAATGGGTCTGCAATCAACTTTGGCAACGTATCAAATATTTCTTTTGAAAGCTTCAAACTGATGTATTTCAATGTTACAGATGAAAAAAGGTATGAGGATTATGTACATCAAGTGTATTTGTTGGCTTGTGGACTTCAAAAGAAATTCAGCAGATTGAAAACCGCTACTTATTTGTTAGGCGGATGCTTCATTTGCATCATCATTATTGGAATTAAAATTTTAAGATAGAATTTATGGAACAGAAACTTTATAAAAATTACGCAGACGACATTGCTCATTATTTGAGACAAGGAAAAAAGAACAATCTGCAGAAAGGTTTGAGTTACGAAAACTTTAGTGGAAAATTATCTTCGCATCCTAAAATGGAATGGATAGATAAAACAAAAAACGAAGCAAATTTCAGAAGCTTAAGTGCTCTAAATACAATAACCGGACAGGTTACAAAGTATGAGGAAAAATTAGGGTCACATCCAAGCTTTAGCCATTTGAAGAATACAAACGGAAGTGAATATCACTATATCGTTTCAATGTTTGTTGATGTAAGAAACTCTACTGGATTATTTAAAAAGTATGACCCGGATGTTGTTGCAAATATATGCAGAACTATTCAGCTTGCTACAATACATACCTGTTGGTATTTTGATGGTTATGTTCATCGTTTACAAGGGGACGGGTTAATGGTATACTTTGGAGGTAAAGGCATTTCTAAGCAGAAAGCTGTTGATGATGCATTGATGGCATCTTCATTCATCAGCTACTTCGTTAAAAATGATTTGAAAAATCTTTTCGATGAACAAGGTGTTAATCGAATATACACAAGAATTGGAATAGATTTTGGTAATGATGAAGATACGCTTTGGCATAACGCAGGTATTGGTGAATGTAGCGAGGTAACTACTACAAGTTTACATACGAGTTTGGCCTGCAAAATGCAAGCTCAAGCGGAAAGTAACGGTGTTGTAGTTGGGGATAATATTTTACCTTTCAAGTCTGACAGTAAAGATTACTTTACCTATAAAAAGTACAAAAAGAATGGTAGCGAACAGCCATATGTTTACGAAATACCTGATGAATACTTCAGATATAAACAACACGATTTCCATTGGGAGAAGTTTTTAAAAAATCATCCACAAATACAAGAAGATGAAAATGGAGATTTAACTTTTACAGGACCATCAATATTGCCTAATCCAAGAGTTCAACAAAACATCAATCAACTACAGCAAAATGTTAGCGGGTACAAACCTTATCTCAAATAGGAAATTCAAGATAAGGAACTTTGAAGAGGATAAAATTGCCACTTTAAAAGCCAATTCCGGTTTAAGATATGACGGAAAAGTAAACGACTTTTATAGATTTAGTGGTAATTTTTTCCTCAAAGATGATAAAGGCGACTTGATTGAAAGCTTTGGGATTATCTTGCTACTCCCCAAAGCGTATCCCAACGCATTTCCAATTGTTTTTTCAACTGATGAAAAAATTGAAAAGCACGACGATTTCCATATCAGCAAAGAAGGTGCAATTTGTGTTGAGCATACTTATGTCGCAAACGAACTTATAAGTGGAGGATTAAGATTGTATGATTTTATTGACTATTATTTACCAAAATATTTCTCTTGGGTACTTCTAAAGCAAAACGGAGTAACAGAAGGACTTGAAGAATGGGGGCATCAAGATAATGGTACTGTTCAGGTGTATGAAACACTATTGAATACCACCAATCGAAAAGACATAAAAAAGTTTTTAGAAAATTATTTGTCTGTCACAAAGATTGGAAGAAACGATAGATGTTATTGCGGTGGTGATAAAAAGCTTAAAAATTGCCATTATGAAGTAGCCCTATTTCTAAAATCAACTCCTAAAAAAGCAATTGAAAAAGATATTGCTTTATTCGACTAATAACAACTATTCTGTTGTTCGCAATCTATTCAATTATTTACCTACTTTCTTTTACACCAATTAGTAGGATAACTAAACTTACTGAAAAACATTTTTTTGTATTTCGCAGAAATATAAAAACTGATTTATTGGGCTGTATGGGTGCAAAATGGTAAACCGCAGGTTTCCATTTGCACCGAATAGTTTTGTTTTGGTTTGTTTTTTATCGCAGATAAAAAATGAAAAATGTTTTTGCCCGAAAAAGGTTATCTTACTTATCCTCCTAAACTAATGTAATGAGGTGCAGAATGCACCGAATGAAATTCAAAAAGCAAAGCGTATTTGAATGAACAATTTTTGTTCATTTTATACTGCTATTATAGTAATGCAATTCAACGCAAAATAAGAAGATAAGTAGGATAACTACATTTCAGCAAAAGAATATTTTTTTATTCCGCAGGAATTAAAAAAATGATTTATCGGGATTATCGGAAGTAAAATAATGAACTGTTAAGATTAGTTTGCTTTATATTGTATTGTTTTGGTTTGTTTTTTAGCGAAGCTAAAAAATGAAAATTCTTTTTGTTCAAAAAAGGTTATCTTACTTATCCACTCCAACAAATGAAAAAAGGTGCAAAATGCACCTTTTAGAAATTCAGAACGGTAAGCCTGTTTGCTCTGGTGGTTTGGGCGGTTCGGGTGGCGGTTCTTTTTCCCTGTTTTGATTGTCCACTTCTTCCCAACTCAATTCCCTTACTGCATACACATAACCGCTTTTTTTGGATAACCTCAAATAGTTGTGTTTCTTCAATGCTTTGCCTAACTTCATAACTGTACCGTCTGTGATGTTCAGCTTTGCTCTCTCTGCTAATTTGGTGGCTATCTGTGTGGTGTTCAGAAAATTGTTTGCTGTATCTCTGTCGGCTATCTCAAACCACGTTAATAATAATTCTTCTTCTGGGCTTCTGATTTGGTATTGTTCATTGTTCAGGTTGATTTCTTTTATTTCTTCCTGATTGAACCAATAACGGAAACCGTCTTTATAGAGTTGCCTTGCCTGTGCATACGCTTGGTTGATGTCAATGTTATGGGTGTACTCGATGTGTTCCACTTCAAAGCATAGGAAACGCCTCGAACCTGTTGTATCGTTTAAGAATTGGGCAGTGTTTACACTGCCTGCAAACGATGCCCTGCGTGGCAGGGTTTCGTTGTTATGTCCGTATGCTTTACGCATACGGATATGCGTTTTCGTAATCAATTCTTTTAGTGTTCCTATCTCTGTACGATTTAGGTTTTCGAGTTCGTCCAAATTGATTAGCATACATTCCGCTAAATGGATTAAAGTATCTTTATTATTGGGGTTGATTGTTCCCGAAAACATATAATCCTTTAAAGGCTTTGGTATGAGCTTTTCTATCCACGTTGTTTTTCCTACTCCCTGTTTGCCACTAAATACAATTACGGTCTGATTGATTGCTTTATCATTGGTTACACAAGCCACCATTGCGACAAACCATTTTTTAAAACATACCTGCCACAAATCCTGCTTTGTTGTGGTTATGGTATTGGCAAGCTCTGTAATGTAGTCGGTTTCATCTTCATTGTTTGGCAGGTTATCAAAATAGTTTTTGAATGGGTCGAACTGCTCGCAGTAATCTGAACGTAACAAATTGCGTAGTGTATTGATGTTGCATTTTACTTTTGCTTTGAGTATTTCTCTCAATATGGAATTTTCTACAAAATCCGTTACAGGTTTCCAAAGCGTAGCTTTGGTTGCCTTGTACTCCAACTTTCCCGAAACAACGTTATAGCGAAAGCTATAACGGTAGTTTAAAAAGGTTTCTAACCTGTCAATGAAACTTGGTTTTTCTTCTTCCTCGTCCGTTTCTTCTTCAGATGATTTTATACTTTTGGGTTGCTCGGAAATTTCGCCATTTGGCGAAATGGATAAGGTACTTTTGTTGTGTTCGTGGGTGTTGTTGTAAGCACTGTTTACCGTTGTTGCGACTTCCTTTGCATCATAATTATAATCAGAAAGGATATAGCCCATTGCCATAGGCAATGGCACTCCTTTACGGTTGAGATTGCAAGCCAATAAATGCACAAAGTTGTTTCTATTGCCGTTTACATAGCTTTCTTTTTTCTCGGTAAACCTTACACAATGTTCGTAAACGGTCAAGTAATCATTATTGAATTGCTGTGTGGGTAAACCATTGCAAGCAATGGTTGGCGGTTCGGGTTCTGCTTCCTGCTCTTGGTTAAAGTATGGGCTTAAATCTTCGGTTGAAATTACAGGATATACCGTTGCATTTTCATTCAAATATAAATCCGTGTCGTAAGACACGAAGCAAAGGCGTGTAACGTCTTTGCCTGATTTGTCAATGGGTAATGATAAAAATTCTTCATAGAATTTTTGAAGTGTTATAAATGCTTCTTTGTGGTTTTCCTGTGCTGAATTGACACGAACAAAGATTTTTAAACCGTTTCCCGATGGACTGATAAAAGCCGAATAAGTGTAGGGCGTTTCCTGTGCCAATGCTTTAGCATTGGTTAATTGTTCCTTTGTGAGCTTGTCAATGTCTAATACTACGATTTGGGTATATTGTGTAACAAACTCTAATTTTCTGCCACCTTTAAAGGAAGCCGAAGGCGTGAAAGCGGGCAAAGATTTCTTTGCCCTTTCGTATGCTTCCATTTTGCTTTCTGCAAGCGACTTTCTTAAATAAGTTATCACATTGATATACTTACCTGTTTTGATGTCGTCTAATACTTCAACTACTTTGCTGTTCTGCACTACTTCATTGAAGTTTTTAAAAATACTTACTACCATAGTCAAACGTTTTTTTTTGTTCTGAAACTCTTACCTGCATTACTTTTTAGCAAATGCTTTGTTGTAATGTTCCTGCAACAGTTTTTCAACGTCTGACAGCTTGTAATAAATTTTGTTGCCTACCTGACTGAATGAAATACGCCCCTCGTCCCTCCACGTTTGGGCGGTTCGCTTGGAAATTTTCATCAGCATTAAAAACTCCTGATTGTCTAAAAAGGTGTCCTTTTTGGGTTCGTTTTTTGCGTTAAGACGTGTTGTGATTTCGTCTAACCTTGCTACCAATTCTGTGTATTGGTCTTTGCTTAAAATAATTGCTTCCATTTTCAAATAATTTTATGATTATGGAAGCAAAGGACAACAATGCAAAAAAGTCATTATGTCCGTACTTGGTCTTTCGGGACAAGATTTATTTACAACATTTTATCAATGTCTATTCTTTTGTGTGGTTTGGGACGTTTATCGGTCTTTGAGGGTGTAAGCATTGTTTTGACTGTTTCGGGACTTAATTCCCTGCCGTCTTTATCTACGAATGAATTTACAAGCACTGCAACAATATCATTTATGTTTCCGTCAATAATGGGTTTGCCGTCTGTAAACAATTCTCTGTGTAGTTGGTAAAATATATCTACTAACTGATTGATGTTGCAATTTATTTTGAGCTTGTTAAAAGGAATGCCGTTTTTATTCTTGTTCATTTGCTCAACAGAAAATTCATTTGTTAAACGGTTTAAATGCTGTATCTGGTCTATTTCTTTCTGACATTGGTTTGAGTAGTCGGGTAGTTTAGGATTTATAAAGTCTATGCTTGCCTGTTCGTAATCAAATTTTTCTTTGGTAAGGAACATTATTTTTTGTGTATAGTCCTGCAATTCGTCCACTCTGTTTTTGGTTTCTTTAAATGAAAAATATCGTTCTTCACATTCGGCATTTACATACTGCATTGGCAATTTTGCAACCGTATGTTTATAGCCTGTCAATTCTATTTCCTTTCGCTTGCTCTCGATAATGGTATAGCATTTTATCATTCGCCCCTGATTGGTAGAACTGCTAAACAGTGCTTCATTATCTGATATTAGCTTTTCAAATTTATTCAACCATTTAATTGGGTTGGTTGTGAAATCGCAATGGTGTGAAAAGAAATCGGGTAGTTTGGCATAAGGCAGTTTCAGAATTTTATTTATTAACTCCCGACAATAGGTATCATTATCTTTTACATTTTCCTGTAAAATATCAAACAAAGCATTTTCGGACTGCTCTTTTAGAATAGTCGTAAGTTCGGGAAATTGAACGGTTTGCTTTATTTGATGATTGTGAGGCATATTTACAGTCTAATTTTAAAATCAATTTAATTTTCTCCTGTCATACCATTTTATAAGCGTAACATATAAAACAGCTTGGGGAAAAGAAATCGCATAATTGAACAAAAAGCGTTTGAGCCATTCCTGCCAGAAATCTGTCAAACCAAAGCTGAAGAGTAAACTATTAACTAAACAAAGCGGTGTGGCTATTAAAACCACAAACCGCAATGTTATTTTTAAATCTTTATTCATTCATAAACTCTTTGGTTGTTAGATGCTCCCCAAAATGATGTACAACCTCGCTTAAAACATAGTCCTGTTGCATACGGTTAAATGCTGAAGTTCCGTCCGAAATCAGAAAGGTGTTGTAACCCTTTTCGTGGGCATCACGCAAGGTGCTTTCTACGCAAACGTGGGTAGCATAACCAACCAAGTACAGATTTTCAATTTTGTTGTTACGCAGGTACACATCTAAATTAGAGCCTGTAAATCCACTTGCACCCGCTCGTCCAGTAATCACAAACTCGCCCTCAATCGGTTTTACCGTTTCATAGAACTGTGAACCAAATTCGTTAATCGGGAAAGTACCTGCATTGGGTATGGCTTTTCGCAGACCGCTTTTTCCGTTGGCTAATTCGGGATAACCTTTTTCAAACCGCAATCCTACGTGAATAACTTCGATGTTGTTTTTTCTTGCATAGTCTAACGCCTTTTCGATGTTAGCGATTGAATTGTGCATCATTTCCTTATCCTTTACTAATGCCTTATACAATTTACCGTCTTTGTGCATCCATTCGTTTTGTGTTTCGATAAGGATAAGTGCTGATTTTTCTTTTGTTTGTGCTTGTACGTAATTCATACTTAAATAGGTTAGAATAATTAAAATTGTAGTTCTCATATTATTTGATTTAAAGACTAAGTTGTAATGGATTTACAATATGTTCATTAGAAACTTTTGCAACAGCTTTCCAGCCGTCGGGATATTTTATGTAGGACAGATAATCTGTAATGATTAGTTTTTCATCTCTGAAAAACTGTGTTTTTACGACTGCTGTATTTCCTGTGATTTCTAAAACTTCAATCGAATAATCGAGGTTTCTAATTCCTGATTTTACTTTTTCGGGATTGTTTTTGTATTCTTCTACAACTTTCATCCAATCACGAAGGGGAAGACGAAAAAGGTCATTTCCTTTAGCTATGCAGATTGCAAAGTCTGGATGAAAACCTCGCAACATTTCCTCTACATTCAATTTGTTTAAAGCTCCATTTGCAAAAGTTTCTTCTGCAAGTTTTTTAATGTTTGCTCTTCGGTTGGTATATTTAGGTTATTCTCAGCCAACCAATTATCGTGTAACCATTTTTCGGTAATGCGTTTATGTTCGCCGTTATTCCATTTTATGTTTCGTTCAAATGTAATTACAGAACCGTCAAAGCCAACAATTACCCACGCATAGTCATTTTGTGAAGCCCGATAACATTTGTATTTCATTCCCGCTATGACTGTTTTCTTTCCGTTAACCGAAATTTCTTCATCGTGTCTTTCTATCCAAAGATTTTTCAGTTCACTGGCTAATGAGTTGTCCAACTTCAACAGAAAATCTTTTGCTATTTTTTCGGTTTCTGATTTTGAAAGCATCTTTGTATTGGAATATCTTTTATCCATATTGGTAAATCCCAAAACTTGTTTATCCTTTTCTGAAATTACAAAGGAGTAATGTTCTCCGTTCATACCCTTGTTTTCAGATTTTTCCAAGCGAAATAGATAAGCCTGAACACCATCTGCTTTTACTTTATTTACAGAATGGAATGAATAGCCATTTGGAATTTTTATGACTTTTTGAAATGCTTCCAAATAAGACTGTGCATCATCATAAGAAACTTCTTCCATAGATGCGGTTTTTAAACTATTTGCTTTTACTGTCATAGTCATTGTTGTTAAAATTGTTATTAATGCCATTAAAATAATAATTGCCTTTTTCATACCTAAAATGTTTTGAATATTCAATAATTGTAAATAATTTACAATTGCAAAATAAAGACTATTATTCTATATTTGCAACATTGATTGTAAATAATTTGCAAAATGAGCAAAAAGGAAGCAAATAAAGACCTGTCATTTGACTTTGATTTCTTGGATAAATTAGTTGTAGGTATTGGCGAGGTATCGCAGATTACGGGTATTGCTACACGTCAAATCCGTTACTGGGAAGAAAAGGGAATTATTACAAGTCTAACCGAAGAAGAGGGTAAAAACAGGCGTTATAATTATGAAAACATAAAAAAAATGTTACTCATAAAAGAAATGATTGACGAGGGATATACGCTTGATGCTTCTGCTGAAAAGGTTAAAAAGAGAATGGAAATGATTGAGGAAACGCTAAATAAATTACAGAATAAGAAAGGTTAGTTAATATACTTATCTACCGCATTATCCAATTCTTCGCTAATCACTTTGGCATAAATTTGAGTAATACCAATATCTGAATGGTCTAACAGCTTTGAAACGTATTCTATTCGCATACCATTGTTTAAAGCATTTGTAGCGAACGTATGACGGCTTAAATGGAATGATAAAGAGAAAGGCAATTCCATATCCTTACCCAATCTACGCAACTTCTGACCGCATAGGATATTTTTTGTATTGATGATATATGCCTGATAATCGGTATCGGCATCAAACCTTTCTACATCTTCCAATATCGGGAAAACAAAATCACTTGGTTGTGATATGCCTGTTTTGTATTGGTTCAGAATATCTATTGCAATCTGCCCGATTTTAAAATTGTGGGTTCTTCCTGTTTTGCGAATGGTCTTTGTAATGCGTTGTTCTTTCTCGTTAAAATGCTCCCATTTCAAACTTACCACATCACTAAAACGTAAACCACGGCATACACAGAAAAAATAAACATATCCCTAAATACTTCGTCCTTTCCGGTATATTCAATTTTTAAATTGCGTAGCTTTTCTACCTGTTCTTTGCTCAAAAATAATCGTTTGCCTTTATCACGTTTTACACGAACTTTTGAAAACGGATAAATGTTTTCTTCTATTACATCTTCCCTTTGAGCATCACGAAACATTACGGACAAAATCAACAAAGAATAGTGTACGGTAGTTGCTCCGTTCTTCAAATTATTGGACATATGATTGATGTAATCTTTCAACATCGTAACGGTAATATCATCAAAATATACTTCCCTGTGCCCTATAAATTTTTCAAACTTGGCTACATACTGTTTGTAGTTCCTGTAAGTGGCAACCGATACCGTTCCTTTGATACGCTCACAACGGTTATAAGCATATTCAAAGAAGTTTGCCATATCCTTACCTTTTATTGCTTCTTTGAGTTTTCGGGCTGATACGGATTTTCTTTTGCGTTCGTGGTCTGCAACTGTTCCCTCTGCATCGGCAATCTTCTGGGCAAGAAAGGCGTTCATTCTTGCACTGTTGGCGTGGTTCTTCTTTATTTTCTGCTTATCATCGTCCCATTCGTTGCGTTTCAGCTTTACGCCTGTGGCTACAAATTTGGCTTTCCTGTCCTTTATAACCCTTATGTATAAAGGGCTATGACCTGTTTTATCTTCTTGGTTTGTCCGAAGTACTAATTTTATTGAAGCCATAAGAAAAAGTATTATATTTGTTGTACTAAAAAAAACAATCGAGTGCAAAACGATGAAACCCTTTATAAATCAGCTATTTCAAAGCAGTGCAACCTGATACAAAGGTACAACATTTGGTACAACAAACCTAACATTTCGTTGCGTTTTTCTGCATTATTCTGTTCTTTCTTATTTTATAACTTATTGATAATTATGTATTTGAGTGTAAAATGCAACATACGATTTAATACTTTTAATAACATTGTATTGCCAAAATCGGGGCTTGACGACTACGATTGAGCATTTGTGCAAGGTTTAACAGTAGTAATTCTATTAAACTTTTGTGCTAAAAATCCCAGCCTCCGGCAAAACGATCAAAATAGAGAAAGACAGAATAATGGTAACAAGTTCAAATTGGATGAGTGAAAAAAAGCCAATTTCTTGTTTTATGGAAAGCATCATAAACAGAAAATATTTATACCTTGTAGTCTAATTCAGATTAATGATGTTAGAAAACTTACCTATATGCATTTCCTTAACGTTCGGGCTGACAGTAGTTACAACACTTTTTTTATTCTCTCTGGTTATTCAGGCGTCATCTTCTCCAATTACGCAGAAAAATTCAACGATAATCATTATCAGTTTAATAATATGGCTAACTATCCAAGCTGTGTTGACGCTCAAAAATATTTATAGTTCCAACACAAATTCATTTCCTCCCAAAATACTGTTGTTTGGGATTTTGCCACCGATTTTGGCAATTGTCGTTTTGTTTTCAACGAAAAAAGGACGGCAATTTATTGACAGTTTATCTCTGACAAACATTACTTATTTGAATATCGTCAGAGTTCCTGTCGAGATTGTACTGTTTTGGCTTTTTCTGAATAAAGCGATTCCAGAACTAATGACTTTCGAGGGAAAAAACTTCGATATTATAGCAGGTATAACAGCACCAATAATCGCATACTTTGGATTGACTAAAAGAAAAATTAGCAGGAAAGTAATTTTGCTTTGGAATTTTATCTGCCTTTGTCTTCTGATTAATATTGTTGTAAATGCTTTTTTCTCCGCACCATCTCCTGTACAGAAATTTGCATTTGAACAACCGAACATAGCTATTTTAAATTTTCCGTTTAGTTGGTTGCCTACTTTTATTGTTCCTGTTGTTTTATTTGGGCATTTGGTTTCTATAAGACGATTATTAAAAAATTAAAACCATTTCTAAAAAAGAATAAAAACCTGATCGCACGGATTTGCAATCCATGGTTAAAAATAAAAAAATCAATATGATGAAAACAATAATATTTTTCCTGTTTTTAATGATGGTTATTACCGGATGTAACGGCTGTAAGACCAATGATGACATCCCAAAAGGCAATAAAATCATTTCTAAAGTCTATCATAAAACAGGTCCTAATGATACCGATACGCTGTGGGTATCACAAAACGATACACTGGTTTTCAAGGCAGAAGAAGGAATGCAGGGTAATCCCGGTCAAAAACCTAAATTGGTAACTCGTTATGAGTTGAAAAATCCTAAAGACGGGGCTTACTATTTTATCTATAACGATGCACAACAGTTGATACAGGAAGGAAAATATACAGTCCAGTATGTTTACGATGGCAAAACCATTGAAGAGGGCAATTTTTATAATTCCAAACGCTATCATTATAAAGACAACGGAAAGCTGAGTGCCATTTATTATCAGGTAGACGGCAGAAATTTTAAAACCGAATTATACAACGGGAAAAAGGAATTAAAAGAAATTATTTATTTCAATAAAAAATCAGGTGATAAGGAAAAAGTAGAAATCTACAAAAATGGTAAATTAAAGGAAACCCGGATTTATACTGCATTTGATGTGTATCATACAATAAAAGCAGACAAAGAATAAAAAATCAAAAAACAGATTGGATATTCGTTCATTTATTTCCTTCAATTTGTTTTAACACAAAATCCATTGGTCTATCGAATTTCGTTTTCAAGTCGTCCGGTTCAATTGGTATATCTACCTCCGGTCTAATTCCTTTTGGATCATACTGAAAATTAGGTGTTTTCATTTTGTACTGAAAAGTAGGTATCCAAACCAATGTTTTGGAGTAGGGTAAAACAAAAGCTTGTCCACCTGCATTACTGTAATGGCTTCCCTGAGAATATTCGCCATAAAACTTGCCGATTTTATATTCTCTCATCAAGGCTAGTAAATGTCCTGTGGTGGAAAAACATCCGCCATTTATCAATACACTGATATTGCCTTTATAATAATTGGGCTTGTTTTGCTGCTGTTCAAACCACCAAACATCTATGCTATCTGTTTCGGTGTAGCAATTGAGTCCATTTTTTAATTTTGTTTCATTCAGATTTATTTCCTCAATATTATTAGGGTTTTGAGCATAATGTTTCCAATCTTCTACAGTATTATATTCTGCTCCTTGATAGTCAAGATAGGAGAAAGGTTTATTGGTTAAATAGGAGAAAAGATAACTGGCTATATCCGCAGAGCCACCGCTATTATCTCGCAAATCAAGGATTAAATGATTCGTTTTTAAACTGTCTAATTTTGTAAAAAAGTTATCTAATTGTTTTTCAACCTTTTTTCTGTCATTTTCATTGTAACCATTTGCAAAGGAATGAAATTTTAGAATCGCCAAATTGCCCGTTTTGAATTCCGTTTGTAAAGGTTCAATTTTTTCAGTAATACTTTTTGTGTACGTTTCAAAAGGTATTCCTTTTATTATCTTCTTTTGCTTACGATTATTTGTATCCAAATAATCTATCTGAAATTGATCAGTTGGGTTAAAAATGAAATAGTAAAATGGGAAAATATTAAACCGAGTATTTAGTCCTGTTTCATTTCTGCCTTCAAGATGAATGTATTTTTCAATTTCCTTTACTATTGATTTTATCTCGATTCCGTTAATTTTTAAGATTTGCAAACCGGCATAATCCTTATTTTCATTGGTAGATCTGTTCAAATAATAATTGCTGTTAATTTTATAAATACTGAATGGAAATAGCAATCTTTCCTTAAGCAAAGTAACAACTTGAGTTCTGTCAACTGCGGTATGCCCATCTTTAATTTTTGCCATTAAAGTGGCTGTTAATTTATAATATTCAACAATGGAAAGGTCTGTTTTGATAGACTTATATAAGGATTGATACGTTTGGTCAAATTCTTTTTTTGAACAAAACATAAACTGTCCCGGATGAATCGTATTTGTAAGATGATATAGTTCCGAAAATTCTGCTAGAATGCTATCTTTTTTCAACGTTTTTTTCAGCAATCGGTTTTCAGAATTTGCATTTTGTGCAAAAGCATAATTGATTGTTATGAATAAAAAAACGAAAACCAATACTCTCATTGAGTGAGTTTATTGTAATTTAGAAAAACCTGAATATCGTTAAGAACATCGTTTGGTTTTTCATCCTTTACACCGTGCCCGGTTTTTTCGTAAATTTTGTGGGTAATAAGGGATGGATGTTTTTGAGCCAGCGCAGCATTTTCATCCTTGAAATCGAACCAATCATTTTTGCTGATCGGATCAAAAATGAGCATAGGTATCGTGAGATTTCGATAAATAATTTTAGGATTTAGCTGATGTGTAGATGCCCCAAAACTATGTTTCGAAGTGAACGGCGTGTAAATTATAGCAATATTCTCTTCTGCCTTATTTTCTCCTGTAAGCTCTTCTGCCCCTGGATTAATTTCAAATTTTCCATTTTCATTTTTCTTAATCCTTGCATATGATGTAAAAATTTCTTTTTTCAATTTTTCACCTTGCTTCCCTTTTATTCCCCAGTTATTATACATATACCAATAAGCCTCAAATTCTGTGTCAAAAATCAGTTCCTTTTTATTGCGATAATACTGTTTTATATCTTCGATATCTTTTTCAATATCAGTAGATTTTACATTAAAATCCCAAGCTACGGAACCGCCGTCTTCAAGGATAAGTGCCTGAACCATTTGCGGGTAAGCATCATAAAAAGCGGTACTTATAGTTCCACCTCTAGACCAACCGCCAATAATTGCTTTTTTGATTTTTAATTTGTCCAGTAAAAACTTTATATCGTCTACTGCATCATATATTGAAACATCTTTTTCAGGAATTGAAGTAAATCCGTGTCCGTAATAATCTACCGCAATAACGTGTAAATTCATTTGGACGAGTTCGTCTATAATTTCATAAAGTTCGTAACCATTGCTATAAGTTCCATGAATCCAAATAAGGGTAGGATTTTTAGCATTTCCCCACTCCAGATAATGTAATTTTGTATTATTGGTTTGAATATATTTCCCGTGTAGTTTTTCGTATTTCTCAAATTCGGGTTTATATTGATTATAAAGATTCAATTGGTTGATAGAATCATTTTGAACTAACTTTTGGGCAGATGGGAAAGGTTTTTCTTTAGCCTTCACCAAACTGTCAGCTACAATTATTTTTCTATCCGAAGTGGTTTTATATATAGAACCGAAAATCTTCATTTGTGGAAAGAATAGAGCTATTAATAATATTAAAGGATATCTCATTTTATTTATTGTCAGTTTTCAACCAATTTATAAGCGCATCCATTCCAACCAAATTATTTTCAGCCAATAACTCTGTGGCCTTTCGGAGTTGTCCGTTTTGTAATTGGAGGATGATATTTTCGTGTTGATTGCCGGATTTCTCAACTGTTGTATTCATTGCCATATAAGCGTATTCATACCGTTGGGATTGGCGATGCAAGGTTTTTATCATTTTTAAAAGTCTCTGATTTGTACAATTTGAAATCAGTAACAAATGCCAGCTTTCGTCTAGTTCAACTATTTCTTTTGGAGATTTAGAATTGATTATTTTTAAATTAATCTCATTCAGTTCGTTCAAAACTTTTTTGTCTGGAACTCCCGATAATTCTAAAGCAAACGATTCTAATTTTGCTCTCAAAGGATAAATTTCATAAATATCAGCCTCTGAAAATTGAGCCAACCGATATCCTTTTCTTGGTTCATAAACTACAATTCCTTCCCATTCCAATTGCTGAAGCGCATCTCTTAGCGGCGTTCGACTGATGTTTAGCAATTCTGTCAGTTGTATTTCACGCATAGGCTCATTGGGCATTATTTTACCATCAATGATTAGCTGCCACAATGCTTTTATGATTTGATTTTTTAGTGATTCTTGTGTTATCATATTTCAAATTGCATACTGTATACAATATGCAAATATAGTAATTAAAATAAATCTTTGGTAAATAATAGGCAACTATGCATTGAGATTATTTTGTTACAGAATCTTACATACAAACCTAATAAATCATACAAGCATTGTTATAAACCATACACCCCAATGGTTCAGATTCTTTCTAAATTTGTTTTAAACAATTTGGAAATGAACACTTCAAACTCTATATCCCGTAAAGATTTTCTTAAAAACTCAGCATTAGCAATGGCAGGATTGGCTTTAACTCCGAATATGATGAGCGCAACATCAATTTTCAGTAATGCGACGGTTGCTACAGGAAAATTAGCTTTAAAAAATGTAAGGCTTGAAACCGGTTTTGAATATGAGGAAGGTGAAGTAATCGCGACCAAAACAGACTTGTTTTATATCGAAATTGAAAACGGGAAAATTTCCAAAATTTCACCCAATCAACCCAATGCAAAAGCTATTGATGCAAAAGGATTTTTGATGCTTCCGGCTTTCAAAGATATGCACATTCATTTGGATAAAACGTTTTACGGAGATAAATGGCAGGCTGTCAGAAGAAGAAAAGGCGGTGTGAAAGGAATGATTGCTCTGGAACAGCAAATACTTCCTGAAATGCTGAAAAATTCTACTTTCAAGGCTGAAAAAATGATTAAATTATTGCAATCAAAAGGAACATCTTATGCGAGAAGCCACGTGAATATTGAACCGACTTCAAAATTACAGTCATTAAAAAATCTTCAGAAAGCTTTAGATAATAAAAAGAAAACTTTCGGGGCAGAATTGGTGGCTTTTCCGCAGCATGGAGTATTTTATACAGATTCGGTTCCGTATCTTAAAGAAGCCGCTAAAATGGATATTGATTTCATTGGCGGTGTAGATCCGTTTACGATTGACGGAGCGATTGAAAAAACGATGGATTTCACGGTTCAGTTGGCTTTGGATAATAAAAAAGGAATTGATATTCACCTGCACGAAAGCGGAGAATCTGGTCTGAAAACGGTTGAATATTTGATGGAAAAGGTAAATGAAAATCCTGCATTGAAAGGAAAAACCTATTTAAGTCACTGTTTCGTTTTAGGAAAATTAGAAAAGCCAAAACAAGAGGAAGTTGCCGAAAAATTAGCCAATGCGGGGATTGGAATTGTTTCTACCATTCCATTCGGAAGCCTGATTATGCCGATTCCGACTTTGTATAAACATAATGTAAAAGTATTGACAGGAAACGACAGTATTGTTGATCATTGGAACACTTTCGGAACTGGAAGTGTACTGCAGAAAGCGAATTTAATGGCACAATTGTACGGACAATCTACAGAATTTTTATTATCACGAAGCCTGAAACTGGCTACAGGAAACATTTTGCCGTTGGATGATAAAGGAAATCAGCAATGGCCAAAAGCTGGAGACGATGCAGATTTGGCTTTCTTAAATGCAAGCTGTTCCGCAGAAGCGGTTTCAAGGATTTCTAATGTGGAATCGTTGATTCATCAAGGAAATGTAGTGTTTTAATTTAAAAAGTCATTCTTATAAAATTTGCTTATTTTAGAGTAAATTATTGTGTAATGGGACAGTCAGATTATTTTCCGATTCTCGGGATTCATGAATTTGCAGAAAAGCAATCGAAAGGTTGTGATCTTCTCTTTAATGAATTAAGTGGTGAAAGCAGCATTGATGAGCCTCATAAGCATGATTTTTTCATCATTAATCTTTTTGAAAAAGGAAAAGGAGTTCACATCATCGATTTTATTGAATATCAGGTTGGAGACCATCAAATTCATTTGGTCTTTCCGGATCAGGTGCATCAGTGGACAATCGAAAAAGAGACGGTTGGTTATCAATTAATGATCAGTCGCGAATGGTATGAAAGTTTTCTTCCAGCTTTGAGGTTTTCGTCCTCTTATTATTTTCAGCATCCGGCTTTTACCGTTTCAGAAGAAATTTACGAATTGCTTTTACATGAATTTCAGGCGATTAAAAAAGAACTAAAGGAAGAAAATACTTTTTGGGAACTGATTCAGAAAAGAAGTGAGCTGATTGGTTTACTGATCAGTAAATCGGTGGAAGGAGCTTTTAAAGATTTTGAAGTGTATAATTCGAACCCGATTATTTCTAAATTTTTAAACTTAATTAATCAATATTTTAAAACGGAACGTTCGGTTTCTTTTTATGCTGATAAACTAAATATTTCTGCCAATTATTTGAATATTGTCTGCAAGAAAAACCTTAATGCTTCGGCTTCTTCACTAATTCAGGACAGGATTTTACTGGAAGCGAAACGATTGTTGAAAGTTTCCGAAATGTCGGTGAAAGATATTGTTTACGATCTCGGTTTCTACGATCATGCAAGTTTCTCAAAATTCTTCAAGGCACAAACAGGCATGACGCCTTCCCAGTTCAAAGAATAATCTGTACAAAACAAGACATAATTCATACACCTTTTTAAAATTGTGTGGCTGTAACTTTGTAGTATTAAATTAAAGAAATGCAGTCACCATATCAACTTGTCGCAAAAGGTAATTTTGTGATGAAAAATGTCCGTTTGGAAACAGGTTTTGAATACGATAATCAGGAAATAATTCATACAAAAACCGATTTGTTTTGTGTAGAGATTGAAGGCGGGAAAATTAAAGCCGTAAAACCGAATGATGCCAATGTAAAAGCTATTGATGCCAAAGGAAAACTGATGCTTCCGGCTTTTAAGGATATGCATGTTCATTTGGATAAAACATGGTACGGACTTCCGTGGCAAGCGCTTTCACCAAAAAGAAGAACGGTAAAAGATATGATTGCCTACGAACAGGAAATCATTCCGGAATTATTGAAAACTTCCATAGAAAGAGCGGAAGAATTAATTAATTTACTCCAAAGCTACGGAACGAATTTCGTGAGAACACATTTTAATATTGACCCGACTTCAGGATTAAAATCGCTTGAACATTTAGAAAAAGCCTTAGAAAATAAAAAAGATTCATTTAAAGCTGAATTGGTCGCTTTTCCGCAACACGGTATTTATTATACGGAATCTGCACCTTTGATGAAAGAGGCAGCGAAGTTGGAAAGTGTTGGTTTTATCGGAGGTCTAGACCCTTTAAGCATTGATGGAAATATTGAAAAGGTAATGGATTTTACAGTTCAATTAGCTTTGGATCATGGAAAAGGAATTGATATTCACTTACATGAAACTGGTGATTCCGGAATGAAGACGATTAATTATTTGATTGAAAAAGCAATAGAAAATCCGCAGCTTCAGGGAAAAACGTTTGTGAGTCATGCTTTTGCTTTAGCTCATTTAAACCAGAAAGAAGCCGACGAAATTGCTGAAAAACTAGCCGCTGCAAAAGTAGGCATTGCTTCTTCTGTACCATTCAGAGGGAAGGTAATGCCGATTCCTACCCTGAAAAAACACGGTGTGAATGTTTTGATTGGAAATGATAACGTTCAGGATTACTGGAGCACATTCGGTTCGGGAAATATGTTGCAAAAAGCGAATTTAATTGCCGAATTGTACGGTTATGAATCGGAATTTGAGTTGTCAAGAGCATTAGAATTTGCGACACAAAATACTCTTCCGCTCAATAAAAAAGGTGAACAGCAATGGCCAAAAGCCGGAGATGCAGCCAATATTGTTTTGGTGGATGCAAGCTGTTCTGCGGAAGCGGTTTCCAGAATGTCGAAAGTGGACGCTTTGATGAATGAAGGGAATTTGTTTTGGAAGGATTGAGGAACGATTTCAGATACGCAGGATCTCCTCTCCATTGGTTTTCCTTTGTATTGGGGATATACAACAAATATTCGAATTCTTATAATGGTTATTCTTGATCTTTAAATAAAGTATGATGAAAGAGCTGGAAAAACAGATTTCATCTTCACATTAACCATAATCATTATTATAAAATGAAAAACAGCACCAAAACATTTTTGTTCTCAATCATGTTCTTAAGTTCCAATTCAATACTATTTGCACAAAAAAATCCGACAACAATGGAAAACTCCGATTCAACTTTAACAAACTGATTTTCTTGCGTTTTCGCATCAGAAATCAATTATTGAAAGATCTACCTGGGGAGAACCAAACTGGAAATATCCGCCTTACACCGACAAAAAAATGCAGTGGCTGAAGAAAGTAATGTAGCAGAGATTATGTTACAACTTACGTTAATGCAGATACGATGTTTTCAGGCAGGTTACTGAAATTTGTACTATAATTTAAAAGCAAGAAAATATGCAAACTATATTAGGAGCTAACGGACAAATAGGTGAGGAATTGGCCAGAGAGCTAAAAAGAAATTTCACTTCCGACATCAGGATCGTCAGTCGTGATGCGAAAAAAGTGAATGATACGGATGATGTTTTCTCTGCAGATTTATCTGTAAAAGAAAAAGCTGTTGAAGCGGTTAAGGGAAGTGAGATTGCTTACTTTACGCTGGGACTGCCCATCAGTTCAGAATTGTGGGAGAAACAGTTTCCTCTGATTCTTAGGAATGTGATTGATGCATGTAAAATCAACGGTACTAAGCTGGTGTTTTTTGATAATACATATATGTATCCGCAGGATGACAGAATTTTGACGGAAAAGACCGCTTTTCAACCTGTAGGAAGAAAAGGAAAAGTTCGCCGGAAAATGGCGGAAATGGTTCTGAAAGAAATGCAGTCCGGAGAACTGGATGCCGTAATTTGCAGAGCCCCTGAATTTTATGGACCAGCAAAAACGCAGAGCATTACCAACACCCTTGTTTTCAATAATATTAGGTGATTATATACTTGAATGTACTAGAATATCCCTATGCAAAGTATGGGTTTTAGATTGAATACAAAAATTTGATAGACCATCGCCATTTGACTATTTTATATTTTTGAAATAGTACATCGAAATATATAGTTACAAAAATTTATAGAACTGATTTAGATCACTGTCCATTAAGATCAACTGTTTTATTCACATATATTATTCCATTGAATGCAGAAGTATAATCCATTTTTGCTTCGAAGCCCAGGTCAAGCAATCTTGCAGAGAACCACGGATAGCCACTTGGCTTACCTTGCTGTTTTGGTAAAGGAATAAAGAGCACATTACTTTTTTTCTTGTTTAAATACCATTCCAAAGATCCTTCTCCTGATTTGGGAACCTTTGCTGTTTTGGTAAAATCTGCGTGGAAATAGTCGTTCCCAAAAAATTTTGGTGAAAAATTACCAGTACCAGAAGTTATCGCCAATGAGTATATCTGATCTCCAAACGTTCTGAAGATGTCACTTCCAAAATAGGTAAACCCTTCGTAGGTGTTGTTGTCATACCAGTTTTTTGCAAAATCTTTATCAAATGATGCATACGTATTTACATCAAGAACATTATGGTTATTATGAGACCATACCATAATTTTTTGATCAGGGAATACGTGCTTTGCGAGAAAGATAAAATTCTTTGCCATTAAAATATCTCTGTTTTTACCCTCAATCAGCATATCAAATAGATTCCTGATATTGTTGATCTCAATGAGCCATATTTGACGAAGCTTATTTTCTTTGTCGTTGAACATGACGGCCTCCTCAATATTGTTGATTTCTGAATGAAAATTTCCGGCATTAACAGAATCCTTCTTTGAGCGAAACTCATTTTGTAAAATGTATTCCAGGTCTTTTATAAAAGAGTGGTAAGTTTTGGATTCGATATCATGACCGGCATTTTTCGCCAGCTCGGTCAAGTTTCCAATTAATTTTGTTTTGGCAAACTTCCCGGCATGTCGTGGATCGAATCCACCTATTTTTAATGGATTATTACCTGCCAATTCACGGCTGTAATATTTCCATAAATCCTCACTGACAGAACTTTCAGACCAACAGGTATATATATTTTCTTTGGATGAAGCAACGATACTTGATGGATCTTTCAAATTAGCGAGATCAAACATGATAGAATATAAATCGGCTTCGAACAGAAGAACATCAAATTGTTTCTTTTCGTGGAGATACTTTACTAATCTTGTTTTCATTGAGATTGCTCCTCCATCTCCATGACTGGGTTCTCCCAACAGCACTATTCTTGCATCACCTATTGATTTCCCGATAGCTTCGAGGTCATCAAAATTTGTATCATCGGGAGATATAGAACCTATCTTACTACTATTATTGTATAAATCATCCAGATATAACTTTGAAAAGTCAGTAACTTTTGACTGTGCGAAGTTTAAAACAGGAACAACCAGCATGAGTATTGCCAATTTTAAATTTTTCATTTCAGTTTGAATATTAGATTTTTGCAAAAATATACAAAATGGTTTAATAAAGGTGTTAATAGCGAAATATTGTACCAATGTCAACGTAGTAAATATGTAGAAAATTCTAAAAAACAAAGTGATATTTTTTTAGTAAATACATTTCCAATCTCAAAAACTAAAATACCTGATGATATAGCCTATAAAATATAGTTGGCAAACTTTCACTTCAGATCTGCTCCAGAAAAAGTTTTTATGACAGGACTCCCACTCTTAATAATATAAAGAACATCATTTCAGAATAAAAAATATAAATCTTAAATCTATTTAATTTTAATCACTTCACTGATTGGATTCCCAACATTACCGCTTGGAAACTGGATATGTAGCAAAGCTGAAATTGTGGGAGCAATATCGGTCATATAATAATCAGTATTACTTTTACCATTTCTGATTCCCCAACCCATAAAAATAAGTGGTATGTGAGAATCATAGGAATTCCACGCACCATGGGTAGTCCCTTTTTTTGCATAACTTGGAAGCATACCATCACGTGGAACAATTTGTACATCACCACTTCTTTTCCAGTTGTAGCCTGCAATAGCCCGTGATTTTAATGGCTCAGCAATAGGAGTTATTGCTGTAGCTTTCAGGTCAAACGCAAATAAAATCTCTGGTTTTTTATTTAAATAATCAATGACTATTGATTTTACCTTTTCTGTATTTAACCCTTTTTCATTTATTGTAGCATCATTAAGATAAATCTGATAATTGTCTATACCTAAAACAATTCTTTCAGACTGATACTTTTTTTGCAATTCCTCTTCTAATGATCTTTTCAGATCTTCGTCAAAGAAACCACTTGGTATCTTATTCGATTTCAGAAAACCTTCCGAATTAGCCCCGCCATGATCAGCAGATAAGAAAACCAAATAATTATTTTTCCCGATCTTCTCGTCAAGCGTTTTGAAAAATGCAGCCAGATCGTTGTCTAGTCTAATATAAGTATCCTCAACTTCGACAGAATTAGGGCCGTAAGAATGCCCTATATAGTCCGTAGATGCGAGATTGATTGCCAGAAAATCTGTTTCATCTCCTTTTCCTAATTCATAATGATCCAAAGCAGACTTGGCAAACTGTAGTGTAAGTGTATTTCCAAAAGGAGTTGTTCTTATAACTCCTTTGTTCTTCGAATAATCTGTCATCAGGTTTTCATAAGGAAACACAGGTTGTTTTGCACTTCCAACCGGCTGTTCCCATAACACATTATCCTGAGTACTTTCTGTATACTCATTTATTGGTAAAATGGTATTCCAGCCATTAGACAGAAATTTTTCAGGATGCTTTTCATTATTGAAATCGTTGACCCATTTTGGCAGTTCATTCATATAATAAGTACTGGTAATAAAATTCCCGGTAGAGTCATCAAACCAAAATGCTGCCGTTGGATTATGCCCGGCAGGTAAAATAGAAGCACGGTCTTTCAATGAAACACCTACCACTTTTGATCTGAAATTACTAGCAATTCTTAATTGATCAGTAACTGTGGTTGTCCATAAATTAACGGGAGAATGACTACCATTTTTCCTGTCATCAGAACCAACAGGAGCTACATTCGGATCCGCAGTACAATAAACGCTTTTTCCGGTTTCTTTATCGAGCCAATTATTCCCAATAATACCGTGAATTGAAGGAACAGATCCAGTGTAAATTGAAGTATGCCCAACAGCAGTTATGGTAGGAATGTAAGGAATATGAACATTATTGAGAGAATACCCCTCTTTCAACATTCTTTTAAAGCCGTCTTTACGATATTTTTTTTCATAACGGTAGAGATAGTCCCAGCGCATCTGGTCAACAACAATTCCTACTACAAGCTTTGGTTTTTTGATCGTACCAATTATTTTTTTTTGCGCATTTAACCCTGCTAAAGCAAAAGATATAAAAAGTACTTTTATGGTTTTATCAAACATATAATTTAATTTATTAAAAATCAGAATACAGTGATTCTAAAATAATAGCCAACATTTAATGCAAACACTATTTTTTGAGAAGTGTCATTTATCAACCTGTTTCTCGTTAAGCCAAATTAAAAATTGGTACAGACAACGCCGCCAGGTTAGCCATTCGTGATAAGTATCCTGTGATTCATACATTTTGAAATTGGTATTTTGTTTTTCCAGTTCTGTTTGAAGTGAGTTTTTGAAATGATAATATCTCTCTTTTTCTTTGTTCCCGATCCCAATAAAAAATGATTGATTTTGAAATGTGGATGTATTTAGTAATTTAAAATCATCTACTTTGCTACCACCATAAATTACAGGACTGAAAAGCCCAACTTTAGAAAAAATATCAGGATAATCATTACTAATTTTTAAAGCCTGAAAACTACCTCTTGATAAACCTGCAATATAAAAATGTGTAATATTGCAACGTTGTTTTAATGGCAATAAAATAGAATCTGTCAAATTCTTTTCAATAGAATCTATATTTTCCAAAGTAGAAGTTTCAATATCAGCATTTGTGTTTCTTTCGATATCTCCTTCAGCCAGCAGAACCATTATAGGATCAATTCTTTTTTCAGCAATAAGGTTATCTAAAATATATTGAATTCTACCTTGATGTATCCAGCCCGTATTATCCTCACCGGCTCCGTGGTACAAAACTAAAAGAGGATAAGCCTTTTTACTATTGAAATTGGCTGGATAATACATATAATAATTTCTCTTTACCAGTCCTTTCGAAAAATAATTATGTTTTCTGATCTTACCTTTGGAAACGTTTTTGTTTTTAAAAAAATCTTCACCCGAATCTATTTCAAAACCATTTACAAATGAATTGTATGCAAAATACTTTTCACGTTTTGGAATTAGATATTTTTCATTATCCGCCTCTATCCAAAAATAATGGAATCCGATAGGTACGGGTGAAGTTATTATATTCCAATATCCGTACACATCTTTTTGTGTACGGATATTTAGATTTGAAAAAACATCACCGCCTTTCAGCTTAATGCTTTTAGCAGTAGGTTTATAAAACCTTATCTTGACCTGGTTGGCTTTATCAACAGCAATACTGTTCCGGTTTAATAGAAGATTACTGCCCTTTACTATTTTTTGAGCATCAATGCCGATAGCTGTCCGTAGTATTATTATCAGGCAGATGATCTTTCTAAACATATTTTTAATATTATCAATTAAAACTTATAGGTAACCGAAACAAACACAGATCTTGGCGGATTAGCTACCGTAAAATACGGCATATTTGCACTTTCTGCTGCCTGGTACATTTCAGGTGTGAAATTATCTAAAGGTGCTCTTTGATCTGCATAAGAACCTGGTCTTGTCCAACTCATTGTTGCATAGGTGTTGAATAAATTATTTACATTAACTGATGCTGACATTTTTGATGTAAATTCATATCCTGCCCCGAAATCAAACATTGAGAATGCTGGTAACGTAAAAGCATTGGCATTGTTCGCCTGTCGTTTTCCCATATAGTTCCACGTAAGAAGCGAATAGAATTTGCCCAAATTAAGTGTCGGCGTAATGTTGAAAAACAATCTTGGTGTTGCTCCGGTTTCGTTTCCTGTGAAAGAAGCCACTACATCATCAGCTGGCCCCGGATTATTTACAACCCAATAAGTTCCATTAGTGATCTTAGATTTCTGAACTGTTAGCACAGCTCTTATGCTCAGATAATCCAAAGGTCGTATGTTGGATTCTATTTCCAATCCTATCGTTCTGTAATCATTATACAACGTTGGCAAAGCATAGAAACCTCCTCCCGCCGATGCCGGCATTGTGGCAGATCCGCCGGAAGGCACTTTTTTCAGCACGCTATAGAATGGCGTTGCAAAAAGATCAAATTTATCATACTTGGCTTTCAGACCTGCTTCCAGCTGGTTGGTAGTACGCTGTTTAGGATCTAACAATCCAATGGTGCTTAAGCGGTTGGTTGCAAAATAAACATCCAGATCCGGCGATTTTTTCCCTTGGGAGAATCTTGAATACACTGATAGATTGGTATTGATTCTATAATTAACTGCTGCTGAATAAGAAAATGCATACAGTGTACGCTCAGGATATACTGTCTCTGTTTTGTCCAACACTGAGTTATCATACAGGGTCAGAGGATTACCGTCTGGGCCTGTTGTGGATTTGAGATAAGCTCTGGTGTTATGATTTTTTATGCTTTGCTTTTCATAACGGATACCCCAATCCAAGGTCAATGCCGGTGTAATGTCCCAAGTGTGACCAAAGAATCCCGCAAGCTGCCTCTGGATCGCATAGAAACCTAACAGAGAACCGTTATTGCTTGCAAACTGCGCCATTCCGGAAGGATTTGTCATCTGGAAAGTTCCGATATGACCTCCTAAAGTTCCGGTAAATTCCATATCGATAATTCTTGGATTTGGTTCCATTGTGGTAATGGCTACACCACCACCGCCGGAAACCCTCGCCACATCGGAATAACCTAAATAACCTCCCAATGCGAAGTTCATATTCCTCCACTTCTTGGTAATCGTTAACTGGTTAAGGACTTCTTTTACTTTGTTCTGATAGGTCTGAAGCGGTGTAATGAATACGGAATTGTTTCTCAACGTTTGTCCCGGAAGATTGTTAGCTGTTACAGTGTATACAGGATTGCTTCCTCCTGTCGGAATTACAGAGTTGATGCTATATAATACCTGACCTGTATTATGATCCCTGAAAGTAAAAGTTCCTGCTCCCGTTCCTGTCCCGAACAGATCGAAAAAAGCTTTATTATCTGCAGCAATAATGGATGTGCTGGTGGAAGTATTGTAACGCACATCGTTATTGGAAACTCTTATCTTATTGTCAAGATTCCAACCGTTTCCTAATTTTTGCTCCCAGTTCAGTCCTACGGAACGGTATGTATTGTCAACCTGTCTTCTGGAATCATAATGTAGGTTTCCACCTTCCACAAAATTCCCCTGATCATAAGTGACTGGCGGTAAAAGGATAGAGGAACTGTTATCAAATCCTTCTGCAGGTCTCGGATCGCCATAGCCTCTGGTCGGGATGGCCATAGAATAACCATTCCTGTCCTTCAGATATTTTACATACAATTTTAATGATCCGGAATTATATTTTTTTACAATGTTAGCTTTTACCTGTCCACCGTTATTTAAAGGATAGGCACCCGGAGATCTTGCTCCCTCGTCATAACGGTAAAATCCACCAATATTAAAAAACAGGTTTTCTGCTAACGGTCCGCCGATATTAAGGTCGGTACGGTAAAGTCCATTACTATTTTTCCCCTGAAGTCCTGTTCTGAATCGTGCCTCACCAGCTAATTTCTTTCCTCCTGTTTTAGAAACGTAATTAAAAATTCCTCCAGGCGCATTTGCTGTAGTAATGGAAGAAGAACCACCACGAACAGCATCAAGTCTTTCTATAGTAGCATCTGCTCTAAGAAAGAAATCGGGGCCGTAGTTGTAGTAAGTCGTATTAGTAATCGGTAAGCCGTCTTCCTGCATTGATACATATTCGTAACCGAAACTTCCATCCTGTGTTCCTACGGTAATCCCACGCGAAGCAACACTGTTTCTAATTTCCCCGTTTGAAGAATTGACATATACACCCGGAACATTTTTCAGGAGGTCGGGAGCACTCACAGCCACCTGCTTTTCCAAAACATCTGCTTTAAGTACTGAAATCGCAATTGGCGAATTCATTCTTAAACGTTTGTCAAAAACTCCGGTAACTACCACTTCGTCGATGCTTTTTGATTTGAGAGAGTCTTGTTGGTTTTGTTGTGCATAAGCATTGTTCAGATAGAGCGACGCAATACCCACAATGAAAAGAATTGATTTGTTTTTCATATCAGTAGTATTTAAATGTTGTTTAATTTTATTAAATGTTGTTTTTAAGTTTTAAGTAAACTCCATTTGTCCATCCAAATCCATCCTGATTTGGATATTCTCCTCCACCTGCAATGCTATTGGTGTCCTCTACATTATATTTTTCCATCAGCTTTCCTGTGTTTTTGTAAACTCTTTCTACATTTTTGCACCAGTTATTTTTTATTTTATCCGCCAGATCATCAAAGCCATAATTCTTCATTGCTTTAAATCCCAGCCATTGATAAGGCGCCCATGCATTTGGAAAATCCCATTGCTGGCCAGTTTGTTTGGTTGTTGTAGCCAAACCACCTTTATACAGTAATTTTTCTTCAATGGTTTTTGCTGTTATTTCAGCTTGATTGTGTGAAGCAATTCCAAGAAATAGAGGGTACAGTATGGCTATACTTTCTGAAGCTGTATTTTCATTTTTGCCTAAGTGAAAATCTTTGTACATCGTACCTTCCCAAAAATAAATATCAATATTCTTCCTGCGGCTTTCAGCTCTTTTTTTGTAATAGCTTTCTTTTTCTGTTAAATTTTGAATTTCCGAAGATTTTGCCAGTGTTTTTTCCAAATGCCACAAAAGACAATTCAGATCAACCTGTGATATATTCAGAGTTTCAATGGTCTGTATATTTTCGCCGTCTGCAAACCATCTGCTGGAAAAATCCCAACCCGATTCGCAGGCACTTCTGATGTTCCTGTAAAATTCTTCCTCAGCATTTACACTGTCTTCAATATCAATTAAATAACTTTCAGGACGGGGTTCGTTCTCAGCATCGTAATATCTGTTCAAAATATCTCCATGAATCGTTTTCACCACTCTTTTTACCGCCGAACCGTTTTCAAGCTTTTCAGTTCCGTTCATCCAGAAAGCATATTCTTTTTCTAAAGTATCGTGATATTTGATGTAAATATTTTCGTCTTTCGTCGTTTCAAAAAGCAGATCCAGCATCAGTGAAAAATAAGGTGGCTGAGAACGGCTTAAAAAATGAGTTCTGCTTGCATTTGGCACAAATCCTACATTCTGGATTAAATAAGAACAGTTTTCAATAATATTTTCCATCATTTCTATCCTCCCGGAAACCTGCAGACCAAGCATAATATAATAACTGTCCCAATAGAAGAACTCATTAAAACGACCTCCGGGAACAACGTAAGGTTTTGGAAGTTTCAGCAACGTTCCTTTTTCTTCATAAGCAGTTCTTGCCAGTTCATCCCATAATTTTTCGATGTGTTCTTCAATTGGCAGATGATCTTCTCTCTGGATGGAAATTTTAGCTCCTAAAAAGTCAAAATTCGACATCACGAATTCCTTCAAATTAAAATTTTCTGATTGCTTTTCTGCTTCATATTTTGCATTAATTTCTTCAATCGGAAACAACGGAACCGCATCGGTCATTATCTTCTGATCTTCAAAGACCTTTGATCTTTGCACATCATCAAAAAGTTCCTGAATTTCCTTTATGTATAGTTGTTTGTTCATCTTTATTTTTTAGGATTTATTTTTAATTTATTCATGAAAATTGCCGAAATAATCAACAAAGAAAGCGGAATCAGTGAAAGATAAAATGCCTGCTGTCCACTGAATTCCTGAAACACAAAACCTGTAATAATCGAACCGATCGTTCCTCCGATTGCAGAGAAAACCACAATTAAACCAGACATTGCACTGTGTAAATATTTCGGAATCGATGCTAAGATCACCGAATTAATACTTGGATAAATCGGGGCCAGCAAACCGCCCATCAAAGGAAATAAATACACGACCAACGGAGCATTTAACCATGTTGTGTTTGTATCAATGTTAATGTTATGAGTTAAAGGTAAAACCAGTAAAATACTTATTGCAAAACCTACCACGCAAAAAGAAACCACATAAATCCAACTGAATTTTTTGGAGAAAAAGCCTGATAAAAATCTTCCCAGTGCAAAAGCCCCCGCTAAAACCGCTCCTGCCTGAATGCTCATTGAGGTAGGAACTTTCAAAATTTCTTTGTAAAAAGTCGGTGTCCAGGTCTGGAAACTTTGCTCCACCAAAACGAAAAGGAAAGCGCACAGTAAAAAGAACAACACTTTTTTATAACTGAATAAACTCACACTGTTTTTAAGATCTCCCAGCAAATCTGTTTTCTCGCTTTTTGCTTCGTGTTCGTCTAGTTTTGTGAAGAATAAAAACAAAAAAGACAGTGTTGAAATTCCTCCCAAAACCCAGTACACATTCAGCCAATGGGTTGATCTCGGATTTTGGTCGTCTATGAATAAGCTGAATAAAACATTTCCCATTAATACGCCGATCATAAAAAAACCTTCCAGATAACCCATAAAACTTGAATGCTCTTTATCTGTATCCGTTACCAATCCGATAGAAGTGAAAACGGAAATTTTAATTAAAGCAAAAGAAACTCCGACAATTGTAAATAATAGTTTAAAAAACCAAAATTCATTTGCGAAGGGCATCACAAAACACATACAGCTTACCAAAAGCAATGCGATCAACATAGAGTTTTTAATACCGATCTTCGGTAAAAATGAAGCCAGAATGAATGAACAAATAGCAATCGGCAGGTCTTTGAAACCTTCCAGCACGCTTGCTGAAGATTTTGAGATCCCGAAGTTTTGCTGCATCTGTAAAATTACCGTTCCTACAGAATTCAGGAGAATTGCAAAAACAAAATAATTTAAAAACAGAATGATGTTGATTCTAAAATTTTTCATTCATTTTAATCTTGGTGACAAAAGTATTAACATTGCGTTTACAATTATTTCACATAATAAATCATTATTGTCACTGTATTAATTATTATAGTATATTTAGTTTGTATTAATTATTAAAGTAATGAAAGTAAGTTACGAAAGCATCATTCCGGATAAAAACTGCTCTTTTAGAACATTACATAATAATGTGCCTGTAAAAGAACTAAAATGGGAATACCATTACCATCCCGAGATAGAATTGATATGTGTAGTATCAGGAAGCGGTACAAGACATGTTGGTTATCACAAAAGCAATTATATGAATGGGGATCTGGTATTGATAGGGCCCAATATTCCTCATTCAGGATTTGGAATCAATTCTCTGGATCCTCATGAAGAAATAGTAATTCAATTTCGAGAAGAAATTATAGTTTTCCCTCGGGAAATTGAAGAGATTACCGCTTTAAGAAAATTAATTGCGTTGTCTAAGTTTGGAATACTATTCAATTCTAAAACGAAAAAAAAAATATTACCTAAACTTATTCAGTTATTTGAAACTGAAAACTCAAAAAGGTATATTCTCTTGCTGAATATATTGTTCGAATTATCAGAGGAGAAAGATTATGTTTTGCTGAACAAAGAAGTTATGCCACACACAATTATCTCGAAACATAAAGAACGTTTGCAAGTTATTTTTACCTTTCTTGAAAAAAATTATGATAAGCCGATTGACATCAATGAAGTTGCGGATCTTGCTAATCTTACCTTACCTGCATTCTGTAATTTTTTCAAAAAAGCAACTAAGATTACTTTTTCAGATTTTGTCAATCAATACAGGGTTGAAAAAGCTTGTAAATTGTTAATGGAAGGTAAAAGCATTACAGAAGCGTGTTATAATACAGGCTACAGCAGTATTTCATATTTTGGTAGAACTTTTAAGAAATACATGGGTAAAAGTCCTACAGAATTTACGAACGGATTAAAGTAAATTAGAGAGCAATATACTTTTTAGTGTACCCAAAATACAGTAAATACAAATATTATTAAATTTTACTATTTTTATATATTTGAGATGGATGTACATTGAAATATGTAGTTGCTTAAATACAGTAATTTGTATACTTGGATATACAAAATTACGAATTTACTTATTAAAAAATCAAGAGTTCAGCTTAATGCAAATAAGACAAACTTCTAGATCCCTTATTTTCATTAAGAGAAATCCCCCAAAAATAAATTCTCAATATAGCGTCTGTATATTTATCTCTTTGAGCCTTATTAATACTCTTTCTTCCTAATCGTTTTATATGAGTGCGTAAATCAAGAAATTTCCGCTCAATGTGATTGGTCTCTCTTCGTTTAGTACTGTGAAGATTCTTTGGAATTAGTTTAGGGTAGATATTCAGGCGATCACTATAGATTTTTTTTGGATTTGCAAAAAGTAAAGTATCAGTAATAGATTGAATTGTTTTAGTTGTTCTTCTACCAAACTTATAGTCAATTACTTTCTTTGTCTCCCTGCAATATGCTGCAACTACCCACCGCCCATTGGTTTTACTTTTAGTATACGTTTTTAACTCATCAATTTCGATTGTAATATTCTGAGGGATTGGTGGCTTAACAACTTTAGAAGCGATTTTTAAAATCTTTTTTAGTACAGTCGTCTTGCTGACATCAAGTAATCTGCTAATTCCTCTAATACCAACTCCTTCTTTTATCAACAGTTGAATATTATGATTAGTACTTTTATGATATGCACGATAAGAATAGTTCCCAATAAACTTCTTTTTGCATTTTTTGCACTGATAGCGCTGTTTATTTTGTGATGTTATTCCTGCCTTGATACAGTAGCTGTAATTACAGTGAATACATTGATTTCGCCGTTTATTCATAATGATTTAAAGTAAATTAACAACTCCACATCTGAACCATCTGATATAAGAACAGTACATTCCGGGATCGCTATTTTGCTTTTTTAGTCGGCAAAAATAAAAAACGATGCACTATGTACATCGTTTTTTTATTATATCTTTATATGATATTGATAATCAATGAAGTTAATTAAAAACTCCATATCTGTACCATTACCTGATTTAATAGTTGCGATCCGGACGGGACTTAATTTATTTTCGTAAATGCCCTATCCATCATCTTTATGCTGCTTTGGCTTTTGACAGGTCACTAAATAGGTCACTGAAAATATACCAATAAGAGCGTCGTTTTCAATGGTGCAAATATATTGTTTTTTTGGTTATTTCCAAACAAACATTTTTATTTTTTGAACAAGTGATTGTATTACCTTCAAATCGTAGATTATAAAGTTTTTACTTCCTATCCCGTCTTAATAGCAAATAAAATTTATTAATATAAAAAAAATGCTATTTTTTATATTTTAATAGAAAATATTTGTAAATTTGAATAATATTTTACTTTTTAATGGAAAAAAATATGCAGTTGAGACTACAAGAACTTATTTTTTCTTCAAGTAATCCGGAAGTTAGCAGAGAAATTTCCAAAATGGAAAATAAGGGCATTATCAGAAAAATTGCCCCACGTATTTACACATCTAATCTTGAGGAGTCTGCTGCAAAAATTATTCAGAGAAATATTTTTCAAATTTTGGGAAACTTGTATCCCGGAGCAGTATTAAGCCATCGATCTGCTTTGGAATTTAAACCGACTGAAGATTCACAAATATTTCTAACTTATTCTTATTCAAAAAAAATTGAATTACCAGGTATTACTTTAAATTTTTTCAAGGGAGAACAGCCTGTTGAGGGAGATTCCAAATTTGTTGGTGAGCTCTATGTCGCAAGCCAGGAACGAGCATTTCTTGAGAATCTTCAATCTGCCAGAAAGACAGGAAGACTTCCCAAAAATCTCCCAGTTGAGGAATTAGAAAATAAACTGGAAAAGATTTTTTTAATCAAAGGCGAAAATGGCTTAAATGACTTTAGAGATAATGCAAGAGAAATATCGGTAAAAACAGGGATGCAAAGTGAGTTTGCAAAGCTTGATAAAATTATTGGGGCATTATTAAAAACACGCCCTTCCAATCTTCTATCCTCTCCTATCGCAAAAGCAAGAGCCCTTGGAGAGCCTTATGATGAAGGAAGGTTGAAACTTTTTGAAAAGCTATTTATTCATCTTAAACAAGATATTTTTGAGAATATTGAAGATAAAAACCTTTCTCCTGAATCATTCAGAAATTTTGCTTTTTTTGAGGCTTACTTTTCAAATTACATTGAAGGAACGGTCTTTGAAATTGAGGAAGCAAAACAAATTGTTGACAGTCAAATACCCATCAAAAACCGTGGCGAAGATTCGCACGATATTCTCGGAACCTATAAATTAGTGAGCAGCAAAAAAGAAATGTCGCTGATTCCGGCTAATGTTGATGAACTATTCGATATCCTCTCTTATCGCCACAAAGTTTTATTAGATGCCCGGCAATCTAAAAAACCAGGAGAATTTAAGGATAAAAATAATCGGGCTGGTGAAACACATTTTGTGGACTTCACAATGGTTAGAGGAACTCTCAAAAAAGGCTTTGAGTTTTATCAGGCTCTTACAGATGCCTTCTCCCGTGCTGCATTTATAATGTTCTTAATTAGCGAGGTTCACCCTTTTTTAGATGGGAATGGCAGAATTGCCAGAGTAATGATGAATGCCGAATTCGTCCATGCAGGTCAAAGTAGGATAATGATTCCTACTGTTTACCGAGAGGATTATTTGGGAGCTTTACGAAAACTTACAAGAAGCAGCGATCCATCTGTTTATATCAAAATGCTTCAAAGAGCCCAGAAATTTTCAAGTCAATTAGACGCCTACGATATTTTGATTTTAGAAACACAACTTGAGAGGGCGAATGCATTTAAAGAGTCTGATGAAGCGGTTTTGAAATTTTAGAAAAAAAGATAACACAAATTAATCCCATATCACTATGGAAATAATTGACTTATCAATTAACTTATAAATAATAAAAAGTTTCTATAATTAATTTTCAAGTGATTTCAGCCCAAAAGTAAATTTTCAGGATAG
>Ga0209933_1000902_pt1 | contig 38695 bp, 25 predicted proteins | sample ThiBiot_300_biof_FD_183944 | JGI IMG/M metagenome (GOLD analysis project Ga0209933, IMG submission 183944) | Wastewater bioreactor microbial communities from Cape Town, South Africa - Thiocy_cont_300_biof (SPAdes) | ecosystem: Engineered > Bioremediation > Thiocyanate > Unclassified | place...
GTACCGACGGTACGCCGTTGAAGTTCGGCGCCGGCAGGAACTCCAGCCGCGCCGACGCCGACAACACCAGCGCATTGCTGTCCGACAGGCCGCTCGCCACCGCCGTCCAGGTCGCGCCGCCATCCAGTGAGTAGCGCCATGTCCCCGAGCCCGGCACCGTCGCATTGCCGGTGATCGCGATCCCCGCCAGCACGTTCTCCACCGACCCCGACGGATTGAGCAGGCTGCGCTGCTGGTCGGCCGTATCCGAGAAGTTCCCTCCGAACAGACCCAGCACCGTCGACTGCGACGGGTCTGTCGTGTCCTCGAGGTTGGCCGGCAGGCTCGTCACGCCCGATGCGATCGGCGCATCGTTCACCGGCGTCACGATCACCGACAGTGGCACCGTATCGGCGCTCACCGCCGTCGTGCCGCCATTGACCGTGACGTCCACCCCGGCGATCGCCTGCCTCGTCAGCAGCAGGTTCATCCCGGTCGTGGTGCCGGTCACGACCACGTTGGAGCTGTCGATCAGCCGGACCGTCAACCCGGAGGGCGTGCCGTTGTAGTCGGGCGTCGGCACGAACTCGAGCCGAACCGTACGCGACAGCACCAGCGCGTTGCTGTCCGACAGGTTGGCCGCCACCGTGTTCCAGGTGGCGCCGCCGTCCGTCGAGTAGCGCCATGTGCCCATGCTGGAGGGCGTCGAATTGTCGACGATCGCCACCGCAGCGAGCACGTTGGCACTCGATCCCAGAGGATTGGACGGCGAGCGCTGTTGGTCGGCCGCGTCCGAGAAGGTTGCGGCAAACAGGCTGCCCACGGTCGAGGCCGACGGCGTCGTGGTGTCTTCCGGTTCGGTGATCACCGCCACGCCCGACGCGACGGGGGCATCGTTGACGGGGACGATCACCAGCCCAACGCGGGCCTCGGCGATCGAGTAGGCCGAAGAGGCGGTGTTGGTGCCGGTCGATAGCGGCGGTGAGGTCGGCAGGGCCGACAGCGCACCGTTCGCCACCCCGTCGGAGCGGTCCCAGGCGCGATAGGCCAACGCCACCGGCACCGCGCCATTGAAGTCCGGCACGGTCGGCTGGAAGTAGATCCGCGTATTGACGTCCGCGACCAGGTGCAGCGCATTGCCTGCCGAGATCGCCGCCAGGTCGGGCCCGGCGAAGCGTGTCCAGCTCGCGCCGTTATCGGTCGAGTACCACCAGTTGCCGCGCGTCGTGTCGGCCTCGACCACCGCCATGCCCGTCGGCCCCGGCGCCGAACCGTCATGGGCATTCGCCCCGTCATGGTCCGAGACGTTGCCCGCATTGACCAGGGCCGAGACCAAGGTCCCCACCGCCCCGGACGGGGCCGCGACCACGTCTTCCGTGCTGTTGGCCAGGGCGACGTCGACCGTGGGATCGAGGATCGGTGCATCGTTGGCGGCCGTCACCGTCAGCTCGCCCGCCGCCAAGGTGGTCGTGCCGCCGCCACTCGAGAAGAACGTGTAGGTCACGCTGCGCGCCACTGTGTGCGGCTGGTCGCTGATGTTGACGTAGCTGATCGCCGCCAGCGCGTTGTTCCATTCCGTCGGGCTCGCCGTGCCGCCTGCCGACGACAGGACCAGCCGGCCGCTCGCCGCATCGTAGGCCGCCACGATGTTGCCCATGGTCGTGCCGTCGTTGGTGAAGCGCAGCACGTCCTCGCCCGCCGTGAAGCCGCCGCCCAGTTGCAACACCACCTGGTCGAGCGGACCGGACGGCGTTGCGCCGGGCAGGAACACCGCCCGCCCCGCCGCCGGCGTGTTGTTCGGCTCGATGAAGGGCAGGCTGTAGGGACCGGTCGGCAGGATGACCGTGCGCAGCGGTACCGCATCGGCACTGATCGCCGTGATGCCGCCATTGTGGGCGCCGCTCACATCGACGTTGCCAACTGCAAGCGTCGTGCCCGTAAAATCCTGCCCCGTCAGGCTGCCGCTCACCGGCACGTCGTGCGAGCTGTCGATCAGCCGCACCGAGAGCGGTGTCGGGAAGCCGATGAAGCCGGGCGCCGCGAAGAACGCCAGCCGTACGTTGCCGCCCAACGCCAGCCCGGCTGTGTCCGACACGCCGGTCGAGATCGCCGTCCAGGTGGCGCCGCCATCCTGCGAGTACCGCCATTCACCTTGCGAGGCCGGGGTGGCATTGCCCACCACCACCACGCCCGCCAGCACATCCGATATCGAGCCGGTCGGGTTCAGTGCCGTGCGCTGCAGGTCGACGGCGTCACCGAACGACGGCGAGAACAGCTCGACGACGCTCTGGCTGAACGGCGGCGATCCCACCACGCTGGCCCGCAAGGTGGCATCGCCCGCCGCCGTCGGCGCGTCGTTGACCGGCGTCACCGTCGTCGACAGCACCACCGAACCGGCGCTCACCGCCGTCGTGCCGCCGCTGTTCGCTCCGGATACGTCGACTCCAGCGATGGCCTGTGTCGTCGCGGCCAGGTCCGCGCCCGTCGTCGTGCCCGTCACGATCTCGTCGGAACTGTCGATCAGCCGTGCCGTCAGCGCCAGCGGCGCGCCATTGAAGTTCGGTGCCGGCAGGAACTCCAGCCGCACCGAGGCCGACAGCACCAGCGCGTTGGTCGCGCTCAAGTTCTGCGGCAGCGCGACCCAGCTCGCCCCGCCATCCGTCGAGTAGCGCCACACGCCCTCACCGGCCGGCGTCAGGTTGCCGGTGATCGCCACGCCGGCCAGCGTGTTCGCCACCGATCCCGTCGGGTTCAGCGGGCCCTGCTGCTGGTCGGCCGCGTCCGAGAAGTTCGCGCCGAACAGGCTCAGCACCGTTGTCTGCGGCGGGCTGGTCGTGTCCTCCAGGCCAGCGGGCAGGCTGGTCGTCCCCGACGCCACCGGCGCATCGTTCACCGCCGTCACCACCACCGACAGCGGCACTCGGTCGGCGCTCACCGCCGTCGTGCCGCCATTGACCGTGACGTCCACACCGCCGATCGCCTGCGTCGTCGCCGCCAGGTTCGCCCCGGTCGTCGTTCCCGTCACGACCACGTCCGAACTGTCGATCAGCCGCACCGTCAGTACCGACGGTACGCCGTTGAAGTTCGGCGCCGGCAGGAACTCCAGCCGCGCCGACGCCGACAACACCAGCGCATTGCTGTCCGACAGGCCGCTCGCCACCGCCGTCCAGGTCGCGCCGCCATCCAGCGAGTAGCGCCACGTCCCCGACCCCGGCACCGTCGCATTGCCGGTGATCGCGATCCCCGCCAGCACGTTCGCCACCGACCCTGTCGGGTTCTGCGCACTCTGCTGCTGGTCGGCCGTATCCGAGAAGTTGCCCCCGAACAGGTTCGCCACCGTCGCCGGTGTCGGGCTGATCGTATCTTCCGGCTCGACGAGGCCTGCCGTTCCCGTCGTGACCGGCGCGTCGTTGACGGCGGCCACGGCTTGCGGGATCTGGGCGACCGCCGACGAATAGGCGGCTGCATCCGTCAGGGTGCCCGATCCCAGCGGACCCGGCGGCAGGGCGGACAGCGTGCCGTTGGTGACGCCGTCCGAGCGATCCCACGCCCGATAGCTCAACGCCACCGGCAGCGCGCCATTGAAGTTCGGCACGGTCGGCTGGAAGTAGATCCGCGTGTTGGCGTCCGCTACCAGATGAAGCGCATGGCCCGTCGACATCGCGGGCAGGCTCGGCCCGGCAAAGAGCGCCCAGCTCGCGCCGTTGTCGAGCGAGTACCACCAGTTGCCGCGCGTCGTATCGGCACCGACGATCGCAATACCCGTTGGCCCGGGCGCCGAGCCGTCGTGAGCGTTCGCGCCATCGGTATCGGCTACGTTCGCGGCATTGGCGAGTGCCGTCACCAGGGTGCCGACCGCCCCGCTCGGCAGGTTGAGGCCGTCTTCCGTCGCGCCGGCAAGGGTGACGGGCACCGACGGATCGAGAATCGGCGAATCGTCCGAAGCCGCGACGACGATCCGGCCGAGAACGCCGCCAACGGGCGTGGAGCCGGTCGTCACCGTGAAGGCGTAGAAAACGTCGCGCGTTGCCGTGGTCGGCCGGTCGCTGGCGTTGTAGTAGAGGATCGCTCCGGCCGCGTTCTGCCATTGCTGCGCCGTCGCGGTGGCCCCCGCCGATGTCAGGACCATCCGCCCGGTGGCGGCATCGTACGAACCGGCGATATTTCCCATCGACGTTCCGTCGTTGGAAAAAGTGAGGAAGTCCTCGCCGGCCACGAAACCCGTCGTCAGCGCCACGACGACCTGCTCCAACTGTCCGCCCGAGAGGTCGAGCCGGCCGGTCCCCAGCGCCACAGCGCTGGCAGCGGCAGGCGTGTTGTTGGGTTCGATGAACGTCACCTGATACTGGCCACCCGGCGCCAGGGCGAAGACCGAGTAGACCGGCGCGCTTGTCATCACCCCACCGGTTCCCTGGCGGCCGGTGAAGCCGGTGGCCAGCGCCACGTTGTTGAAGTTGGCGTCGGAGATGGTGGCGCCGATGGTGATGCTGGGAACCACCGTACCGGTCGTCGGGTTGGAATAGGTGAGATGGGTCAGCACGCCGTTCACGGTCGACTTGCCTGTCCCGGCGCCCAGCGTGATCGACAGCGTGCCGCCGACCTGGAGGAAGGTCCCGATGGCGGCGCCATTGAGCACAACGTTGTTGCCGCTGAAGACGAGTTGCGAATCGCCGCCAAAGACATCCGCGGCATTGGGTGTGGCATTGCCGGAACCGTCGTAACGCTGGACGGTCAGGACCACGCCTTCGTACGAATAGCCACGCCCCGATCCCACCAGCTTGTCCAGCTCGACGTCGCCGCCGGTCGGGGCGAAGGTGGTCGTGAGATAGACCACTTCGGAGGGCAGGATGCCCTGCACGCCTGTTGCCCAGTTGGCCACCGTCGGCGCCGTGTCGGGCAGCTCGTAGGCGAAATTCATGCCCGCCACGACGTTGCCGCCGGCGGTGGCGCTAGCCTGGGCCGGCAGGGTCGTGAGGGTGCCGAACGCGTTGAATACCAGCGTTTCGGACGCCGGCAGTCCAGCCGAGCCGCTGGGCGGCAAAGTGATGCGGAAGGTGCCGTTGGGTATCAGGCCGAAGAACCAGCGGCCGAGGGCACCCGTCGCAACGGTCTGGTGCAGATCGTCGGCGGTGCCGAACACGCCGTCAGGACCAGCCGAGGTGTGGGTCACGGTGATGCCACCGAGCGCTGTGTGCAGCACAGGGTCGAATGTTTCCGGCGTGTCGCCCAGGGCCTGCCACACCTGTCCCGACGCCGTCGCCAGCGAGTTGGTCACCTGCCGCCAGTAGTCGTTCAGACCGCCGACGGTCGGCAGGCTCGAACCGTCGCGCGCGCCGCTGCCGCTGCCCACCGGGCCGACTGTGCTGCCGAAGGCGGACGTAATGGTCGGGTTCAGGGACTGGAAGGTCTCGGTCACCGTCGTGGCCGGCACCGGTGCGCCGGGATCAGCCACCACCATCGTGTAGGTGAAGACCTGACTCTGGCCGGCAGCCAGGGTCATCGTCGCCGTGAAGACGTTGCCGCCGCCCGGTGTCACCACGAGACCGGTGGCACCGCCCGTCGATGCCAGGCCGACGATGCTGCCGACGTTCGTCGGCAGCGGATCGCTCACCGTCACGGCATAGGCGGTGGCGTTGCCGGTGTTGGTGAGCGTGATGCGGTAATCCACGCTGCCCGCCCCGGAGTCGATCGCCGTGACGACCTTCTGCATGTCGACGTTGGGCTCAACGATGGTCTCGTTGACCCGGCTGGCCGCCGTGGTGAAGGCGTCGGAGGCGACGACCAGGGTCGGCGAGAGGACGACGCCGGCCTGGTTAGCAAGCGTGTTGACGACGACGCCGTTGAACTCGAGTACGGCATAGTTCGGCAGCGGCGAGACGCCGTTGTCCGTCACCGTGCCCAGCGAGATGCGCAGATGCCCGGGCACCGACGTCGAATCGATAGCCGAGGCCGGCAGAATATAGGTCGGTGTGAAGGTGGTGGGATCGATCGCCGTCGTGCCCTGCGCCACCTGGAGCCCGGCGGTGTTGCCCGCCGGATCGAGGGTCGACGAGGTGATGTGGCCGAGATCGCTGATCAGCGCCAGCTTCACGGTGCCGTCGGACAGGAAGGGCGATAGGCCGGCCGGCAAGGTGAAATCCAGCACCACGTTGGTGTTGGTGCCTTCCGGCAGCAGGGCCTGGCCATGCAGGCGCGTGATGTCGCCGATGACTACGTTGGCGTCGGTGACCGGCGCGGCGGCGCTGACGACGGTCGTGCCGTTAGCTTCGCCGCTGATATAGAGCGCCGACGTGAAGGTCCGCACGCGGAGCGGATCGCTGACGGAGAAATGATACTCGCGCGCCGCGGCGGGCGGCTGCGGCAGGGCGATCGACAGGCCGGTGCTGTCCGATGCCGGCGCTGCCACGGTGAGGTCGGTGCCCGCCGCCAGGTCGGCCGCGACGGTCGCCTGGAAGCGATAGGTCAGCACGCCCCCGGCCGCGATCGTGCCGGGATGGACGACGAGGATGCCGCCCGCCCCGTTCGACTCGTCGACGCTGCCGGAGGAGATCGGCGTGCCGGACTGCGACACGAGTTGCAGCGTGCCCGGCACGTAGGCGAGGCCGGTCGGGATATCGAGCTCGGACTCCGTTGTCTGCGACTGCACCAGCCCGTTGTTGGCGATCGTGTAGGTGTAGGTGATCGTCTTGCCCGTGAACGCAATCCCCCCGGCATCGTCGCTGAGGGCAGCGTTCAGCATTGGATCGTGCTGCACGAAGGTGACGACAGCGGGCGCCACCGGCGCGCCCGAATAGACGAGATTGGCCGTGCTGGTGAACGTCGTGCCGTCGGTATTGCTGCCGTCGGCGAAGTAGGCGTTGTAGGTGATCGTCACTGTGCCGGGCGCATCGGCATTGCTGTTGCGCACCTGCGATCCCAGATCGAAGGTCACAGTGCTGCCCGACACCGTGGCGCCGCCGGCCCCTGTCAGGGTCACGCCGGGGCCTGGCGTAATCGACACCAGGTTGCGGAAGATCTCGTTCGGCGGAAGCAGCTCGGTCACCAGCACGTGGCCGCTGCCGTTGTTCAGCGACCCTTCCGGCAGGGTGACGGTGATGGTGACCGGCCGGGTATTTCCGACCACCACCGTTGCATTGGGATAGGACGGATCGACATTGTCGTTCTGCGGCGTGTCGGACGGCCCGAACGTCTTGGGCATGGTCGGCGCCGTCGTGGTCACTGTGGCGTTGTTGACGAGATCGGCGGCGCTTCCGCCCACCGGCACGCCGTTCACGACAAAGCCATTGCCCTGGGCGACACCGTCGAAAATATTGGTGTAGTTGACGATGTTGCCGACCGCGGTCAGCACCGTGCCTGCCGACTGGTCGGGCTTGAGCTTCAGGTCATAGGAGATGGTCAGCACATTGCGATGGGCGATGTCGGCCACGCCGTACAACGTCGGATGCGGCGTTTCCGCCGTGCTCGACGGATCCTCCAGCATCACGCCGTTGGTCGTGAACAGGCCCGCCATCGTGCCCGTGCCGTAGGCGGCATTGGCCTCCAGAGTGACCGGCAGGCCGCCGCCCCGCGTCGCGGTGATGTTGGAGACGTCGGCAATCGTGTAGCCGGTGGGCAGCGCGCTCGAGACCGTCACGTCGTAGGCGCCGGCCGAGCTCGCCCCCGTGTTGGCAACGGTAATGATGACTCGCACCGTGTCGGAGCCGTCGGCGCCGGCGACATTGAGATCCTGCAGGTCGCCGACTGTCCGCGGACCGCCTGGATCGTTCGCCACGAAGGGGGAGCCCGACGATCCGGCGGGGACATAGACGGTACTGGGGTCGCCCGCCGCACCCGTCAATTCGGCCGTATAGCTCGCAGATTTGGCGCCGAGCCCGTTGTCGACCAGCGAGGCAATGCCGGTCCTGGCGCTTTGCGTGAGGTTGGGCTCGTTCAGCGTGATGCCGCTGAGGTCGATGATGGGAGCGCCGGTGCCGCTAGCGTTGGTCAGCGACGCCTCGCCCTGCGCTGTCAGGCTGAGGCCATCGGCGAAGGGCGCCGTAGTGACGACGAAGGAGAAAAGGACCGTCGCCCTCTGGCCTGCGGCATTGGTCGTATCGTCGCGATGGCCAAGGTCGAAGGTGATGCCGTTCGACGCGGCATTTACGTTGGCCGAGGCCACGCTCATGCCCGGCGACGGATTGTAGAGGAAGTACTTGCCCGCTCCCGGGAGGGGATTGGCGGTCGTTGCCGCCGTATCCTCGACGAACGCCGTGACCGAGCTGCCGTTGGCCAGAGGATCGGCCACGTTGATGATCGGCAGCGGCATGAAGGCCGCTTCGCTCAGCGAGCGGTAATCGCCGGTCACCAGGTTGTAGGTGATGGCATAGGTGATGGTATCGCCGGGCTGGACGTTGAAGGTCTCGCCGGGCTGGAAGGAGTTGACGACCACCCCGTTGATGGCGGCGACGAAGATGCGCGCCGAGCCTTCGGGGATCACCAGGTCGACGTTGGAATTGTCGGTGATCTCCGACGGCGGCAGGGTCGTCGGCAGCCCGAGCGCGGTGACGACGGTCGCGGTCGCCGAGACCGACCCCGTGACGGAATCGCGTTCGGTGATGCTGCCGCCCGTCCCGGTGAATGGATCGATATGGCTGTTGGTGTATTTGTCGAGGACGTGGGCCGAGACGGTCAAGGTGCCGGTGATGCCCGGTTCCAGCCTCGACGACCCCAGCGCTGCAGCGATTGCCGCCGACGGCGTCAGATTGACGGTCGTTGCGCCGGTCCCGGCATTGTCGCGCACGAACGACCAGTCGGCATTGCTGCCGCTGGTCGCCACGAGCTGGCCGTTCACGGTCGTCGTCGAGCCGGAGATGGCACCCAGGCTGATCGTCGTGGTCGCACCGCCCGCGGCCGGCGTGAGCGTCAGCACCGGCGCCACCGTCGGATCGATCGTGAAGCCGTCGTCGAGCAGCGACTGCATCAGCAGGTTGTTGAAGTTGAAGTAATCCGAGATCTCGAACTTCGTCGTGAAGACGACAGTGTCGCCCGGCCGGAAGTTGGTGGCGCTGTTGGACGTGGTGTCGAAGGCACTGACCTGGACGGCCAGCGAACGGGCGGTGAAGCTCGCGGTTGCCGACAAGGTGCCGCTGACCTGATATGGCAGACCTTCGTCCGCCGACCCGGCCCACGGCATCCATGTGCCGTTGTCGAACGACGCGGCGGCAAAGGTGATCTGAACGGGCGCGCCTGTATCGGGATCGAGGATCGGCGAGCCGTTGGCCGCCGTCTCCGGCACGAAGATCGGAATGTCGAGGACGATCGGGCCGGGCGCCTCGAAATTTGGAATCGATACCTGGACGGAACCGCCCTGTGCCGCGCTGCCGGGAACGAAGGTCGCGGTGGCGCCGGACGCGCCGGTGATGGTGATCGGACCGCCGGTATATTGCACCGTGTCGGGCAAGGTGATGGTCGACACGGTACCGGTGATCGGGTTGCCGTCGGTCGCCGGCGCCGGCGTAATGGTGATCTGCAGGTGCGCCGGATAGTCGGGACCGGTCGGGGTCTCGCCTTCGCCCGGCGTCGTGATCACCTGGGCGGCGGCCTTGGCCAGCACGACCGACGCGCTTACCGAGACACCGCCATTGGCAGGGGTCGATTCGGTCGGCGTGTTCCCGGCCGTGCCACGGATCCCGGGATCGACGCTGGGATTGTTGAGCGCGTCGGCGCCGTAGGCGAAGCCGCCGAGCGCACCCATGGTCATCAACTGGCCGGCATGCTGGTTCGTCACGACGCTGGTCTTGTCGATCGTGAAGTTCAGCGTGACATTGGCCGCGCTCTGATCGGGCGTGAAGCTGCCGAACGGTAGTTGCAACACGTACATCCGACCGCCCTCCACGGCGGTCGGCGGCGCATTGACGAACTGCGGCGCGCCGGTGGCATCGAGAAGCAGCGGGTGCAGCGCCCCCAGGACCCCGAGATGGCCGGCCACCGAGGTGGAATAGACGACGCTGGAGATCGCGAGGTCGTGCCCAAGCAGGTTGGCCGATTCCAGCGTGACCTTGTCCAAGGTGTTGTTGGGCACGAACAGGTCGATATAGGGCCCGTAGCCGATCCCGGTGATGGCCGTATTGTCGAAAGTGACGGTCGCGGAGAACGTCCCGCCGAGCAGGATCTCGCTCGGCAGGCCGGACAGCGTCACCGTCGGCACCGGCGCATCCAGCACGGTCATGAAGTTGGCGACGGCCGCGGTCGAGAACGGAATGCTGGGTGTCGCGTCGCCGGCCGTACGCTCGAGGGTCCAGTTGCCGCCCAAGGCGGCCGCGCCGGTCGTATCGATCGAGGCGGCAACCGCCACACCCGTCAGGGCATGAAGGTCGGAGACGAAACTATTGCCTGTCGAGCCCGCCCCGACATCGCACCCCCAGAACTGGATCTGTGCGTTGTCGGAGAGATGGTCGCGCCAGGCCGCGATCTGGCCGGCATTGGCCTGCAGGCTGCCAGTGTCGACGACACCCGCGCCGAGTTCGATCTGGCCGGGCTGGCCGTAGGTCAGGAAGTCGAGACGATCGACGTTGCGCAGCCCCTCGAGTGCCTTGGTGACCTGGGCGATGCCGTCGGTCGAGCCGTCGATGACCACGACCTTGGTATCGGTACCGACGCTTGCGGCCAGCGTCTTCCATCCCGACACGCGCGTATCGACGAAGAGGACAGACGACGGCTGGGTTGCCGTGGTCGAAGGCTGAGCGTCCTGCGGCTGGCCCGGCGTCTGCCGCTCGGCAGGGGTTGGCGTACCGCTTACGGCAGCAGGCGGTGCGGTCTTCGCCTCGGCGGCGTGCGTGGTTGTATCGGCCGTCGCCTCCGCACTCGTCTGGGCAGCGGGCGTCGTGTGATCTGCTGTATCTCGGGCATTGTCAGTGAGCGGCTTGGTCGTGGCGGGCCCGACGCTGGCATCGAAGAGAAATCTCGGTTCCAGAACCAGTGCCATGAGCTCTCTCTCACTAAAATGCAGATACGCCAGGGGCGCTATGGCATCCGAGATATTACCGCACTCGAAGTTGCGGATTGTGCGCGAGTGGACAATTGTGTTCGGAACGTGGAGCTTCGCCGCTGCGTACACGCATATCTCGGCGTATCTCTTCGCATTCTTCAGGTTCAACGACGCGGCGCATCAGTTGTCACCATTTTGGATTGAATGCGTCAGATCCAAACACTCAAGTAAGCCTACCTGCCGCCGCGCCTAATTGTGCGAGGGCGCACAATCGGTAAATCCGCCCTCGATATACTCGTGTCAGATCGTTCGGTTCGCCGGCGCAAACATGTTGGCCATCATCGGGGTACGGAATCGTGAGAGGACCGCTGGAGTATGTCGCGCTGTTCCTGATCGTGGTCGTCGCCCTGACGATCGTCTATGGCATGGTCGCGCTCTGCGATGTTCCCCATCGGATGGCGCAGAAGCGCAATCACCCCCATCAGGACGCCATCCGGATTGCCGGTTGGTTCAGCCTCTTCCTGCTTCATTCTCTGGAACCGTTCCTGTGGATCTGGGCGTCGCTCTACGATCCCGTACGGGGATGGGGCTTCTCGGGCAAACCGGGGCCCGATGAAGCGACCTCGGCCGAGCTTGCGGCGCTGCGGGAACGCGTAGCGGTTCTGGAAGGCCGGTCGTCCGGCTCCGGAGTCTGACGTGGAGCTGCTGCTGCTCGCGATCTACGCGGCGATCTGCATTGGTGTATTCAAGCTCCTGAAGGTACCGGCCAATCCCTGGACGGTGATGACGGCGGCGCTCGGCGGCGTTTTCATGATCGGCGCCCTGCTGGTCGTGATGAATTACAATCACCCCTACACGCCCGACGCCCGCATCTATTTCTACACGACCCCCATCGTGCCCCAGGTCCGGGGGCGCGTGATCGAGGTGGCCGTGAAGCCCAACGAGCCGCTCAAGATGGGCGATGTCCTGTTTCGCATCGACCCGCAACCCTTCCAGTTCGCCGTCGACGAGAAGCGCGCCGCCCTTGCCGAGGCGCAGCAGAACGTCAGGCAGCTCACCGCCGCGTTCGACCAGGCAACGGCAGGCGTGGACAAGGCCCGCGCCCAGCTCGAGCTCGCCCAGCAGACCTACGACCGTCAGCACACGTTGCTCGAGCGGCAAGTCGTCGCCCAGGCCACCGTCGACACGGCCTCGCGCAACCTCGAAGCGTCACGCCAGACGCTCCTGCAGGCGGAAGCGGCCGCCGAGCGCGCCCGGCTTGCCGCCGCTTCGCGGATCGACGGCGTCAATACGACCGTCGCCCGCCTCCAGGCGGAGTTGCGGGATGCCCAATTCGATCTCGATCAGACGGTCGTCCGCGCCCCGGGCGACGGCTACGTGGCGCAAATGTTCCTGCGGCCGGGCAACATGGCCGTGCCGCTGCCGCTCAACCCGGCCATGATCTTCATCCATCAGGACCAGAAGGATCTCGTCGCGGCCTTCCCGCAGAACGCGCTGCAGCGCCTCAATCCCGGCGATGAGGCCGAAGTCTCGTTCGCGGCCATGCCGGCCCGCATCTTCACCGGCAAGGTCCGAAGGGTGGTCGATGCAGTGTCCCAGGGACAGCTCCAGCCGAGCCCGACCTTGATCAACCCCGAGGATCGCTTCAGCAAGCCAGGCCGCGCGCTCGTCGCCATAGACCTGACGAGCGACGTGTCGGCCTACAACCTCCCCGGCGGTGCCATCGCCGACGTGGCCGTCTACACCGACCATGCCCGTCCGCTCGCCCTCCTCCGCCGCATCCTGCTGCGCATGAAGAGCTGGCTCAACTTCATCTCTCTCTAGGGGCCCGCTCCGCAACCTCCTCAGAAGGCCGCGATCAGGGTCAGCCCGATGGCGTTGGTCGTGGTGAGGCTGCCAGCTGTGTCGACCTGGCGCGCAAAGTACGGCTCGACATAGAAGTGATCCCTGACCGGCAACGTCACACCCATGATCAGGCGGTAGCGCGAGATCTGATTGTAGGTGGTATCGAAATAGACCTCGGCGGAGGCATACGGCGTGAAGAGGTAGCTGCCGATGGTGACGTCGCGCTGGACCTGGATCCGCTCGCGCAGACGCACGGAGAAGCCGCTGTCCCGCCAGCGGAACTCCTCGCGTGTGCGGAAGTCGGCGGAAAAGCCCCAGCCCAGCGTCGCGCGGAAAATCTGCTCCGCCAGCAGCCGGTTTTCCTGGTAGGGGCCGCCATCGGTGGCACTGCCGTGGCGATAGCCGATGCGTCCCCAGAACCAGTTGGTGAAATGATGCTCGTAGGTCAGCCCGACCTCGGCCTGGTAGCTCGAGCCGGAATCGCGGTCGCGGTTCACCGAGATCATGCCGATAAGGCGCGACTGGCGATCATCGAACCATTTGTGGAACTGCAGCTCGGGCCAGAATTCGACCCTCTCCTGAGCGTGCGCCGCCGATGCCATCAGCATCAGCGGCGCAACGCCTGTAAATACAGCCGTCAGGCGGCGCAACGCCGGCTCAGCGTGGCCGCATATTCTCCACATCCTTCAGCCGTTTCAGCGCCTGCTGTTGCTGCAGCAGCCCGTAGTTGATGCCGGCGGCATTGAGCGAACTGCCGAGCTGGTAAGGATACTGGTCGAAGTCGGCGAAGAATTCCTTGATCTTGGCCTGGATCGGCACGAGCAGCCACATCTGGCGGGCGACGAAGTCCATGTTGCCGGCGCCTTCCTTCTGACCACGCTCATAGGGATCCATGCGCAGGTTGGCGATCAATGCCCACGAGGGCGTCTCGCGCAACGCCGTCGCGATGTTTCCCTCCGAGGCGAAAGCAAAGCTTACCTTCCAGTCGTTCCAGCGGATGGCATTCAGGTTGCCGCCCTGGTCGAAGTAGTAGATGGCATCGCGTGGCCCCTCCTTCGCCTCGCCCTTGAAGAAAGGCATGAAGTTGTAGCCATCGAGATGGACCTTGAAGGTCTTACCGCCCGCGGCGTAGCCCGCCTTCATCTTGTCTTTGATGTTGGGCTCGCCCGCCGCTGCGGCAAGCGTCGGAAACCAGTCGAGCAGGGAAATGATGTCGTTCACCTGCGTACCCGGCTTCACGACGCCGGGCCAACGCACCATCATCGGGATGCGGAAGCCGCCTTCCCAGGTCGTGCCTTTCTCGCCGTGGAACATCGTCATGGCGCCGTCCGGCCACAGCGCGATCTCGGCACCGTTGTCGGTGGTGTAGAGAACGATCGTGTTGTCGGCGATCTTGAGATCGTCCAGCTGCTTCAGCAGTTCGCCCACCATCGCATCGTGCTCGGCCATGCCGTCGGCATGGATGCCCTTGCCGGTCTTGCCCAGCGACTCCTTCTTGAGATGGGTGTACACGTGCATGCGTGTCGAGTTGAACCAGCAGAAGAATGGTTTGTCGGCCTTGACCTGGCGGTCGATGAAATCCTTGGTCGCTTTCAGGAACTCCTCGTCGATGGTCTCCATGCGCTTGGTGTTGAGCGGGCCGGTATCCTCGATCTTGCCGTCGGCCGAGGTCTTCAGCACGCCGCGCGGACCGAACTTCTTTCGGAACTCGGGATCCTTCGGATAGAAGTAACCCTCCGGTTCCTCCTCGGCATTGAGGTGGTAGAGGTTGCCGAAGAACTCGTCGAAGCCGTGTTTGGTCGGCAGATGCTCGTCGCGGTCGCCGAGATGGTTCTTGCCGAACTGCCCCGTCGCGTAGCCTTGCACCTTCATCACGTTCGCGATGGTCGGCATCCAGTCCTGGATGCCGTGCGGGTCGCCCGGCATGCCGATGGTCAGCAGGCCGGTGCGGAAGGGCTCCTCGCCGAGAATGAAGGAGGCGCGACCGGCAGTGCAGCTCTGCTGGCCATAGGCGTCGGTGAAGATCGCGCCTTCGCGGGCAATGCGATCGATGTTGGGCGTACGGTAGCCCATCAGGCCCATCGTGTAGGCGCTGATCTGCGGGATGCCGATATCGTCGCCGAAGATGACGAGGATGTTGGGCTTCTTGCCTGTCGCAGGTGCCGGGGCCGTCTGCTGTGCCTGGGCCTGCTCGATCGACCTGCCGGCCGCCAGCGCGCCGATGGTGGCGAGTGCCGTGCCGGCAAACAGCATCCGCCGCCGGCTGGTCGCGAGATCATCGCTTCTGTCTTGATCACTCATGACGTCCTCCGTTCACTCTAGAGACACACCTGAATCCGAGATGATTGGTCGAGGTATCGATCGGCTGCGCATGGCGCGCCGCCGGACGATAGCGCCGACAGTAGTTGGGCGCGCAAAGATGCGAGCCGCCCTTCAGCACCTTGCGTGGAATGCGGACGGTAGACAGGCGAGGATCGTAGCTGGCTTCAATCCCGGCGCCACGGGGATTTTGTGGCACGCAGCAGGCCTTCGACGGGTCGGACGGGTGGCGCTGCGACCACCAGTCGGCAGTCCATTCCCAGACATTGCCGATCATGTCGAAGATACCGAAGCCGTTGGCCGGAAATGCTCGTGCCGGCGAGGTCCGCGCGAAACCGTCACTGCGCAGGTTCTCGAGCGGGAAATTTCCCTGCCAGGTATTGGCCATGTACCGGCCGCCCGGCGTGAACTCGTCGCCCCAGGCAAACTCCGCGCCGTCGAGGCCGCCACGAGCGGCGAATTCCCATTCGGCTTCTGAGGGGAGTTCCTTTCCGGCCCAAGCAGCATAGGCTTCGGCATCCTTGTAGGCGATCTGCACGACCGGGTGATCGTCCAGGCCACCGATATGGCTGCCCTTGCCCAGCGGGCGCCGCCACGTCGCGCCGAAGGTGAAGCGCCACCACTGGCTCCAATTGGTGAGATCGATCACGTGGTGCGGCGGCGTGAAAACGAGTCCGCCCGCCCGCAGCATCTCCGGCCGCGCGCCGGGATAGTCCCTGGGATCCGGTGGAAGTTCGCTCCAGGTGACGTAACCCGTCGCCTCCACGAACCGGCGGAACTGCGCGTTGGTCACCGGTGCCGCGTCGATCCAGAACCCGTCGACCGCGACATCGTGGGCCGGCGCTTCTTCGGGATAGTGCCGGTCCGAGCCCATGCGAAAGCGACCGCCCGGGATCCACACCATGTCGGCTGGCCGCTGAGCCGTCTCCGTCACCGATGCAGGAAGAAGGGGCATGCATGTCCTTGAACGAGGCGTCGAGACACAGAACGGTTCGATTCGCTTACCAGTCCCACGAGAGCAAAATTGTTCGCATTCGTTCAATCTTCGAAGAGAGTTGCTCCTGTGCACCTCTGCTGCAGGCGCTTGGTGCAGCCGCTACTTCATCGACTGGAGCAGCTCGGTGTAGGGAACGTCGCTCGCCCGCACCAGGCCGTGGCGCGGCCGATCGAGATCGATGGTCATCCAGAGCGACGCCGCCGAGACCACGGCGAAAGCACCGCTCAACAGGAAGTAACGTTTGCGCACGAGGCCGTTGTCGTAGCCGATCATCCCCATGCCGATGGCGGCCGTGATGACGATGACGATCAGGATCGCTTGCGGGACATGGCGGCGCGCCGCCGACAGATGTTCGGAATGAATGTCGATCACGTCGTTGAGCGGCGGCAACATGAAGTTCGCGAATTCGCGATCGCTGCCCACCCCCTCGACGCCGAGCTGCCAGATCCGCTTTTGCGTTTCACCGGCTTTGGCCAGGAGGGGGCCGACGGCTTCCGTTCCGTAGCTGTGCAGCAGTTGGAGCCGATCCTTCGCGTACTGCCGCAGCTCTGATTGCAGTTGAGTACGCTGTGGCTCCGGGAGCAGCTGGGCGCGCAAGTATGCGGTGCCGATGGCATTCGTTTCCTTGACGATCATGTCCTGGCGATCGATGAACCGTCCGCCCGCTGCAGAGAAGCTGAAGCCCACAAGGAAGGTGACCAGCGCGAGAATCGCTGTTCGGATCATGTCGACGCGACGCTTGTAATCGTCGTCCAGCCCTTTCACCTGGGACCCGAGGCGGTAGCCAATCTCGTGACAGCCGAGCAGCAGGACCAACAAGAACGCAGCGATCGCGAAAGGCGACGAACTCAGGGTCTCCAAGCTTTCCGTCCCATGAAGCCGTTAAAGTCCACGTGCCGGCCCCGGCGGCTATTCACGACGCAGGCACACCCGGCACAACTCACAAGAGCGTAGCCAACTAGACCTGTCCGCTCTCCCGAATTGTTCGCCAAAGAGCAATTTCGTCTTTAAATGCGTCTTTTATGCAAAAACGCATAGCATAATGCCCTTGGTGGGGAAGCGAGAATGTTAGGCAACGCGCGGTAGAACGTTCTAACCTGAACAATCTTGAAGTTATCTAGCGATGCATAAATTGCATCGATTTCTGCATCACTGGAGCGAAGATGACTCACTTTAAGATGAGTTGTCCCGAAAGAGCCGCTCGCAAGAGGTGCCTCACACGCCGCCGTATTCTCGCGGCTGCAACATCTGCACCGTTCGTGTCCCGCGCGCATGCCTCGCCGGACGGACCCTTTCGAGTGATCACACCGGGAGCACCAGGAGGCCTGATCGATTTGGCCGCGCGTGCGATCAGCGATGCCGTGGGGCGTGAACTGGGTCGCCCCTGGATCATCGACTCGAAACCTGGAGCCAACGGGATCATCGCAGCCAAGGTTTTTCTCGAAGGCCCAGGAGACGACCATACCTTGTATCTGACGGTGCTCAGCCACGTGCTGCTGCCGTTCGTAGCCAAAGTGCCGTTCGATGTCGTAGCGGACTTCCAGCCGGTTGCCATGATCGGCGCCAGCACGTTCCTGCTTTGCGTGCCGGCTGAATCGCCGGCAACGACCGTCGCCGAATTCATCAGCTATGCACGCAGTAACCCCGACAAGCTCTGTTACCTGAATTCCGGCAACGCCACGGCCACTCATCTTCTCCCCGAGATGCTCAACATCCGCTATGGGCTTGGCCTCGTATCGGCCTACTACAAGATGATTGCACAAGGCCTCCGCGACCTGATTGCCGGCAGGCTCGACCTCGGCTTGATCGCCACCGGCGCGGCCTTGCCCCATGTGCAACAGGGACGCCTGAAAGCGATTGCCCAGGTCAGCCGCCGTCGCGGCGATGCGGTGCCGGGCATTGCCACTTTGGCAGAGCAGGGATTGCCCGACCTGGGTTTCGAAGCGCTGTTGCCTCTCTATGGCCGCCGCTCCATGTCGACATCGACCGTCTCCAGGATCAACGGAGCCGTAGCAATCGCCTTGGCCGATCCGACGGCGCGCGCAAGGCTTGCCAGCGCCTTCATTGAACCATTGCCCATGCAACCGGCCGACGTAGGCGCGACGATGCAGCGTGAGCACGACCGCTGGGGGGCGATCATTCGGCAATTGGGCATAACGCCCGAAGGCTCGAGCTGAAGGAGACGACATCCGATCATGATTCGTCGCTTCGAAATGGCAATCGCCATCGAAACGCACCGCAGCTTTCATCGAGCGGCGCGCGCCGTCGGTGTTTCGCAACCGGCGCTGACGCGCGCGCTTCAATCCCTGGAGAGGGAGTTCGGTGCGCGTTTGTTCGAGCGCGGCAAAACTGAAGCTCAGCCGACCGCGTTCGGCCGCATCGTGCTTGCCCACGGCCATCGCATCCTCGCCGAGGTAGCGGAGGCCCGGCGGGAGGTCGATCTGCTGAGCAGCCTCGAGGCAGGTGAACTCAAGATCGGTGTGGGAAGTGCCGGTCCGCAACAATGGGTGGGCCGCGCGATCGGGGAGCTGTGTGTCGCTTATCCGAAGCTGCGGGTATCGAATATCGGGCTTGCCGGCCTCGACCAGCCCGATGCCCTGATGGCAGGAGAGGTCGACGTCGCCGTCGGAGAGCCGGGCGATCTCGCCGGATATCCCGACATCGTCCTGGCGCGGCTACCTCGCCGCCCCTGCGCCTTCTTCTGCCGCAAGGACCATCCGCTTACCAGGCTGGCCAAGGTCGAACTGGAACACATCGCGGCGTTTCCCTTTGCAGCGCCACGCCTCAGCCGGCGCTTCGGGATGAATTTTCCGGCGAATTCGGCGATGGGGTCGATGTCTGCGGATGGAGAATGCTTCGAACCTGCCATTCTGTGTCCGACCTGGACGGCAATCTGCCAGATCGTCTCCAGCTCCGACGCCGTCTCAGGCCGCGCGCGCCCTCTGCTGAATACACCGGAGATCGAAGCCGAATTTACCATCCTGCCGTTTATGCCGCCGTGGTTTTGCACCGAGCATTCGATCATGTGGCGGCGCGATCGCATGCCCCATCCCGCGTTGAAGGCTTTTTGCGACGCCGTGCGCCGCGCGGAAGCATTCATGATGACGGACAAGAAAACCGCACGAGCGGTTGCCTGATCGCGGCCGCCTGACCACAGCAAGCATCGATCAATGCACTTCTGTTATTGGACGTAGACGACCTTTTCGTTCGACCTTCAGGTTTGAGGATTAACCAAGCGAGGTTGCATGTTGCGCATGTCCGGATGCGAACGGCCGTGGCCCACGAAAGTGCACTTTCCGACCCTGCGGGACCAGGGTTGGCTCGCCCTGACCTCTCCGGACTTCCGGCAGGCCATGCTCGAACGCGTGACCTTGCGCAAGTTTGCCGCCGGTGAAGCGATCTATCGAATGGGAGACAATGAAGGCGGTCTTTGGGCCATTGTCGAAGGCGGCGTTCAATTCGAGATTCCCGGCCCCCAGCTCACCCCCGGCCTGGCCTATGTCGCCATCCCCGGTTTTTGGTTCGGCGAAACGCCGCTCATCCGCAGGACGGTCCGCCCGCTCGACGCGATCGCCACCCAGCCTTCGGTTTTCGCCGCGATTTCCCTGGCCGACTGCCGGAGCGTCCTCGAAGAGGATCCGTCCTGGTGGCAATGGATCGCCCTGCTGGCCAACATGAACTACGACTTGGCGTTAGGCCTGACAGCGGACCTGCTCCTGCAGGATCCGCAGCAGCGAATCATCGCCACCCTCCTGCGACTCACCGGGTGGCGGACAGGCTTGCATTTCGTCACCAATCCCGGCCCGATCCATCTCACCCAGCAGCAGCTCGGGCGGATCGCCAACCTGTCGCGCACCGCCGCGAGCGGCATCCTGCGCGATCTGGAAAGACGGGGCCTGATCGTGATGGGCTACAGATCGCTCGAAGTGCTCGACGGCGATGGTCTGCGGTCCATGCTGGGAGAGCATTGAAGCCGCGCTGCGCCTCGGTGAGGCGCATTTTCAGGGCAGCACGTGCAGGCGGCGCAACGAACCGAGGATGATCTGGATCGCCAGTGCCGCTTGCAGCGCCGAGAGGACCCAGCCGAGTGCCTGCAGAACGGCAAGGCCGACCACCCTCAGGATAGGCTTGGCCAGCGCCATGGCGATGAAGTTGAAGCCCATGATCTGCAGCAGCACAAGCACGATGCCCTGCTGCGCCGCGGGATTACCGTAGGTCGCGGCGGCGAAATAGAAGAGAGCGACAACGCCGATCGGCGTTATGGTCGCGGGAAGGACGATCGGGGAGAGCACCGGCCGTTCGAGCAGGCCGAACAGCGTCCGCCAATCGTGCGCCGGCGGCTTGGCGGCCTGGGGCGCAGCAGCGGCCTGCGGCACCTCGACCAACGAGAAATTCGTGATCATCCGGAGCGCGGTGACGAACAGCAGCACGCCGCCGGCAATCGCAATGGCCTCTACGGAGACCCGCCAGGCCGACACGATGTGGTTGCCGCCGTAGAAAATGGCCAGCGCGATCAAGGTCGCCAGCACTGATGCCTTGAAGGCGATCGCCACCACCTCTCGCCAGCCCAGGCCGGCCGTGGCCGCCGCCGCCGGCGGGATGATCTTGAGCGGCCCCAAGGTCAGGAAAAAAATCGTGAAGACGTAGGCACTGTCCGTCATGACGCTTCCCGAGGTGTGGTGGCGGGGGCCTCCCGAGCCTGGAGGCGCTTGACCGTGCGCCCGGTGAGGATCAGGCCGATCAGAGACGACAGGATCACCAGCACGACCGTCGCATTGAGCACCGGCTCGTCGATCAGCCGCTGGCCTGCCGGATTGCGGGTCGAGTAGGCGACCAGCGCGACCGCCAGCGTGGCGGCAACCTGCGGGATGGTGAGCGCGTACATCAGCTGCCTGTCCGTTGCCCGATAGCCCAGGACACGGCCGGCGACTTCGGCGGCCAGCCATTTGCCCCCGAACAAGGCGCCGAGGATCCCCAGCACGAGCAGCGGCTGGTCGCGCAAGGTGGCAAAGAACACCTTGAAGTCGACGAGAAAGCCCGCGGCGACGAAGAAGATGGGAATGAACAGGGTCTGACTCATGACCTCGAGCGAATCGTCGCTCGGCGTCGTGCCGAAAGCGCGCTTCAACGCTACGCCCGCCAGGAAGGCGCCGATGATCCCCTCCAGCCCAATGAGCTCGGCGCCCTGGGCGGCGACGGCCATGACCACCAGCATGACCAGCGCGCGATTGGCCTTGCTCTTGCCGAACCTCTCGAGCATGCGCGCGGCCAGCCAGCTGAGCCCGATCAGGACGGCCGGCACGTAGACGGCGAGCCAGAAGAGTTCGATGAGGACATTCCGCGGATCGAAGCCGGAAATATGGATGGGAAGGCAGACCGCCAGCACGAAGATCGACAGGAGGTCGGTGAAGACGGTGGCTCCGACCGTCACGACAACGGCTTCGCGGTGCATGAGGTCGGCGGCCTTCACGACAGGCAGGCCGAGCAGCGTGTGGGAGGCGAGCACAGCGCCGATCACGGCACAGGCGTTCGGCGGATAGCCCATCAGCCAGCCCACCGCGACGCCCAGCAGGAATGGCGCGCTGAAGGTCGCCAGCCCGAAGGTCGCCGCCTTGCGCCGCGCACGATTGAACTGCTCGATATCGACTTCGAAGCCGGCAAAGAACATCAGCAGGAGCTTGCCGATATCGGCGAAGAACTGGACGATCTTGCCGTCGGGGTTGAGGACGGCCAGAACCTGCGGCCCGAGGATGATGCCGGCCAGGATATAGCCCACCGGCCCGGGCAGCCGCAGGCGCTCCATCAGGCTCGGCAGGACGAGCGTCAGCATGAGCGTCAGGGCAAACGACGTCAGCGTCGGCAGGTGCGCAAGGAACTCCACTCGACTCCCCCTTTGTCTTCTCCCGGCTTTCCCCTCTCCTTCCAGCTCCCGCCTATTTCACGACTTCCGAGGAAGCCACCCGGATGCGACCGCTGCGCCGCGCCTTGGCCAGCGCATCATGATCCTGGTGGGTCTGCTTGTCGTAGGCCAGCGCGAAGCGCGCAATGGCGTCGTCGAGCTCGTCGCTCTTGCCGCAATAGCCCGAGATCAGGGCCGCATCGCCCGACTTGGCATGGGCGAGGGCCAGGGCCCAGCCGCACAGGCCCCAATACTCGGAGAGCGACGACAGGGTCTCGCGCTCCCCCTCCACGAACTTCACGCCGCCCTTGAGATCGGCGAGCTGACGCACGTAGAAATCCATCGACCGGGCGGCCTTGACGGTCCCCCAGCCGAGAAAGATGTCGGGAGATCCCTGGATCATCCGCTGGCCGACCACCACGCGCCGGCCCTCGTTCTGGTACGGCAGGTCAACGCCGGCATAGGGCGCGAGCACCGAAGGAGATGCCTCCTTCACCTGCAGGAACAGCGGGTCTTCGTTGTCGAGGCCCATCAGCAGCACGATCCAGCACTCGGTGCCGACGCTGCCCACACCGACCACCTTGCGGGCGACGTCGACGATGCGATAGCGCGACAGCAGGTGCCGGCGATCGTAGGCAAGTGACTCCGTGTAGGATTTCAGGAACGAATTGATCGCCGCCGCGATCGGAACCTTCTGCTCGGTGTGCGTCTCGCGCACGATCAGGGGGAGCTCCTCGATGATGCGGTGCTCGCCCTGGCTCTCCTCGGTCAGCCGATCGAGCATGCGCATATGGCCCTTTCGGCGGGCCTCGTCCATCACCCGGGAGGCGCGGCGACGGACCTTGGGCGACATCGCCCGCAACACGGCATTCTCGTCGATACGCTCGTACCAAACGGCGAGGTGACCGGCTTCGGCGTAGCGGCGGATATACCTGCGATAGGAACGTACGATCTCGCGAGCGGCGTCCGCCGCGGCAGCCTTGTCGCCGCCGACGAAGCGGGCCGCCACCGCGGCACTGGCGGCCAGGCGCTTGAGGTCCCATTCCCAGGGGCCGGGATGCGTCTCGTCGAAATCGTTGATCGCGAAGACGAGGTTGCGCTCGGCCGAGCCGAACAGGCCGAAATTGGCGACGTGCATGTCGCCACAGGCCTGCACCTGAATGCCGGTCGTCGGAGTCGGCGCGAGATCGGCGGCCATCACGGCGGCCGAACCGCGCAGGAAGGCAAAGGGCGAGGCAAGCATGCGTGCAAAGCGCACCGGCACCAGCTTGGCGACGCGGCTCGCATTCTGGCCCTCCAGAATACCGATCGGATCGGGCCGATTGGCCACTGGTGCGTAATGGGCATGATCGGCCCGCGGCACGCGCTGGCGCAGCTCCTTGCCGGCAGCAAGGCGTTCTTTCAGCGACGGCCTCTGGCCGACATAGTCGAAAAGAGCAGCGAGGTCGTCGCCGGCGGCTTCCGCCTCGGCAATGCGGCCGTCAGCCCTCGGTGATGCGGTCTCTGTCATCGTTCCCTCTTCTCGCTGGGCCCGCAGGTCGAGCGTCGGACAACACTTCAGGCGCAACTGGGTTGGAGTCGCGTCATGGACCTGACGTGAATAACCTACGCCGCCACCTTCAATTGATCGGACACGAACAATTGGGCTGCCGCACATGCGTTACCGGTGAAATGAAGGTTAGCCCGCGGCCAAGGCGGTAACAGTCGTATCCGAAGGAGAGGACGATGAGCGGCACCGGCCATCCTTACCGCAAGACGGCCCTCTCTCCCGTCTTGCTGGCCGTGGTGGCCTGGGCTGGGGATGCCTCCGCCCAGGCTGCCACGGATGCCGCCGCAAGCTCGCTGTCACAGCTCATCGCCGACAGATTCGATCGCATCGGCGAGCATCTCGGTGGGCTGGCGCATGCCCTCCCCCGGATGCCGGATTACCTCCACGAGGTCGGCCTGTCGTTCGAGAAGGCGGCCGGCGCCACCAGTCCCGGCCGCATCGTTGTGGTCAGTCTCCTCTGTCTCGCCATCGGCGCCCTTGTCGAATGGGGATTGCGACGCGCTTTGCGCGATCTCAGCGCACGCCGCCATGCTCAGCCCGTCACGACCACGACAGACCGTTTGGCGGTCGTCGCCACCGACCTCGGCCTCGAGCTGGGCGGCGTCGTGGCCTTTGCCCTGGGAGCCTTCGCGTCCCTCCTGGCCGTCGGACGGCCCGGTCCGATCAACGAGGCCGGCAGTTCCATTCTGGTCGCCCTGGTCTGGTTGCGCCTGGTGCTCGCCCTGCTCAAGGTCCTGCTACGACCAAACAATCGGCCGGACCGGGCCTTCGCCGCGCTCGACCTCGAGCAGCCGCTTGCCCGCTTCTGGTATCGTTCCTTGACCGCGTTCGTTGGTTGGCTCGCCTTGGGCTGGGCAACGATCGTCTCGTTGAACGCCTTCGGGATGCCGCAGGATGGCCGACACCTCCTGGCCTACCTTCTGGGCATCGGCCTGGTCGTGATCGCGCTGGTGATCATCTGGCATCCCACCAGCTCGCGGCCCGCGCGAACCGGTCATGGCAATGACGGCTACGGCAACGGCAGCAAGTGGCTGGCCTCGCTGGCCGCAGTCGTCTTCTGGACGGTCTGGGCCATCAATGCGATGCCTGCGTTCTGGTTCCTGACGGTGGCAATCGGGTTGCCGCTGGTCATCGGAATCGGCCGCCGGATCTCGCGCCACCTGTTGCGTCCTGCCGGGTCAGAAGGTGGCGAAGCGGGCGTGCCGTCCATCGCTTCCGTGATCGTCGAGCAGGGGCTGCGGGCGCTCCTGGTTGGCGCCGCGATCTGGCTCCTGCTCTGGGGCTGGAACCTCGATGTCGGCGCTCTCGCCGCCCAAGAAAGCGTCTACGCACGCCTGGTGCGCGGTGCCTTGCATGCTCTCGTCATCGTACTGGCCGCCGACCTTGCCTGGGGCCTGATCAAGGCAATGGCCGACAATGCGCTCGCCCGAGCTCAGGCCAGCCCGGATGTCAGCGGAGACGAAGCCCGGCGCCGGGCGCGCGTGCGGACGCTCCTGCCGATCGGCCGTAACCTCGCCTTCATCGTGCTGGTCGTGATGGCCGGGCTGATGGTGCTGTCCTCGCTCGGTGTCGAGATCGCCCCCTTGGTCGCCAGCGCCGGCGTCGTTGGCGTCGCGGTGGGCTTCGGCGCTCAGACGGTGGTCCGCGACATCATCAGCGGCATGTTTTACATGATCGACGACGCCTTTCGAGTCGGCGAGTACATCCAGAGCGGCAACTACAAGGGGACCGTCGAATCCTTCAGCCTGAGGTCAATCAAGCTGCGCCACCAGCGCGGGCCCCTGTTCACCGTTCCCTTCGGCGCCCTCGGCGCAGTGCAGAACATGAGCCGTGACTGGGTGATCGTGAAGGAGATGATCGGCATCACCTACGACTCCGACGTCGACAAGGCCAAGAAGCTGATCAAGCAGATCGGGATCGAGCTTTCGCAGGATCCCGATCTCGGCCCCAGCATCCTGCAGCCCCTGAAGATGCAGGGTGTCGAGCAGTTCGGCGACTACGGCATGCGCATACGCACCAAGATGATGACCAAGCCGGGCGAGCAGTTCGTCATCCGCCGCCGCGCCAACGCCATGATCAAGAAGGCCTTCGACGCCAACGGCATCCGCTTCGCCACCCCCAAGGTGCAGGTGGCCCACGATGCCGAAAGCGCGACCAGCGCTGCCGCCCAGCTCGTCGTGAAGGCCGCGCCGGAGGCCCCTCACTGACGCGGCGGGCCGTTGCCTGCCGTTCCTGCTTCCACGGGAACCCGCGTCACTTCAGCTCGAAGGAATAGACGACTTTCCAGTCGCTCTTCATGTCGACCACCAGCCACTTGCGGCGGACCGCCTCGTCCCACGCCTTGTCCAGCCGCCCCACGGACGAGCTGCGGTCGTAGGCATATTCGCGTGCCGCATCGGTATGGTGCACCAGCCCCATGAAGCGCGGCCCCTCGCCGGCGGCCGTCCATTCCAGCATCTGCTGGTCGCCATCCGAATTGCCGAAGGCAAGCACCGGCCGCCGCCCGATGAAGCGGTTGATGCCGGCCGGCTTGCCCGGACCGTCGTCGACAAACTCGACCTTGGCCTCTTTCGTCAGCACCGGCTTGTCGGGGGCCAGCATCTCGTATTTGGTGACGATCGAGGATCCGACCACCTGTTCCGGCGGGATGCCATAGATGGCTTCGGTCCAGGGCCGCATGAACTCCACACCGCCGCCAGAGACGATGAAGGTCTTGTAGCCGTGCGCACGCAGGTAGGTCAGAAGCTCGATCATCGGCTGGTAGACAAGTTCCGTGTAAGGCCGATTGAACCGCGGATGGCGGGCAGTCGCCATCCAGCGCAGAACCGTCTTCCTGAAGTCTTCCGTCGTGGCGCCGGCATGGGTGGCCGCGACGATCTCCAGCAGGGCCTTCTCGCCCTGCGCCGCGAGCTTTTCGTGGTCGCCTTCGAGGACCGATCGGAAGGGTTCCTGCGTCCGCCAATCCGGATGGCTTGCTGCCATCGTCTTGACGCGATCCATGGCGAACATCAGTTGGAAATAGAAGGGCTTCTCGGTCCACAGCGTGCCGTCATTGTCGAACGTGGCGATGCGTTCCGGCACCGGCACCCAGTCGGGCCCGCCAACGGTCGTCGTGCGGGTGACGAAATCGACGATCGACTGTTTCGCCGGACCGTCGTTCCATGACGCGAGGGCGTTGCCTTGCGCCCACGCCCTTGCAGCACTTCCCGACAGGACCGCCGTCGCAATCACACTCCCGACGAACGAGCGACGCCGCATGCCAGACTCCTTCCTCTGCATATCGTTACCCGACTCTACGGCGCCCCTGCCCGAAGAATGGGTCGCTCCTGAACAATCTCTTTCTTCGACACACGGAGAGTCAGCGAAGCGCCGATCACTGCCGGAAGGTGATTCGCCGTGAAATTGATCGCGCATGGCCAATCCGATCGGCGTTACGAGGCGACAATGTCGAAATGCCGGAACCTTCCGGCACCAAGCTGTCCCTCGCTGGATGATCAACATGCACCGTCGTTCCCTCCTCGGCAGCCTCATCGCCCTAGCCGCACTGGCCGCCCTGCGGCCGACACAGGCCCAGGATGCGGCCAAACCCTTCAAGCCCGAAGAGCTCGACCAGATGCTGGCGCCGATTGCCCTCTATCCCGATGCGCTGCTGGCGCAGACCTTGATGGCTGCCAGCTATCCGCTCGAGGTGGTGGAGGCGGCGCGCTGGTCCCAGTCCAACCCCAATCTCAAAGGCGACGCCGCCGTGACGGCGGTCAAGGACAAGAGCTGGGATGTCAGCGTCAAGTCGCTGACGGCCTTCCCGCAGGTGCTCGCCCAGATGAGCAAAAACCTCGACTGGATGCAGAAAGTCGGCGACGCGATGGTCGCCCAGGAACAGGATGTGGCCGATTCCATTCAGCGCCTGCGGGCCAAGGCGGCTGATGCGGGAAGTCTCAAGAGCGGCAAGGAGCAGACCGTCACGACCCAGGGCAGCGGCGCCGACCGCACCATCGTCATTGAGCCGGCCAGCCCCGACATCGTCTATGTGCCGACCTACGATTCCAGGGCGGTCTATGGAACCTGGCCCTACCCCGCCTATCCCCCGACCTATTATCCGCCGCCTCCAGGGTACGGCTTCGGCACGGCGCTGATGCAGGGCCTGATGTTCGGCGCGGGCATCGCGGCAACGACCGCCCTGTTCGGCGCCTGGAACTGGGGCCGCGGCAACAGCTACGTGAACGTCAACGTCAATCGCGCCGTCAACATCGATCGCACCTTCAATACGGCGAACATCAACAACGGTCGCTGGCAGCACGACACGACCCATCGCAAGGGTGTCGCCTATCGCGACGCCGCCTCTCGCCAGCGCTTCAATCAGCATCGCCCCGACGCCGCCGCGCGCCAGGAATTCCGCGGACGGCTACAGAGTGGCGGCGGCCAGCTCCCTCGCCAGGCCAATGCCCATCCGCAGCTCGCGCACCGCCCAGGAGGGCAAGGCATAGGTCAGGGAGGCGGCTTGGCGGGCAACCATCCGCAGCTTGCCAGCCATGCCGGCGGTCGCGCCGGCAACCTGAACCATCCAAACTTCCAGGGTCGGGCCGGCGGGATCTCTCACGGTGGCGGCGCGATCCGCGGGGTCGATCACGGGCAGCGGGTCAATCGCCAGGCTGCGCGCGGCCGGGCACAGCAGATGAGAGCGGGCGGCCACGCCCGGGGTGGCGGATTTCGAGGAGGCCGGCGATGATCGGGCGAATGGCAAGCCGCATTCTTCTGGCGCTCGCGCTGATGCTCGGCCTCGCGGCTGGTGTGGCGGCAGATGCGACCGCCCAGCAGGCCAGGCTGCAAGGCTTCCCGACGGCGAGCGCAGCGGCCGACGCCCTTACCGAGGCCATCCAGAAGGACGATTCCAAGACGATCGACGCTATCCTCGGTCCCGGCTGGTTCGACAGCGTCGTCGGCGATCCCGACGATCTCGACAAGCTGCGCGAGAAGTTCCTCGCTGCCTGGCAGGCCAGCCACCAGGTCGTGGTCGAGGGCGACAAGGCAACAGTCGAGGTCGGCACGACCGGCTGGGTGTCACCCATCCCCATCGTCAAGGAAGGATCGGAGTGGCGTTATGACGTCGTCGCGGGTCGAAAGGAGATCGTGGCGCGGCGGATCGGTCGCGACGAACTGTCGGTGATCCAGAGCCTGCTCGCCATCGTCGACGCTCAGCATGAATATGCCGCCCTCGATCCGATGAAGGCGGGGACGCCTGCCTATGCACGGCGCCTCCTCAGTACGCCGGGTACGAAGAACGGCCTCTACTGGGAGACCGCGCCCGGCGAGCCGGAGAGTCCATTGGGGCCCGCGCTGGCGACGGCGCAGTCGCTCGGACAAGGCGGCTCGAACCATGGCTATTACGGCTATCGTTTTCGCCTGCTCTATGGGCAGGGGCCGGATGCGCAGGGCGGTGCCCACGACTATCTGGTCGATGGCCGCATGATGGGTGGCTTCGCCGTCATCGCCTGGCCGGTGAAATACGACGATACCGGCGTGATGACCTTCATCGTCAACCAGGGTGGCACGGTCTATGAGCGAGACCTCGGCCCCGACACCGAGGCGAAGGCCGCAGCGATCAGCTTGTTCAATCCCGACAAGGAATGGGACAAGGCGGATACCACTCCGCCCTGAAGGCGCGCGAGGTCGGGTCGCAAGGGCGTATGGCGCAGAATGCGCGTCGGCGAACAATTCGCCGGCTGTCCTTCGCTAGAGTGACCCTGCAGGAGGGCACCACACGTGGAAGCGGCAAGCCGGCATGACAGAAGCGCCACCCCGCACGCAATTCACCGCGGAAGAACGTGCGGGCAACCCGCAAGCTTGGGGAATGTGGGTTGACGCCAGTGGGTGGACTAGGCGTGTGACACCACGACTATAGAGTGAATTTTATTTCTGTATTCAACGTATATTTGCAATTCACGTGGCAGCGGATTGCATTGCTTGCCTGCACGATGCGCGAACCAGCGATGAGCCTCGAGAGGAAGCTGAAGAGGCATCATCGACGACACACGGCATGCTTCCAGGTCGGTAAACGAGCATGACACACCCTTCGGAGCGTCCCGGCTTCTCGCTGATGGTCGGGGGGCCATTGTACCGGATCCTCGTGCGCTCGGGATTGCTCCAGCCGCCACTCGGCCTGCTGGAACGCCGCGTGCTCGCTCTGACGGCATTCACCTGGCTGCCGCTGCTCCTGCTTGCCGCCATCGACGGACGACTGTTGCCGGGCAAGGGCTACGAGCCTTTCCTCCATGACGTCGAGGGCCACGTGCGGCTGCTGGTCGTGCTGCCGCTGCTGCTTGCCGCGGAGCTGCCGGTGCACCAGCGCCTGCGCGGCACCATCCGTCAGTTCATCAAGCGCAACCTGGTTCCGGCAGAGGAGCGGCCAAAGTTCGAAGCCGCCGTCGCCGCGGCCATGCGGCTACGCAATTCCGTGATACTGGAAGCGCTGCTTCTTTTTCTCGCCTTTACGGCGGGCCATTGGTTGTGGCGCTCCCAGATCGCCTTCGAGGGCACGAGCTGGTACGCGGTATCCACGGGCGGCGGGCTCGAGCTGACCTTGCCGGGCTACTGGTACGGTTTCGTTGCCATCCCTCTCTTTCAGTTCGTCGGCTTTCGCTGGTACATGCGACTGGCGATCTGGGCGTGGTTGTTGCTGCGGATTTCCCGCCTGCGGCTCACCCTGGTCCCCACCCACGCCGACCGCGCCGCCGGTCTCGGCTTCGTGGGCAACAGCAGCTATGCCTTCAGCCTGCTCCTGCTGGCCCATGGGGCGCTGCTGTCGGGCTGGATCGCCGATCGCGTGCTGCTCGGTGGCCGCAATGCGCTCGATTTTCAGGTCGAGGCCGTCGTCCTGATCTGCTGCGTCGTCGCCGCGATCGTGGCCCCCCTGTGCGTCTTCGCCGGTCCTCTCGCCGCAGCCAAACGGCGGGGGCGCGGTGAGTACGGCAGCCTGGTCTCGCAGTACACCCAGGCGTTCGACCGGAAATGGATACATGGCAAGCGTCCGCCGGATGAGCCGATGCTGGGCAGTGGCGACATGCAATCGCTGGCCGACCTCTCGACCTGCTACGAGATCGTCCAGGACACGCGGCTCGTTCCATTCGGCTTGAAGCTGTTGACCCAGCTCGCACTCATCACCGCCGTGCCGCTGCTGCCGCTCGCCTTCACCATCCTGCCGCTGCGCAGCATGATCATGCAGGCGATCAAGATCGTGCTGTAACAAGTCGATGACACCGTGCCGACCAAGGCCGGCACTGCGGTCTCAGCTGATTGCGGCAATTGGACGGGAATGAACAATCACCTCCTGCCCCATGCGCTAACGCAGCAGGATGGGCCATCTTCAGGCAAGGCCCCGGCTTTCCATTCGACCTTGAGGAGCTGTCCATGGGCAACGAACGCATCCCGGGCACCGAGCTGCCACCCGTCTCAGGCGACGAGACGCCGCCTGTTCGACGGGGCAACGTGAATCGACGCAACATGCTGCTGGGCGGCACCACGCTGGCGGGCGCCTCCGCCCTGGGCATGGCGCCCGTGCAGCTCGCTCAGGCCCAGACGCCGCCGCCCTCGCCGCCGCCCGCCGCAGGCGGCCAGAAGCCGCCGAATGTTCTGATCATCTGGGGCGACGACATCGGCATCTGGAACATCAGCCACAATAGTCGCGGCATGATGGGCTACATGACACCCAACATCGACCGCATCGCGCGCGAGGGCCTGTCCTTCACCGACTATTATGGGCAACAGTCGTGCACCGCAGGTCGTGCGGCCTTCCTCGGCGGCAACGTTCCTGTCCGCACCGGCATGACCAAGGTCGGCCTGCCCGGCGCCAAGGAGGGCTGGCAGAAGACCGACGTGACGATCGCCACCGTCATGAAGAGCCGCGGCTATACCACGGGTCAGTTCGGCAAGAATCACCAGGGCGATCGCGACGAGCATCTGCCGACACAACACGGATTCGATGAGTTCTTCGGCAACCTGTACCACCTGAACGCCGAAGAGGAGCCGGAGAACCGCGACTATCCGAAAGACCCCGAATTCCGCAAGAAGTTCGGGCCGCGCGGCGTGATCAAGGCCTCGGCCGACGGCAAGATCGAGGACACGGGTCCGCTGACCAAGAAGCGGATGGAGACCATCGACGAAGAGACATTGGCTGCCGCCATCGATTTCATCGATCGCCAGAACAAGGCGGGCAAGCCCTTCTTCTGCTGGTGGAATGCCACGCGCATGCACTTCCGCACGCACGTGAAGAAGGAGCATGAGGGGATCGCCGGCCCGGATGGCGACGAGTATCACGACGGCATGGTCGAGCATGATGGCATGGTCGGCCAGTTGCTGAAGAAGCTCGACGACCTCGGCATCACGAACAACACGATCGTGATGTATTCGACCGACAACGGCCCGCACTACAACACTTGGCCCGACGCGGCCACGACGCCCTTCCGCAGCGAGAAGAATTCGAACTGGGAAGGCGCCTACCGCGTTCCAGCTTTCGTGCGATGGCCTGGGCAGTTCCCGGCCAATACGACGCTGAATGGAATCGTCTCGCACGAGGACTGGCTGCCGACCCTGGCGGCCGCAGCGGGCGACACCACCATCAAGGAGAGGCTGCTGAAGGGCGTCGAGCTGAACGGCCGGACCTACAAGAACTACATCGACGGCCACAACCAGCTCGACTACCTCCGCGGGCAGACCAAGGAGCCACCGCGCAAGGAGTTCATGTATGTGAATGACGACGGCCAGGTCGTCGCCATCCGCTACGGGGCCTGGAAAGTGGTCTTCCTCGAAAATCGCGGAAAGGCCTTCGAGGTCTGGCGCGAACCGTTCGTCGAGCTCCGCGTGCCGCTCCTCTTCAACCTGCGGCGGGATCCTTTCGAGCGGGCACAGCACAACTCCAACACCTATAATGACTGGTTCCTGTCGCGGGCGTTCGTCATCGTGCCCCTGCAGGCCTTCGCCGGGAGATTCCTCCTGTCGATGAAGGAGTACCCGCCGAGCCAGACACCGGGCTCGTTCAACCTGGAGAAGATCCAGAAACAGCTACAGGCCCCCTCCGGCGGGTAGGCCACGCGGTTCGTCGGGACCTGGGCGTGGATACTAGCGCCCAGGTCCACCGCCGCCGCTACGGTGCGACGGCGTGCCAGCGGCAACCGAGCTTCGCCTCTCTCACCTGGAGGGTCTTCGGCGACGTCGAGGCGTCCGCCACGACATTCAACGTCGTGCCTCCCAGACTGTAGTTCGTCGTGAAGACGTTCGGCGAGGTCTGGGTCATGGTACTGGAGATCCCTCCCGCGGAGGTGAGGGATGCCGTGGCGCCCGTCCGGGTGAGGGTGTGCACCCGCGACAAGGCCGCGTCGAACCGTTGACAGGATGATGGATTACCGCTGTCCGCGACAACCCGGAACTCGATTGGCGTGCCTTGCATGCCCGCTTGAGCGGAGGTCTGGGAGGACGCCGCAGGCGTTGCCGGCGGTTCCGTGCAGGCGCTCACCAACCCCAAGGCAAGTGCCGCGACGGCTGTCGTGAATGGGCGCATGGTTGATCCTCCTTCTCCCTGTTGAAGACACATGACGCAAAGCCCCCAAGGTCGGTCAGGGATCCTTGCTACCTGTCCCGAGGCTGGGCGGCATCTTGTGCCACGCCTGCCCCTCGGTGATCTGCCGATAGCCGTACTGGTAAAGGCTGTTCATGAACGCCTGGTCGAATTCCCCGCTCTTGGGCGCACTCGTGAAGTCCGTTCCGATATAGGCGAGATTGAAGGCGACGCCGTCCCGGCCGGAAATGAAGTAGGTCCGCAGGATGTCGTTCTGGCCGCTCGATGCCAGCATCGTGCTGATGGCTTCGCCAGCAATCGTGATGGTACGGCGCTCGATGGCCGAATACTCGGGATCGAGGCGTGCGTTGCGGATGATATAGGCATGCCGCTCGCGCCGAATGCCGCTCCTCGAGAGGTCGATCGACGCGGGATAAAGGAAGAGTTGCGCGATCGCCCCGCCATCGACGTGCAGTTCCTGGTATTTGCGACCGTCGACCTCGACATCGATCATGACCGGCTGGAAGGCCCCGGGGACGGCCGCCGATGCCCGCAGGACCTTGCGAAACAGGTCGAGCGCCTGGGGATGACCGCTGGCCGCCAGCGCACCAATGTTCCAGATCACCGGTCGGCGGGCGTCTAGATCGGTGGTCCCGATCAGCAGCAGGCGCCCCTTTTTGTACTCCCGGGCGATGGCATCGAACATCTTCTGGTCAGCGTACCGGGCAATCACTTCAGCCAGCGGCGAGGTGTCGGCCATGGCATCGTCGAACACCGCGGCCAGGTAGCCGCGCGCACGATAGACCTTGCCCGGTGACATGGTCGTATAGACTTCGCGCAGGCTCGCATCGTAATCGGGCCCCAGGAACGCGAAAGGCGCGATCAAGGCCCCGGTGCTGACGCCCGTCACGATCTTGAACTCAGGACGCGTTCCGGTCGCTGTCCAGCCGTTGATGAGGCCTGCCCCAAAGGCGCCGTTGTCGCCGCCTCCCGAGACCGCGAGATAGGAGGCCGGCGCGAGCCTGCCGCCGGCTCGGCCGGATGCACCGAGGGCCGCCTGCTCGCGCTCGTAGGCACGATTGGCCTCGTCGAGCATGGCCTGCGGACCAGCGTCGGCAAAGAAGCGGGCATTCGCGATGCCGAGTGGAAGCGCACGAGTGGTGTCGGCGCGAGGCACCGGCGGTTGGCGCTCCGGAATCGAGCAGCCCGCCGTCATGAAGGCGATGACAAACAGCGCGGCCATCACTGCCAGCTTGCCCAAGGCCAAATCCTTCTCCGTCATTGCCTGTTCGATATGCGGCAAGCCGTCGACAGGACGGGCGATTTGCCGCCGCCGATGGCGTGTCGTCTTTCGACATAGCGCAAGCCGATACGGTGGATTGACCGGCAGCGAACAATTGGGCAGGACGCCCCATGCAAGGAGTTCAGAGAATGGAAACCCGCACGATCGTCTACGACTGCGACGGCACCCGGCTCGCGGGCTTCTTCGCCGACGGTGTACCGCACACGGAAAAGCCGGCAATCCTGGTCGCGCACGAGGCCTTCGGCTTGAACGATCACATACGGGCGCGGACAAGGCGCCTGGCCGAACGGGGCTATGCGGCATTCGCGCTCGACATGTACGGCGCCGAAGGGTTTTCGCTGTCCGAAGCGGTGAGGCGTCACATCGAGTTGATGGCCGCACCGGGACTGATGCACGCTCGAGCCAGTGCGGCGCTCGCTCTGCTGACGGCTCTGCCTGGCGTGGACAAGACCCGCATGGCCGCGATCGGCTTTTGCCAGGGCGGCATCACGGCGCTCGAGCTTGCGCGCGGCGGCGCCCCGCTTCGATGTGCCGTCGGCTTTCATCCCGGCTTGAAGCGGCCGGCCGGAAGTCTCGACCGGCAGATCCAGGCCAAGGTCCTGATGATGATCGGCGATCGCGATCCCGACGTGCCGATGGAGGACAGGGCCACCTTCGCTGCAGAAATGGAGCAGGCGCAGGTCGACTGGCAGCTTCACCTGTTCGGAGGTGTCGGCCATGCCTTCACCAATCCCGACGCCGATCGCCTGAACCTGCCCGGTTACGGCTACAACCCTGCCGCCGACACGCGGTCCTGGACGATGATGCTGGCGCTGTTCGACGAGGTGTTCGGCGCGCCCACCGCCAATTCGCAATAGCTCGACACCATTCCAAAGAGGCCCAACGAATGACCGACAAGAGCCGCACCAACGTACCGACCTTCGACGCCAGCGAAATCCTCGAGGGCGTTCGTCGCTGGGTAGAGGTCGAGTCGCCCAGCCATGACGCAGCGGCGGTCAATCGGCTGGTCGACATCGTGCAGGACGACTTCGGGCGGATTGGCGCGACCACCAGCCGAACGCCGGGCCGCGACGGATATGGCGACATTCTCGAAGTCCGCTCTCCCTGGGGGAACCACGACGAGCCCGGCCTGCTGATTCTCGGCCACCTCGACACGGTGCATCCGATCGGCAGCCTCGCGACGACGCACCAGTTCCGCCGCGAGGGCGATGCGGTCTTCGGCCCCGGCATCTACGACATGAAGGCGGGTTCGTACCTTGCCTATTACGCGCTACAGCACTTCGTCCGCGAAGGCCGGACGACGCCGCTTCCCGTTCGCATCCTCTACATCCCCGAGGAGGAGGTCGGCAGCCCGACCAGCCGTCCGGCCATCGAGGCCGCCGCACGAAACGCGAAGTACGTTCTGGTCATGGAGCCGGCGCGCGACGGCGACAAGTGCGTGACGTCCCGCAAAGGCTGGGGACGTTTCGACATGACGATTACCGGCCGCGCCTCCCATGCCGGCTCCAAGCCGGAAGAAGGCCGGAGCGCGCTCAACGAGTTGGCCCGCCAGATCCTCGACCTCGAATCGATGACCGACTTCGAGACCGGCGTGAGCGTCGTCGTGGGAATGGCCCAAGGCGGCAGCGCACCGAACGTCGTGCCGGCCGAAGCGCGGGCGACCATCGACCTCCGCGTGCCGCCGACGGTCGATGCGGACGCCATCGTGAGGCGCATCCTCGACCGCAAGCCCTTCACGCCGGATTGCCAGGTCGTCGTGACGGGCGGCATCAATCGGCCGCCCTACGCCAAGAACGACGGGATTGCCGCGCTTTTCCGTCATGCCCAGGCCTGCGCGGCGGAGTTTGGCTACAAGCTGGAAGACACGCCCCTGACGGGCGGCGTCAGCGACGGCAATTTTCCGGCAGCGCTCGGCATCCCGACACTCGACGGCCTCGGGCCCTACGGGCGCGGCGCCCACGCCCTCGACGAACAGATCGGCTATTCGACGCTCGTGCCGCACGCTCAGCTTCTGGTACGGCTGATGGATACGCTACGCTGATCGGCGACGAACGGGAGACAGACACAATGAACGACAAGGTTGCGGTGATAACGGCGGGCGGCAGCGGCATGGGCGCCGCCGCGGCCCGTCGGCTCGCGAAGGACGGTTTCAAGGTTGCGGTCCTTTCCTCCTCGGGAAAGGGCGAGGCGCTCGCCAAGGAGCTTGGCGGCTTCGGCGTCACCGGCTCGAACCAGTCGACCGACGATCTCAAGCGGCTGGTTGACGGCACGATGAAACAGTGGGGCCGCATCGATGTCCTGGTGAACAGCGCCGGCCACGGCCCGCGCGCGCCCATCCTGGAGATCTCGGATGAGCAATGGCACACGGGCCTCGACGTCTATCTCATGAACGTCATTCGCCCGACGCGCCTCGTTGCGCCGATCATGCAGGCGCAGAAGGCGGGAACCATCATCAACGTGTCGACGGCGTGGGCGTTCGAGCCCAGCTCGATGTTTCCGACCTCGGCCGTCTTTCGCGCCGGCCTCGCCGCCTACACCAAGATCTTTGCCGATACCTGCGCCGCCGACAACGTGCGGATGAACAATGTGTTGCCGGGCTGGATCGACAGTCTTCCCGCCACGGAGGAACGGCGCCGCAGCGTGCCCATGGCCAGATACGGTCGCTCCGACGAAGTCGCCGCAACGATCGGCTTCCTGGCCTCGGAAGGGGCCGGCTACATCACCGGCCAGAACATCCGCGTCGACGGCGGCCTCACGCGTTCGCTCTGAGGAGACTGCGGCGGACGGGTCCTGCCTTTTTCTCTCCGCGGTCCGTCGGCAAACAATCTCTATACGCGGCCCAGGCTCTCGATGATGCTCGATACGATTGGCGTGCGGCTCGACGGGAGGCACGCTCTCGACCTCGATCTCAAGGAATAGCGAATGACCAAGCGTGTCGAAGGAAAGATCGCCGTTGTCGTCGGCGCGGGGCAAACCGACGGCGAGACCATCGGCAATGGCCGGGCCATTGCCCAGCTGCTGGCACGCGAAGGCGCGACCGTGCTGTGTGTCGACCGGGTCGGCGACCGGGCCCGGGAGACGGCCGAACGGATTGCCGCCGAGCCGGGCGTGGTATCACCGGCCTCCTGGATCGGCGCCGATATCACGGTCTCCGCCGACTGTGCCCGCATCGTCGCCGAAGCGCGCGCCCGCTATGGCCGATTGGACATCCTGGTCAACAATGTCGGGATCGGCGGGGGCGGCGATGCGCCGGCGCACCGCCTCGAGGAGCAGGCCTTCGACCGCATCATGGCCGTGAACCTGAAAGGCATGTGGCTGACGATCAAGGCCGCCCTCCCGGTGATGCGCGAGCAGAAGGCCGGCGCGATCGTCAATATCTCCTCGCTCGCTGCTGCGGCCGGCGCGACCCAGATGGCCTACGAGGTCTCCAAGGCGGCCGTGAACCGCCTGACGACGAGCGTCGCGCAGTCCAACGCGCGCCACGGCATCAGGGCCAATGCCATCATGATGGGCTTCATGGATACGCCCATGGCCGTGTCGGGCATCTCGCGCGCCACCGGCCAGTCCACCGCCGAGGTTCGCGCCGCACGCGATGCCAGGGTGCCGCTGCGCGGCAAGATGGGGACCGGCTGGGACACGGCCTACGCCACCCTGTTCCTGGCGTCCGACGAGGCGAATTTCATCACCGGCGAGATCCTGCGGGTCGATGGCGGCATGGGGCTCGGTATGGTCTAGGCCCGCCGGCCATTTGCAGGGAGCCTACGCCTACTGGCAGGACCGGCCCAGCGGCCTATATTTGTCCCAGTCTCCAGCGCATCTCGATGGGAGAACAAAGTGCAGACCTACAAGAAGACCCCGGAAGCCTTGGCCAAGCTCACCCCAGAGCAGTTCTACGTGACCCAGGAAAGCGGCACGGAACGTCCCGGCAGCGGCGAGCTGCTGCACAACAAGCAGGCCGGCATCTACGTCGATATCGTGTCGGGCGAGCCGTTGTTCGCCTCGTCCGACAAGTACGAATCGGGATGCGGCTGGCCGAGCTTCACCAAGCCGATCGACAAGGGCAACGTTCGGGCGCTGAAGGATACCTCGCACGGCATGACGCGCATCGAGGTGCGGTCGGCGCACGGCGACTCCCATCTCGGGCATGTCTTTCCGGACGGCCCACCGGATCGCGGCGGCCTGCGGTATTGCATCAACTCAGCGTCGCTGCGGTTCGTTCCTCGCGCCGAGATGGAGGCAGCCGGCTACGGCGCCTATCTCGACCAGGTGGAAGATATCGGCTGAGCGCAGA
>Ga0209933_1000913_pt1 | contig 38249 bp, 28 predicted proteins | sample ThiBiot_300_biof_FD_183944 | JGI IMG/M metagenome (GOLD analysis project Ga0209933, IMG submission 183944) | Wastewater bioreactor microbial communities from Cape Town, South Africa - Thiocy_cont_300_biof (SPAdes) | ecosystem: Engineered > Bioremediation > Thiocyanate > Unclassified | place...
ACACCTCACGAGCCGCTAAAACGACCCCTGTTTCGGGGGGAAGATTTGGCAACCAGGGGTTTGCAGGTGGGTTAACGATCTCCAGTGTAAGCGTCGATCAGGGCAAAGGCAAGTTTTCGACCGTTCCTTATGTCATTACAGATACCCGCATGCAGGTTCGCCTGGCCGAGTCTGTAAAACCCAAAGGTGACGTTATAAAAGTAAAAATTGCCTACTCTTTTAAAATTCCGGAATACGGTTCGGACCGGATGGGGCAACTCAAGCGGAAAGATGGGATCATCTATGAAATCGCTCAGTGGTACCCGCGCATGTGCGTTTACGATGACATTGAAGGCTGGAACGTACTCCCTTACTTAGGCGCTGGTGAGTTCTACCTCGATTATGGCGATTATGAATACAGCATTACCGCTCCCTGGGATCATATCGTAGTTGGTTCCGGCGAACTACTGAATCCAAACGAAGTGCTGACGGCCGAACAGCAAAAACGACTGGAACAGGCTCGCAAAAGTGACCAGACCGTAATTATCCGTGGAAAAGATGAAGTAACAAACGCTAACTCCCGCCCGAAAAAATCGGGTACACTTACCTGGAAATTTCGGTGTGAAAATAGCCGCGACGTAGCCTGGGCTTCGTCACGCGCGTTTGTCTGGGATGCTGCCAGAATTAATCTCCCCAGTGGTAAAACCGCTCTCGCCCAATCGGTTTACCCCAACGAAAGTGCGACCAATGATTCGTGGAACCGCTCGACCGAATATGTAAAAGGCTGCGTTGAGTTTTACTCAAAATACCTTTATGAGTTCAGCTACCCCGTCGCTACAAACGTAGCCGGTATTGTAGGTGGAATGGAGTATCCGGGCATCATCTTCTGCGACCACCGCGATAAGAAAGACGCGCTCTGGGGCGTTACCGACCACGAATTTGGGCATAACTGGTTCCCGATGATTGTGGGTAATAACGAACGAAAATTCCCCTGGATGGACGAAGGCTTCAATACTTTTATCAACGGGCTGTCGACGGCCAACTTCAACAAGGGCGAGTACAACCGCGAACGGGGCACCATGCATGACCTGGCTCCCGCACTGGCCTTCCCAACTGAACCGATTATGACCATCCCCGATGTTCAGCAGCCCAGAGCGTTAGGCATTTTGGCTTACTACAAGCCGGGTATCGGCCTGAAACTCCTGCGCGATGTCATTCTTGGCCCCGACCGTTTTGATTTTGCCTTCAAAAATTACGTGCAGCGCTGGGCGTTCAAACACCCAACTCCCTATGATTTCTTCCGCAGTATCGAAGACGGTGCCGGTGAAGATCTGGGTTGGTTCTGGCGCGGCTTTTTCTACGAAACCTGGCGGCTCGATCAGAGTGTTAAAGACGTAAAATATGTGGATGGCAGCGCGGATAAAGGCTCGTTGATTACCATCGAAAACCTTGACAAAATGGCGATGCCCGCAACGATCGAGGTGACCGAAAGTAATGGCAAAAAAGGTCGAGTCAATTTACCAATCGAAGTCTGGCAACGCGGTGGTTCCTGGACGCTTAAATACAACTCGACATCGCCCATCAAAACCGTTGTGATTGACCCCGACGAAAAACTACCGGACATCAATCCCAAGAACAACACCTGGCGGGCCGAAGCGCAATAGCACTGATTAGGCTTCAATAAAAAAAGTCCTCGCTTTGGTAGCGAGGACTTTTTTTATTGAAGATAAGCCTGTTAAACCATTTGCCTGGAACCCATTTTTCAACTTATCTAAAATAGGCAAACAAGTTGGTTCATTGAACGCCTGCCCAGGTCAAACAAACACTAGGATCAGGCAGCCGTTTTAGCGGGTCTGTTCAACGCTTGTGACTCGATCAGTTCCAAATCCGGTTTCGATTGATCGGCAACCGTAACACGACCGCGTTCTTTACGCACAATCCGGGAGTAAAGCGAAATCTCCTGATCGAACAGGAAACGGAAGAACAACCGAACGTACGACGTATGGTATTTCAGCGTATCGTAATACTCAGGAGCTGACTTTTTGATCTCAGGCAGTCTATTCCAGGGGATAGACGGAAAATCGTGGTGCTCGTTATGGAAGCCAACGTTCAGGTTCAAGCCGTTCAATTGGCCGTAGTAACTGTAGGTTTCCTGCTCAGGATCGAGCGTCAGGTAATGCTCCTGAATCCAGCGGGCGCCCAGTGGGTGTAGCCCAACCGAGAAGAACAAACAAAGCAGCAGAAAAGCCAGTGCTTTCCAGCCAAAGAAGAAGACAATTACAGCATCGAACGCTATCTGTACGATAATATTGGCCGCTACCCATTTATCGATCACCGCGAGCTCGTGCATCCGAAGCGTACGAATGGCCTGGAAAATCGGAAAGAAAAGTAGCCAAAGCGCTTTACCAATGGAGTAATTGTTGATGAGTTTCGCTTCGTACCAATCGGGCAGATCGGCATCCAGTTCGTGTACACCCTGAAAGGCATGGTGTTTAATGTGAAAATTCTTGAACGACAAAGCCGTTGGTAATACCGTCGGCAGGTTCGCGAAAATAGCCGCCCAGGCATTGGCCCCTGGTTTGCGGAAAATTAAATTGTGGGCCGCTTCGTGAATACAAACGAATAAGGTGTGCGCCGGAAACGCGCCAATAAACCAGGCAGCCGCCACAACAATCCACCATGACTGATCGCGTACCAGCCAGGCCATGCCCACCATCATGCTTACACAGCCCAGAATAACCCAGAACGTGGCAGGGTTTTTCTGACCGATTAACTGTTTGATTTCAGGATGCGCTTTAAGAATTTGTCGGGTACGAATACGGTGCGGTTCAGTTGCGTTTGAACGAACAAAATCTGTGAATCTTGCCATAAATAAGGTGTCGCCAGAACAACAATGGCCGTGCGAGCGGCTCAGTGAAAAAATAGACAGTAAAATTAACACAATCTTAGCAGGCAATCCTACTTAGCGAATGGAAAATTGCCTGATTTTAATCAGATATTCCACCAAAATAAGAAAGGCGAAGCTGATTAGCTCCGCCTTTACTGATTCAGGTTGATTCAACAAATTCGTATAGTGGGTGGGATGGTGAATGGTGGACTGGTTAATAACCAATCGGGAATGAGTATCCGAGCGAAACCGCGACGCCACGGTTACGTACGTTGAGATTGACAACGGGAACCTGTATCTGACGGGTAAATCCCTGCGTGTAGCGGCCTTCGAAGAAGAACTTTCCGGGACCCGCATCCATCGCCAGCCCTAGGCCACCCACTGCGCCGACGTCCCAGCGGCTGAGTGAACCGCCATAGTTAACATCGATATCGTAGGGTTGCGTCGTAAATAAGGCAGAAGCTCGTGTACGAATTCGCCCGTCAACAGCGTAACTTACCGAAGGACCAACAATCAGGTAGGGCTGAACTGCACCATCGGTCAGGTTGATTTTTGCCAGCAGCGGAATCTCCAGGTGTTGCGACTGGTAGGCGATGGTGGCCCCAATCGGCAGATTAAATCCGCCCAGATTTAAATCTACCCCTTCTTTGATGGCTACCCCTTTCTGAACATAGGCAAACTCGGGCCGAAACGATACGCGATCACTCAGCGGAATATCCAGAAAGATAGCGCCAGTAGGGCCAACAGTGGGGTATAAATCGGGCAGTAAACTACCCATAAAATCGGGTTTAGAAGCAAACCCCCAGTTAGCACCGCCCCGAATTCCGACCTGAACCTGAGCAAAAGAAGATGGGATAACAATGAGGGTTAAGAGGGCAATGACACCGGCAAGCACAATTCGTTTCATGGTTCTGAAGGGAAAAAAATGTAAGTAAAAATGGATAAACCTGAAGTTGATTGTGTAGAGCGTCGGCTATAGGCAGTGGTTGTTTTTTAAGTACTTTCATGGGTTAGAGAGCCGTAAACTGAAAAGGATTAATCCCATGCAAAAAAAATTTATTGTCAGCGATTTTAATGATTCATGACGTTAGTGGTATACTGCTAATCAGGGCGTTGTATTTTTTCTTGAAAACATTGCAGCATCCTTTTAACTTTACTCGTTACCTATGACCCTATTACCGAAATGAAATACGTCAAGCCAACTAAATTCAGCTACCTACCGAAGTTTCTGATGCCGTTGGATATTCTTGGGCTATTTGACTGCGATCCGTTTGGCAGTTCGCTTCTGCTCAGGCGAATACTTATTTGCATTGTAGGCTGGCTAACCTATGCCCGTTATACCGTAGTGAACCGCATACAGATTGAAGGCACCGAAAATCTGGAAAATCTGCCCATCAATAACGTCCTGTTTCTTTCCAACCATCAGACCTACTTCGCCGATGTCATCGCGTTCTTTCATATTTTCTGTGCTGTAAAATGGGGGTTTCAGAATACCATCGTTCCGCCCATGTATCTGTTTGGCCCCAGAGCGCGCCAGTATTATGTAGCCGCATCAGAAACCATGAAGAAGGGCTTCGTTCCGCGTGTTTTTTCGGCTATTGGTGCCTTAACCATCGAACGTTCCTGGCGGGCAGAAGGGCGAGAAGTTCAACGGAGCGTAGATACCTCTGCCAATGATAAAATCGCGAATGCGCTGGCTCACGGCTGGGTGGTTAGCTTTCCGCAGGGTACCACAACGCCCTACGCGCCCATTCGCAAAGGCACCGGCCACCTGATCAAAAACAATGAGCCTATCGTAATACCCGTTGTTATCAATGGTTTTCGTCGGGCATTCGACAAGAAGGGGCTACGTTTTAAAAAACGAAATACCTTGTTGACCGTCCAATTTAAACCGCCCCTTCCCTACAGCCCGGAAGATACCGTCGATGATCTTGTGGCCCGAGTCCGCCATGCCATTGAACAGGATGCCCCTGAATGGGCCCAGGAACAACGCTAAGTTACGCGGACAGACATCCTGTCTGCATAGTTGAGTACAACTTAGCTTAATAATACCTCGGACAAGATGTCCATATTACCCCGACCTAACTATGAAATCGTTCCTATTACCAGCTCTTTTTGTTTCGCTCATTATCATCGCATTTGGTTGTAATAAAACATCTACAACCACTTCTAAAAGCGATTTTACCAGAGTTGTGCTGGATACCAACCCGCCTATTGAACCGCTATCGCCCGAAGCGAGTATGGCAAAAATTCAGCTACCCCCAGGATTTCATGTCGAACTGGTCGCCAGTGAGCCTATGGTTCAAGAGCCCGTCGCAATTGCCTGGGATGGTAACGGACGCATGTATGTAGCCGAAATGAACACCTACATGAAAGACGCCAATGGCACAGGTGAATATGCACCTACCAGTCGGATCAAACGGTTGGAGGATACAGATGGCGATGGGAAAATGGATAAGTCGACCGTTTTCATCGATAGTCTTGTTTTACCCAGGACCATCCTGCCTGTAGGTGATCAATTGCTGGTCGGTATTACCAATATTCAGCACATCTGGAGTTATCGGGATACAAATGGTGATGGGAAAGCCGACGAGAAAAAAATCGTTTTCCGAAACGACGTCATCGACTCCCGGAATCTGGAGCATCAGAATGGTGGCCTGATCTGGAATCTGGACAACTGGATTTATCCCACCCGCGACAACCTCCGGTACAAATACAAAGCCGGAAAACTCATTGCCGATACGCTGGTCGACAACATGATTGGCCAGTGGGGTATGACGACGGACAATTACGGTCGCCTGTTTTATTCCGAAGCCGGACCAGGGCTACCAGCTGTACAGATTCAGCAAAACCCGGCGTATGGGGCATTAAACTTTGCCGATCAATATACCGAAGATTTCACCAAACCCTGGCCTATTATTGGGAATGTGGATGCCCAGGGTGGTCGGGAAGCCCTCCGAAAAGAAGATAATACGCTGAACAAATACACGGCCGGTTGCGGGCAATCCATTTTCCGGGGCGACCGACTGCCCACCGATATGCAGGGCGATTACTTCATTCCGGAACCTGTCGGCCGGATCATCAAGCGAGGAAAAGTTGTTAACCGCAACGGCAAAATCTATATCGAAGACGCCTATAAACAGAAAGACTGGCTGGCATCGGCCGATATGAATTTCCGACCCATCAACACCTACACGGGTCCCGATGGTTGCTTCTACATAGTGGATATGTATCACGGCATTATCCAGGAAAGCGAGTGGACCAAGCCGGGTTCGTATCTGGGCAAAGTCATTCAGGATAAAGGGCTTTATAAAAATCGGGGGATGGGCCGAATTTATCGCATAGTCCATGACGACTTCAAACGCGACACCCAAAAGCCTACTCTACTCGATGAGCCAAGTAGTAAACTGGTAACCTATCTGGATCATCCAAACGGCTGGTGGCGCGATAACGCCCAACTGCTTCTGGTTGTCAGAAATGATCAATCGGTTGTGCCAGCGTTACAACAAATCGCCACCGGACAGAAGGCATTCTTAGCTAAGGACCCAAGCGCCCTGGCCCGCATCCACGCCCTCTGGACTCTTGAAGGACTCGAAGCCATCGACAAGCCTACGCTGTTCAAAGCATTGACGGATACCGACGCGCAGGTTCGTAAAGCAGCCGTTTGGGTCAGTGAAGTTTATTTGACGAAGAAAGACCCAGAGGTGATTGAAAAACTGGCCGCCATGACCAGCGACCCAAGCCCCGACGTTCGTATCCAACTGGCTCTGTCGCTTCGGAGCCATTCGACTCCTCGTACAAAGGCGCTGGTGACCCAACTCCTGGCCGATAACCCTCAGAACGAACTGATGCAGTTCTCGTACAAGACCTTTACAGAAGCACAGAAAATGCTGCTGGCCGAACAGGAGCGTACCCGCAACCTAAGCCCTGCCGACCGGGCGCTGGTCACAAATGGCGCTACTATTTTCAAGCAACTATGTGCCACCTGTCACGGTCCCGACGGTAAAGGCATCGTAGTAGCCGGAAGTACCCAGATGCCAGCCCCTCCACTGGTGGGTTCACCACGGGTAAAAGGCGACAAAACGCTGGTTATCCAATTATTGCTCAATGGTATGAAAGGGCCGCTGGATGGCAAGACCTACCGGGATATAATGCCATCGATGGGTAGCAACGACGATAAATGGATTGCATCGGTGCTAAGTTATATTCGGAATAGCGGTAAACTGGGGAATAAAGCCTCTGTGGTAACACCCAAAGAAGTGGCCGAGGTACGTGCCACAACGCCCGTCATTGCCGGCGGTATGACTCAGCAGGAGTTGGAAATATTTAAGTTGGGCCGGGCCGAGCGGACAAACTGGAGCAAACCCGAAACGAAATAACCATCGTCACAGATTACTATGAAGATACTCATTATCAGTGGCATCCTTATTGGCCTTACGGCTCGGCTGGCCGCTCAACCCACTACCTTTACCAATACTATCGGCATGGATTTCGTGCGCATCCAGCCGGGGAGCATGGTCGTTGGTCGATTTCAGCCACCTTATCCCAGTCCGCCCCAATCAGAGGAAACGGCTAAAAAAAGCGGGGTTCAATGGACGAAGGCCGACTATCAGCTTGCCGAGAATCTAGTTAAACAAGACGCCCGGCCAGGATTTGACGTCAAGATCAGTAAGCCGTTCTACATCGGCAAATTTGAAGTAACGCAGGGGCAGTGGAAGCGTGTTATGGGAACGAATCCATCCACATTCCAGGGCGATCGCGTCAAAGACGATGCCGATCAGCATCCAGTGGAACAGGTTAGCTGGCAGGATACGCAAAAATTTCTCACCAAACTAAACGCGCTCGACAAAGAGCACCACTACCGATTACCCACCGAATTCGAATGGGAATATGCCGCCCGTGCTGGAGCTGATGACGACATCTCCTGGAAAGCAATCTGGGCATCAGCGCAGATGGGTTCACCCACGACGGCTAAAGTAGGCCAGAAAACGCCCAACGCCTGGGGTTTATACGATACACTAGGTAACGTTTGGGAATGGGTACAGGACTACTACAATGGAAAAACCTTTGCCGATCCAACCCCTACGCGTTCAGGTACGCAACACGTTCTGAAAGGAGCCTCATTTGTCGGTGATGTAAAAAATGCTACCTATATGACCCACGCTGCCGGCCCCGGTAATGGCTGGGATGTTGGTTTCCGGGTTGTCATGGAAGCAAAGCAATAATCTCACGTTCATCATGCGCTTGCAAACAATAACGCTCATTCTCTGCCTCTCATTGGCCGTTTGTCTGGCACACGCCCAGATCGGAAAAGTCCCGGCTGGCTTCACCCCTATTTTCAACGGGAAAGATCTGAAAGGATGGCATACCAGTCGGACATCGCATCAGGGCACAACGGGTAATTTTTACGTCGAAAATGGGGTTATCACCCTCAAACAATATCCATATGGCCAGGGTGGTATCTTGCTGACCGACAAAAAGTATGGCAACTATGAACTGTATCTGGAAGCCAAAATTGATTCGTTCTGCAATGGTGGTATCTTCCTTCGGTCAACGGAAAGTGGCATGGCCTATCAGGTTGAACTGGCGACTCCCGGCGGACTGGGCGATCTGTTGGGCGAACGAATGAGCGTCAGCAAAGGGGCTCAGGCTACCAACATTAGTAGAGTCTGGAAAGCAGGTGGCTGGAACTCGTTTCGTATTCGAATGGAGGGTGCCATTCCCCGCATTCGATTGTGGGTCAACGACGAGCTTATGTGGGATGTGACCGAACCCAAAAATGATTTTATTGCCGACGCTACAACAGGCATGATTGGCCTGCAATCGCACTGGTCTGCGGTGTATTCGGCAGCCGCCGAAGCGTTTAACATGGCGGGTTCCTGGAAACCCGGTGCTGCTCACCGCTTTCGCAACATCGCAATTAAAGAACTGTAACTGTAACGTGGGCGGAAGCCCGCGAGTTAAAAGAATTACTCGCGGGCTTCCGCCCACGTTACAGTTACAGCAACCAGCGGAAGAAAATATATAATGAAAAAGATAGCAGAACCGACACAGGCAGCGTAAGTACCCAGGCCAGCGCAATATTCCGGATGGTATCGGCCTGTAAGTTTTTAACCCCTTTGCTGGCCACCATGCTCCCGGCAATCCCCGACGACAGCACATGGGTAGTACTAACCGGGAGTTTCAGCCAGGAAGCAAATCCGATCATACTGGCGGCCACTAATTCGGCCGAAGCCCCCTGCGCATAGGTCAGGTGTTGTTTACCGATTTTCTCCCCTACCGTCACCACAATCCGTCGCCAGCCGATCATCGTTCCTAAACCCAGCGACAAGGCAATCATCAGAATAACCCAGAAAGGCGCATAGTCTGTAAACCGACGCAATCCACTTTCCTCGCCCAAACTCTTGTTCAGTACCGACATCTGAGCCGCGCTGACGTTAGCTCCTTCGTCGGCGGTAATCTTTTTCATGTTGCTATTAATCAGCAATAAGTCTTTCCGTACGTCCAGCCGCTTTTCATTCGGAATCTTATTATCGACCAACGGTCCATTGATGAGCTTGCTCAGCTCAGCCAATTCCGACCGGGTTTCAACCAGCCGTTCACGGTTGGCAGGCGAAAGCTGGCTGGAATCCAGGGTAGCAATTGTCTGCTCAATGCCGGTGATATTGGTTTGCATCAGCCGTGGATCAAGCTCCGATTTTATGGCAAAATGATAAGGTACAATGCCAATCAGAATCAGCATAATCAAGCCTACGCCTTTCTGACCATCGTTGCTACCGTGAAAGAAACTCACCAGCGAACACGTCAGAATCAGGACACCTCGAATCCAGGAAGGTGGTTCGGTATTTTTCTTTGGCTCTTTAAAAAGCTGATCTTTAACATCCTGCGACACAGATCGGCGCAAAACGAACATCAGCACAATAGCCAAACTGAAACCGAGTAATGGAGAAAGCAGCAGCGCTTCGCCCGTCTCGATCGCTTTATCCCAGTTGACAGCAGCACCGGTTTTATTTTCAGGGAGCGTAGAAAACGCTAAGCCAACACCCAGAATTGAGCCAATCAGCGTATGCGAGCTGGAACTGGGAATACCAAAATACCAGGTCCCAAGGTTCCAGATAATAGCACTCAGCAGCAGCGCCAGTACCATAGCCACACTATGATACACATTCTGATCGACCAGCAACTCGACGGGCAACAGGTTAACAATACCCATCGCTACACCAATACCGCCCAGCAACACACCCGTGAAATTGCAAATCCCGGACCACACGACCGCAACGGTCGGTTTTAGGGAATTGGTGTAAATAACCGTAGCAACGGCGTTGGCAGTATCGTGGAAACCATTGACAAATTCGAAGGCACAAGCAGCAAATAAGCTGATAAAAAGGAGGATAAAAACATCCGTTTCTAATCCAAACATAAATGGAGTATCTTCAGTAAGTAGGCTAACAGTGGGTCCGTAAGCCAATGATTGCCACAAAAGTACGTCAAACTGTCCAGAGCAATGTTAACAAATTGTTAAGTAGAGACGCCGTATATGAAGTCTCATGTGTGTCGGCCAGTCTATCCAACTCAACAGTAAATCACTCCACAAACCAACAAACCATCCGGTCATGAGACGCGAAGTATCGCGTCTCTACTTTTTACCGGCCAATTGGCCGCAGGCGGCATCAATATCTTTCCCCCGGCTTCGGCGGACATTGACCGTTACGCCTTTGGTATCCAAAAAGCCAGCAAACTTATCCAGCGTTTTTGGGTCCGTATTTTTGAAATTGGCTTCGGCAATTGGGTTGTATTCAATGATGTTCACTTTGGCAGGCACTCGTTTCGTGAACTTCCAAAGCTCGGTTGCATCCTGAATTGTATCGTTGAAGTTATAGAAGAGGATGTATTCGAATGTGATACGGGTGCCGGTTTTTTTGTAGAAATAACTCAATGCATCGCCCAAAGCCTGTAAGGTGTTGCTTTCATTAATGGGCATAATCTGGTCTCGCTTCTGATCATTAGCCGCGTGTAATGAGAGCGCCAGATTGAACTTTACTGCATCATCGCCCAGTTGTCGAATCATTTTGGCAATCCCAGCCGTCGATACCGTAATTCGTTTGGGCGACATGCCCAGACCGTCAGGCGATGTAATGCGATCAACCGATTCCAGTACGTTTTTGTAGTTGAGCAATGGTTCGCCCATACCCATATACACGATGTTCGAAAGCGGAACATCATAGTTCTCTTTGGCCTGTCGGTCAATCGCCACCACCTGGTCGTAGATTTCGGCCGCATCCAGATTGCGTTTGCGATCCATATAACCCGTTGCGCAGAACTTACACGTCAGCGAACACCCTACCTGACTCGATACGCAGGCTGTCATCCGGTCCACGTCATCGTTGCGAAGAGCCGGAATCAGTACACCCTCAACCAGATTGCCATCGAACAACCGAAACGATGACTTAATTGTACCGTCGCTGCTACGTTGCTCCTGATCGACCGTAAGCGGCCGGATTTCAAAGTGCGTTTTCAGCAACTCCCGCATCGGTAGCGACAGGTTTGTCATTTGATCAAACGACAATACCGATTTCTTCCAAAGCCATTCCTGAATCTGTTTGGCCCGAAATCCCTGCTCACCGTGTTGTGTCAGCCAGTCCTTAAGTTGAATCGTTGTTAGTTTGCGGATGTCCTGCATTTTTCAAAGAGTGAAAGAGCGAAAGAGTGAAAGAGTGAAAGAGCGGAGCAGAATAACCACTCTTTCACTCTTTCGCTCTTTCACTCTTTATGTTTTCAGCTCGCCATTTTTTCCCGGCTTCCAGGCCTTTGGGTACCCAGACAGCGGCTTTGTACATCACTTTGGGGGCAATGGGCCGTACATAGGGATATAGAAAGGCGTTTTCGGTATAACGCGGGGGTATGACGACGTTCATATAGCTGAACAACCAAAGGATAACACTAATTCCAAACACCCAGGTAAAAAGCCCTATGGTTGCTCCGGCTACGCTGTCGAATGTGCCGAGTAAGGTGTATTTCAGTGAGCGACGAAGCGCGAGGCCCAACTGATTGACCATCAATACCGTCGGAAAGAATATAACCGAGAAGCCCAGCAAGGGCAGTACTTTTCGGGCGAGTTCGCGGCTGATGTATGGACTCAGCAGGTCAATACCGAATGCCAGAAATTTAAGCCCAACAATCATAGCTACCACAAAGGCTATGATGGCCACAATTTCGACCAGCAACCCTTTGCGGTACCCATTAAAAGCCCCCCAGGCAAGGGGGATAAACATGAATAAGTCGAGCGAGTTCAAAGAGCGAAAGAGTGAATGGCGAAAGAGCGAAAAAGTCTGCGCGATTAATTCGCTCATTCACTCTCTCGCTCTTTCGCTCTTTAAGAAAGAAGTTGCTTCACCATGGCCGAAATGGCTTTCCCATCAGCCTGACCGGCAAGCTCTTTGGTCGCTACGCCCATCACTTTACCCATATCCGACGGGGCCGATGCTCCTACGCGAGCCATGATTGCCTGAAGCTTTTCTTTCAACTCATCTTCCGACAATTGTTTGGGCAGATAATGCTCGATAACGGCAATTTCGGCTTCTTCAACGGCCAGCAGATCAGCGCGATTTTGCTGCCGGTAAATATCGGCGGAATCCTTACGCTGTTTTACGGCCTTCGTTAAAATGCGGGTTTCTTCTTCGGGTTTAAGACCTCCGGTTTGGCCTTCTTTGGTTTCTTCGAGCAAAATCATTGACTTTACGGCCCGCAACGCACGAAGTTTATCCTGATCCTTGGCCAGCATGGCCTGCTTAATATCGGCGTCAATTTGTTGTTTCAGCGACATAATTAAAGAGCGAAAGAGTGAATGAGTGAAAGAGCGAACATGCTGAACTGAACCTTCACTTGATTGGCAAAGTTACAAATTTGTAATTCGTATTTCGCTCCGCTTCGGCAGACCGATTTCGCTCTTTCGCTCATTCACTCTTTCGCTCTTTACTAAATATGACTCGCTTATCCGTCAATATCAACAAAATAGCTACGCTGCGGAATGCCCGTGGAGGCAATAACCCAGATCTGGTTCAGGTTGCTCTCGATTGCGAACGCTTTGGGGGCCAGGGCATTACCGTTCATCCTCGGCCCGACGAACGACATATACGATATCAGGATGTGCTGGATCTGAAAGAGGTGGTGACGACTGAATTTAACATCGAAGGGAATCCCGACGGCCGTTTTGTCGAGTTAGTCAAACGTGTAAAACCCCATCAGGTAACGCTTGTACCCGATGCGCCGGATGCGATCACATCAAACGCAGGCTGGGACACCATCCGCTATGCCGACCACCTTCGCCAATTAATCGCCATTTTTAAAGAAGATAACATTCGTGTCTCCATTTTTGTGGATGCTGACGAGCGCATGGTCGAAGGGGCCAAAGCCGTTGGTACAGACCGAATTGAATTGTATACTGAACCGTATGCGGCCCACTACGCCGAAAATCGGGAAGCAGCCATTGCTCCTTTTATTAAAGCTGCTCAACGAGCCAATGAACTGGGACTGGGCCTCAATGCGGGGCACGATTTAAGTCTGGAAAACCTCCGTTATTTCAACGAACACATTCCCGGATTGCTGGAAGTTTCGATCGGTCATGCGCTGATCTGCGACGCTCTGTATTATGGCCTTGAAAATACGATCCAGATGTATCGTCGCTGTCTTTCTTCTGATCAGATCGCCGAAACGACCGGGATTTAGCTGATTTTGGATTTACAGGATTCAGGATTTCATTATCAGTTTCCTAATTTTTCAAACAGAATCAGCTTTAATCCAAAAATCAGCTAAATCCCGGTCATGGTTTATCAACTTTCTGTTGACGATTTTTTAGAGAAGGCGCAACGGCTCCCGGTTATCGATGTGCGCTCACCAGCTGAGTACGAACATGCTCACATTCCTGGGGCAGTTAGTATCCCTTTGTTCGATAACGGCGAACGGGCGCAGGTAGGCACCAAATATAAGCATGCCGGAAAAGATGCCGCCGTGTTGCTGGGCCTTACGATGGTAGGGCCAAAGCTGGCTGATTTCGTTGTACAATCTAAAAAACTTAATCCTGCCGCTAAAGAAGTACTGGTCCATTGCTGGCGGGGTGGTATGCGGAGCGGTTCGTTTGCCTGGTTGCTCGATACAGCTGGTATTAGGGCGTCGACGCTCGTGGGTGGCTATAAAGCTTACCGAAATGCTGTGCTGTCGTCGTTTGGTCAGCCGCTCAATCTGCTTATTCTGGGTGGCAAAACGGGGAGTGGTAAAACGGACATCCTGAAAGAACTAGCCCGGCAGGATGAACAAATCATTGACCTGGAAGCTCTGGCCAACCACAAAGGCTCATCGTATGGCGCTATCGGGCAGCATCCTCAACCGAGTAATGAGCAGTTCGAAAACCTCATTTTCAGGCAACTAAGCACATTAGACACATCGCGTCGTATTTGGCTGGAAGATGAAAGCCGCAGTCTGGGAAGTTGTTTTATCCCATTACTGCTCTGGCAGCAAATGCAACAGGCTACTACCGTTTTTGTCGATGTTCCGAAAGACAGACGTATCCATCGACTGGTCACTGAATATACGGGTATTGATCATAATCTGTTGGTGCAGGCAACCGAGCGAATTAAAAAACGGCTGGGCGGCAAAGCCACACAGGACGCACTTGATGCGCTTATCCGACAAGATTATGCCACCGTGGCAGATTTAACGCTGGCTTATTATGACAAGGCCTATACACACGCACTGGCTCAACGCGACCCGGCAAATGTTCATTCACTAGAAATGGATGAAGATAATCCGGTTAAGACAGCTCAACAGCTTATCCAGTGGGCCAATGGTCAACCTGCCAGGGGTGTTTTGCGGTAAATAGTGCGTAGAGGTAATTCCAACTGCCCCAGACGTACTACATCATCAATCAATCTATAGTCGGCGTCGAACCACTCGGTAGGCTTTTCGGCGCGTGAATAAATACGAACAAACAACTCTTCCTGGCTAACGAATAGAATGTGTTTCAGTGAGGGGATAAGTCGATACTGATCCAATTTGTCCGACTGGTCGTAAGCTTTGGTGCTTTTGGAAAGTACCTCAACCACAATTTCCGGATTTTTGATACGCACTTTCGACACGTTTCCACTGGGAAGAACCACATAGTCCGAAGGCCCTTTAATCACTGACAGATCAGCATTGAACTCGGCTTTCCCTTCTTCAACACAGATTTTCACATTACTGCCCAACACGCGATAATCAGGTTGATCATCAAGAAGAATAGTAAATAACGTAATCAGTTGGGCAACCAACTGTTCGTGTATATCAGTGGCCTGACTCATAGAAATAAGTTCACCGTACAAGTACTCAATGGCATAAGGAACTACGTCGGCCAGTTCCAGATATTCCTCCCAGGTGGCCGGAACACGAATGACTTCCGGCGCTTCGTCGCGCTCTAATAGCGTCATCGGAATTTTAGGGGCAACCGCTTCCATAGCAAGAGGAGATGAGTTCTTGTAAATATACTTATTTTTTAATTGAGGCACCCATTCGCCGGATTACTTCACGCTTCTGAAAACCAATGTGCCACACCGCAAACGGTACGTCCTGTTTACCAAAACAGGACTCGCAGATGGGGCTATCGGCAGGCACAGCCAGGTTGTACACAAACGAGGTATCCGACGTTTTCTGAATATTTGAAACAGGAGCTAGTTTCTGTTTGGCATTATAGAAATAAGCCGACAGAATCTCGCGCTCTTTCGCACTGATGTCTTTATCCTGAATATCGGCTGGCCCTAATAAGCGGATGTCCAGCACATAGCGTTCCGCAATCGCTTTGGTCCGGGGCATGTTTTTCAATTGACACAGTCTGGTTCGTTCGGCAGGGTCGGTTGTTTTCTGAAGCGCTGTAGTCAACTCTTTTTGTATGGTTGCACTTACTTTACCACCCAGATTATCAATCGTTTCAACCAGGTCGGCATCCGTAACCCGTTTAATTTTTGAATCGGCCATTTCCTGCTTCAACTCATTGGTATACTGCACTCGCTCAGGATTACAGGACAATAAAAAACTGATTGATAAACCCGATAAAACAACGATGCGAAACATGGTCAGAACGTACTTAAGCATTACATTTTCATTGTATTAGCACAACATACCTCTACTCGGCTTGGTTGCATACCATCAAAATAAGCCCAACTGCCGGAACGCCAGACCACCGGATTTTTGTAACTTTGTTTTTTATCCATTTGTCTTATTCGTTGCCATTCTTAATTAGATGGCAAGTAAAGGTATATATTATGCTCGAACAGCTGGAAGCCATTCGCGAACGCTTCGATGAAGTATCTCAGCAAATTGTACAGCCCGAAGTAGTTTCGGACCAGAAACGCTTCATGAAGCTGAGTAAAGAGTACAAAGATTTAGAAAAAATCGTCGTGCAGTACAAAGCGTACACCCAACTGCTCGAAGAAATTGAGAACGCCAAACAGATCATCTCCACGGAAAAGGACGAAGATTTCCGCGAATTGGCGAAAGCTGAACTGGACGAACTACTACCCCGCCGGGAAACGATGGAGGAAACACTCAAGGAGATGTTGATGCCGAAAGATCCCAACGATAGCAAAAATGTCATTCTTGAAATTCGGGGAGGCACTGGTGGCGATGAAGCCGCGATCTTTGCGGGTGATCTGTTCCGAATGTACCAGCGCTTCTGCGAAAAAATGGGCTGGCGTATGTCGTTGGTCGATTTTACAGAAGGCACGTCGGGTGGTTATAAAGAAATTGTGACCGAAATCGAGGGCGAAGATGTGTACGGTAAGCTAAAATTCGAGTCGGGTGTTCACCGGGTTCAGCGCGTACCAGCCACAGAAACACAGGGCCGCATTCATACGTCAGCGGCTAGTGTAGCCGTACTGCCCGAAGCCGAAGAGGTCGATGTGGAACTGAACATGAACGACATCCGTAAAGATACTTTCTGTTCGTCGGGAGCGGGTGGACAGTCGGTAAACACGACCTATTCAGCCGTTCGACTTACGCACATTCCCACAGGGCTGGTTGTCCAATGCCAGGATGAGCGCTCCCAGTTAAAGAACTTCGACAAAGCCCTGACGGTGTTGCGGTCACGGCTTTACGAGATCGAGTTGCAAAAACACAACGACGCCATTGCCTCGCAACGGAAAACGATGGTAGGTAGTGGCGACCGCTCTGATAAGATTCGTACCTACAACTACCCTCAGAGCCGTGTAACGGACCACCGCATTGGTATGACGGTTTATAACCTTCCATCGGTCATGGATGGTGATATTGGCGATTTCATCGAGCAGCTCCGCATCGCCGAAAACGCCGAACGACTCAAAGAAGGCGCTGCGGCATAAGCTACCGAATAAAATGAGAATCCCCCCGATGGGTTCATTTCTTTATAGAAAACCATAATATCTATAAAGAGATAAACCCATCGGGGGGATTCTCATTTTATCGAACGCTGCGCTATTAGTTACAGATTCAATAAGCTTTTCAGCCGTTCATAAAAACCTGTGTTCCGAAACGTAAACTGCTTGTGCAACACATAATTGCTAATAAAACTCAACCCCATACCAATAATCTGAGCTACTAGTTTATTCACATTTACTTCTTTTACCGAAAACGGAATCAGTACGGTTAGCGGCTCAAAATTATTGACCGAAAAATCATATAGAAAAGAGGCAACATATACTGTAATCAGGCAGGAGATAATCGAAACAAGTGTAAACTTAATGGCCTCCCGATTGGTCTGGGCCGAATTCCGGGCATTGAACGCAAACAATTTGGTCAGTAGAAAACCCACGAAAAAGGCGACAACATACCCAATCAACAAAGCCTCCCGGTAACTAATCTGAAACCACTCCTGCAATAAACTACCGGCAATCAACTGTAACGAAGCACCAATAGCGGCAACAATAAAATAAGCCAGTACATCCCGGCGGTTAAAAAGATCATTTGACATGTATTCTTTGAACAAACAAGTGACAAAACAAAGGCTTTTTAAGTAGGCCTCATTGTTCCGTTCACTTTTACGAAAATGACAACTTAAAAAAAATCCGGCCCTTCCCCATCGAGAAAGCACCGGATTTATCGAGATCGATAATCAAATTAACCCTGAACGTTATCAGAGGTCAGTTTAGCCCCTAGATACTCGCGGTTCAGCCGGGCAATATGGTCAAGCGAAATAGACTTCGGACACTCCACTGAGCAAGCCCCCGTAAACGAACAGGCTCCAAACCCTTCGGCATCCATTTGAGCAACCATCCGCTCGGCCCGTTCTTTATGTTCGGCCTTACCTTGTGGCAAAATAGCCAGTTGCGATACTTTCGCTGATACAAACAGCATAGCTGACGCATTTTTACAAGCCGCTACGCAAGCGCCACAACCGATACAGGCAGCCGCATCCATCGCTTCATCGGCAATGCTACGCGGAATCAGGATTTCGTTGGCGTCAGGCGCTGAACCCGTATTGACGGAAACATATCCGCCAGCCTGAATGATTCGGTCGAAAGCCAGTCGATCTACCATCAGGTCTTTAATAACGGGGAAAGCCCGCGCCCGCCAGGGCTCTACCACAATGGTATCGCCATCATTGAACGAACGCATGTGCAACTGGCAGGTAGTGGCTCCTGTTTGTGGGCCGTGGGGCCGTCCATTGATGTACATCGAGCACATACCACAGATTCCTTCCCGACAGTCGTGATCGAACACAACAGGCTCTTCACCTTTGCGAGTCAGCGAGTCGTTCAGTACGTCGAACATCTCCAGGAACGACATATCTTCCGATACGTTATCCAGTTGATATTCGACCAGTTTACCGGGTGTATTACTATTTTTTTGTCTCCAGACTTTGAGTGTAATTTTCATTGTCGATGGGTTTTCGGCTTATGGCATTCTGTTTACGATGAACATCAGCCATCGTAAACAGAATACTATAAACCCAGCATTTATTTATAACTACGCTGTGTCAGTTTTACGTTTTCAAATACCAGTGGTTCCTTATTCAGAATTTCAGGCTTACCTTCACCCTGATATTCCCAGGCAGCCACGTAGGCATAGTTTTCGTCGTCGCGAAGGGCTTCACCATCGGGGGTTTGGTATTCCTCGCGGAAGTGCCCGCCACACGATTCATTCCGGTTCAACGCATCATCGACCATCAGTTCGCCCAGTTCGATAAAGTCGGCAACGCGACCAGCCTGTTCGAGCGCCTGATTCATTTCATCGGCATCACCCAGCACTTTGGCATTTGTCCAGAACTCTTTCCGTAGCGCCTGAATTTTTTCTTTAGCAATTTTCAACCCTTCAGCCGTACGCGCCATACCGCAGTATTCCCACATGATATGGCCAAGTTCCTTATGCAAATCGTCGACTGGGCGACTACCTTTGAGCGACAGGAAGTGGTTAATCTGGTCCTGAATTTTCTTTTCAGCCTCTTTGAAAGCCGGAGCGTCGACAGGGATTTTATCACCTGGGCCAATTGTAGCCAGATAATCGCCGATGGTATACGGAATAACGAAATAGCCGTCGGCCAGCCCCTGCATCAGCGCCGAAGCACCTAGCCGGTTAGCGCCGTGGTCGGAGAAGTTGGCTTCACCTAACGCATACAGACCGGGGATGGTCGTCATCAGGTTATAATCGACCCACAAGCCGCCCATGGTGTAGTGAACAGCCGGATAAATCATCATCGGTGTTTCGTAAGGGTTCTCACCGGTGATTTTCTCATACATTTCGAAGAGGTTGCCATACTTGGCCTCGATGGTTTTATGGCCATCGCGCTTGATCGCATCGGCAAAATCCAGATACACGGCCAACCCTGTCTTCGATACGCCACGGCCTTCATCGCACATATTTTTCGCGTTCCGAGAAGCCACGTCACGGGGTACGAGGTTACCGAACGATGGGTATCGACGCTCCAGGAAGTAGTCGCGCTTATCCTCGGGCAGGTCTGTTGGTTTCAGCTGGCCTTTCCGAATCTTTTCAGCGTCTTCGACCGTTTTGGGAACCCAAACACGCCCGTCGTTCCGAAGTGATTCGGACATCAGCGTGAGCTTGGACTGGTAGTGGCCCGATACAGGAATACAGGTCGGGTGAATTTGCGTAAAACAGGGGTTGCCAAACAGAGCGCCTTTTTTGTGTGCACGCCAGGCAGCTGTTACGTTAGACCCCATCGCATTAGTCGACAGGTAGAACACGTTACCGTATCCACCCGTACAAAGCAGAACAGCATGTCCTGCGTGCGATTCAATTTTGCCGGTTACCAGGTTGCGTACCACAATACCCCGCGCTTTGCCTCCTTCCACAACGAGGTCGAGCATTTCTGTACGGGTATAAAGTTTTACTTTCCCGTTAGCAACCTGACGACTCAGCGCCGAATAGGCGCCTAACAGTAGTTGCTGCCCCGTCTGACCGCGTGCGTAGAAGGTTCGGGATACCTGAGCGCCCCCAAATGAACGGTTTGCCAGCACCCCGCCGTACTCGCGGGCAAACGGTACACCCTGAGCCACACATTGGTCAATGATATTGACACTTACTTCGGCCAGTCGGTGAACGTTTCCTTCACGAGCGCGGTAATCTCCCCCTTTGATGGTATCGTAGAACAACCGGAAAACACTGTCGCCGTCGTTTTGGTAATTTTTAGCAGCGTTAATCCCTCCCTGTGCTGCAATCGAGTGCGCCCGACGTGGGCTGTCCTGGAAGCAGAACGCTTTTACATTATACCCTAACTCAGCTAGCGAAGCGGCAGCTGATGCTCCCGCCAAACCTGTACCAACTACAATGATATCGTATTTCCGCTTGTTAGCCGGGTTAACCAGTTTCAGCGAAAACTTATGCCGTGCCCATTTCTCGGCTAAAGGGCCTTCGGGGATTTTAGATTCCAGTTTCATGCTTTAAAGAGCGAAAGACTGAAAGAGCGAAAGAGCGAAATCGGACCGCCGAAGCAGAGTAATCCGCAATTAAAGAAGTGAATTTCTGACGCTGGTCATTCGTCATTCACTCTTTCGCTCTTTCACTCTTTAAATTATATTGTGAACCTGTAAATACACATAAATTGGCATGGCTGCGAAAGCCGCCGGAATGATAATGGCAAAAAAGTACTTACCCAAAAACTCAATGACTGGGGTGTATTTTTTATGCCGGATACCCAAGGTCTGGAATCCACTCTGGAAACCATGCCACAGGTGATAGCCAATAGCCACCATGCAGATTACATAAAGCACAACGTACCATAACTCACCAAACGCTACCTGCACTACCGCATACAAATCCTTATACTCCTTTCCATCATATTCCGCCATAGGCACTGATCCGAAATGCATTTCGTACCAGAATGTCCGCATGTGAATAACAATGAACAGCAGCAAAATGGTCCCCAGAATACCCATATTTCGCGAAGCCCAGTCGCTGTTTGCTTCAGGCTTGCTATAGGCATATTTGATGGGGCGAGACGCCTGATTATGACGCGTCAGGACAAAAGCCATCAGCGCATGAACCAGAATCGACGTGTAGAGGAGGTAGGAGATGGTGATAATAAGCGGGTTATGGGTCATGAAGTAGGTATACTCATTGAAAGCCCGACCGCCATCGCCTTTAAACAACTGGAGATTTCCAGCCATATGTACAATCAGAAATGAACTTAGAAACAGTCCCGTCAGCGACATGATAACCTTTCGACCGAGGGAGCTGGATAGCGTTTGTGTTACCCAAGCCATAGGATGAACGACACGAAAAATTTAGTGGTAAACAATTGAAAAAAAGCCGGTTTGAATGGCGCATCAAAACTAAGCCACAAACCCGATGGAAACAAGTTAAAGCCCTTTTCTAAACAGTTTTATGGTTTATTTACAGCCGATATAAATTAGTCGAAATCAGCGACTGACCTGCTCAACACTACGTTGTAGTTAGTTGTTAGGTAAGTTGGCACATTTCTGCGCAAACAACCAGCAAACGTGGCTTTGTTTTGAACATCGCTACTTATCACTCTATTTTTGTGGTCGTTCGCTACGGTATAGCCCGCTCTGTACCGTTCAATTTTACTTTATCATTCTTTCGCTCTTTACAATGAAAGCATACGTTTTTCCCGGCCAGGGTTCTCAGTTTCGGGGTATGGGACAGGACCTCTACCAGGCTTCTGAAACGGCCCGCCAATTGTTCGATCAGGCCAATGAGGTACTGGGCTACAACCTCACCAGCATCATGTTTGAAGGTTCTGACGACGAACTAAAACAAACTATTTATACCCAGCCTGCTGTTTTTGTCCATGGCGTAATACTGGCCCTGACAACCGATTCATTCGCTCCTGACATGGTAGCGGGTCACTCGCTGGGCGAGCTATCGGCGCTTACGGCTGCCGGGGTGCTATCATTTGCCGATGGTTTAAGTCTGGCATCGGTCCGTGCTACAGCCATGCAGCGAGCCTGTGATCTGGCACCGTCAACGATGGCCGCAGTACTGGGTCTGGCCGATTCAGTCATTGAACGTGTGTGCGCTGAAATTACCGAAGAAATTGTGGTACCTGCCAACTATAACTGTCCGGGCCAGGTTGTGATTTCGGGCAGCGTAGCCGGTATTCAACTAGCCGAAGAGCGGCTAAAGGCTGCTGGTGCAAAACGTGTTGTTCCGCTGGCGGTAAGTGGCGCCTTTCACTCTCCCTTCATGGAGCCTGCCCGAACCGAATTTGCCGAGGCCGTGGAACGAATGACCTTCCATACGCCCCGTTGCCCGGTTTATCAGAACGTCAATGCCCAGGCAGTTACCGACCCGGCCGAAATCAAAGCTAACCTCATTGCCCAACTCACGTCGCCGGTTCGCTGGACCCAGTCTGTTGAACGGATGGTGGCGGATGGTGCTACTGAGTTTTTCGAGTGCGGACCGGGTAAGGTTCTGCAAGGCCTGGTCAAAAAGATTAGTCCAGCCGTACCTGTAGCGGGTATTTAAGCGAGCTAGCCAACTGTAAATCAATGCTGAAGCGTTTTTTTACACAAAATGGCTACTTTTTTTTAGACCATAATTTGTTTTTAACACCCGTAATCCGTTATCTTTGCACTCGCAAATGCAAAATAGCCCGATAGTATAAGGGTAGTACGACAGATTTTGGTTCTGTTTGTCTAGGTTCGAATCCTGGTCGGGCTACAAAAAGCAAAGTGCACACTTCATTGATTCCCCTGTAAATTAACCATTTGCAGGGGATTTTTGCATTCAGGCCTTTTGCCGCTCTTTCGCATAGTCCAAGAAATAAACCTTTGATACAACTCATTGCAGGCTTTCTGTTCGGCGGAGGTTGGCTAGTCAGCAGGGGCACACGATTTCAACTTGAAACGACTTTCTATTTTTATTTTGCTATATATAATACAACTATGATATAGTAGCTGTATTTTTGCCATAAATCCATACAGTAAGCGCCACCCGTTCTGATGCACTCCGCCTGCATACGTCAGGTGTTGTTATGGATTATCCAGATCCTCTAATTACTCTATACAATGGCAGCAAAAAAACAGGTAATTCGCATCGTATTTGATGTTTTGGATGAGCGAAATCATAGTCTCTTTACCAATGGCGATCTATCGATCACCGCTGCAGACCCCGATGAAGCGATTGATCAGGTTTTCGCCCAAATGCAACGGCAGTTTAATCGACCCGATATCCGGCTTACGCGGGTACGTATCTGCGCCTAAGCTATTTTTAGACGCAGATGCGTAGTTTGTCTGGTCCACTGACCAATTCTTATAACCCGGCAACGTATAGAGCCGTAGCTTATTTATTACGTTATGGATCAACGTATTGGCTTTAATGACCTGGAAAGGGCGCCTTACAATGAACACATCCGGAGTCTTGCGCTGGAATGGGTACTGGCCGAACTGCCTGCCCAACGATTAACGTATAGCGACTATCTGACTAATATCCGGATTTTACTACTGACAACTCAAGATGTAGACCGGACCTCGCAGATCGTGAAGGCTGTGCTGGCCCAGGCTGCTCAACTACACAAACCATCGGAGTGGGTGGAACAGGAATTAAAGTTTGAAGGCATGGTAGAAGGAGCCGACCGAGTTGATTTTTTGCGTTTCGAACTGCAACAGGCCGGCACCCCGGACGATGCCCTGCTCGATCAATATAACGAACGAATGACGCGGTTTAGGCCATAACGAGCCGCGTATTCCTGTCGCTGCCTGTAGCCATCCAACTTTTTTAATACCCGGTCGTTGTTTTAGGGATCAATGAATTCAACGAACGGATGAACAGCCTTTCCAATACTGATGCGGATTGGATTTTCCAGGGGCCTGGCAATATGCAGGCTCTGTGTAGGGCCTTTGACTGGTCAAGAACCAGCCTTGGTTCTACTTCCAGATGGCCCCAGTCGTTGCGCACGGCAGCTCAGTTAGTACTGGATACCCCTTTCCCTACCATTGTTCTGTGGGGAGCTGAGCTAATCCAGATTTACAATGATGGCTACCGCAGACTGATGGGCAATAAGCATCCGTTAGGGTTGGGTCAGCCGACCCGTTATTGCTGGCCCGAAGTTTGGGCTATCAATCAGCCCCTTTACGAGCGGGTATGGGCAGGCGAATCGGTTTCGTTCACTGATGCATGCTACCCCATTACCCGTTCGGGCCAGTTGGAGGAAGCCTGGTTTACACTATCCTACAGCCCTGTCCGTGAAGAGTCAGGGCAGGTCGGAGGCATCCTGGTAACCGTATTTGAAACGACAGATCGGGTACAGGAACAGCGGCAACGGCAACAGGCTCAACAGGCATTGCGGCAGAGTGAGTATCGATTCAGTATGCTGATAAGAGCGACCTCCCATATTGTCTATACGATGAATGCCGACTGGCAACTCATGCTCCATTTAGATGGCGGAGACTATTTGGTGAACACCACAACACCTAACGAAAACTGGCTGAAGCATTACATTCCTACCTACGAACAGGAGCGTGTCAGGAGCGCTATTCAACAGGCGATTACCCGGAATACCTTCGTCGAAGCTGAACATCAGGTTATCCGACAAGATGGCTCGTTAGGCTGGGTATTCTCCCGCGCCATTCCGATTCGCAACGAAGAAGGTCAGATTCAGCAGTGGCTGGGAGCCGCTAGTGACATTACTGACCGAAAACGAGCCGAAGAAGCGCTTCGAGACTCGGAGCAAAAATACCGCACCCTGTTTACCTCCATCGACGAAGGTTACTGCATCATAGAAATGCTTTACGACGCAGCTGGTAAACCTGTCGACTGGATTTACCTGGAAGCTAATCCCACCTTCGAACGGCAAACCGGCTGGTGGGCACCAGGCAAAACGGTATCCGAACTCGTTGGCCCCGTGGAAGAGTTCTGGCTCGATTTTTACCACCGTGTGCTGATAACTGGCCAGGCGGAGCGAACCGAAAACAAGGTGGCCGCTCTGAACCGTTGGTATACAATTTATGCTTCCCGCGATGGAGGACCAGGAAGCCGACGTTTAGTGGTTATTTTCGATGATGTTACCGAGCGAAAACAGATGCAGGAGCGTCAGGCGTTTATTCTCACATTGAGCGATGCCCTACGGCCACTGTCCGATTCAGCGATTATCGAAGAAACGGCCTGCCGTTTGCTCGGTGAATACCTGGTTGCTGATCGAGTTTACTGCCCGGTAATTAATTTGACAGAAAAGTGTGTGGTTGTCGAGCAGGAGTACATACGGGATCATTCACCATCGCTGCGAGGCACCTACCCGCTGTCATCTTCCGGTATCTGGCCAGCACTTCTTGGCTATAAACGTCCGCTTATCGTAGACGACATTACCCAATGGGATATATCCAGGGAGGAAAGAATTGCTCTGGAATCCGTTCAGCACGTCTCACTATTGGCTATCCCATTCCTCAACAAAGGTGTACTTGTCGGTACGCTTACAGTGGTCGATAAAGTGCCCCGACACTGGAAGTCGGGTGATGTAGACCTTGTCAGCGAAACACTTGCACGGACCCGTGCGGCTGTCGAACGGGCCCAGACGGAAGAAGCCCTGCGCCGTAGTGAAGAACAGCTTCGAATTGCCGACCGACGCAAAGATGACTTTCTGGCAATGCTGGCTCACGAACTGCGCAATCCAATGGCGACCCTGCACAACACGTTATTGGTACTGAACTTGACCAGGGGGCAGGACGAGAGTTTACCCCTTGAAAAAGCCGTATCCATTATGAGCCGGGAAGTCACGCATTTGAACCGTATGGTCGATGACCTCCTGGATTTGAGCCGCATAAGTCTGGGTAAAATTCAACTCAAAATGAGCCGGGTCAATCTCGTTGAACTGGTGAAGCAGGCGACTCAGAGCATCCGACCTCAATTTGATCAACAGGAAAAAACGCTTCATGTAGCGATACATACGCCCTCGATCGAGCTATCGGGCGATGCTACCCGGCTTATACAGGTGATTAATAATCTGTTGACCAATGGCATACGGTACACCACCCAGCAAGGAGAAGTATGGCTAAGTCTGGTGCATCGGCATACAGAAGCTATACTTCAGGTGCGCGACAACGGTATTGGGCTAGCGCCTGATCAACTCTCAACCATTTTTGAGCTATTCGTCCAGGTAGATACGTCATCGGCTCGTTCAAAAGGCGGCCTGGGCTTAGGCCTGACACTGGTTAAGCAAATCGTCCAGATGCACGGAGGGCGGGTTGATGCTCAGAGCGAGGGTTTAGGAAAAGGCAGCACATTTACGGTTTATCTACCTACATTGACTACGGCTTCAGAGCAAGCCCCTAAGTCTGACCAGTCGGCAAGCGCACCGCCGGTTTCTGACCGGATTTTAATCATTGATGACAACGCTGAGCTGCGCTCACATTATCGATGCTGCTCAAATTAAAGGGATATGAGGTTCATACACGTCTGAGTGGTCAGGCTGGCCTGGAAGCCGCCGAACAGTTATGTCCAGCAGCCATTCTGCTGGACCTTGGCATGCCGGACCTGGATGGTTATGCCACCTGCCGCTTACTCCGTCAGCAGGTTTGGGGGAAATACATACCCGTAATCGCCTTATCGGGATATGGCCAACAGGAAGATAAACTCCGAACGAAACTGGCAGGATTCGATGAGCATCTGGTGAAACCGGCTGATTTGGCGACACTGACCTCCTTACTGACTACACTACTGGCTCGGGGGAAATCGACTCAGTAATCCAGGGCCTATTTTGACATAGAATCAGACCCGCCTTTCAATAGTCTTACTAGCTCCCTTTCTCCGCTTTACGGACTACTACCTGAGTATGTGCCTATGGTTTTATGCACAAAAGGCTACCCTATTAGCCTAAACCGGAACATCCGTTATAGTATTTGGAACGTCTGTTATAGTGCTTAGGATGATGCAATTGCAAATTTATCGCCTGAAACAAAGACCTAGTTAGCCTCTTTGCGAACCGGTCGATAATAGGTCGCCAGAGTCATAATGCCATGCTCTGCACACGGTCATCGTTTACCTGGCCCCAACGCAGATCGGACGGTACGACTCCTTAGTTAATGGCTATGGCACCTCTACTACAACCCTCCTCTATTACTGACGGGGTACGTCTTCCTGATCTTGTTTTCAATACGAGTATATCAGTTTCTATTCTATATCTTTTTCCTGGACCCATGAACAACGAATACCGTTCTGCTTTATCCGTTATTAGTTTTTTAATCCTATTACTAAGTGTGTCGAATACAAGCTTGGCGCAGGTCACCCGATACGTCACCGCCAATGGTAATTCCGACCCGGTTTACGCGTTCAGTTGGGGGGCTAGCACGAACAACCTACAGTGGGCCATAGACCTTAGCAGCCCCGGTGATGTGATTTGGGTAGCAGCGGGTGCGTATAAACCCAAATCGCCTGCTGGCCGGGAAGCTACCTTTCAAATGAAGGAAGGCGTGAAGATTTATGGTGGTTTTCAAGGAAACGAAACCTCCCTGAACCAACGCCCTCGCATTGATCCGGCCGATGGCCTGCCCAGCAGCACGACCCTTAGTGGCGACATCGGAACGCCAGGCGACCCTTCCGACAATATATACCACGTTGTTTCGTATGCCGGTAACGTTCGGGGAGGTATAACCACGAATTCCGTATTGGATGGCTTTGTGATAACTGGAGGTAATGCCGTGGCTACCAACACCTCCAACCCCGATGATGACGCGAACAACAGTGGAGGAGGTATCTACAACGGAGCCTATGGCGGCACGAGCAATCCTATCATTCGCAACTGCTGGTTTCAAGGAAATTACGCCCTTTTTGGTGCGGGAATGGCCAACGATGCCTATGGGCAGGGGAATACGTTTCCGCAACTGATTAACTGCGTCTTTCAGAGCAATACCGCTTTTGTGTCAGGAGGAGCGATATTCAACAATGGACATTTTGGTGATAGTGATCCATCCCTGATTAACTGCCTGTTTCAGCGGAATGAGGCTTTCGGCTCTGGCGGGGCCATCTATAACCTTGGCGTACAGGGACACAGTAATCCAGAACTAACCAACTGTGCTTTTTTGGCCAACAAAGCCGACTCTGGCGGGGCTATCTACAACGATGGACGAAGCGGTGAAAGTGCGCCGATACTGACCAATTGCACCTTCCAGAGCAATACGGCTACCCAGCAGGGCGGGGCTTTCTATAGCTCTGGAGCTTTGCTCGGGCGAGGTCGTCCCGTAGTCACGAACTCGATCTTCTGGAACAATGGTGGGGCGAACACATTTTACAATGAGTCTGCCAGCATTATAACTGGCTACTGCCTGTTCGAGTCGACCGTAACAGGCTACAACGCCGGTACAGGCAATCTGACCAACGTCAGCACCTCCCCATTTGTGAATGCTACCAGCATAGCGCTCAGCGCCTGTTCACCCGCCGTCAATACAGGTAACCCTTCCAGTGTAACGGCCGCTTCAGGCCCTTATTCGGCCAGTACGCTACCCACTACGGATCTGGCCGGCATCCCCCGTATTGTCGGGGGGCGGGTTGATATGGGCGCTGTCGAATATCAACTCCTCAACTCCCCTACCCGGCTCTATGTCAATGCTGCTGCAACGGGCATTGCCGACGGGCTAAGCTGGGCCACTGCCTTCCCCGACCTTCAACTAGCGCTGACCTACCCCTGCACCTCAACTCCAGCCGAAATCTGGGTAGCAGGCGGAACCTACAAGCCAACTTCAGGAACCGACCGCTCTGTCAGTTTTGCCCTGAAGAATGGGGTAGCTATCTATGGGGGATTTGCGGGTAGCGAGACAGCCCTGAACCAGCGACCAGAAATCAACCCTGTATCGGGTGGTCCCGACGCAGTTCGTCCATCAAGCAGTACACTTTCCGGCGACATTGGTACAGTAGGCAATGCGAATGACAATAGTTATCACGTCGTCACCAGCTCGCAAGGGGTAACCGCTACAACGATTCTGGATGGATTTGTCATCACGGGGGGCAATGCCAATGACAGCAACACGAATGGCTACGGTGGAGCCATGTATAATACACAAAGTACACCCAAACTAGTCAACTGCGCTCTACAAGGGAATTCGGCAACGCAGGGCGGAGCTATCTACAACACCCAAAGTAACCCTAGTTTAACTAACTGCTTCCTGCAAAATAATCAGGCACAATCTAACGGCGGAGCCATCTTCAATACATTGAACAGTGGACCAATCCTACTCAATTGTGCGTTGCAAAGCAATCAGGCGAAGTCTAACGGGGGTGCTATCTACAACGAAGGCAACAGTGCTCCCAAACTAACCAACTGCACCCTGCAAAGCAATTCGGCAGCGCAGGGTGGCGCTTTTTACAACACCCAAAGCAACCTGAATCTATATAGTTCAATCGTTTGGAATAACGGCGGAACGAATACCTTTATTAGCGCCAACGGCAGTAACATCAACGCCAACTTTTCGCTAGTCGACAACTCAACAGGAGCAAACACGAGTGGACCTGGAAACCTGACCACTACTACTTCGCCGTTTGTATCCTCCACTAGTGTAGCTCTGAATCCCTGCACGATAGCCATCAACGCCGGAGACCCCAATAGCACCACTACTACGATAGGCATCAATGACCTGGCCAGTAATGCTCGTATCGTAGGCGGACGGGTCGATATGGGCGCTGTCGAGTATCAGAGTGCGGCCAGTCAGCTAATAGCCTTCACTCAGCAACCAGCATCAGGATCAGCCGTCTGCGTAGGTGGCAATCTCACCGTACCTGTCAGTGTAACTGGTACAGGGCCAATAACTTACCAGTGGTACAAATCCAGCGCATCGCTGGGAGGGGCTCAGCAAAATGCCAGTCTCTCGCTGAGCAATGTGCAGTCAGCCGCTGCGGGGAATTATTTGGTAACGGTGACGGGGGCCTGCAATTCGGTCACCTCAACCGCCTTTAGCCTAACGGTGAATAGCCTACCAACACCAACGGTCATAACCAGCACGAATCTACTCACCTGTCTTACCCCTACTGCCAGCCTCTCGGCTACAGGCGGCACTTCCTACGGGTTTCGGGGCCCAGGCATCGTGTCCTCCAACCCCAGCAGTGGAACTGCTCTGCTCAATGCAGCAGGAAGTTACTCGATCATTGTAACGGCAGCGAGTGGCTGTTCAGCCCTAAGCACCACTACTATCAATAGTAATATGACGCTCACGGTTTCAGCAGGAGCTTCTTTAGGGCTAGCCAATGTAGGCGTTACTATTAGCCTGACGGCTACTGGAGCCAGCTCTTACCAATGGAGTGCTCCCAGCTCAGCCTCACTAAGTACCCCGTCTACAGGCCCAGCCGTTTCGGCTAAACTAACGACGGCAGGCGTTCAAACCTTTACGGTAGTAGGCACCAGTGGAGTGTGTAGCCAGAATGCCCTCGTCAGCGTAACGGCTTTGTCAGGTCCTGACCTGACGGCCATTGTTAGCCTGCCTGATGCCAACTTCCCGGCGGGTGGCAGCAAAGACTTACTGGTACAAGTTCAGGAGGTCAATGGATCCATAGCCAGCGGCAATATCGTGATTACGATTACAGTTCCTACCGGCTACAGCGTCAGTTTCGACAATACACTAACCAGTTTCACGGTCTCGGGAGGGGGTTCTGATCTAGTATCAGTAGACAATACCAAGTGGCAGCAAAGCAGTAATTTGGCGGGTCAGCAAATCAGCCTTACTATTAATAGCGGTCAGTCAATCGCAGCACGCAGCACTATGAATCTGGGTTTTACCATCACCCGAACAAGTGCGAACTCGGGTAGCGCATCCAATCTGACCGTAAACATAGCTGACGATAGCAGTGGTGGCTATGATGTCAATCGACTTAACAACGTTTACGCTCGCATCATTACGGGTTTATAGTAACCGTCTTTGAGATCACTGAGAGAAGCTATCTCAGTGATCTCAAAGTGCCTATCGTTTCCTCTGCGCTTATTGTCGGCAAGTAATTCCGTGAGGTTCGCAGCTTATTCTCCCGATTCACCTGACGAATCCATCCCGTTTCCGATACCACACAGTAGTCTATTTATCGATGGAACCGTATCGCACAGTTTGTACGTCGTTTTTGCTTAGTATGCTTTTGCTGGCTGTGTTTATCAGGCTTCAGGCGCAACCTACAGAACCAATAAACTACGACGAAGCCAAGGTTCCAGTCTATACCCTGCCTGCTCTTCTAAAAACAACCACCAATCAAACGGTTCATGACAAGTCAACCTGGGAAAAGCAGCGACGCCCTGAAATTATCCGGCTTTTTGAAGAGAACGTGTACGGAAAAATGCCCAGGCCTTATGATCAGCTTACGTACTCGGTAACCCATGAAGATGCCAACGCTATGGCTGGAAAAGCTACCCTAAAAGAGGTACTCATTGAGGTGGTCAACCATGCAAAGTCAGTAAAAATAAATCTCGTTCTTTTCGTGCCGAATCAGCCGAAAAAGCCCGTTCCGGCTTTTTTGTTGATCAACAACCGGGGTAAAGACAATACCGACCCTACGCGAGCCCAAAAAAGTGAATTTTGGCCAGCCGAAATGGTGATTGATAGTGGTTATGCTGTTGCGGCTTTCCACGTCAGTGACCTGGCTCCCGACGATAGTGTTCGGTACGTAAATGGAGTACTACAGCTTTATCCTGACCGATTGACGGCCAACAATGGTATGCGGGCTATCGGTGCCTGGGCCTGGGGAGCCAGTCGTGTGTTGGATTATCTGGAAAAAGATGCTTCCATCGACGCCAAACGAGTAGCGATTGTGGGGCATTCGCGGGGCGGGAAAGCGTCTTTATGGGCGGCTGCCGAAGATACTCGGTTTGCTATATGTATCACGAACTGTTCAGGGAATACGGGAGCCGCTTTATCGCACAGGCGTTTTGGCGAAACGATTAGCCGAATCAACACTACTTTCCCTCACTGGTTTGCCAATAACTACAAAACATTCAATAATAACGAAGATGCCTTACCCCTCGATCAGCATATGCTGCTGGCTGCCATCGCTCCGCGCCCCCTTTATGCAACCAACGCATCGAAAGACTTATGGGCCGATCCAACGGGCACTTTCCTGGCTTTAAAACAGGCCGAACGTGTGTATGCTCTATACGGCTTAACACCCCGTCTGCCCGCTAGCCCCCCGGCTATCAATCAACCGATTATCAACTCCCCGATTGGCTACCATAACCGCGAGGGCGAACACAACCTAACGGCCTACGACTGGCGCCATTTTATCCAGTTTGCCAACCTCCATTTCCGATCAAAACCAATCCGTTATAAAAAAGCACCGTAGATCCGAGCGATTGGTCGAGTTATAGTTAACGGGCCAACGGCATAGATTAACTATAACAATTTGATAATCTGAAAATCAGTGACTCTGCCTGACAAGTCAGTCAAGAATAGACAGACATCTATGCACCTGTCATGTTTGAACACTGGATCAATGAGTTGATGAATCTACTGGCTGGCAATAGCCGATATATGCGCTATTCACGAACCCGGCAATCCCTATTTCTACTAAGTATTCTGGCCTTTTTGGTCATTACCTTTCTGCTCATCTACTTCGTTGACATGAACTGACCCGGTCTGGAGTTTTCCATATAACCGCGGTGGCGCAAAGACGCGAAGGGGTATAAGTCAGAAACTTATTCTTCGTGTCCTTGCGCCCTCGCGGTTTATAAAAAATCGGTCTAGTAACCCGGATTCTGATACATACCGCTCGGATTCAGCTTATACTCGTTGAACGGAATTGGGTAGTAATAATCTTTCGTCCCAAAATTCGAGAGTTGGGCCGCGCCAAAATCAGCCTGGCTTTTCGATTTGAAATAAGTAACCAGTTCGTCAGGCGTAAAGAACCGCAGCAGATCGAACCAGCGCTGGTTTTCGAAGGCTAGTTCAACCCGTCGTTCGTGTAAGATAGCCAGCTTCAGCGTAGGGTATTTGGCGTTATAGGCCGGATTGGTTTTAGCTACGTTGTAGAGCGGTAGTTTGGCCCGTTCGCGGACCTGATCCAGAAAATCAATGGCGGTTGCCTCATCGCCCAGGTACATATTCACTTCGGCCAGCATCAGAATAACATCGGCATAGCGAATCAGCAGCCAGTCGTTACCACCATAGCCACTCGTTCCGGCTGCCGAGCTGGCATCCCGAAACTTGGTAATGAAATAGTCTTTTACGACGGCTGCGTTGGCGTACTTGATCGAGTAATCTTTCCGAACATCGCCGTCTTCATAGTCTTTTACCAGATCAGGCGTTACGTTGCCACCGACACCCGTAGTCGTTTTCAAGGAGTTGATGGTTTCGCCCTGCGCCTGGTTGTTAGCGGCAATGCTCGACGAATAGTTAATATCGCCCTGTTTGTAAACGATCTGAAAAATGGCTTCAGAATTAGTCGTTTTTTTGGTTACATCGAACACATCGGCATACGCAATTTCCTTCAGTGTTCCGAAAGTCCGCTTGCTGTAAGCATAGGTCAGGTATGTTTTTGCCTGCGCCAGATTCGTAGCCCGGTTCGCCTGATCCAACGTGGTCGCCATGGTCAGATACACCTGCCCGAGCAGCGCATTTCCAGCCACTTTCGACACCCGACCTTTATCGGCAGCAACCCGAACGTCGGGCAGTGGACTGTTAACTACATCCGTCAGGTCGGCCACGATCTGAGCGTATACTTTCTCTTTCTTCTCCCGGAATGTATTGGTCGTCACCTCATCGACCGTGGTCAACGGCTTGGTCACCAGCGGTACATCGCCCCATTTCCGAACCAGTTGAAAGTAAATGAGTGCCCGGATAAATTTGGCTTCGGCCTGGTATTGTGCTTTTGTGTCGGTCTTCGCATAGGTTACTTTTTCTGAACCAGCCAGTACGTAATTAGCTCGGGTAATGATCTGATACAGCGAAGTCCAGTGTGTTTGCAGATACGAATTGCTGGGTAGCAGGGCGAACGCGTTGAACTGAAACGGCTCCCCGGCATTCGACTGGTTATCGTTTCGGCCCGTATTATCAGAACGCTCCTCGGAGTACAGTCCACTGCCCTCTGCGATACCACTATTGTCGCGAAGGGCATTATAAACCCCGTTCAGCGCCAGGAGCACATCATTCTCCGTCTTGTAATAGTCAGAAGTCGCAATCGCATTCGGATTGGTTTCAATCAGAAAATCCTGGCTGCACGAACCCAGCAACAATAAGGTCAACAGCGGTATATATCGAACTAATGATTTAGATGTCATGGTTGATTAATTAATAATTCATCATGGGTAATGTAAAATGGATAATGGCTAAGGCTTGAGACCTCTCCCGACCTCACTGCCCATTATCCATTTTACATTATCCATTTTTTAAAAAGTGATGCGTGCACCCAGGTTGTAGCCACGAGCCAACGGGTATTTCCCATAATCGACACCCGGAGCCAGGTTAGCGCCGTTGTTATAATCCACCTCAGGGTTATAGCCCTTGTATTTGGTGATGGTAAAGGCATTGTTGACGTTGACATACAGCCGCAAACCGCTAACGTGTGCTTTAGCGACCAGGCTGGCGGGCAGATTGTAGCCCAGCGTCAGATTTGTGCATCGGAAGTATGACCCGTTTTGCAGGTAGAAGGTCGACAGGCGGGTGCTGTTGCTTTGCGTCCCCCCTCGCGATGCCCGATAGACCTGTCCATTACCGGGCTGATCTTCTGACCGATACCGATCAGCCACTACCGAATACTGGTTCCCCGACCCTTCCATGTTGAACAGGTAGTAGTCCTGCCCATCCAGTACCTGACTGCCATAAATACCGTTGAACGAGGCATTGAAATCCAGCGCTTTGTAGCTGGCGTTCACGGAGAAGCCATACGTAAATTTCGGATACGGACTGCCAATCACCTGTTTGTCGGCATCGTTCACGACACCATCGCCATTCACATCCTGGAAAATCAGATCGCCGGGACGGAGCGGGTTCGTCGAAGCAGTTGACCGGACGGGGCCTTTCAGGACGTAGCCTGCTGGAAACGACTGCGTGGCTGCGTTGTAGACGGCATTGTCGGCCGCCAGATTGTCCATGTCTTTCTGGCGTACCATACCGATCGCTTTGAACCCGTAGAACATGCCAACGGGCTGGCCTTCCTGCGTGATGTGTGTGATGTATGACCGCTCGGCACCGGCTACCAGAATGGTATTAGCTCCCCCCATATTCAGCACCTTATTGCGATTCAGCGCGATGTTGCCACTCAGGTTCAGTTTGAAATCTGGTGTCGAAATAGCCCGGCCATCGATCTGTATTTCAACGCCCTGGTTCCGGATTTTCGAGTCGCGCAGGTTGGTCAGGATACTGGTTGCACCCGAAATAGCCGAGATGGGTTGGTTAAATAGCAGGTTATATGAATAACTTAGGTAACCGTTGGCAATCAGCAGGATTCGGTTGTTGAACAAGCCCAAATCTACACCCAGATTATACTGCGACGTCGATTCCCAACCCAGCTTCTGATCTTTGATCGGCCCGGAGTAAAAAGCCGTCTGAATGGTTCCTGGTCCAAACACGGCTCCGGTCGGGCTGGCCATCGTTTGCAGGTAGTTGTAGTTACCTACGTTGTAGTTCCCGGTAAGCCCCCAGCTTCCCCGCAATTTCAGAGTCGATGACGAGCCAAACACATCAGCATAGAATGGTTCATTCGAGATCGTCCAGCCACCCGAAATAGATGGGAAACTCCCCCAGCGATTCAATGGTCCGAAGCGTGACGAGCCATCAGTACGAAAGGCAGCCGTGAGGTAATAGCGTTCGTCGTAGTTATACTCGGCCCGCGCCAGATATGACAGCAGCGTTTCTTCCTGCTTACCCGTACCAGTAAAGCCTACACTGCTGGTAGTTATGGTGGTATTCAGGAAAAAGTTGGTAGGATCGGCGCCTTTGGCTGTAATTTCCTGCACGGCATCGTTCTGGAATCCCTGGGCCGATACACTGATCTGGTCGAGATTAGTTTTTTGGGCAGTGTACCCAATCAGGCCATTGATTCGGTGACGACCAACCTGCTTAGCGTACGTAGCCGTAAACTCCGCCAGCAGGTTCTGCGTATTGAGCGAGAGTGCCTGGGCGGTAGCGGCAGCAATGGCCTGGGGCGAATAGGGTGGGTTATTGCCGCTACTGAGGCTGGTTGGCAGGTAGTATTCGTATTTTTCATTGTAGGTCTGCATACCCACATTCGCTTTGGCTACCAGGCCCGGAATGATTTCGTAGCTGGCCGTACCGTTGAATGTACCGCGAAGCCCTTTGCGGGTGATGTTCGTTTCCATAGCCATCGCCACGGGGTTCTCAATCGTCTGATATCCATAAACTGGCTGCTGAGACGCCATTTCATTTTTGATCAGATTGCCATTCTCGTCGCGCGCCCGGAAAATCGGGGCATAGATCAACGCCCCCAGAATTGGCCCCTGATTAAAACGCCCCTCCTGCACTTCGCGGTTGCTGGTCGAGGTCACAAACATGCTGGTACCAACCTTAAACTTCTTGCTGATATCGGCGTCGATATTGGCCCGAAAATTCAACCGCTCCTGTTTGGTAGCTACGATGATCCCCTGCTGGTTCTGGTAGCCACCGCTGATCAGGTAACGAACCCCGTTATTTCCACCTGAGAACGTCAGATTGTGGCGACTAAAGGGTGCATTTCGGTACAGCTCGTCCTGCCAGTCGGTATTGTATTTAGGAGTAATCAGTTTCTGGTTAGCGAAATCGTAGAAGTCGGTGGGTATACTGACCGACGAGGCATTCCCCACTTTGGCAATCCGGGTTGCGTTGTCGTCCGAGAACATGGCATCGGTCCAGGTTTTGCCGCTATTCTGCACCAGATCACGGTAGGTGTTGTTGCGGCCATCGATCAGCAGTTGCGCAAAGCCACTGGCATCCAGCAGTTTTACTTTTTTAGCCAGTTGGTTAATACCATACTGGTATTCGTAATCGAACTTACCCTTACCGTCTTTACCGCGTTTGGTAGTAATCAGCACGACCCCGCCCGATGCCCGCGACCCGTAGATAGCAGCCGAAGCGGCATCTTTCAGAATGTCGATACTTTCAATATCGTTTGGGTTGATGAATACATCGTTGCCTGCCGGAAAACCGTCGATCACATACAATGGATCGGAACTGGCATTGATTGACCCGATACCCTAATTTTGGTACTCACATAGGGCGCCCCGCTCACCTGCGAGACCTGAACCCCCGCCAGTTTACCGACCAGTGCCTGACCCAGTGTTGGAGCGGCCACATTCAGTTCGCGGGCTTTCACATTGGAGATAGCTCCCGTCACATCGCTCTTCCGCAGCGTCTGATACCCCACGGCCACCACTTCGCTCAACTGGTTGACGTCTTCTTTCAGCCGTACGGTTAGTATCGGTTGTGAGCCTACTATCACCTCCTGCGTTGCAAACCCTACCGACGAAAATACCAGCGTAGCTCCGGCATTTACATCCAGCGAAAATTGGCCATTGGCATCCGTAACGGTACCTTTCCGGGTTTGCTTTTCCACAATATTGACCCCCGGAATGGGTTGGTTCTGCTCATCGGTGACCGTACCACTAATACGAATAACCTGATGAAGCAGGAACGTTTTGCGTAGGTTCGCCAGCACTACTGTCTGGCTGGTAAGCAGGCCGATCAGCAGCATAAAGCCAAAGAGGTACCTGCTCAATGGAATTGAGTAATGATTCATGTCAAGTTGTATAGAATTGGATTAGTTGTACAGCAAAACCCTGGTGGTTTACCAGGCAAGATTCATAAAATGCACATTATTGGTCCGCGATGAGGTCACGGCAAGGCCGGTCAGCCTATCGCCTAAAAGTGTAAATCCTTCTAATTCGTCCGCTTTGTCGATGTCGACGGTTTTAATGACCTGTTCCCGTCCCGACTCGATAGACCGTTTGAGGTCCAGAAACGTAAATCGCCAGCGTCGCCCTTCTATCTGATTCTGAATCAGCACCAATACGCCTTTCGAT
>Ga0209933_1000914_pt1 | contig 38236 bp, 37 predicted proteins | sample ThiBiot_300_biof_FD_183944 | JGI IMG/M metagenome (GOLD analysis project Ga0209933, IMG submission 183944) | Wastewater bioreactor microbial communities from Cape Town, South Africa - Thiocy_cont_300_biof (SPAdes) | ecosystem: Engineered > Bioremediation > Thiocyanate > Unclassified | place...
ACTGCACGACAATGAGACCGGTGAACGGCGTCTCGGTCAGGCCGATCCACAGTCGCGGCCGGTCGCACGCGATGACCACCCAATCGAGATCGACCCGGCCGCTCCGGGTGCTCCAATGCTCGTGGAAAGTATCGCCGAACCGCATCGGCCGGTTCTCGCACTCGATCTCGTGCGAGGATGGCAGCCATTCCGGCCATGACTTTGGGTTGGTGACATAGTCGAAGATCGCTTCGGCCGATGCCGCGATGGTGACTTCGTTGCTGTGCTCGAACGGAAAAGCGGCCGGCGGCATCCAAGTATCCTCCCTGTGGACGGCAATCCTATATCGCGCAGGGAACGCGCCACGCCAGCCGCAAGAACGGCCCCATCCGGACCTGCATCGTGGACTTTTCTTACAGTTGACAATCTGACAGTTACTGTCAATTTAGCGCATGGTCAAAGGCAAGGCCGCCCCTCAACGCTATACCGCCGAAACGTTGTCGTTCCGCGCCGGCGTGCCGTTGCGAACAGTGCGCTTCTACGTGCAGGAGAAGCTGATCGATCCGCCGCTCGGCCGCGGCCCCGGTGCGCATTTCACGCATCACCACCTCGTGCAGCTCCAGCAGGCGCGCACCCTGCAGAATGCCGGCTTCACCTTGGAAGTGATCCGCGAACGGCGCGGCGAACTCAGCCTCGGCCTACAGGCAATGGCGACCTTCGAGACGCAACGGCTGCGTTGGTCGGAGCCGCCGTCTAAGCGCCAAGGCAGCGACGACGACGAGGCGCTGGATCCCGCCGAGTGCATCCGCATTCCCATGGCAAACGGCGTCGAGCTGATGGTGTCGCAGGACCGCCCCCTGCCCAGCCCCCGCCAGCTCGTCGAGATCGCGTTTCAGATTCGCAAGGTCTTCGACCGGCGCTAGGCCCAGGAGAGAACGATGTTCAGCCCCGCCGACCACGCCGTTCTCCGCCGCGCCTATGCCCGCTACGTGACGTTCCTGAGCGGCGCCGACAACACGGCCCTGGAACAGGCCTTCGCCGCGGTCCCTCGCGAGTCCTATCTCGGGGCTGGTCCATGGGCGGTCCTTGCCTGGGGCGGCGACTATCGCGAGACGCCCGACAGCGATCCGGCCTGGCTGTACCATGACTGCCTGGTCGCCATCGTGCGCGAGCGCCGCCTCAATAACGGCCAGCCCTCGGGACACGCCAAATGGATCTCCGCCGTGGCGCCGCAGCGCGGCGAGCATGTCGTGCATATCGGCGCGGGCGTCGGCTACTACTCGGCGATCCTCGCCCACATGGTGGGTCCGCAAGGCCGGGTCACCGCGATCGAGTACGATCCCGAGCTCGCCAGCCGTGCCCGCCAATCTTGCAGAGGTTGCCCAGGTACAAGTCTTGCAGGGTGACGGGGCATGCATTCCCTTTGCACCCGCCGACGTCATCTACGTCAATGCCGGGGCCACCCATCCACCCGACGCCTGGCTCGACGGCCTGACCGAGGGCGGACGGCTGATCCTGCCGCTGACCACGGCAACCAACTTCGGGGCGACGTTCAGCGCGGCCCGGCCGACCGGCGCCACCTTTCGCTTCACCCGCCGGGGCGACGGGTTCGACGCCGATTTCGTGAGCTATGCCGCCTTCATTCCCTGCGAGGGCCTGCGCGACGAAGCTTCGGAACGGGCGCTCGCGGCAGCCTTCGAGAAAGGCGGCTTCCACGACGTCAAGCGACTGCGCCGTGACGAGAATGTGGCCGACGAGGATTGCTGGATGAAGACCGCCCGTTTCAGCCTGACCTATCGTTGAGCAGAATGCCCTTCGCTTTGCACCTGCGAAACGGTTCCGCCGTGCATCATGTCTCTCGCCCGACGCAACGTGGCGTGACAGGATGCGTTGCTGGCAAAAGGCTGCCGAGACAGTCGACAGCGCCGAGGGAGGAATCCGGGAAGATGGGAACAAGGCCGTGATGTTCCGGCAATGGAAGCTTCAGGCGTGCCTCCTGTCGGTGGCGCTCGCTTCGGCGACCGTGCCGGCCGGGGCGAAGACGTCCCTGCAGAGCGACACGACCGAGCTTCGGGCCTGGTGCACCGAAGGGGCGACCTCGCAGCTGGTGATCCGGGGGTGTAGCGGCCTGATCGCCGACAGCACGGCATCCGACGCCGACCTGTCGGTGGCCCATTACAATCGCGCCATCCAGTTTCGCAAGATCGCGCAGTACGATCGCGCCATCGAGGACTACGACCGAGCCCTCGCCCTGCAGCCCGATGATGCCGGAACCTACGACAATCGCGGCATCGCCTATGTCCTGATGGGCGACTACGAACGCGGTCTGCAGGATTTCGACAAGGCGATCGAGCTTCAACCACGCGAGGTCAGCGCTTACTTCAACCGCGCGCTCACCCATGAACGAATGGGTCATCTCGAGAAGGCATTCGCCGACATCCAGCACGTGCTCAAGCTCGGGCTGAAGAGCGGCGCCGTCTACCGGGCGCGATGCTCGATCCGACTGAAGACCGGCCACCTCGACGAGGCCCTCGCCGACTGCCAGGAGGCCGTGCGCCGGCAGCCGCGAAATCCGGAATTTCTCGACACGCTCGCCTTCGTGCATCTTCGCAGGAAGAGCGACGTGCAGGCGCGCGCCACCTACGATACCGCCCTCGCTTTGGCTCCCTGGCAGCCCGTCGCGCTCTATGGCCGCGGCATTGCCAAGCGACGCATGGGTGACATCGCGAGCGGCGATACAGACATGGCGACCGCCAAGGCGATCGAGCCCGACGTTGCGCAGCGATTTGCCGGATACGGCGTTCGGCCTTAGTCGGAAGACGTCCTGTGCAGCCGTGCGCAGTCGCTGTGGTATGCGCAATGCCAACGCAAATCGAACGTTAGGGATCGGACGATCCAACGCCTAACATCGACGCGGTAGCACCCGCTCCCCACCAGCGGGGCCGACGGGCTCGAAAAGGCGATGGACCCCACAGCACCCCATCACCTCCCAATCAGGCCGTCCTCGTACGACAGCCCGATTGGCCCGTCGGCGCGCTACCGCCAGAGCAGATCCGTCCCACACGGAAGGACGTCGCCAAACGCCTGGCGACGACCGTCAGCCCTGGTGCAATCGGAAGCGGCTTTGCCGATGATGCCCGGTGGGGCCCGCGCCTTCTACACTCGGCGCGGGCCTTCACCCTGAGCCCCCTAGTGGATGTGCGTCCCATGCACACCCTCCATCAACGTCTCATGCCAACCACGCGAACAGAGACGTCCACACAACAAGGACAAGCAGTGAGCCGACAACAAGAGGAAGACTGTCCTCCGACGCGTCGCCCGGCTGATCCCACCCCTGCTCTTCCCTTGAGCTCGAGATCATCCTTCACCCCATTCGTACGCTAACGGTCAGAACTCTGGGCGAGGAATGCGGCGGGTCAAGGGCACGCGCACGGCGTGCCCCTCCTTTGATCCACACCTACTTGAACAGGCAATGCATTGGCGGTCCGCACTGACCGAGCACGATCACGGCAATACCGAGGGATTTTCCCGCAATGCCGTTGCAATCACATTGATGAATTCTTGCACTTAGAAAATTTTTGCTATTTTTCGCCGAGCGTCCGAACGGCCAATAGAAACGCGCCGGCGGCACAGGCTGCGATCGTCGCGACCATCGGCAGGGCCGTGCCGTCGAAAAACAGGCTGCCAACCGCGATGGTCAGCACCCCGGCGGCCATCTGCAGGGTGCCGCCCAAGGCCGACGCCAGGCCGGCGATCGGACCGTGACGTTCCAGCGACAGCACCATGCTGGCCGGTACCACGAGCCCCAGGAAGGCGAAGGTGACGAACAGCAGGGCCATCAACACGCCCAACCCGTCGATGCCCGCCAATACCAGGCCGAGCAGCAGAAAGGCCGACACGGCGTGGCCAAGGGCCGCCCCCAGGATGACGCGGCCCATGCCGAACCGCGCGCCGAGGCTGGCGCTCGCCTGGGAAGCGCCGATGAAGCCCACGGCGTTCAAGCCGAACGCCAGGCCGTACTCGGTCGGCGTCAGGCCGAAGCGATCGATGTAGAGGAACGACGAGCTTGCGAGAAACACGAAGAAACTCGCCATGCCGAACCCGCCGACGAAGGTCACGCCCATGAAATGGCGGTCGCGCAGCAGATGAGCATAGCTCAGCATCGTGGTGCCGAGCCCGACGGCGACGCGCTTGTCCGGCGGCCGCGTCTCGGGCAGGGCAAAGCGCACTGCGGCCGCCGATATCGCAGCGGCGACGATGACGACGGCGAAGATCGCCCGCCATCCCAGCGGCTCGATCAGGGCGCTGCCGGCGAGCGGCGCCAGGATCGGCGACACACTCAATACCAGCATCACCAAAGACATCAGCCGCGTCGCCTCGATCCCCGTATGCAGGTCGCGAATCACGGCCCTGGGCACGACCATCATCGCCGCGCCGCCAACGCCCTGAACGACGCGAAAGGCAATCAGCGCGTCGATCGACGGTGCGAAATAGCAGCCGACCGAGCCCACGAGAAACACCACAAGGCCGAAATAGAGCGGCGGCTTGCGTCCCACCGCATCGGAGATCGGACCGTAGATCAGCTGCAGCAGACTGAAGCTTCCCAGGAACGCCAGCAAGGTCATCTGCGTCGCCGACGTCGTCGTGCGCAGATCCTCGGTGATGGCCGGGAGCGCCGGCAGATACATGTCGACGGAGAACGGCCCGATGGCAGACAGCAGACCGAGGATCAACGCAAGACGCACAAAGCTGGACATCGCGGTGATCTGGGGCGCCGTGCAACCAGACGCAAGCGTTCGTTTACGTCGATCGACTTCGCGTGCCGTGATGAAACGTCAACGCAACCGTCTTGGTGTCAACATCTCAAGCGACGGGAAAGCGCTTCGCGACCATGTCGACGAAGATCTTCACCGCAGGCGAGAGATGGCGGCTGCTGGGATAGACGGCATAGAAGCCGCCGGCGGGCGTTGCGTATTTCGGCAGGACATGAACGAGCCGCCGCCGCTGGACGGCCTGCCCGACCATGTTGTGCGGTACCAGGGCGATGCCATGCCCTGCCATTGCTGCGGCAACCACGGCGAACATTTCGTTGACGGCAACGCGGCCGCCCACCGGCACGCTTTCGCGGCCGCGCGGACCGTGGAGTGTCCACTGCACGCCGGCCAGGGACCGCCCGGAGATCACGCACTCGTGGCGGCGCAGGTCGGACAAGGTTGCCGGCGCGCCGTGACGGCGCAGATAGGCCGGGCTGGCGCAGAGGATGCGATGGGTTTCGCCGATCTTTCGCGCGACCAGGGTCGAATCGCTGAGCACGCCCGAGCGAAATGCCAGATCGATGCCCTCCTCCACGAGATTCAGCAGATCGTCGCTGAGGATCAGCTCCAGCTTGACCTTTGGATGGGCCACCAGGAACTCGGACATCGCGTCGATGAAGGGCGATTGCCCCATCCCCATGGGCGCCGAAACGCGCAGCGTGCCCGAGGGCTCGACAGTTGCTTCGGCCAGCTGCTGGTTGGCGATCTCGATCGTGCGCAATGCCTGACTGCTCTGCTCGTAGTAGAGACGGCCCGCGTCGGTGACGCTCAGGCTGCGCGTCGTGCGCTGCAGCAGGCGCACGCCGAGGGCGCGCTCGAGTTCGGCGACACGACGGCTCACCGTCGCCTTGGGCAGGCCGAGCAGCCGCGCCGCGCCGGTGAAGCTGCCGGCCTCGATCACCCGCACGAACACGGCCAGATCGTTGAGATCCATGATTGTCGTCCATATTGGAACAATGTTTTCTGATTATGCCCAGTAGTGGGTCGGCGAGCCAAGCGCTAGTTATTGCCGCACAAGAGCGCCGCCAGGGTCTTCCGAGCGGAACCTCTCATCGAACGGAGCGCGCTGCCATGTCCCTTCTCCTCGATCGACCAACACCTGCCGCGCGCCTTGGCCGCACGGTCATTCATCGGACACGGGGCCGCGCGCACGGCCCGATCACCCGCCTTGCGAGCCCGTCCGACGTCGGGCAGCTGATCAAACCCTTCGTCTTTCTCGACCTGATCGACGTGCCGTCGCTCGATGCGTTCGGTCGAGGCTTCGGATGGCATCCGCATTCAGGCATCGCCACCCTGACGGTGCTGATCGAGGGTGACGCCGCCTTCGAGGAGACCACCGGCACCAAGGGCGTTCTTCCACAGGGCAGCGTGGAGTTCATGCGCGCCAGCGGCGGCGTCTGGCATACCGGCGCCCCTGCTTCCAAAGGCGCGCTCAAGGGCTTCCAACTCTGGATCGCCCTGCCGCCCGACCTGGAGAATGCCGAAGCGATGAGCCAGCACATGCTCCCGGCCGACGTCCCCGTCGACGGTCCGGCCCGCGTGCTGCTGGGCAAGTATGGCGATGCCGCAAGTCCTCTGGCGCGCATCGCTCCTTCGGGCATCAACTATCTCGATGTAAGCCTCGCCGCCGGCGAGCGCTGGACCTATCAGCCGCCTCGAGGTCACACCGTAGGCTGGCTCGCCGTTCATGGCGGCAAGCTGGCCGTCCCCGAAACGGTCGATCGCGGCGAACTCGTCGTTTTCGACCGCTCCACCGAAGCCATCGAGATCGAGGCGCTCGACGACACGCGCTTCGTGCTGGGGTCGGCCCTCCCGCACCCGCACGAGCTGGTCCTTGGCTACTACTCCGTCCACACCAGCCAGGCTGCCCTCGACCAGGGCGAGCGCGAAATCGACTGCATCGGCCGAGAGCTGAAAAAGCGTCTTTGATCCCCCCGACAATCAGGAGTCCGACATGAGCACACCGCAAGTTCCCCGCATCGGCATCGTCATCGGCTCGACCCGCGAGGGCCGCTTCAGCGAGAAGCCCGCGCGCTGGATCCACGGCATCGGCATCGAGCGTGCCGACCTTGCCGTCGAGCTGGTCGATCTGCGTGACTACCCGCTGCCCTTCTTCGAGGAAGCGATGCCGCCGCTTTGGGCGCCGCCCAAGAACGAGGTCGCCCAACGGTGGGCCGCCAAGCTGGCCACGCTCGACGGGCTGATCGCAGTGACACCCGAGTACAATCACGGTCCCAGTGCGGTCCTGAAGAATGCACTCGACTACGCCTACCAGGAGTTTGCCCGCAAACCGATCGGCTTTGTCGGTTACGGCGGCGTCGGCGCCGCGCGCGCCGTCGAGCAGCTACGCCTGGTCGCGGCGGAATTGCAGATGGTCTCGGTGCGGAACGCCGTGCATATCGGACTGACCGAGTTCCTGGGCATCTTGCAGCAGGGCAAGAGCTTCGACGATTACCCGCACCTCGGCCAGTCGGCCACCGCCCTCTTCGACGACATCGCCTGGTGGGCTCGCGCCCTCAAGACGGCGCGGGTCGCGGCGTAGACACCGCCCCAACCCGACGAGACCGGCGTCGAGGCGCATGTCCTCGCGGACTGCGCCTCGAACACGCATCGACTACTTCGGGCGGATTGCGTCGGCCGTGCCTTGGATGAAGGCCTGGATCTTCTTGATGTCGTCGTCCGAGAGCTTGCCTGTGAAGTCCGGCATGCCCTTCTGCACGAACGGGCCGTTGAAGAGCATGTCCTTGAGATGGGTGATGGTCTCGGTCGAGACGTAGCCCAGGTTCCTGATATTGCCGCCCTTGTCGACGCCGGGCACGCCATGGCACTGCGCGCAGTTGGTGACATAGAGCAGCGTCCCGGGCCCGACATCGGCCGGATCGTACTTCACGCCCTTCAGCAGGCCTTCCGATTGGTACTTGCTGAATTCCGGCGCCTTGGCCTTGCCGCCGAGCTTGTAGGTGAAGACCGTGCCCGGGCCTTCCTTGTCGGTGGCGCGCGCGGCGAGACCGTAGACGCCGCCCCAGCCGACGGCGACGGAGACATACTGCTCGCCGTCGACCATGTAGGTCGCAGGCCCGGCGACGATGCCGGTCCCGGTCGGCTGCTCCCAGAGCTTGTCGCCGGTGGCCGCGTTGTAGGCGACGAAGCGGCTGTCGGCCAGGCCCTGGAACACCAGGTTGCCTGCCGTGGTGAGCGTGCCGCCGTTCCAGGGCGAGACGTAGTCCTGCTTCCAGGCCGCCTGCTGCTTCACCGGATCCCAGGCGATCAGCCGGCCGAACGGCTGGCTCTTCGGCGGCGTCGCATTGACCAGCTGCGCAAGGTTCCAGCCCAGGCCGGAGCCGAGCGAGCCCGGCGCCGCCACGTCATTCTTCCAGTTCTTGTCCTCGGTGAGGTTCACCGGGACGTTCTGCGCCGGGAGATAGACCAGCCCGGTCTGCGGGTTGAATGACATCGGATGCCAATTGTGCGCGCCGTACGGGCCGGGGATGCTGTCGAACGGCGCTTCGCCGCGCGCCTGCGGGACCTCGATCGGCCGGCCGCTGGCGTCGTAGCCGGTCGCCCAGTTCACATCGACGAAGTTCTTGGCCGAGATGAACTTGCCGTTGGTGCGATCGATCACGAAGAAGAAGCCGTTCTTCGGGGCGTGCAGGATGACCTTGCGCGGCTGACCATCGATGGTGAGGTTGGCCAGGATGATCGGCTGGGTCGCGGTGTAGTCCCAATTGTCGCCCGGCGTTTCCTGATAGTGCCAGACGTACTTGCCGCTATCGGCGTTCAGCGCCACGATCGAGGACAAATAGAGATTGTCGCCGCCGGCCGGGCTGCGCAGCTTGCGCGCCCACGGGGCGCCGTTGCCGGTGCCGATGTAGACAAGGTTCAGCTCGGGGTCGTAGGCCATGCTGTCCCAGGCCGTGCCGCCGCCGCCGTTCAGCCAATACTTGCCGGCGGGATCCCAGGTCTCCGCCGCCTTCTTCATCGACTCGTCCTCGAAGGGCTTCGAGGGATCGCCGGGCACGGTGAACCAGCGCCAGGCCTGCTGGCCGGTCTCGGCGTCGTAGGCCGTCACGTAGCCACGAACGCCGTACTCGGCGCCGCCGTTGCCGATGATGATCTTGCCGTTCACCGCCCGCGGCGCGCCGGTGATGGTGTAGGAGCGCGACCGGTCGATGATCGTGTCCTTCTCCCAGACCTTCTTGCCGCTCGCGGCATCGATGGCGATCAGCCGGCCGTCATAGGCGCCGACATAGACCTTGCCCTTGTAGAGGGCGACGCCGCGATTGACGACGTCGCAGCAGCCCTTGAAGCCGTCCTTGCGCGGCACTTCCGGGTCGTAGACCCATATGCGCTTGCCGGTCCGCACATCGACGGCGTGGACCACGCTCCACGAGGCGGTGACGTACATGATGCCGTCGACGACGAGCGGCGTCGCCTCGACGCCGCGCTCGGATTCGAGATTGTAGGTCCAGGCGAGCCCCATGGTGCCGACATTGGCGGTGTTGATCTTGTTCAGCTTGCTGAAGCGGGTCTCGGCATAGTCGAGGCCGTAGCTCGGCCAGTTATTGGTCGTCTCGGCATTGGCCTTGATCGCCGCCGTGTCGATCGGGACAGTCGCCGCTTTGATCTTGTCGGGTGAGGCTTGCGGGCTCAGGCCCTGGGCGAAGGCGCTCGAAGCCAAGAGCAACGCGCAAACGCCCGACGCAGCAAATCGTGGGTAGCTCATTGATCCCTCCCCGGGGCTTCATGACGACTCGGCACGAAAACTGTTGTCGGCAGTTCGCTACTCGTGCGCGCAAGAGTCAAGCCGGTTCCTGTTGTGCAGTTGAGTTGCACCGGCGCCCGACCAGGTCGTGCAATCGGGCCGTCCGGCCAAAGCTTCCCTGCAATATATGACTGGTATATGGTTGGGATCAGCTTCACGCTGGGCAACAAGACTTGATGGGCGAGGCGGTTTGAAGTCCAAGACATCTCTCAAGCGACCGGCGTCCCAGGCGCGCTCGGACGACGTCACCCTTACCGACCGAGCCTATCGCGAACTCGAAGAGCTGATCGTCACCCTGCAGCTGCCGCCCGGCACGGTGCTCTCCGAGCACACCCTGGCCGAACGGCTCGATATCGGCCGCACGCCGATCCGCGAGGCCCTGCAGCGCCTGGCGCGCGACGGGCTGGTCGTCATCATGCCGCGGCGCGGCATCCTGGTCTCGGAGATCAATCCACGACTGCAGCTCCGCCTGCTCGAAGTGCGCCGCGAACTCGAGCGGCTGATGGCCCGGCTGGCCGCAGAGCGCGCCACGGCGGCGGAGCGCCAGCAATTCGCCGAGGTGGCGCGCGGCATGCTGAAGACGGCGACCCAGGCCGACGACATGGAATTCATGCGCCTCGACCAGGACTTCAATGGCCTGGTGGCCACGGTGGCGCGCAACGAGTTCGCCCGCCGCTCGATGGGGCTGATGAACGCCCTCTCCCGCCGCTTCTGGTATCAGCACTACCAGGAGGTCGCCGACCTGCCGCTGGCCGCCAAGCTGCACGCCGCTGTCGCTGAGGCGATCGCTGAAGGCAAGGCCAAGGCCGCCGCCACGGCGTCCGACCGGCTGATCGACTATATCGAGGACTTCGCGCGCAAAACGCTGGATACGTGAGCGTCGGGCGTCTTGGACCGCGGACCTCCAGGTCCGCTCTTCGCGTCGAAGCAAATCATGAGCGGGCCTGGAGGCCCGCGGTCCCAATGATCAGTCGAACATCACGACGCTGCGGATGGTCTCGCCGCGCTTCAACGCCGCGAAACCGTCGTTGATCTCCTCCAACGCGATGCGGCGGGAGATCATCTCGTCGAGCTTCAGCGATCCGTCGAGATAGGCGCGCGCCAGCAGCGGGAAGTCACGCCGCGGCCGGGCATTGCCGTAGCTGACGCGACGGATGCGCTTCTCCTGCATCAGCGCGCCCCAGCGGAAGGCGACGTCCTGCTGCACGTCGACCTTGCCCAGCCAGATGATATGGCCGCCCGGGCGCACGGCCTCCGCCGTCAGCCGGAAGGCCGCCGGACTGCCGGCCGCTTCGAGAATGACGTCGGCGCCGCGATTGCCGGTGATGGCCTTGGCGGCAGCGACTGGATCTTCCTTCGTGGCCTCGACAGTGTGCGTAGCGCCCATGGAGGCCGCAAGCGCCAGCTTGGCCGGATTGAGGTCCGCGGCCAGGATGGCGCCGGCGCCGGCCAGCCTGGCGCCCTGCACGGCGGCCAGCCCCACGGCGCCACAGCCGATCACCATCACCGTGTCGCCGTGCGCGATGGCGCCGAGATTGAGCGCGGCGCCCACCCCCGTCATCACGCCGCAGCCGATCAGGCAGGCGCGGTCGAACGGCATCTCGGCCGGCACCGGGATCGCCTGCTGGTCGGCAACGATGCAGTATTCCCCGAAGGCGCCGAGATACATGAGCTGCTGCAGCTCCGCCCCATTGCCGAGTGACCCTCGGCTTTCACCGTCGAAGGCCCGCGCCTTGGGCCCCTCGCCGAGATAGGTCTCGCACAGGATCGGCAGGTCGCGGTCGCAGTAGAAGCAGTGGCCGCAATGCGGGTTCCACGACAGCACCACGTGGTCGCCCTTCTTGACGCCGCGCGCCAGCGGTCCCACCGCCTCGACCACACCCGCGGCCTCGTGGCCCAGCACGATGGGCAGCGGGTTGCGCAGCGAGCCCTCGATCACCTCGAGGTCGGTGTGGCAGAGACCGGCGGCTTTCACCTTCACCAGCACGTCGGTCGGCTTGAGCGCAGCCGCCGTCACGGTTTCGATGCGAAGCGGCGCCTTGACCTCATGCAGGACGGCGGCGCGGTACTGCAGCGACATCTGACACGCCTCCCCTATCTCGCCCCGGCGGCCGGCAGCGCCGCCTCGATGTCGGCTGAGGTCATCTCCCATTCGTTGCCGAAGTTGGCCACGACGGTACGCATGAAGGGCTCGACGGCGCGTTTGGCCGCCTCGGCATCACCGAGATGGTCGACCAGGAGCGCCAGGGCGAGCTGGCGCGGCTCAGGGCCCTCGTAGCTCCATTCGAAGCCGTTCCTGGTGTACTCGACCACGCTGGTGCAGGGATCGAGCGGCGCGCCGTCGACGGTCACCTTGACGCCATCGATCGTCCGGTCGCCGACATATCGCTTCATCTCGCTCTCCATCGGTCCGACACTTCGTCGGCCCTCCCTATGCCATCGCTTCGGCGTCGCCGGCAATGACCCGCATCACACCGCGATCGCGATGGGCCTCGGCGAGCGTGCCGGCAAACATCAGTTCGCCGCGCTCCAGGACGTAGAGCCGATCGACATAGTCCGGCACGTGGTGGACGTTGGACTCCGCCATCAGCACGCCCTTGCCCATGGCGCGGATCGAGGCCACGCCCTCGGCGATCAGCGGAATGATCGCGGGCGACAGGCCCTCGAACGGCTCGTCGAGCAGCAGCAGCTTGGGATCGAGCGTGAGCGCGCGGGCAATCGACACCATCTTGCGCTCGCCACCCGAAAGCTGCGCCCCGCCGCGGGCAAGGTACTGCTTGAGCTTGGGGAAGACCGCGTAGGCTTCCTCGATGCGTGTCGCGGCGGGCCGGCCCTTGGGCCGCGTCCAGGTCGAAAGCTCGATGTTCTCGGCGACCGTGAGATCGGCATAGACCTCCGATTCCTCGGGCGCGAAGCCGACGCCGCTCTGGGCGATGCGCCAGGTCGGCAGGCCGGTGATCTCCGCGCCGTCGAACGCGATCCGGCCGGCAGAGGGCCGGCGATAGCCCATGATGCTGCGGAAGGTCGTGGTCTTGCCGGCGCCGTTGCGGCCGATCAGGCAGACCAGTTCGCCGGCCGCGACCGACAGGCTGATGCCGTTCAGGATGCGGCTGCCCTGGATATCGACCTTGAGATCGGTGAGCTGGAGCATCACGGCGCCCTCTTCATCGCCGGCGGCCGCGTGCCGACCACTGCTGCGATCATCGCCGGGTCGGAAAAGAAGGTGTCGGGCGGCAGATCGGCCAGCACCTTGCCCTCCTGCAGAGCCACGATGCGGTGCGAGTAGCGCGCCACCAGATCCATATCGTGCTCGACCTGCACGATGGCCCGCACGCCGGCGGCTTTGGCGGCGGCCACCATGACTTCCATGATGGAATGCTTGTCGGCGGTCGAGACGCCGCTGGTCGGCTCGTCGAGCAGGATGACCGAAGGGTTGAGCGCAAAGGCGCTGGCGATATCCAGGAGCTTCTTCTCCCCTTGCGACAGGGTCGACGCCTGGGTCTCGAGCCGCGCCGCGAGCCCCAACGCGGCTGCGACCCGCTCGACATCGGCCTGCAGCTCGCGGTCGCGCCACAGCGAACGGAAGGGATTGGCGACCCGCCGCAGCCTCGACGCGACGGCAACCGCCAAGGTCTCGCGCACGGTGAGCGCCGGGAAGATGTTCACCAGCTGGAAAGCGCGCGACATGCCGCGGCGCGCCAGCTCGACCGGCCCGACCCCCGCGATATCGCGGTCCATGAAGCGCACCTCGCCGGTCGTGGGCTTCAAGAGACCGGTCACGACATTGACCAGCGTCGTCTTGCCCGCGCCATTGGGCCCGACGATGGAGACGAACTCGCCGTCGGCGACATGGAAGGAGACATCGTGCAGGGCACGGTAAGCGCCGTAATGCATCGAGACATTGCGGGTCTCGAACAGACGGCCGTTGGCTGCAGCGGTCATCGGTCCCCTGCCCGGCCCGGCGCCCCGCTTCCCGCGCGCCGCACCAGCCACCCCTCGACCGCGCCCATCAGGCCCTGCGGCAGGAACACCACCAGCAGCACCAGCACGCCGCCCATGACGAAGCGCCAGTACTGCGTGACGGTCATCACGAAGTCCTGCAGCAGCACGAAGGCGAGCGCCCCGACGGCGGGACCGACGAAAGTGCCGCTGCCGCCCAGCACCGCCATGAAGACGAGGTTGCCGGAATGCGTCCAATAGGTGAGCTCCGGATCGGCCAGCCCCGTCGTCACCGCCAGGATGGCGCCGGCGATACCGCCATAGACGCCCGAGATCACGAACGCAGCAAGCCGCATACGGAAGATCTGCACGCCGACATAGGACGCCTTGCCGGCATTTTCGCGGATCGCCTTGAGGTGCAGGCCGAACGGCGACTGCACGATGCGCCACATCACCAGCCCCAGCAGGGTGAGCAGGATCAGCACGTAGAAATAGAACGGACCGGTCAGGAAGGCCGTCTTGCCGCCCGGCCATTCCATGCCGAGCAAGGTCGGGCGCAGGACCCGCATGCCCTGGTCGCCGCCGGTGATGCCGTAGAACTTGAACAGGAAGGAATAGAACAGCATGCCGAAGGCCAAGGTCAGCATGCCGAAGAAGATGCGGGTGTAGCGGACGCAGAGCGCGCCGACAGCCAGCGCCACCAGGCCCGAGACCAGCGCGGCCACCAGCAGGATCAGCTCGAAGCCCAGCACGTCCATCTTGGAGGTCAGCGTCGACGCGGTGTAGGCGCCGACGCCGATGAACAGCGCATGGCCGAACGACAGGAGCCCGGTCATGCCGAACAGCAGGTTGAAGCCCAGCAGCGCAATCGCATAGGCGAAGAACGGCACCAGCAGCAGCAAGGTGTAGGGCGACGCCCACAGCGGCATGACGGCCATCAGCGCGATCAGGCCGAGGAAGATCCAGAGGCCGCGCAGGCTGGGACGCGAGGGCCTCGACGGCATGGTGAGGGGCACGGCGAGGGATTGCTGGCTCATGGCAGCCCCCTCATGTCGCCGGCTTTCCGAACAGGCCGGCCGGTCGCAGGATCAGCACGGCGACGACCACGATGTAGATCGAGAGCAGTTCCATCTCCGGCATGAAGGAGATGGCCGCCCCCCGCATCAGGCCGACGATCAGGGCCCCGACCAGCGCGCCGCGCATGCTGCCGAGGCCGCCGATCACCACCACGGCGAAGGATTCGACCACCAGCTCGACGGCCATTTCCAGCGACGCCGCGCTCGAGGGCACGACCAGCGCGCCCCCCACCGTGCCCAGCATGCAGCCCACCGTGAAGACCAGGGCGAAGATGCGCGAGGCGTTGACGCCCAGCCCCTCGGCCATGTCGCGGTTCTCGGCCGTCGCGCGCACGATGCGGCCGGTCTTGGTGCGCTGCAGGAAAAGGCCGAGTGCCGCCGCCACGACGAGGCTCGCGGCGATCACCAGCAGATTGTAGGCCGGCACGCGCGTGCCCAGGATCTCGGCCGTGCCGTAGGCCATGTAGACGCCGTCCATGGTGCGCGGCGTGGCGCCCCAGACGAAGCGGAAGACGTCCTGGAACATCAGCAGCAGGCCGAACGTCAGCAGGAGCTGGTAGCTCTCGTCACGCCGATAGACGACCGACAGCAAGCGCTCGATCGGCAGGCCGACCAAGCCGATCAGCAGGCCGGCCAGGATCAGGACCGGCAGGAAGAGCAGCGGCGGCAGGCCGAGCCCGACCGCCGCGCCGACTGCGGTGATGCCGAAATAGGCGCCGAGGGCATAGAAGGAGCCGCAGGCGAGATTGACGATCTTCTGCACACCGAACACGAGCTGAAGACCGGCCGCCACCAGGAACAGAATGGCGGCGTGGAACGCCCCGCCGAGGACGATATCGACAAACGCCATCGAGACTCAGACCGGCATCTTGGCCGTCTTGATCCACTCCCAGAAGTCCGCCCCTGGCGGCTTCTGCAATTGGCTGGCTTGAAGCACATCGACCGAGGCCAAGGTCGGAAAGTCATACTGGTTCTTGTTGGTCGATGGCCCCTGATAGAAGACCTGCTCGGCGATGCGGTCCTTGCGGAAGCGACCCTTGCCGCCCAGGCTCTCGACCTCGACGCCGAGCATTGCCTCGCTCACCTTGTCCTGTGTCGGCCACTTGCCGCCCGCCTTCTGGGCCGCCTCGACGCCCGCCTTGTAGGCCGCCAGCGCGAAGTAGGCGCGGTCGGCCTCCCAGTGCGGCACCTCCTTGTAACGGTCCATGTAATCCATCACGAACGCCTTCTGCAGCGCCGAGCCCTGCTCGTAGGCGAAGTAGAGCGTGTTGTGCCCGAAGATCACGCCTTCGGGCATGAACTCCTTCTTGAGCTGGTTGATCTGCCAGCCCGCCGCCGGCAGCACGACCTTGGTGCCCTCGAACAGCCCCGCCGCCGCGCCCTGCTTCATGAACACCGGCAGGTCGGCGAACAGCATGGAAGAAAAGATCAGGTCGGCCTTGGCCGCCTTGAGGGCGGCGATATTCGAGGTGAGATCGAGCGTGCCGACCTTGGGCCACTGCTCGGCCACCACCTCGACCTCGACGCCGTAGCGCTTCAGGATCTGGCGGAAGGCCTCCCAGTTGTTGCGACCGTAGGAATAGTCCGGGTTGATGCCGGCAATGCGCTTGAACTGGCCCTTGAAGTATTTGACCGCCAGCAGCGAGGCCATCACCGCCTCGCATTCGTTGTCGGTCGACCGGAAGACATAGCGCGACTTGGGCATCACCTCCTTGACGCCGTCCTGGGTGGTACCGTCCCACATCACGAGCAGCGCCTGCTCCTCCTCCGCCACCGGCGCGACGCCGAGGCTGACGCCGGTCGAGATCAGGCCGTGCACGGCGTCGACCTTCTCCTGCAGCACGAGACGCCGGAAGCGCTCGATCGTGTCCTTGGGGTTGGTCTCCTCCTCGATCACCAGCTCGAACTTGCGGCCGGCGATGCCGCCTTCCTTGTTCATGCGCTCGGCCGCCCACTGCACGGCGCGGATGCCGCATTCGCCGGCGGTGCCGGCCGCACCCGAGCGCGGGGCCAGGATGCCGATCTTCAAGGGCTTGTCCTGAGCGATGGCCGGCGAAAAGAGCTGCGGCGTGGCGACCGCGGCAATGCCGGCGCCAGCCAGCTTAGAGAAGGCACGACGGGTGTGCTTCATGGCGTTCCTCCCATATCGATGAGCGCCTCTGCCGTGCGCCTCTGGCATATCATAGGTATATAAGAAACATCTCAGCAAGCGCATTCTGCCTGCAGACACGCCATTGCCCCTCTAATAGATTGGTGATATGTCAGCCGGTGCAGGCGCCTCGCTCTGCAAAAGGATGGAGACGGTCCCATGGAAACCACCAGGGAAATTGCCAGCAGCCCGATGACCGATCGGCAGCGGCAGTACCGCGCCACGTACAGGCAGCGCATTGCCGGCTGGTACAATGGCGGGCTGCATGTCCTGGTGATCTACGTCATCGGCTTCACGGCGCTCTTCATCTACGGCGCCAACATCCAGAGCCCGCGCTGGTGGGAGTGGCTGATCGTGCCGATCACCTTCCTGGCGGCCAATTTCTTCGAATGGTGGATCCACCGCTACGTCATGCACCGGCCCTCGCAGATCAAGGCGTTCCGCGCGATCTACAACCGCCACACCCTGATGCATCACCAGTTCTTCACCGAGCGGGAGATGCGCTTCGCCGCTTCGAACGACTGGCGCGTGACCTTCTTCCCGCCCTATGCGCTGGTGACCTTCATCATGATGTCGATCGTGCCGGCACTGATCCTGGGCTGGCTAATCTCCCCCAATGTCGGCTGGCTGCTGATCTCGACCACGACCTCAATGTATCTCATCTACGAGTTCATGCACTTTTGCTGCCATGTCGACGAGAACTGGTTCGTGCGCAACATGCCGTTCGTCAACACGATCCGGCGCCACCACACGGCGCACCACAACCAGTCGATCATGATGGAGCGGAACATGAACCTCACCTTCCCCGTCATGGATTGGCTGTTCGGTACGTCCGATCTCGAGCGCGGCCTGCTCGGCCATCTCTTCAATGGCTACAGCACCCGCCATCTGCGCCAGAACATGCGCAAGACCTCGCGCACGCCGCGCCCCTCGGCGGCCGCCGTGCCGGCCGAGTAAACGAGGAGCCCTGCCATGCCTGTCCGCATCAAGCTCCCACTCTCGGTGCTGGTGGTGCTGGTGGCGATCGCCGCCTTCTTCTTCCAGCGCTCGCTCGGCCACGACGTGGTGCAGTACCTCGTGCTGTTCCTCGGCGCCTTCATGGTCTTCGCCATGTGGCTGTTCCCCGAAGTGAAGCGCGACGAGACGGCCGGCGGCGTTCAGCGGAAGTAGCAAACCGGAACGACCCTGCCGGCCCGTCGCCGAGATGCAGGCGGGCTTCGACGATGCCGCACGGCGTCTCGAGGCGTATTGCGCTGAAAAATAGACAGCGCACAACGCAGCAACCGCAATCGACCGCTATTCGCTGCGCTGAGGTAGTTCGACCGAGCCTGCATTTCGCTTCCCGCCAGTGGCGCTTCTGTCATATCCTCAGACTACCGAGCAGCGTCTCTTGGTTGTCCCTGTCCGCTCTCGGCTCACAGCCGAACGCTTGCTGAGTGGTGTCTGCTTTCGAGAGAACAGTACCAATGCCGATTCCGGCGACGAAGCCATAGCCAAGATCGTCCCGGACGGCCCATTCCCGACCTCTGTTAAGCGTGCGAGCGTAACGTCGAAGCTTGGCGTCACAGAGTGCACCGGCTCTGCTCGAACTACAGGGCCTGGCAACTCCCAGGATGAGCCGATGCGACCGAGGCTAGCGTAGCGTCATCCGGCGTTTGCGAAAAACAAGGACCCCCTAGGGAGGAACCCGATGACTATCATCATTTCGGGCTCGATCCAGCGCGCAAAGGCGTGTCTTCCCGGCCGACGTCAACTCCTTGCATTCTCGCTGGCAACCCTTGGCGTCGTTTCGCTGCCGTCCATCGCCCAAACGGACAAGCAGCCATTCAGCCCCGAGGAACTCGATCAGATGCTTGCGCCCATAGCACTCTACGATGATGCGCTTCTTTCGCAGGTCCTGATGGCCGCCACCTATCCCTTGGAGATCGTCGAAGCGTCGCGCTGGTCGCAGGCCAATTCCACTCTTAAGGGTGATGCCGCCGTCAAAGCTGCCGCGGACAAGAGTTGGGATGCAAGCGTCAAGTCGCTGGTCGCCTTCCCGTCCATCTTGACCCAGATGAATGATCATCTCGACTGGACCCAGAAACTGGGCGACGCCATGCTTGGCCAGCAGCAGGATGTCGGCGCATCCATTCAGCGCTTGCGCAGCAAGGCGGCTTTGGCGGGTACCCTGAAGAGCGGTCCGCAGCAGACAGTCACGCCGCAAACACAAGGCAGCGAGACGGTCTATGCGATCCAACAGGCCAATCCTGATGTGATCTACGTGCCGACGTACGATCCCAATACTGCCTACGGCCAATGGCCCAATCCCAGCTATCCTCCAACCTACTACCCGACAGGCGGCGTGCTGCTCAGCGGCCTGACGTGGGGTATCGGTATCGCTGCCGCGGGTGCCATGTTTGGCGGCTGGAACTGGGGCTACGGCGGCAGCGGCAACTACATCAACGTCAATGCCAACCGCGCCGCCACCATCGACCGCAACTACAACCGTGCCAACGTCGGCACCGGCAGTCGGTGGCAGCACGACGTCAATCATCGCAAGGGGGTCTCGTATCGAGATCAGGCGACACGGCAGCAATTTGGGCAGGTGCGGCCAGGAGCAGACCAGCGTCAGCAATTCCGCGGACAAGTTGATCGTCCAGCGGGCGGCAACGTCGCCAACGCTCGTCCGGGCGGTCCCGGGGGGCCCGGCGGCGTAGGCGGCCCCGGAGGAGCTGGTCGTCCCGGTGGGCCAGGCGGTCCTGGAGGGGTCGGTGGACCTGGCGGGCCGGGAGGTCCCGGCCGTCCCAAAGGAGCCGGCGGTTCTGGCGTACCCGGAGGAGCCGCACGCCCCGGCGGCACTGGAGGCGGCAACGCGCAACGGCCGATGGCCGGTGCCGGTTCTCGACCGGGCGGCGGCGGTGGCGCGCTCTCCGGCGTAAACCGCGGCCAGCAGGTGAACCGAGAAGCCCAACGTGGCCGTGCTCAACAGCAACGGGCTGGCGCTTCACGCGGCGGTGGCGGCGGCGCACGCGCCGCTGGCGGCGGTGCGCGGGGCGGCGGAGGAGGACGGCGATGAGAAACATGATCTGTCGCGCTCTTGCAGCGCTTGTTCTGTCGGTAGGTTTGTCGGCCGGAGCACTCGCTCAGGCCCCGCAACTGCGTGGGTTCCCAACGCCCGAAGCCGCGGCCGATGCACTGACTGATGCCATTCGAAAAAACGACGGCAACGTGATTGCGTCGATCCTGGGCATGAGTTGGAACAACCTGGTGCCCGGTAGCGACTACCAGGATGAAGAAGCTCGACAGCAGTTCATCAAAGCCTGGGACGAGAACCACAAGATCATTCCAGAAGGTAACGACAAGGCGCTGCTTAACGCCGGAAACACAGGCTGGTTGTCGCCGATCCCGATCGTCAGGCAAGGCAATGAGTGGCGTTACGATGTCGAGGCGGGTCGCAAGGAGATGCAAGCGCGCCTTATCGGCCGTGACGAGTTCGCCGTCATTCAGACGCTGCTGGCAATCGTCGACGCCCAGCGCGACTACGCCGCTATGGATCCAATGAAGGCGGGCTTTCCGGTCTATGCCCGTCGCCTCGTAAGCTCGCCGGGCCAAAAGGATGGCCTCTATTGGGAGACCGCACCCGGCGAACCACCCAGCCCATTGGGGCCGCTGCTGGCCAAGGCGCAGTACGGCGACATCCAGGAGAACGGCTACTACGGCTACCGCTTCCGCCTTCTCTACAGTCAGGGGCCGGATGCGCCGGGAGGAGCGCACGAATATCTGGTAAAGGGCCGCATGCTAGGCGGGTTTGCCGTCATCGCATGGCCTGTACGTTGGGGGGAAACAGGTGTCATGACGTTCACGATCAGCCACAATAGTGACGTCTATGAACAGGATCTCGGCCCGGATACGGCACAAAGGGCGGCCGCCATTGTTATCTTTAATCCTGACAAAGGCTGGGACAAGGCTGACATGACGCCTTAGCCACCGGCAGGAGCGCATGGAGCTACCGGATTGAACAGATCTCGGTGATGGCCAATGTGCCTTGCCGAGCCTGACCTACAAGTTCAGTCTGGTTGCCTCAGATCGACAGCACGCCGGGCTTCGGCAGAACCAATGCCGATGCGCTTAACAAGCGTCATCGCCTGAACCATGCTCATATCGAGTGAGCGTATCCTCTCTTCGGGAAAAAACATCACGTTGCCCGACATAGGCGTCGGCGCCTGCGGGAGGAAGACGGCTACCCAGCCATCGTGCAAAGTCTCCAGCCGATAGCCGATTTGCCAGCCATCTTCGGTGCTGACCAACGCGGGCTTGATGTCTGTTGAATTCTCCAACTGCACCAGACTTTCCACCATACTTTTGAGCATCTGATAGTGCGGCAAGCCACCGAGCAGCGACTCCTCGAATCGGCGACTTGTCCGTCGCCCTCTCAAGGTGCGGGCTAAGAGGCCGGCTGCAAATGAAATGACGACCAGCACCAGTATTCCCAGAATAGTGGCGGCTCCGACTCCTCCTACCTCACCTAGCTGATCCAACCCAAGCCCGTCAGAGAGAGGCTGCGCAATCCTGACGATCATTCGCATTGCATAGCCGAGGATCAGCGCGATCAACACGGCTGGAAGCAGGAACAGCACGCCACCAACGATCGTCGCCCTGAAGAAGGATTTCATGGTCTGTCCTTTCAAAGGCGAGTGAATACCTCCTCTCGCTTGCCCCTGATCAGGCGGCCAGCTTCTGATAGGCCCCGCCCAGTCCCCAGAAGTCGGGCGTGTCGGCAATTCTCCGCACCGCACGGCCCAATTTTTTCCGCAACAGAGACGGCGACAAAGCTCAAGACTCGAACGAAAACAAACAATGCGATGAATGCCGCAACCGGCGCCACTCATCGGAATGACCGAAGGTGGCTCTTCCTTCGAAACTGCGGCCCCATTTCATGTTGGCCCCTTGGATAGCTATCAAAGCTTGCTCCGACTGGACAGCACATTGGTGCCAACACAAGTCTCGCGGCGTGACGGGGCCCAGATACATGGCGAACACGACCAACGCTGAGTGTTTGAGTTCGATCCGGCTTGGACAAGCTCCGCCACCACCGGGCAAACACGACGGCAAGAAGATCGGTCATGACGTTCAGGTCGAACTCGGGAAGGTTGCCGCAACGGCCGCCCTTCGATCAAGCGGCGCCTCTTCGGATAAGGGTCGACTACGCCATACTCAAAGTGCGAATGGGACGGGCTCTCTCCGTCGCTAGGCGCAGGAGGTACCTACCCATCTAAGGCGTTTCTCGAGTACGCTAGGCGGCTGGTCGATAGCCTCCAGACGTCAAACCTTTGGGCTTCAAGCGTCCATAACCGCCTTGATGCGCCCCTGGCGTACCGCTCTCACAAAAGCTCGGTGATCGCTTTGGGCCTGGTCCGCGTATTCGATAGCGAAATCGCACATTGCGTCGTCGAAGATCCCACTAGAGCCCATGTAGCCGGCGATCACAGCGGAGTCGCCCGAGCGCGCATGCGCACGGGCCAGCGCCCAGCCGCAGACACGACCATAGGAGCGCAAATCGGCCGGATTGAAGTCTTCGATGATAGCGCTGGTCTTCATATCGCGCAGTTGGCGGACGTAGAAGTGGCGTCCATTTTCGCCGATCCCCCACCCTAGGAACAAGTCGCTCGCCGATTGCATCAGGCGCTGACCAACTACCACGCGCTGGCCGTGATTAGAGTACTTGCTCGCGCCGGCATAGCGCTCAAGAATGGAGGCATTGGCTTCTTTGATTTGCAGGAAGATCGGATCGTCTTCCCGGCTCATGAACAGCGCGATCGCGCACAACGTGCCCACGCTCCCTACCCCTACGACCTTTATCGCCAGGTCACAGAAGTGATAGCGGTCGTATAGGACCTTGAGAGACTCGCTGAGTGACTCGCGATATCGGGCCCAGGCTGCCTTGTACCCAGAGTGGATGCCCGGCATCTGCTCGGCTGTAGGATGGAAGATCAACGGCGGATCGTCGATGATTCGCGGTAGCTCACCGATATGCTCGACGAATTTCGGGAACAGGAATTCCGGCGTGTTCCTCGCCCGCACCTTCTTGAGGCGATCCTGGATCCGGTTACGGGTCTCTTCGGACTCCATCTCGGCAAGGAAGCGATCGACGTCGATCGCATCGTACCAGATGTCGAGGACTCGCATGGTTGCATAATTCACCATATGTTCGCGATAGGAGCGCGCGGTCGCGGCGACCGCGCGGCCGGTGTCACTCTCGGACAAGCGGATGTGCCTCCCGGCCAGCACAACGCTGACGACAAGGCGTTTGAGGTCCCACTCCCAGGGCGCTCGCAGAGTTTCGTCGAAATCATTGATATCGAATATGATTCGTCGCTCAGGGCTCGCGAAGCCGCCGAAGTTCGACAGATGTGCGTCGCCGCAGGCCTGAACACGGATGCCCGGGCTGCTGATGGTTGCGAGATCGGCGGCCATGACTGCAGCCGAGCCACGATAGAAGGCGAAGGGCGACTGCATCATGCGTCCGAACCTTATCGGGATGAGACCCGTTACTCGGCCCACGTTGGACTCGTTCAGAACATCGACAGGGTCACGCCTGTTCTTGGCCGGCTTCCAGCGGCCATGATCCTCGCGTGATACCATGTCGCGCAGCGCTTTACCTTCGGCGCGCTGCTCATCCGGTGATTTGAATGAAATCGCCTCACGGACTGACTCATCTGCGAGTTCTGTGCTGTTCATGCTGGCCCCCACCTGGCCCCTTGTCTTCAGGGGCGAGAGCGCCTTGAGCACCGCGACCTGATCAAATCTAGCACATATGCATCTGTCTATTGGGATGACCGAGTCGCGGCACGCCCTCGGCGTTGGTCCGGTCTCTTCCTCATGGTCCTAGTCGCCACGCTTGCTGATCTGACGAACGGACGCCATAGGCCAGAGACATAAGTCGTAGAATGACCTGCGAATTTTGCGCCACTTCCGAGATCGCTGCACTAGATGACAGCGGTGGTTACCACGAGATGGAATCTCGAGACCGAATCAAAGGAAAGGCAAACCCAGGCCGAATCAAAGATCGGCCGTCACACTTTGGTGCGGCGTGCCAGTGCACTATAGGAGAATTCTGGACACGCCCTCCAGGGATCAACTCAGATCAGCCGACCACCCGCTGGCGAGTGACGGGGTACCGATGACGACGCGCGTATGCGCCGGATTCAAACTTGTCACAGTGAACTTCCGCCCGGCAGCCGATTGACACGTATCGGTATTGAGTTCAGCCTCGCTCCAGGTTGCCCTAGCCGGCCACGCGACTTCTGCCGGCCCCTGTCTGTTTACCGCAACCTTGCGATTAGTTCGCGTTTTCACGTCACCGACAAAAAAGACCCGTAGCAGGAGGTTCCCATGATGCCGATCTCGCGTCGTGGCTTTATGGCCACTGTTGCTGTCGCGTCGATTTCGTATGCACCGGTTGTTCAAGCGGTAAACGCTCTACCCGATGCCCGCTTCGTGGGTTTCGCCGAGACCGTCAATGATTTCGCGATTAAGTCAGGTCAGCTCGCCCTGACCAAGTCTTCAAACGAGCTTGTCCGCGGTTATGCCACGCGCACGGTCGCCGAATACCCGAAAGCCGTGCAATCGCTGACTAGAAATCGGTCCGAAGCCGGCGTCTCCATGGCACCCGATGAGGATGTCCGGAAGATCGCAGACGACGCAATGAACCGTCTGAACTCCGCTCAGGGCGCTGAGTTCGATAAGGCCTATGCTGACGCTCAGGTCCGATTGCAAACTGCGGCAGTTGCTCAGTTCGGTGCCTACTCGGAGAATGGCGGCAGTGGTCCCCTACGCCGCTACGCGCAGGAGGTATTGCCCCCATCGAGGGAGTTTCTCGAGTACGCTAAGCGAATGGCCGGTAGTCTTTAACGCCGGGCAATGCGGCGACAACCTCGACGCCTCGTTGCGTTGAAATCATGGTCGGCAGGTGACAGCAGCAGGCGATCGCCTGCCTGCCTGAACGTCGGATGCCCCTGAGACTGTCTCTCGGCGAGGCTTGCGCCCGCGCCGCGGCCGGGCGCGTTCAACCTGTTCGCGAAACGTTATCTCCCGAGCAGGATGAGTCAGCGGCGCGTTCTCGGTCGTTTCACAGAATCTGGAGAAACACATGTTTGGCAGGAGAACCATGATCGCAATTGTCCTTGCGAGCCCGGCATTGGCCTATGGCCATGCCTTCGCACAGGTGGACCAGGCGACAGTCGGAATACAGACGACTACCCGCTACTCCCTTGAAGGGCGCATCGCGGCCGTCGATACCAATGCCCGGACCGTAACCATCACCTCTGCAGACGGCACCAATCGCATGCTGAACGTGAGCGCCATGGCTGCCAACATCACCAGCACAAAGGTGGGCGACAATGTGGTGCTCGGTGTTGAGGATACTCGCACCTTCGTGCTCTCGAAGCCCGGTGTGGCGACGCCAGCCCCCGGCACTGCAAGCGTGACAGGCGCCGTAGAAACCAGCCAAGGCGGCGCGGCCGGGGCGAGGGTTTCCCAGTCGATCGCCAACTGGGTGGTCGTACGCGTCGACCCCGCGGCCAACACCATCACGCTGGTCAATCCCGGTGGTGGCGAAGTGCGCACCTATGACGTGACGACAGACATCGGCCGTCAGCAACTGCCACGCGTAAAGCCGGGTGACAGCCTCACCGAGATCAATAGTCGACTGGTCGTAGCCTCAATCACGCCCAAGTCGTAACACTCGCTCTGCAACAGCCGCACTCCGAGGCTCCCTGGCAGCCCCGGACTGCAAGGCCGATAGCGCGAGAGGGCCCATTCGGGGCGTTGGGTCAGCTCTCGCGCCGTATTCTGCGGGACAGCCTGCATCAGCTTTTGTCGAAATCACAGTTGACTTCGCCCGATCTAGCCAGGGCTTTGACATCAACGCGATCGCATTGAAAGCAGCCACCAACGGAACAGTCCTCGCCTAGCCTGCGGTCTGCTTCGCGATGATCATGATGCCACCCTTCGGTTCAAAGGGGGCGTTGCCGCGGCTTACGCCGTCAACGCCTTCCGCAAGCCAGCATACGCGTGAGGCCGAGAACCATGGGGCGCGGCTCAGTCTCTCCCAGAGCAACACAGAGTCAGGAGCTGTCGTCGAATAGATCGCAGTAGATTGGCTGTTGGCGGCCGGCGGAAGCTGCGGAGAAATCCGCGAGGCGCTAGCGACGGTCTCGGCGTTGCCCACCCGATAGGTCACCCAACGTACGCAAACCTGCCGGGCCGCCCCTTCCCGGCTTGCGACAAAAGCGGTCAATCGACCTCAGGCGTGCGCGCGGACATGGGCTGCCTCGGTGCAATCCGACCTAGGCCGGGCTTACGACAAAGTGAGCGTCGGCGACGGTCTTATCGCTACAGGCATTTTTGCGCATGACCTCTTTCGCCAGTTCGATGAACTCATAGTCCGTGGCCGATCGATCCGAGGATTCCAGGCAGAATACATATGCCCGCTTGTCCCCGAGGAATACGTCAACGGTTCGCTTGGCCATCGCCGCCTCCCTTTTCTTTTGCCGCAGATATATGCACCGCAGACGAAGTCTGCCTTGATATTTGTCGCCAGATCATCGATTCGCAGCGGCCTGACGGTGACAGGTCAGACTGACGGACCCACGGTGGGCACCTACCGGGCTTGACGCCCCGGCGACCGCGCCATCTGGGCCAAAGCTATCGCCCGGGGGTCTTCCCGAGTAGGCGCAGATGTATTCGTACCGCTCCAGCACGACGGCGCGGCTCTTGAGCAACGTTTCCGTTGCTTCCTGCGCCTGCTTCCATCGCAGGTAGCCCACCTCGTGTTTGGAGTTGGTTGATGTTGATCTCGTGCTCCTGGCGCGGCGAGGCGCTCAGCGTCACCATTCTCGTAGGTCTGCAGTAACGAGACGCCAAGGCTCCGTAGCCCTGCACAGAGTTGAAGCGGCTTTTTCGATCAGTAGTGGGGCACACACGTGGCTGAAGGGCGGGTTCGCGCCACAACAATCCCATCGATGTAGATGCCAGCCGCCGCCTTACGGCTGGCTGAAAGGATAGTCGTCCGCCGACGACTGGCAACGGCAGTCGACTGGCTGACGCGACCAAGGTCGGAAGAGAAGGCGTTCGGGCTTGTGGCCGCAGCCTGATGCAGCGAGTTCTGGCCCCTAAGCTCATACAGCTTGGCGAGTAGGTGATCGCCGAGCCAGGCCAGCCGATCTTCCGCGACAGCTGCCCGGGCGACGAAGTGCTGGATTAGGTTTTCCGCCCACTCCGGCCAGCATTTCCGGCTCGATGGGGGTATACTTGCGTTCCAGGCCGCTACCGCGAGATCCCTGCCGTTGAGATCTGAAAAGGGCCTTTTGGTCGATTGGATTGCCTTGGTGCGGGGGAGCGATCGATGCAGAAACCCAGCTACAGAAGTCCAATCACACGCGACCGCTACGACGCCGTCCTGTTCGACCTGGACGGTGTGGTAACGGACACGGCGAGTATCCACGCCGCTTGCTGGAAGCAGATGTTCGACGAATATCTCCAGGAGCGCAGCACGCGAACGGGCGAGACCTTTCGGTCCTTCGATCCGGGCGCCGACTATCGGCTCCATGTCGACGGCAAACCCCGCTTCGACGGTGTCCGCGACTTCCTCAACTCGCGCGGCATCGATCTGCCTGAAGGAAGCCAGCACGATCCGCCGGAGGCTGAGACCGTAGGAGGCCTCGGCAACCGGAAGAACCGGCTGGTCACCAGGGCCATCGAAGAAAAGGGTGTCTACGCCTACCAAGGCAGCGTCCAGTTCATCCATGCGCTTCGCGGCCTGGGCTGCAAAGTCGCCGTCGTTTCCTCGAGTGAGAACTGCGAGGCCGTCCTGAAGGCTGCCAAGGTGGACGGGCTATTCGAAGCGCGCATCGACGGCGTCACGGTCGAGGAGCAGCATCTCGCCGGCAAGCCCGCCCCAGATACCTTCCTGATGGCAGCGAGGCTGCTGGGCGTCGAACCATCGCGGGCGGTCATCGTCGAGGACGCTCTTTCGGGAATAGAGGCCGGACTTGCGGGAAAATTCGGCCTCGTCATCGGCGTGGCGCGACGCGACAACGCCGAGGAACTTCGGCGCCATGGCGCACACCTGGTTGTCAACGACCTGGGCGAACTCGTCGACGGCGCATGATCTGGCCCATGATCCGGAGAGGACCAGCCCGATGCTTCATCACGAACGCCTGAAACCTCCGCCGCACGGCTACCCGGCGGACGAATGGAACATCGTCGAGAAGGGATTCCATCCCGAATTCCTGGCCCAACTCGAGACGATGCTGGCGCTCGGCAATGGATACCTGGGTATGCGCGGCTGCCCGGAGGAAGGCGGTCCCTGCGCCGAGAACAGCACACTCATCAACGGCTTCTACGAGACCCGACCGATCGTCTACGGGGAAGATGCCTACGGGTTCGCGAGGACCGGCCAGACCATCTTCAACGTGACCGACAGCAAAATCATCAAGCTCTTCGTCGACGACGAGCCGTTCTGGCTGCCCCGGGCGAAGCTACTGAGCTACGACCGCCGCCTCAACATGAAATCCGGCACGCTCGACCGTGAGATCCTGTGGAAGGCCCCGTCGGGTAAGCGGGTATCGATCGTGTCGCGGCGCTTGGTATCCTTCGTCGAAAGGCATGTGGCCGCGATCTCGTACCGCGTGACGGTTACCAATGCCGCAGCATCGCTAGTCATCTCCTCGGAGATGAATGCGCACAAGCCGGCCGCCTCGACCGAAGAAGCCGATCCGCGGCTGGCGAGAGGCGACCAGGCGCTGCATCCCCGTGCCCACCGTGCCAACGGCTGTCGCGTCGTCCTCTGTCACGCGACCGAGAAGAGTCGCCTCGCCGTGACGTGCGCCATCGACCACGTCCTGGAGACTTCGTGCAGGCATGCCAGCAAGACTGTGCATGCTGAGGATTTCGGCCAGGTCGCGTTCACGATCGAAGCCACCGCTGGGGCAACCATCCGCGTCGACAAGTTCATGGCCTATCACACGTCGGCCACGGCGACGCCAGAGGAGCTCTGCGGTCGTGCCGAATGGACGATGGACCGCGTGGTGAGCCGGGGGTTCGACCGGCTGCTTGCCACCCAGGAGCAGTACGTCGAGGACTTCTGGAGACGCAGCGACGTCGTGGTCGAGAACATCAGGCCGGATCGCACTCAGCGCACCACGGTGGAGATCCAGCAGGCAGTCCGGTTCAACCTGTTCCACATCCTCCAAGCCTCGGCGCGCGCCGAGGATGCCGGCGTGCCGGCAAAGGGCGTCACCGGAAGGGCCTACGAAGGCCACTACTTCTGGGATACTGAGATCTACGTGCTGCCGTTCTTGGCCTACACCTCGCCGCGCATCGCCAGGAATCTGCTCGCCTTTCGCTACAGTATGCTGCCGCAGGCGCGGGCGCGGGCGAAGCAATTGGGGCATCGAGGGGCGCTGTTCCCCTGGCGCACGATCAGCGGCGAGGAGGCCTCGGCATACTATGCTGCGGGAACCGCGCAGTATCACATCAACGCCGATATCATGTACGCGCTGCGCAAGTACGTGCAGGCAACGGGTGACGAGCAGTTCCTCTGGGAGTGCGGCGCGGAGATGCTGGTGGAAACAGCGCGCCTCTGGCTGGATCTCGGCTTCTACTCGGAGAGGAAGCAAGGAAAGTTCTGCATCAACGCCGTCACCGGCCCCGACGAATACAACACGGTTGTAAACAACAATGCCTACACCAACCTGATGGCCCGGGAAAATCTGCGTTATGCGGCTAAGACGGTCGAAACCCTGAAGTCGAACAGGCCGGACGCGTATGCGGAACTGGTGGAGCGGACGGCCCTCGAGCTTTCCGAGCCCAAGGCCTGGGCCCGCGCCGCGGACAACATGTATGTACCATACGACGAGGGATTGAAGATCATTCCGCAGGATGACGGCTTTCTCGACAGAGAGCCTTGGGACTTTCAAAACACGCCAAGCGACCGATACCCGCTCCTGCTGTTCTATCATCCGCTCAACATCTACCGAAAGCAGGTGATCAAGCAGGCAGACGTGATACTGGCTTTGTTCCTGTTGGGGGACACGTTTTCGCCGGAAGAGAAAAAGCGCAACTTCGAGTTCTACGATCCGCTGACCACCGGCGACTCGTCTCTGTCGTCATGCATCGAGGCGATCGTGGCCGCGCAGATCGGCGACACGGACAAGGCCGTCAGATACGGGATGGCGGCTTTGCTGATGGATCTTGCCGATGTCGGCGGCAACGTGAAGGACGGTTGCCATATCGCCTCGATGGGCGGCACGTGGATGATGCTGACCTATGGGCTCGCCGGCATGCGCGATGACGACGGCACGCTGGCTTTCTGGCCGCGCCGTGCACCGGAGGACAACGCCCGGCTGCGGTTTCCCGTGACGTACCGAGGCCAGATGCTGGAGATTGAGGTCGGCACGGACCGAGTGAAGTACACGCTGAGCGAAGGTGACGGCCTCGTGATCCGGCACGAAATGGAGCAGATCGAGCTTACACCGCAACGTCCGACCATCGTGCGGTCCGTCAGCAGGAGCGCGGAACCAAGGCGATGAGCCAGTCTGCAACCAAGGAGGATCGGGCCGCACATTGCTCCTCGATAAGGAAGGTGCTGGCGATCGACCAAACCGAAGGTCAGTCATTCCCTTCCGGACTGGCGCAACCCGACGATACCGTCTTTGGCGGCAGCTACGTGTACATACTCACGGCGTTGCCCTTGTGGACTCCGAGGTTGTAGATGATGACATTGTCGCCACGCAGCAGAGTGGGCACCAGGATCTGCTCGACATAGGCATGGAAGGTCGGGCCGTTGATCGGCCCGTCGATCACGCAAGGATCGTTTAGTTGATCGCAGCGCAGGACGACAAGGAAGGTACTGGTCTGCCAATGGCCGTGCAGTCCCCGAGCAAACACCGGTTCACGACGCCCTAAAGACCTAAAGACCTAAAGCAGCTCGCGGACTGAGCGGTGCCATCCTCATTTGTCAGCATCCAGTGGCCGTGCGTCGAGCCAGGCCAGTGCCTCTGCCTTGTCGCTGCCCGCGAAAACTCTGATCTCGGGATGGGCGAAGTGAGCAGCAATGCGGGGTGCAATCTTGAGGAAGTCGTCGTCGGTCACAGCAGCCACGCGCGTGATGTCGCGATGGTGATCGCGTACGAAGCGAAAGTGCTCGATCAGGCTGGCAAAGCTGTGCCAGCCCGGAAAAGACGGCGCCTCGATCAGCAATCCGTTCAGCTTTCCTTTTTCCAGGATGTACGGGTCGATCGTCGCCGCAAGCTGGCGAAAATCGTCGGATGCGAGGGGTCCCGACGGCCTGACGATCAGAATCCCCTTGTCGCGCTCCAGTTCGAAATCGATCATCGCGCTCTCCCTGCCGTTCTCGAGGGGCCGCCGGTCGGCCGTCAACGGCTTCAAAGTCGAAGATCAAAGATTGCAGCGCACCACGACCGAGGCAGGACCACAGTCGTCGCTTACGGGAATGTCTATCACAACCGGCGGAACGCGGCTTTCCCCTCGAAAGGTCGTGCCGCGGGTCTAGGTGCCGGCGAGGCTATTGCCTGAAAGAGCAAGACGATGGGTACCACCCAGCGCCGCGTCGATGGTGAGTATGAGCGTATTTTGCAGCCGTCCGCCGCTGCGAAGACTGTTTGCATTAGGCGCTAATGGCGGAGAGGAAGGGATTTGAACCCTCGATAGGGCGTTGGACCCTATGGTCTAGCAAACCTCTGTCTTCGCCTGTGCTACTCAGCCCACGCCGCCGCATTTGTCGGCCCGCTGGCGAGCGGCGCTGTCACTCAGCCCACTGCCGAAAAGCCCGGTGGCGCGCTGCCAGGTGACCTGGCTGGTCGACGGATCGATCTGCCTGACCTGAAACTCCGCATCGGCCCCACCGCCCTTGGACAGCAGGATGCTGGAACGCTGAACCGTGGAATAGATCTGCGGCGCGACCCGCAACTCGCCGGCATACTGGGCTGCAATACAGCTCGTCAGGGTCTCGTAGGAGCCCGGATAGGTCGCCGTCCACTGCACCGGACCAGTCCGAAAGTCGTTGGGCATGGAAAAGCTGGCATTGTCGGGGATGGCGCATCCCGCCGTCAGGAGCGCCAACACCAGGCCACAGGCACGCCGCATACGATCTTCTCCCCGTTTCCGCCCCCTCGGCCAGCATAGAGGGTTGCTCCGGGGATTGGGCAAATTATGCCAAGACCCTGAAAATCCAAGCAAAATCGCCATCTCGTTTGACACCCTGCCGACCCGCCGCTAGAACCGCCCCGCATCCGTCGTGGATACGTCGATCGCCGGGGTCTTAACGGGCTGCGGAGAGGTGGCCGAGCGGTCGAAGGCGGCGGTTTGCTAAACCGTTATAGGGTCTAAAGCCCTATCGAGGGTTCGAATCCCTTCCTCTCCGCCATATTCTGCCAACCCGTTGAAATTTAAGGCTTCCCAGGAAGACGCGGAGATCCTGCCCCGTCGCCTTGCCAGCGATCTGGCTGGGCCTCGGCTCGGGCGCGCCCAATCAAACCTAGTCGCATCACGGCTGATGAAAATTCGGTACGTCTGCCGCAACGCCGTTAGCCGCTGTCACCGGGAGTCGCCGGCCCGCTCTTCTTGGACCTGTCCGTGGACTGAACGTCCGGTGGCACGTCGAACCCATTGCGGCTGCTGAAGAAAATCAAGGCCATCAGCCCTACACCGATAATCAGCGTGAACGTCACCCCGATGATCAAGGCCAGGGAGCCCGACTCCGACAGCGGAAGATCAGAGTTGATCGTCGTCGCGAAATAGATGCCGACGATGCCCAGCCCAATGCAAGCTACCAGCGTGACGATTGCCTTGGTCGACAGGCCCCCCAGCAGTGCGAGGATGTCCCGTGTCCTGTCGAAGACGACCTTCTGCGAAGTGCGCATCGAGGGCCTCCTTTCCGACTCATGAGACCGATATGGTGCGTCTCCCGTGAACGCCAATAGGACCAAGGCGTAGGCCAATCGCCGCCACGCCGCCTGCCAGGCTTGTTGGGGCGTCCCGCCCCGCTCGACTTCCGCTGCGACGCTGCAGCAGCAGGCCGCCGGGAGTATTCCTCTGCCCGCTACGCCGCGGGCGCGCCGGTCGATTGTTCGGTCAGCTCCGGCAGCCTCGCAGCCAGCAGGCTCGCGATCGCCTGATTGCCGCGCGCGTTCATGTGCGTGGCGGCATAGAAATCCAGCGGCTTCGGTTCGATGGCGAGGCGGCGAAACGTATCCAGCGTCGCGAGCCCGCACTTGGTCGCACAGTCGAGAAGCGTTCCGGTGATCTGGCGCTGCTCTTCCTCGAATTGCTTGTAGACCCAGGTGTGCGGCGGATACTGCGCCATCACCACCAGCCTGACGTCGCCGCCGTCCTGCATCTTCGCCAGACGCTCGATCAGCCGATGCGCGAGCTCCAGCCCGAAGCCCAGGTGATGCGCCGCCTTGTGATAGCCAACCAGGTGCTGCAACGCCGGCGGCCAATCGACCAGGATCTGATCCAATCGCCGACGGATGTGGATCGGCAGCCTCTTTCGATTGGGCACCGGCACGCCCTTGAGAACGAGCTCGCCCCGTTCGATCGCAAACCACGGCTTGTCGCGCCACCACATACGGCTCGCCTCCGTCCGCCGAATGTCGTCGGCGATGAAGCTCACGATGATGACGGACGGCTTGTGCGTGGCCGCCAGCTGCTCGGCGCGAAGAATCGTCTGGTCGAAGCCGTAACCGGTCACGCCGCCATTGAACACCCGACGGCCCGTGAGCTTCTGAAGCTGGGCGGGCCAAGTCTCTTCGTCGCGCACCTCGTCGCCGTAGGTGAAGGAATCGCCTACGGCCAGCATCGAGCTGTCGACGGTAACCGGCGTCTCCCCGTTGGATCGAAGGCCGTCGGCCTCGATCGTGTGGAATGAATTGCCGTACCCCGGACCGCAAAATCCGGGATTGGGCACATGGCCCAGGAGGTCGTTATGGATGAAAAGTGCGTGTTCTGTCATTGCCTGCCGAATAAGCTATCGTCGAGGTGATCGTTCGTCACCCTGCCGTTGCAATGCCTCAAGGCATGCAACGGCCATCGAATGTGATTTCGCCCGGTTGCCTTATCCGCGCCGCCTTATCCATGTTGCCTTATCCGCGTTGTACGTGACTCCATTTTCTTTCCGCTCGTTCCGGTGCGGCGGCCTTCCTTCGCCGTCATCCGGGGCGTCTCGCCTCCGCCAGTGCCTCGCGTAACACGCCGAAAACACGCTCGTCGATCGTCTGCGAGACGTTGAAGCGCATATAGCTCGTCGCTGACTGCGACGGGCTGAACACGTTTCCCGGCGCGAGCACGACCTTTCGCGCCAGGGCGGCACGCGCAACGTTCGCGGCGTCGACGTCGTCCGGCAGACGGCACCACAGGAACATCCCGGCCTGCGGTTCGAGCCAGGGCACGACGCCCATGGTTTCGAGCCTGGCCGTCACCTGGGCCCTCGCCTGGGCGAGACGGTGACGAAGGCCCTCGACGTGCTTGCGGTGTCCGCCGTCGCTCAGGACGGCCAGAACCAGCTCGGCCGTCAGCCGTCCCCCGCCGAACGACGTGGCGATCTTCAGGTCGATCAGGCTTTCGATCCAGTCCGGGCGCGCAGCAACGAACCCGCAACGCGCCGACGCCGACAAGGTCTTCGAGAAGCCGCCGATATGGATGACGCGGTCGAGACCGTCGAACGCCGCCAGACGTGGCGCGGGCGTTTGCTCGAAGTCGGCAAAGACGTCGTCCTCGACAATAGTGAGGGCGAACTGGTCGGCGAGCTTCAGGACTCGGTGCGCCACGACGGGGGAGAGCGTGGCGCCGGTCGGATTGTGGATTGCGGAGTTGGTGATGTAGAGCCGCGGCCGATGCTCGGCCAGCACGGCGCCGAACTGCTCGATATCCGGACCGAGTGGCGTATAGGCGACGCTCACGATCTTGGCGCGATGTGCCCGCAGCAGGGCGCGGAAATTGAAGTAGCAGGGATCGTCGATCAGCACCGTGTCGCCCGGCTCGAGCAGCATCCGGCACAGCAGGTCCAAGGTCTGGGTCGCCGACTCCGTCAGCATGATCTGGTCCGGCGACGCCTCGATTCCCCTCTCCGCCATGCGCCGGGCGATGAGCTGACGCAAGGGCGGCAAGCCCATCGGGGAGCCATAGTCGACCAGGGCCGGACCGTCGGCACGCGAGAGCGCGCGAAGGGCCTTCCGTACCCCCTCCTCCGGCAGCCACGATGGCGGGAGCCAGCCGCATCCCGGCATCAGCTCGTCGTCGCCCGCTTCCAGCGATTGCCGCGAGACCCAGAACGGATCGACGGCGCGGTCGAGCTTGGGCCCGATCTTGGAAAGCGCCATCGTCGCGGTCTGGCCGGCGACATAGAAACCCGAACCGGCCCGCGCGCGGATCACGCCCTCGGCGACCAGCCGCTCATAGGCCTCGACCACCGTCGAGGTCGAGACTTTCAGCACCGCGGCCAGTTGCCGGATCGACGGCAATTTGGCACCGACCGTGAGGCTCCGCCCGGCAATCCGCCGGCGGATGGTGTCCATCACCAGTTCGACCCGGGTCTTCCCGCTCATCGGCCCTGCCGATCCCCAAACCGTATGGCTTTCGTAAGTATAACAGTTCATTTCAACCGTATTGAACTGTTATTGGAGATGGCTGGCATCAATGTCCATAGGAGTCCTTCAATCGGAAGGGCTCGACATGGACCGGACGACGGCCGGCTGGATCAACGGCTTCATCGGTGTGGTGATCTTCAGCGGCTCGCTCCCTGCCACGCGCGTGGCGGTGCTGCAGTTCGATCCCGTGTTCCTCACGGTCGCCCGGGCGGCAATCGCCGGCGTCCTGGCCTTATGCCTGCTGCTGATCTTCAGGGAGCGGCGCCCCTCGGGCCGCGATCTGGTGTCTCTGACGGTCGTCGCGCTGGGCGTCGTGGTCGGCTTTCCCCTGCTGACGGCGCTGGCGCTGCAGCACGTGACGTCGGCCCACTCGATCGTGTTCGTCGGATTGCTGCCGCTCGCGACCGCCATCTTCGGTGTCGTGCGCGGCGGCGAGCGGCCCAAGCCGGCGTTCTGGATCTTCTCCGTGCTCGGCAGCGCCCTGGTCGCGGGCTTCGCGCTGCTGCAGGGCCTCGCCGCATCGCCGGTCGGCGACGCGCTGATGTTCGCGGCGATCGTCGTCTGCGGTTTGGGCTACGCCGAAGGCGCGAGGCTGTCGCGCACGCTCGGCGGCTGGCAGGTGATCTCCTGGGCGCTGGTGCTGTCGCTGCCGGCCATGATCGCGCTGGCGCTCCTCTACATGCCGCGCAGCTTCTCCGAGGTCGGTTCGGCTGCCTGGATGAGCCTTGCCTACGTCTCACTGTTCAGCATGCTGATCGGCTTCGTCTTCTGGTATCGCGGCCTCGCCCAGGGCGGCATTGCGGCCGTCGGCCAGCTGCAGCTCCTGCAGCCCTTCTTCGGTCTGGCGCTGGCCGCCACGCTGCTGCACGAGCCGGTGACGTCGACAATGATCGCGGTGACCGCCGCGGTGATCCTGTGCGTCGCCGGCGCGCGGAAATTCTCCAGGTGAGATACGCGACGCCCTGTGCGGTCGAACGGCGGCTCAACGCGGCGCGAGCTGTTCGATCAGGCCGTTGGCCAGGTTGGCCATCGCGGTAAAGGCGCCGACATTGAACTGGTTGATGGCAACGAAGACGCCGACGCCGCGCGTCGGCGCAAACGCGGTATAGGAGAAAATGCCCTGCAGGCCGCCCGCCTTCTGCAGGATCAAAGGCCGCGAGCCCTTGGGCGCCAAAACGATCCAGCCCAGCCCCATGGCATCCATGTGACCGGCATCGTCGAGGCCCGACACAGGATTGAGCCCGTCCCGCGGCACGTAGGCAGCATGATCGAGCAGCCGCAGCTCGGTTCCCTGCGCCGAGGACTTGTCGAGATGCCAGGCGAGCCAACGCAGAATGTCGTTGGGCGTCGAGTAGAGGCTACTGGCACCGGCCATCACCGGCGTTGCCCTGACATTCGGCATCGGTTTGCCGTCGAAATTGTGCCCCTGCATCACGCGGGCCGCGTCCCCGTCGCGCAACGCCAGGACCGTGTCCTTCAAGCCTGCCGGATCGAGAACGATCTCCTTGAGCAACACGTCGTACGGCTTGTTGGCCGCATGGGCGAGCGCTGCGGCGAGAAGATCGAAGGCGAAGTTCGAGTAGAGCGCGCCGCGGCCGGGCGTGAAGAGCAAGGGATCGGACTGCAGGCCTTTAACATAGGCCTCCTGCGTCAAGCTGCGGAACGGATCATCCGTCGGCGACGCGGCACGATCGACCTCGCGCGGCAGGCCCGACGTATGCGTCGCCAGGTCGATCAGGCGAATCGGCTGCCCACCTTTCTCGGGGACCTTGACCGGCCAGCCGAGACGATCCTGCAGACGGTCGGTGAACCCGACCTTTCCCTGGGAGACGAGGCCGGCGAAGACCTGTCCGGTAAAGGCCTTGGTGATCGACCCGATACGCATCATCGTCTGGCCATCGGGTTCCTTGCCCGATCCTGGGGCGGTTTCGCCAAAGCCGAAAACGGCTGTCTCCCCGTTGCGAACGGCACCGATCACGAGGCCGGGAACGCGCGTATCCATGAAAAGTATTGCGCCGTTGAAGCTCACGACTTCGTTGAGGAGCTTGTCTTCAGCGTGTACGGGCGCAGCGGCGAGAAGGCCGCTCGATATCGACACGGCAGCCAAGGCAAGCATCCTGCGGGACATCGATATCTTCATGCGGCACGCTCCTTCGTTCTTCTCGTTACAACGGGACCGCCGCGGCGAACAAGCAGCCGATGGTGGCAGCGTCGGGAGCCCCTTCCGCATCGTGTACCGGATTGACAAATTATTTTGTCAATGCGATGAGAGACCATGCTCGAGCTCGATGTCATCGAAAATGCGGCCACAGCGGCGATCGCGCTGGATCCCATCAAATCCCGCCTGCTCGCCGAGCTGTCGGCCCCTGCCTCCGCCGCCACGCTGGCCGGCCGGGTCGGTCTGTCACGCCAGAAGGTGAACTATCACCTGCGCGGCCTGGAGGATCACCAACTGATCGAGCAGGCCGAAGAGCGCCAGTGGGGCGGACTTACCGAACGCCTCATGATCGCGACAGCATCGTCCTATGTAGTCTCGCCGGCAGCCCTGGGCGCGATCGGCGCGGACCCGGCGCGAAACAACGACCGCCTGTCCGCCAGCTACCTGATCGCCCTGGCGGCGCGCATCGTCCGCGAGGTCGGTGCCTTGTGGCGGAGTGCGCGCGAAAAGAACAAGCGTCTCGCCACGCTGTCGATCGACACCGTGATCCGCTTCCGGTCTCCGGCCGACCGGGCAGCCTTTACGGCGGAACTCGCCCAGGCCGTCACGACGCTCGCCGCGCGCTATCACGACGAGAACGCGCCGGGTGGCCGCCCTCATCGCCTCGTCGTCGCCTCCTACCCGGCTCCGGGCAACATCAAACCCTGAA
>Ga0209933_1000921_pt1 | contig 37960 bp, 43 predicted proteins | sample ThiBiot_300_biof_FD_183944 | JGI IMG/M metagenome (GOLD analysis project Ga0209933, IMG submission 183944) | Wastewater bioreactor microbial communities from Cape Town, South Africa - Thiocy_cont_300_biof (SPAdes) | ecosystem: Engineered > Bioremediation > Thiocyanate > Unclassified | place...
TGATCGCCGCTGCGTTCACGCCTTGACAGCTAGACCTCAAAATCGAGGCGTTGACGTCGAGAAATCTGATGCACTGCCCTGGCTGCAGAACGAACGACGTCACCATATCCCAATCGGGAAATCTCAGGGGTGTATCTATGGCTGTTCCGATGCGGACCAATTGAAGGTCAAGCTGACGGCCGACGGAATCCGCGAGCCGTTCGTTCTGGTGCTTTACTTTGTTGGCAGTCGCGACAACCGTGAAAGCCGAACCTGCAATAAAGCAAGCCAATGCGACGAGCACGATGCGGCGCACCAATAGCCATTTGAGATCCATAGCCACGGGCTCCTTAGGAGTCCAATGGTTAGGGCAACGAGGCGCAGGTGGGAAGAAAGCGCGGCGAAGATCGTGTGAAATGCCCAAAGAAGGTCGGGCGATCCGCCGTTGCGCACTTTTACGATAGCCTGCCAGTATTGGCCAAAAGCTATTTGGCGATACTTTCCTTCAACCCATGCGAACGGATGGCATCATGTTTGACAGTACGCTTCAATCCGCGCGCGCCGAAGCGCTTCGTCGGATTATGTCGAGTCTTTGCGCGATGGCAATCGCCGGGCTCATCACGGCCGTAATTTTTGCAGGGGCCGCCTATGCGGAGCCGCAACGCATCGCATTGCTGGGCGTCCACTTCCAGAATGACAACGAGGGCTATGAGCCGACGACCGACGCCGAGAAAAATCGTTTGAATATGATTTCGATGGCTTTCAAAGAACAGCTCACAGCGTCCGGCAAGTATGCCTTTGTCCCTGTTCCAGCTTCTGAGCAACAAAAGATCGATGCCGGACAACTTGTCGGCGCCTGCGGTGGCTGTGAATTTGATTACGGGCGCGATCTCAATGTCGAGCACGTCGCCTGGATTCGCGTGCAGAAAATCTCGAATCTCATTCTCAACATCGATGTCTATATGGCGGACGTTGCGAAGCGGAAAGTGACGTTCATTCATAGCGTCGATCTCAGGAACAACACGGATGAATCCTGGATGCGTGGCCTCAACTATCTCGTTCAGAACTATCTTCTGCCCGGCGCGCAGGGTTGAGATTGCTTGTGACTGAGATCTGGCCGTCGTGGTCCAGCATCACGAGCGCCTCTCTTTCTGCGAGGGCTGCCGACATGGCGACAAGCGGCGTCGGCCATCTCCGCTTTGCGGTAGGTGCCAATCTCGACCGTGGTACTTACAGGCGTCGGAGCGAGCAACGCTCGCCCAATTGAGCGGATTTGACATTCTTCAGCAGGATTGCCTTCATAGGGTTCGGCTAGATGCAATTGGCATCGCTGAACCGGGATGGCCACAATGAGACGTTCGGTCACGACCTGCACTGCCGTCCTCATGTCTGCGGGCGTGATGGTATCTTCCGCGGCCTACGCCTGCACGCGCTTCGTCTACCACGGCGCCAATGATGAAGTGATCACGGCGCGTTCCATGGACTGGAAGACCGATGTCGGGACTAACATTTGGATGTTCCCGCGCGGCATGAGCCGGTCTGGAGAAGCGGGACCGAATTCGATCCAATGGACGTCGAAATACGGCAGCGTTATCGCCTCGGGTTATGACATCTCGACGACCGATGGCATGAACGAGGCCGGGCTTGTCGCCAATGTGCTGTGGCTGGTCGAATCCTCCTACCCGAAATACGACGGTAAGATGCCTGGTCTATCGATCGCCGCCTGGGCGCAATATGTCCTCGACAATTTCGCCACGGTGGATGAAGCCGTCGATGCGCTGGCAAAGGAACCCTACACTATCGTCACGGACAACGTGCCCGGGGATAACAAGCTCGCCACTTTGCATCTCTCGCTCTCGGATGCCGGCGGCGACAGCGCGATCATCGAGTATATCGATGGCAAGCAGGTCATTCATCACAGCCGCGACTATCAGGTGATGACCAATTCCCCCACCTATGAAAAGCAGCTCGCCCTGAATGAATACTGGAAAGAGATCGGCGGCACCGTCATGCTGCCCGGCACAAATCGCGCGTCGGATCGTTTTGCGCGCGCCGCCTTCTATGTGAATGCAATTCCGAAGAGCGAGGATCCGGTCGAGGCTATCGCCAGCGCCTTCAGTGTAATCCGCAATGTCTCCGTTCCGTTCGGCATCTCGACGCCTGACCAGCCTAATATATCCTCGACGCGCTGGCGGACTGTCGCCGATCAGAAGCGCAAGCTCTACTTTTTTGAATCAGTGCTCACACCAAACATCTTCTGGGTCGATCTGACGAAACTGAACTTCTCCGAAGAAACCGGTAAGGTGATGAAACTCGACCTTGGTCCCAACCAGACGCACATTTACGCTGGCGTGGCCAACGGTCAATTCAAGGAAACCGAACCTTTCAAGTTCCTGGGTCTCTAAGCCAAGGAGCGGAAGGTCGTCGCATCGTGCTTTTCGTTATGTGCAGTGGCGAAGGCATATCCGGCGAGCGGCCTTTTGTTCGTGGAGACGCGCAACTCCGTCGAATGCGTGGTTTCAAGCCGGCGTTACGAGACGTGAACTGGTCGATCGGGGAATGTGGTAGCGTCTGCGTCACCCGCGAGGTTCGGAATGGGCTCCGGAGTGAGAGAGGATGACGCTTTGGCGGTTTCGCCTCAAGGCTTCAGACCCATGCGAAATCCACCCCAGTGCCGTCCGCGAATGATAATTGGTGCCGAGATATCTTTCATTAGCGCATGCTGACCACCGCCCATGTCTCGACGGTAGGTTTGTAGCAGGAAGGGCTGCGTGTTGCGTCCCGCGCGAAGCCCGGTTCGGTCGTTAAAGATCCTGCGGTTGCGCGAGTTCGCGGCATTCCAGGACGGATCGGAACCCTGTGGCTTCGAATACGCAAGATTGTGAGTCGGCAGATAGCCATTGCGATCGACGGCGGCACAAAATGCAATCCGGCTCGAACTCGCCAAAACTTGTTCCTGAATCGCAGTGAGAACGCGATCCGTGTAGTCCATGAAGCGCGTTGCCACCTGCTGGGGGTTTGTGCCCGGAATTGGCTTATATTGCTCGTCGAAGAGAGCGTCCTGGGTGATCTCGCCTTTGTCCAGGCCTCGTTCAAAAACCGCTTTTATTTCGGCGGCGGCTTTTTGGCAGGTCAAGATGAGGGCGCCGTCTTTCGTCTCAAACCCTGCCTGTGCGATGAACAACATCAGGTCTTCGCTGATGGTTAGGATGTTCTCAGACCGCTCCCGCGTCTTGCCAAGCTGAGTACCGGCGGTGCCAACAACTTTCACCAGATCGCTGACCCGCTCGCTGACCTGTCGAGAATTCGTGGCATTGCTGTGGACGGGGTCACCCAGATCCTCGATGCCGCTGGTCAATTGTTGGACGCTGCTGACCAGTGACTGGATTTGCTGCGTCGAGCCCTTCGCGGTGTTCGAAGCCTCGATGGCAGATTGTGCCCACTCGGAATTGTGACGCGCGACTGCGAGCATTTGATCGAGTGTTTCTTGCAATGCCTGGAGGTTCGCCCTGTTCTCGAGAGAGAACTTACGAACCTGATTTGCGAGGGCCTTGATCGACTGGGCAATCACCGCAAAGCCGCGACCCGCTTCGCTGGCCCGCGCTGCCTCCACTCCGGCGTTGATTGCGATCATCTGGGTTTCCATCGAGATCGATTCGATCGCGGCGCTTGCCTCTTGCACTTTAGCGATTGTATCGCGTGCTTGTTCGGCGGAGCGCGTGATGCCAATTATGCCCTCGCCGAGAGCCTGCATATTATCTATGGCAGTCGCGAGCGTATCGGATACCTGCTCCGAACTCTTACTGAGGACGTGCCGCGTTTGATCGGCCGTGGTCTTCAGCTCGCCCATCGCCGTCCTGATCCGGTTATTGGTCTCAGTGCTGCGATCGACCGAGTCGACGACGTTTTCGAGCGTCTCGCGAAGGTGGTTGTTAAGGCCGGCGAGATCTTCGACAATCCCGGCGATATCAGCAATCTCAAGTCCAAGACGCCCAGCCCTGTCGCCGATCTCACTCGCACGGGGCACTGCGGCGGTGCTCGCATCCTGGGGATCGAGCGTGGACCCGGTCTGAGTTTTTGCACGGTCGAATTGAGACACCGGCGAAAGTCCTTTCGCTGCGGATTGAGGGCTTGGGCCGTCCACAATTCAGCGGCCCGCGCGTCTTCTATCGGCTTACGAGGCGCGCACAACGGCCGATTCGCACCCCTTATGCGTCGGTGAACTAGCGGATTTGCAGTGCGCTGCGTATTGGCACAAAGGGCAATTCTAAGGACTTAGCGATGCGACGTCATAGGGCGCTGCCATCAGGAGTGCGCGTCGATGATCGGCGACAATTGCCGCAACATCGTCCGGTACGACGAGTAAAAAGCTCCGTGTGGCCCCCAATTTCAGACATTGCCCGACCGCTGCGAGAGTAGGTGGCGCATGTTTCTGAGTATGCCTGCTTCCAAACAAAATGCCGAACCAAACGGGCCTGCACAGTTGCCGGCTTTTGACCCCGAGCGGATCTAACAGCGCGCATTTGTAACTTGGAACGGGTGAATTCCTACCCGGCGGTTTTGTTTCGGCTAGGACACGAGGCGGGCGGCCACGTACGCCGCTACGAAGCATACGGGAAAGGTAATTATCCAGGCGAGCACGATCCGGAGAAGAACAGCCCACCGAACATCAGAAGTCCGGCGGCTCGCAGCAGCCCCTGCGATGGCACTCGTGATCGTGTGGGTCGTCGACAGCGGAACTCCAAACCCCGACGCGCCAAAGATCGTCATACCAGCGGCTGCCTGAGCTGCAAAACCTTGCCAACTTTGCAGCCGCGTCATGCGCCACCCAATGGTGCGGATGATCCGCCAGCCGCCTGCCGATGTTCCCGCCGCCATCGTCAAGGCACACACGACGATCACCCACCACGGTATCGTGAACGTGGCGGCCGCACCGCCTATCAGCAATGTCGTCGCAAACACGCCCATGAACTTTTGTCCGTCGTTCAATCCGTGATTGAAGGCAAGAAAGCAGGCGGCAGCAACAGAAAGCCTATCGAAGGTCCTTTTAGCTGGGCCGGGCTTGGCGCCGCCGGCGATGCTCACGGTGATAGCTCCAATGGCGTAAGCGACAAGCCCGCCAAGAACGATCGACATCACCATGCCGATCATGACCTTTTCCCACCCCGACCATTGCAGTGCCGACCAGCCTCCGCCCGCGTACGCCGCACCGGCAAGGCCGGCAAGGAGTGCGTGCGACTTGCTCACGGGAAGTCCGGCGCGGGCCGCGAATGTTCCCCATGCGATAATACTCAGCATTGCTGCTGTAATGGAATGAAGCGTCAGCGCATTTGGCTCTACTATGCCCTTGCCGACTGTTGCAGCGACGGCCGTTCCAGACATCGCCCCAGCGGTATTCATGATCACCGCCATAACGATAGCCGTGCGCGGCGACATCACCCCCGTCGCGACGACCGTTGCAATTACGTTTGGCGCATCTGTCCAGCCGTTCACGAACTCGGCGGCAAGGATAGTTGCGAGAGCTACGACGAGCGCAATCGAAATCACGCTCATGCCTCCTTGCGGATCAGGGAGACAATCAACTTACCGCAACGTTTCGCGTCGTCGGTTATTTGTTCAAGCATCGAATAAAGCTTCTCGAGGGCAATGAACTCGAGCGTGTTTGTTTCCATTGTCGAGAACTCGTCCACGAGATTCCGTTCCGCCCGCGCGATGATTTTATCGGCATTGGCTTCTGCGTCGTTGATGGCTTTAGCGCCTTCGCGAGCGCGATTTAGTGACATCGATCCTGTGCTGACCGCGCTAACGAGATCGCGTAGGGCCCGGATTGCGCTCTCAGCCGCAACAACGAGCTCCTCCGCTTCGGGTCGCAATACTCTTAGATATCGCTTGTAGATATCAACGTGCGTAGCCGCACCCCGCATGCCATCAATCACATCATCAAGGGCATCAGTCAGGCGCAGTGCATCGGGCGTGTCGAAGCGCATGATGAAGGCATTGTCGAGCAGTTCGTGAATCGCATCGACGATCTTGTCGGCGCTCTTTTCGAAAGACACTATCCCCGGCAAATCCTGGCCATTGGTTTGGCGGAAATGGGCAGCGCATGCGACTCCAACATCTGCCAAATCAAGAAGGTGCTTTCCAAAGGCCTTATTGGGACTATCGCCCAACAGCCGAGCAATTGCATTGGCCACCGATAACTCCTTGAAACGATTCCGCTCAGACTAATCTGGCAGGGTGCCACACGCCAACCTACGACAAATATTTCTTTGTGATTGCGCCGCTATTGTCGGAGGTTGGCAAGAAGGCTCGTCGGTACAAGCGATCTAATACGGATGTCCCCGATTCGCTCGTAACGTCTGCACTGAACAGACTCAATTGGACCATTGCTGCCCCCACACTCGACGCTCGGTCCCACTAGCGGAAATTGCCGACATTGGCGTTCGCGCCGTGATGCGTTCGCGGCCTCACGTACGCTTTCAGGCTAGGAGCTGGCGTATCAACCCCGTGCGACGAACCGGCGCTAGTGACCATGAGCGGAGCGTCTTAGTTCCTCGCGGAGGTAGGCGCGAAGCGCTTCATGAGTGTCGAACGTGTTCATAGGTTGCTGGCGAAAGAAGCGGTCAAACGCGTCGGCGAGGACTTCCGTCGCCGCTTGCGCAGACGGGAACGAGGTCGTTCCGAGCGAGAGGGTGACCTCTCCCCGAATGTGGTCGCGGTAGTCGGCGTCGGTAGGTGTAAATCCCTCGCTTGCGCGTAATGTGGGAACATTGTGGGAGCAAGAGGCTAGCCTTGGGTTCGGTTAGTCGAACCGGGCCGAAGTCTCAAGAGTATTCAAGGGTCTAGCGAGCGGTGGCTGGGGGACTAGGATTCGAACCTAGACAGGCAGAGTCAGAGTCTGCAGTCCTACCATTAGACGATCCCCCAAAGCCGGGACCTGGCGAGCGCGGGGCGTCGCCGGAGCGGGGGTCATAGCAGCAGGTCCGGGCATCTGCAAGCGCGGGCACGCGATCCGCGATCTTTTGCCGGTCGACCGCTGCGCGCCGGGCAAAATCGGCGTTCGCCCGGGGCATCGCCGCTCCGCGCTTTACGCACGGTTGTGACCTGCTACACTCCCGCCAACAGAGGTCCAGATGATTGGCCTGAAGAGCGCGGCGGCAGCATGTCAGCCGTCGTGATGCCAGGTCCTGGAGAGACAATTTGAAACCAGATCACCCAGGCCCTGGCGCGCCACCTGGTGCCGAGCGTCTGTCGAAATCCGATGAATTCATCGGACATGGCGGGAGCGGAAACGCGACGCCCGCCTCAGCAAATCAGCAAAATTCCGCGCAGCGAGCCGCAGTTCCGGACGTCACCGCACGCCGCGATTCTAGCGCGCGCGCTGGGAGCAGCTCCGGCGATCTTGCCGATCCGATCTACGGCGCGCTCGACCTCGGGACCAACAACTGCCGCCTGCTGCTCGCGCGTCCGTCGCGAAGAGGGTTCCGCGTCGTTGATGCGTTCTCGCGAATCATTCGGCTCGGGGAAGGCGTCAGTCTGTCCGGGCGGCTCTCCGATCAGGCGATGAGCCGGACGATGGAAGCGTTGAAAGTGTGCGCGGGGAAGCTGCAGCGGCACCGCGTGGGACGTGCGCGCATGGTTGCGACGCAAGCCTGTCGCGTCGCCGAGAACGGGCAGTCGTTCGTCGCAAACGTGCGGGACAATTTCGGCCTCGAGATCGAGGTTCTGACCTCGGAGATGGAAGCGCGGCTCGCGGTGGCGGGATGTGCAACGCTGATCGATCCCGAGGCCGAGTTCGTGCTGGTGTTCGATATCGGCGGCGGTTCGTCCGAAATCATCTGGCTCGACATGACGCGGTTCGGTTCGCGCCGCGACGTGTTGACCGGGCGTTACGATATCGACGATGCCATCGTGGCTTGGGAGTCGCTTCCCGTCGGCGTGGTGACGCTTGCGGAACGGTTCGACGGGCGGACTGTGACGCCCGACAGCTTCGCCGCGATGTCCAATGCGGTGACCGAGCTGCTCGCGCCGTTCGAGGCGATGCATCGCTTTTGCGAGCGCGTCGCGGGGCGGAAGGTGCATTTCCTCGGCACGTCCGGCACGGTGACGACGATTGCGGGCGTGCTGCTCGATCTCGAACGCTACGATCGCAAACGCGTCGACGGTATCTGGCTCAACACTGCGCAGATCAACGATGTCACGTCACGGCTGCTCAATTTGAGCTACGAGGATCGGATCCTCGAACCCTGCATCGGGCGGGAGCGCGCCGACCTCGTGCTTGCCGGCTGCGCCATTCTCGATGCCATTCTGAAGCTTTGGCCGGCCGAGCGCCTTCGGGTCGCCGATCGCGGATTGCGCGAAGGCATTTTGATGCGTCTGATGATGGAGGACGGCGTCTGGCGCACGGGCCGCCGCCGTCGTGGCCGCTCGCGACGATCAGGAAACAGGCCCAACCCATGACGAATAACAAGAGTGGCGGAGGCAAGGGCCGGCAAAGCCTCAGCGGCGGGCAGCGGCAATTGCATACGGCGGTTAAGACCGCGCGCAAGCGTTCGGTGTCGTCAGCGCGTTGGCTCGAACGGCAACTGAACGATCCTTATGTTGCCGCGTCGAAGCGCGAAGGTCTGAGATCGCGTGCCGCGTACAAGCTTCGTGAGATTGACGGGCGCTACAATTTCCTGAAGCCCGGACAGCGCGTCATCGATCTTGGCGCTGCGCCCGGCGGCTGGTCGCAGGTCGCGGCGGAAAGCGTCAAGTCGGTCGGCGGCAAAGGACAGGTGGTCGCGATCGACTATCTTAGCTTCGAGCCGATCCCTGGCGTCGATATCATCGAAATGGATTTCACGGACCCGAATGCGGAAGATCTGCTGAAGTCGCGGCTGCGCGGCGGGAAGGCGGATGTCGTGCTGTCGGATATGGCGGCTCCGACCGTCGGGCACGCGAAGACGGATCATCTCCGGATCATGGGACTCGCCGAAGCGGCGGCGGCGTTCGCGGCGGACGTGCTGGAGCCCGGCGGCGTTTTTCTGTGCAAGGTGTTCCAGGGCGGAACCGAGCGCGATCTGCTCGATATGTTGAAGCGCGACTTCAAGGTCGTCCGTCATGTGAAGCCGCCCGCGAGTCGCCAGGAAAGTTCCGAGCTTTACGTTCTGGCGACGGGCTTTCGCGGTTCTCAGGGCGACTGAGACGGCCGCGCCAGGGCGACCTGATCGTTCATCGTCATTGTCGCGGGCACGGCAACCGACGCTGCAAGCGAAACAGCTTTTGCGCAAGCGATGTCGTGGCCCTGCGTGCGTGCCATCTCGTCGAAGTCCGCCGAGAGTTCGAGCAGATCTTCCATCTGAAGCCTGGGCGTGCCGGGCCGGATCGCGAAGCGCGACTCGCAATTGGTCTCGGACCATGCGAGCGCCGCCACCGGATGCTGGCGATCTCCGCGCGACGGTTGCGTCGCAGGAAATGGGTCGATCGCAATAAAAGAGGCGCAGAGAACGGCGAACCCGGCTCCAGCCAGGGTCAGGCCGATCATAGCTCTCGCGCCAACCATATCTAATCCAAGAAGAAACTCATGGGGGCTTTCACCCCGTGCGAGAAAACTCGCAAATTCCGACGACAGCCGTGTGACGATGGTCCCAATCCATTGGCCGCATTACTATTTGACGCGGTATAGACGCTTCCAAGCTTGAAACCTTGGTGCTATAGACCGCGCGACAATGTTCCGCCCCAGGGGGCCTGGACGTGTCGCCCCCCAAAAATTGGAGAAGTCCGCATGACTTCGAGCCTTTCGCTCGATTCGGGGATCGCGCTTACCTTTGACGACGTTCTGCTCGTTCCAGGTCCATCCGACGTCATGCCCGGACAGACGGATGTCTCGACCCAGCTCACGAAATCCGTGCGGCTCAGCATTCCACTGCTGTCCTCGGCGATGGACACCGTCACCGAGGCGCGCCTCGCGATCGCCATGGCGCAGGCCGGCGGCATCGGCGTTCTGCATCGTAATCTGACGATCGAGGATCAGGCGCGGCACGTCGCGCTGGTCAAACGCTATGAGAGCGGCATCGTTCTCAATCCGGTTACCATCTCGCCGAGGAAGACTCTGGGCGAGGCGCTGAAGCTGATGGCCGACAACGGCGTCACCGGAGTTCCGGTCGTCGAGAGTTCGAGCGAAGGTCCGGACGGCAGCGCCGGGAAGGGCAAGCTCGTCGGCATTCTGACGAACCGCGACGTGCGTTTCGCGGTTCGCGTCGATCAGCCGGTTTCCGAGCTGATGACGAAAACAAATCTGGTGACGGTCAAGCGTAACGTCTCGCAGGACGAGGCCAAGCGCCTGCTGCATCAGAACCGGATCGAGAAGCTGATCGTCGTCGACGAGCACAACAACTGCATCGGTCTCATCACGGTCAAGGATATCGAGAAGGCGGCGAAGTATCCGCACGCATCGAAGGACGCGCATGGCCGGCTTCGTGTCGCGGCTGCGACGACGGTCGGTGAGGACGGTTACGAGCGCACCGAACGACTGATCGATGCCGGTTGCGACGTGATCGTCGTCGACACGGCGCATGGGCACTCGGCGAAAGTCATCGACGCCGTCACGCGGATCAAGAAGCAGTCGAACAGTGCGCAGGTCATCGCCGGCAACGTCGCGACGGCCGACGCGACCAAGGCATTGATCGATGCCGGTGCGGATGCCGTCAAAGTCGGCATCGGGCCGGGCTCGATCTGCACGACGCGGATCGTCGCCGGCGTCGGCGTTCCGCAGCTCACGGCGGTGATGGAATGCTCGAAGGAAGCCTCGCGCGCGGGCGTTCCTATCATTGCTGACGGCGGCATCCGCTTTTCCGGCGACATCGCGAAGGCGATCGCGGCAGGCGCGTCGTGCGCGATGATCGGCTCGTTGCTGGCCGGTACTGATGAAGCGCCGGGCGAGACCTATCTCTATCAGGGACGGAGCTACAAGTCGTACCGTGGCATGGGTTCGGTCGGCGCAATGGCGCGCGGCTCGGCCGATCGCTACTTCCAGGCGGAAGTCCGCGATACGCTGAAGCTCGTGCCCGAAGGCATTGAGGGACAGGTGCCCTACAAGGGGCCGATGGATTCGGTCGTGCATCAGCTCGTCGGCGGATTGCGCGCGGGTATGGGCTATCTCGGCGCGAAGACGATCCCCGAATTCCAGAAGCGTGCGAAGTTCGTGCGCATCTCGCCTGCGGGCATTCGCGAGAGTCACGCGCATGGCGTGCTCATCACGCGCGAAAGCCCGAACTATCCGGGCTCGGGTGTCTAAGGCTATCGTTCCCGGCAATCTCCGGCGGAGGCATCGATGACGGTCACGGATTTTCTACTGCCGGTGTTCGTTCAGGTTGCGCTGACGTTTGCGTTGCTGATCAGAACGGCGATCGGGCGGGTTTCGAGTTTCCGAAGCGGCGAAGTGAAGCCTGAGGACATCGCGCTCGGCGAACAGGGTTGGCCGAAGAAAGTCACGCAGTACGGCAATGCGTTCAAGAACCAGTTCGAACTGCCGGTGCTGTTCTACGTGCTGATCGCGTTCATTCTCATCACCAGGGTTGGCGACTTTCTGCTGCTGGTTCTGGCGTGGATCTTCGTCGTCCTGCGCCTTATGCATGCCTACGTTCACACGACCGGCAATAACGTGCTTCTGCGCGGCCGCATCTACGGCGGCGGCCTGATCGTCTTGCTGGCGATGTGGGTGATCTTCGCCGTCAGGATCCTGACCGGCGCCTAAAAGGAAATCATATGAGACCTGGAGCCCGCATCGCTGCGGCGATCGAGGTTCTGGAGGCGATCCTCAATCGTTACCAGCCCGTCGCCATGGCATTGACCGACTGGGGTAAGGCGCATCGCTTTGCCGGTTCGGGAGATCGCAATGCCATCGGAGGGCTCGTTTACGACGCCCTTCGCCGCCGCGCTTCACTGGCCTGGGCGCTGGGTGACGACGGTCCTCGCGCGCTTGCGATCGGGGCCGCGCCGCAGGCGCTCGGGATTTCGGCCGAGGCCGTCATCGCGGCTTGCGATGGCGCGGAACATTCGCCGCCGCCATTGTCGGACGCCGAGCGTGCGGGTCTGACGCGCGACATGGCGGAGGCTCCGGACGCCGCGCGCGCCGACATCCCGGAATGGCTTTGGCCGTCGTTCTCGGCGCAATTCGGCGGCAACGCTGTCGCGGAAGGCGAGGCGATGGCGCGGCGTGCGCCAGCCGATCTGCGCGTCAATACCCTGAAGTCGACGCAGGAAAAGGTTCTGAAAGCGCTGCTGCCGTTCGGCGCGGCGCCGTGCCCGATCTCACCCATGGGCATTCGCGTGCCGCCTCCGTCTGGGGCGCAGCGGACGCCAAACCTGCAGGCCGAGGCGGCTTTCCAGGCGGGATGGTTCGAGATCCAGGACGAGGGCTCGCAGATCGCGGCGCTCTTGTCGGGAGCGGGTCCACGAAAGCAGGTGCTCGACCTCTGCGCTGGGGCCGGCGGCAAAACGCTCGCATTCGCGGCGCTGATGCAGAACACCGGGCAGCTCTACGCCTATGATGCGGATCGCAACCAGCTGAAGCCGATCTTCGATCGCATCAAACGTGCGAACGTGCGCAACGTGCAGGTGCTGAGGGCGGGCGATGAGACGGCGTTGGCGGCGCTCGGTTCGCGGTTCGACGTCGTTTTAGCGGATGCGCCGTGCACCGGAACGGGAACGTGGCGCAGGCGTCCTGATGCCAAGTGGCGGTTGAAGCCGGAAGCGCTCGCAGCGCGTCAGGCCGAGCAGCGTTCGGTGCTGGCGCGGGCTGCGTCGCTTGTGAAGCCGGGCGGGCAGATCGTTTATGTCACGTGCTCGATTTTGCCTGAGGAGAATGTCGAGCAGGTCGCGGCGTTCCTTGACGCGCATCGCGATTTTCGGATCGTGCCGACCGCGGATGCCTGGACCGCAGCCGGATTGGCTGGCGAAGTTCCGGTATCGGCGGACGGCCGCTCCGACACGCTCCTGCTTTCGCCAGGCCGTCATGGAACGGACGGCTTCTTCATCGCCGTGCTGGCGCGCTCCGCTTAAGCGAAGTTTCTGTGGATGGCATTCGAGACGTCTCGCGGGGTCAGTCGCGAGACGGGGAACATCGCACGTGCGCCGACGTTCAAATTTTCCGGCGCTTTCCTCGCCGAACAGAATTTGCAGAAACAAAAAGTGAGCAGTATTTGAGCACGCGTTTGCCTAGGTTTCGCCGTTGACATCGCACGAAGCGAAACTATGTGATGCGACGTTTGCCGTCAGGCTGTCGGCAAACCGAGGGATACGGGCCATGCTTCATTTCGAGCGCCAATGGCGTACCCCGCTCGTTGCGGCCAATTGAGGTCAATGAATGAGCGGTAGGGCACACTCCTTCCTCTCTCCGAAATGCGACGTTCATCCGATCCCGAACCGAGGCGGCCATACGGTCGTCGCGCGGGAAGCTATCGCCAAGGGCGAGCTGATCGTCGTGTGGAGCGGTACTCTCGTCACGGGCGAAGAGCTGAACGGCATGCCGCCGACGGTGCGGCGCTATTCGCTGCAGGTCGAAGAGAACCAGTATCTCGTCTCGCTGTCCGACTGCGAGCCGCCGGATTACGTGAACCACAGCTGCAGTCCGAATGCGGGGCTTTCCGGGCAGATCGCGCTGGTGGCGATGCGTGACATCGGCGCTGGCGAAGAAATTACCTACGACTACGCAATGAGCGACGGCTCGCCTTATGACGAGTTCACGTGCTCGTGCGGATCGCCTCATTGCCGGGTTCAGGTCTCGGGTGAGGACTGGCGTCGGGTGGAACTCTGGCAGCGCTATGAAGGGTATTTCTCGCCCTACCTTCAGCGACGCATCATGGGGGCGCAGGTTCTAAGGGCGCTGGGCGTCAAGCGGCGACGTGCGAACCGTAAATCGTCGCCGGGGGCGTCCACCGTTCCGGGCGGCTAACGGACAGCGTCCTAGCCGGGGATGCCGAGTTTCACGCCGACGTGGGCGTCGAACGTCCGGTAATCGCAGGTCAGTTCTTCGCCGGCCGCGATGTCGCGCGTGGCGACGTCGTAGCCCTCGATCGATCCGGCGTCATGCACGCCCGCGGTGTTCGGATCGTCGGCATGATTCATGAACCGGGCATTGTCCGCGCAAAGAACGAACAGGCCGCTCGCCGCGTCGAGATAGGCGTGGTCGAGAATGCTCGTCCGCGCCGGTTCGGGCAGACTGGAGATGTCGGCCTCGCTCAGCAGGCGGTCGTAGGCGGCCATGAAACGCCACGTCACGGTGCCCTTTTTGATGTCCTCGTCAGCGAACAGACCAATTCCGGCAATGGGGCTCGGCGCAAGGCGAGTCTTGACCAGCAGCATGAAATAGGGTGCCTTCCAGCTTCAGACGGGGGCGGCTTCTTTAGCCGACGAGCAGATAGAGTGTAAGATTTTGACGAAGTTCCTATCGTTTTTGGTTTTCGCGGTGCTGGTGGTTGCCACGGCGTGGTCGGGTACGCACTTCCTGCCGGGAGAGTGGTACGCATCTCTCAACAAGCCGGACTGGACGCCGCCCAACTGGGTGTTTCCGATCGCCTGGACCATTCTTTACGCCTTGATCGCGGTTGCGGGATGGCTTGTCTGGCAGGCCGTCGGATGGTCTCCTGTTATCCTCATCTGGGGTGTCGGGCTGTTCTTCAACGGCTTCTGGTCGTATCTGATGTTCGGGCGCCACGATCCTCAGATGGCGATGGCGTGCATCGCGCAGCTTTGGGTGACGATATTGGCGTTCATCGTGGCGGCGTGGGGCGTCGAGCGGCGGGCGAGCTACCTTTATTTACCGTATCTCGCTTGGGTTACGTTCGCGGCGGCGCTGAATTTCGTGATCTGGCGGTTGAACTGACCGGCGCGCGGGCGCGGCTCGGCTGCGGCTGTCAGCGATTTCGGGGTGTGGGTGCTGCTTTTGCGGCCGTTGCGGCGTCGCGTGTATTCGCGTAGGGGATGGCCTGAAATAAAGGGCCTCGCGAACTTTGACCGACAGCGTTCTCATCATCGATTTCGGCAGCCAGGTTACGCAGCTCATCGCGCGACGCGTGCGTGAGGGCGGCGTCTACTCGGAAATCCATCCCTTTCAGAACGCGGCCGAAGCGTTCGCCAAGCTCAAGCCGAAGGCTGTCATTCTATCCGGCGGACCGGCGTCGGTGACGGAGGGCGGGTCGCCGCGCGCGCCGGAGGCGGTGTTCGCGTCAGGCGTGCCGGTGCTCGGCATCTGCTACGGGCAGCAGACGATGGCGGAGCAGCTCGGCGGTAAGGTCGAGGCGGGGCATCATCGCGAGTTCGGGCGGGCATTTCTGTCGATCGATACGCCGAGCCCGCTGTTCGACGGCTTCTGGTCGCCGGGAACGAAGCATCAGGTTTGGATGAGCCACGGCGATCGCGTCACGCGTCTGCCCGACGGCTTCGCGGTCATCGCGACGAGCGAGAACGCGCCGTACGCGGCGGTCGCGGACGAGGCGCGGCATTTCTATGCCGTGCAGTTCCACCCCGAGGTCGTGCACACGCCGGACGGTGCGAAGCTGATTTCGAACTTCGTCCATAAGATCGCGGGGCTGAAGTCCGACTGGACGATGGCCGCGTATCGCCGGTCGATGATCGACAAGGTTCGGGCGCAGGTCGGCAACGGGCGTGTGATTTGCGGTCTGTCAGGCGGCGTCGATAGCGCCGTCGCGGCCGTGCTCATACACGAAGCCATCGGCGATCAGCTGACCTGCGTGTTCGTCGATCACGGCCTGATGCGGCTCGGCGAAGCGGACGAGGTCGTCGGTCTGTTCCGGGATCACTACAACATTCCGCTCGTCCACGTGGATGCGTCGGAGCAATTCCTCACCGCTTTGGCTGGTGTTTCCGATCCCGAGACGAAGCGCAAGACGATCGGCAAACATTTCATCGACGTCTTCGAGGCTGAGGCGAAGAAAATCGGCGGCAGCTCATCTGGTGGCGCTTCGGGTGCCGACGCTGCACCCGCGCAATTCTTGGCGCAAGGCACGCTCTATCCGGACGTCATCGAGAGTGTGTCGTTCACCGGTGGTCCGTCGGTGACGATCAAATCGCACCACAACGTCGGGGGCCTGCCCGAGCGCATGCACATGAAGCTCGTCGAGCCGCTGCGCGAACTCTTCAAGGACGAGGTTCGCGCGCTTGGCCGTGAGCTTGGATTGCCGGAAGCATTCGTCGGGCGTCATCCGTTTCCGGGGCCGGGCCTTGCCATCCGCATTCCGGGTGAGATCACGCGCGAGAAGCTCGATATTCTACGCCAGGCCGATGCGGTCTATCTCGATGAGATCCGCAAGGCGGGCCTCTATGACGCGATCTGGCAGGCGTTCGCCGTTCTGCTTCCGGTGCGCACCGTCGGCGTCATGGGCGACGGGCGGACCTACGATCACGTCCTCGGCTTGCGTGCCGTGACGTCGGTCGATGGCATGACCGCCGACTTCTTCCATTTCGACATGGCGTTTCTCGGTCGCGTCGCAACGCGCATCATCAACGAAGTTCGCGGCGTCAATCGCGTCGTCTACGATGTGACCTCCAAGCCCCCCGGCACCATCGAGTGGGAATGATTTTGGCCCATCCGGACGTATCCGAAACCCCGCCAAGGTACGACATAACACACTGAATTAAAATAATTTTTCATCCGGTAGCGTTCGGTGGCTATCGGCGGGCAGGGATTGCGCGTGACGGGCCGCCTGACGGTATGCCCACATCTTGCTCAGGCGCGAAAACGCGAATACCGTCAGGCTCAACTGGTGCCTGACGGTATTATTTTTCGTCTAATCAATTGAAAGAATTAGCGAAAGTCTGCGGGCGGCACCCCAGAAGCACCTGACGGTATTTTTGAAAGGAGGCGCCTGATGCTTACCGACGTTGCACTCAAGGCATTGAAACCAAAGGATAAAGCCTACAAGATTACTGATCGCGACGGCATGTACGCGCATGTTTCTCCAGGCGGTAACGTCACCTTCCGGTTGGACTACCGCTTGAATGGTCGCCGAGAGACGGTGCTGCTGGGCAAGTATACGCCCGACGGGCTTTCGTTGGCGCGCGCCCGAGAGAAATGCATCGACGCGCGGCGGGCCGTAAGCGAGGGTCGTTCGCCGGCGATAGAGAAGCAGCGCGAGAAGCGCCGCCTGAAGGAAGCGAAGAGTTTTGGCGAATTCGGGGAGAAGTGGCTCACAGCCGCGCCGATGGCCGATAGCACGCGGGCCATGCGGCGTTCCATCTTCGAGCGAGAGCTTCTGCCGGTCTGGCGCAATCGTCTCCTAACGGAGATCACGCCCGATGATCTTAGAGCCCACTGCGGCAACATCGTTGAACGCGGCGCTCCGGCAACAGCCATCCACGTGAGAGACATCCTGAAGCAGATCTACGGATTCGCGATCCTGCATGGTGAGAAAGTCAGCAACCCCGCTGACGAAGTGGGACCGGCGTCGATCGCCACCTTCGTGCCGAAGGACCGGTCGCTTTCGCCTTCCGAAATTCGAGTGATGCTGAAGCAGCTCGAGCACATCGCCACGCTTCCGACGATCCGCTTGGGAATGCGGCTCTACTTGCTCACGATGGTGCGCAAGAGCGAGCTCCAGGACGCGGTGTGGGACGAAGTCGACTTCGAGAATGCGGTCTGGACGATCCCGAAGGAACGGATGAAGCGCTCGAAGGCGCATAACGTCTACCTGTCGCGCCAGGTGCTCGACATCATGATCGCCCTGAAGACCTGCGCAGGCAATTCGAGATACCTTCTGCCATCACGGTACGATGCGGATGCTCCGATGTCGCGCGCGACCTTCAACCGGGTGACCTACGCTGTCGTCGAACGGGCGAAGGCAGAAGGTTTGCCCCTGGAGCCGTTTACGGTTCATGACCTGCGGCGAACAGGTTCCACTCTGCTGAACGAACTCGGCTTTAACAGCGATTGGATTGAAAAGTGCCTGGCGCACGAGGACGGACGCTCGTCGCGTGGCGTCTATAACAAAGCCGAGTATGAGGTGCAGCGTCGGCACATGATGCAGGAATGGTCGGACATTGTGGATGCCTGGGTGGACGGCAAGAAATACGTCCCCACGCTCATCCCGCCCTCGATGCCGATCTTGGAGCCCGATCCGGCTCTTTGACCGGACGGGCCCGGCGCTGCTTCACGTCGGGGCCTGCGGCGCGGGCAATTGGCTTCGAGCGACGGGCAGCGAGCCATGCCTGAACCTCGCTGAGATCCCAAACCACGCATCGTGGGGTCAGGGCGAAGCGCCGAGGAAATTCTCCGCGCTGCTCCATTTCATATATAGTGCTGTCGGCAAGTGGCACCATCTCGCGAAGCTGTTGTCGCCGGATGGTCTTCTTGACCTCGGTATCTAGTTCCCCGGGCATCTCGATCTCCTCGAACGTTGGCGTCCGAATAGAAATCGATAGCCCTTGGAGATTGGAAGGCCCTTCAGCGCGGGGTAGGGCTAGGGCGAGCCGGTGGATACAAATAGGACGGGTTAGACTCCGACCACCCGCACGACCTTTCATTTCAATGGAATCCGACCGTCAGGGCGTTCGAACCTCTCCCGGCTCGCCGGGGTCAATGAATCCGCAAACTAAGAGTTGCCGATTCCACTTACTCCCTCCACGCCCCGCCGAGAATGTGCAACGTGACCGGAACCGACCGGAGGCACCACCGACGGCGCGGCGCGCTGACGTTGTAATCGAGATGAATCGATGTCACGGACGTCCTCATCTATGCCATGACATCCGATACCCGACCGGTGCCGCGATCACCTAGACGGCCAGGATCAACAGCATCAGCCCTATGAGGCCGTGCCCCAGCCTTTCGCCATGGGCAATGCTCGAACGACGTCTATGGCCTCGGATGTCTGGCGGTCTCTCGCATTACGATGGCAACGACGGCGCCCGAGAGACACGTCAGCGCGGCAACGGATGTGATCGCCCATGACAGTCCGAAGCGATCGGCGATGAGGCCGGCGGAGAGCGCGCCGATCGCGTAGCCGAGATCCCTCCAGAACCGATAAACGCTGAGCGAGCGGGCGCGCCAAGTCGGATGCGAGGCATCGGAAACGGCCGCGATCAGACTCGGATAGACCATCGCCGTCCCAATGCCGAGAAGAAGACTGCCGATGAGCCACCACTCGAACCGGCTCGTGGCCGCGGTGAGAAACAGGCCGCCTGCCTGGATCCACATGCCGGCGACGATCAGGCCCTTGCGACCCCAGCGATCGCTCAAGGGGCCGGTGACGATCTGCAGGATTCCCCATGTCGCGGGATAGATCGCCTTGAGGATGCCGATGCGCTCGATGCCAAGTCCGAAGGACGCGAAGAACAACGGGAAAATACCCCAGCTCATGCCGTCGTTGAGGTTGTTGACGAGGCCGGCTTGCGATGCCGCGAATAGATTGCGATCCCGGAACGAGGTCAGCGTAAAAACCTCCCGGAAGCTGATCGGCGCGGATTGCTGTGCGTGAGCGGATGCCTCCAGCCGGAGGTGGTCGCGCGTGTCGCGGATGAGCAGGATCGACAGCACGGTGCCGATGACCGCGTAGCCGATACCGAGATAGATGGGCATCGGCCGCAGACCGTATCGCGAAGCAAGATAGCCGGTGAGGAACGCAGTTACGCCGACGGCGAGATAGCCGGCAAATTCATTGAGGCCGACGGCGAGGCCGCGCGACTTCGGGCCGACGAGATCGACCTTCATGATCACCGTCATCGACCAGGCGAGCCCCTGATTGATGCCGAGCAGTGCATTGGCGGCAATCACCCATCCCCAGCTCGGGGCCCAGATAATCATGAACGGAACCGGCAAGTCGACGAGCCAGCCGAGGACGAGAACACGCTTGCGCCCCCAGGTATCGGCGAGTTGGCCCGAGACGAGATTGGCAAGGGCCTTGACCACGCCGAAGCTGACGATGAAGGAGACGACGAGTGTCGTTGATGTGATGCCGAACTCTTCCGACCCGATGAGCGGCACGACCGTTCGTTCGACCCCGACCATGCCGCCGACAAAGGCATTGACCAGCATCAGGAGAGCAAACTGGCGCCAGTTTTCCTTGAGCCCAAGCCTGACAGTCGAGCCTGCCGACCGTGAAACTGATGCCCCTTCGTTCATTAGTCAGGCCGCGGTAGCGGCCAGACCGGCATTGGCGGCGCGGTTGCGCGCCGCATCCAGCGGCGGTATGTCTGCGATCATCGTGGCGACGAAAGCCTCCTCATCATCGATGCGGAACGCCTTGTTGAAGCGCTTCTCGAAGCCAATCGTCGATGTCGGCTTGCCGCTGAGCGAGCGGCCGCAGACCGAGCCGGAGTAGGCGCCGGGCAGCACCTCGACGTGATCCGGCAGTTGCTTGAGACGCCGCGCGCTGGAAAACAGCGTCCGCGCGCCGGCCTCGGCGCTGGTTGCAAGTTCGGTTCGCCCGAAATCGCCAACCATGAGAGTGTGGCCTGTCAGCACGAACCACGGCTCGGCCGCGCGTGTTCTGTCGGTGACCAGGAGTGAGATGTGCTCCGGCGTGTGCCCGGGCGTGTGCATGACGGTCATGGTCACGTTGCCGAGCTCGAGCACGTCGCCGTCCTTGGCGCACCGAAACGGGAACCCGGCTTCCGCGCCTTCGAAGAGCACGTATTGCGCGCCGGAAGCCGCGGCGAGCGCCCGCCCGGCGGAAATGTGATCGGCATGGATGTGCGTGTCGACCACATAGAGGATGCGCATGCCGGTTGCCTCGGCAACTCTAAGATACGGCGCGATGTCGCCGACCGGATCCACGACGGCAGCGGCCGCCTTGCCGCCGCATCCGAAAAGATAAGATGCGGCGACGGGATCGGAATGGAGGAATTGACGGAGGATCATGACTTGCGCTCCCTACCTCGCTTGAGATAACATTCAATTATTCTGCTGAATGTTTCATCGAGAATATCCCATGTCAAGCGTCGGGCCGAAACAGGCGATTTTCGCCAGCCTTGCCGAAGTGGCCCAAGCTCTCGGGCATGCGCATCGGCTGGAGTTGCTGGAACATCTCGCCCAGGGGGAACGGAGCGTCGAGGGGCTTTCCGCCCGGGCGGGCCTCAACTTCGCCAACGCCTCGCGCCACCTGCAAATCCTTCGGCGTGCGCGGCTTGTCGAGACGCGGCGCGACGGCAAGCATGTGCTCTATCGCCTCGCGGGGGATGCCCTTGTGGTCGAATTGATGCAGGCGCTTGGGCGCGTGGGACAGCGAAACCTCGCCGAGGTCAACCGCGTCATGACGGACTATTTCCACGCTCGCGACGCGCTGGAGGCCATATCGCGCAAAGATCTGGTAACAAGGCTGCATGACGGCCTCGTCACGGTTCTCGACCTTCGACCAGAGGACGAGTTCGCGCTCGGACATCTTCCGGGCGCGCTCAACATCCCGCTAGCTGAGCTTGAGCGTCGACTGGCCGAGCTTCCCGCGGACAGGGAGGTCATCGCCTATTGCCGCGGTCCTTATTGCGTTCTCTCTTTCGAGGCTGTCGCAGCGCTACGGTCGCGCGGCTACCTCGTTCATCGCCTCGAGGACGGCTATCCCGAATGGAAGGCCGCAGGGCTTCCGGTTGAGGCGGCAGCCTGAACTAAGACCGGATTCAACAGATTCCGAGGAAGGGTCCTGAGCAGCTTCACGCCAGAGGCGACGGCGCCACTAGCGGCCGGGTGACGGGCGCTCGTCCGGGTCCGGCCCCTCATCGTCAGCCACGGTAAAGCTCCGGCATCGATATGACGAAGGGGTTGCACTTTCAATATACATTCTTATATTATTTATATCGTGATATTAAAAAGGAACTCAGAATGACCCCGGTTCGGATTTCAGACAAGCTTGCAGTCGCCGGGCAACCTGCGCCCGAGGCGTTCCGGCAGCTCAAGACCGACGGCTTCACGGCCGTCATCAACAACCGCCCCAATGGTGAAGACGCAATCCAGCCCGGCTCGGCGGCCGAAAAGTGCGCTGCGGACGATGCCGGCCTTGGCTACAGCTTCATTCCCGTTGCTGGCCCGCAAATCACTGAAGCCGACGTGCGCGCCTTTCAGGAGGCGGTCGCCGCTGCGCCTGGGCCGGTGTTCGCCCATTGTGGGAGTGGCACGCGCTCGCTAACGCTCCACGCAATCGGCGAAGTGCTGGACGGGCGCATGAAGTCCGAGGAGATCGGCCCGTTCGGTCAAAGGTTTGCCTTGAACTTGACGATAGCCGAACAATGGCTTGCGCGGCGCGGGCGGCAGCGGGCCGTCGTCAAGGGCTTCTTCGACGCCCGAACGTCCAGCGTTCAATACGTCGTCTCTGATCCCGTTACGTCGAAATGCGCGATCATCGATCCGGTGCTCGATTTCGATGAGAAGTCGGGCAGCACCGCGACGTGGAACGCCGATGCGATCCTGGCCCATGTCGCCGATCAGGGTTTGAGGGTCCAATGGATTCTCGACACTCATCCTCACGCCGACCATTTCTCCGCCGCGCCCTATCTCCAGAGCAAGACCGGCGCCCCGATGGCGATCGGCGAGCATGTGCGCGACGTGCAGCAACTTTGGGCGACGACCTATAACTGGCCGACGCTAGCGAGCGAAGGGCGGTTCTGGGATCACCTGTTCACCGATGGCGAAGTTTTCGAGATCGGCGCACTTGAGGCGCAGGTTCTGTTCTCGCCGGGCCATACGCTTGCTTCGATCACCTATCTGATTGGCGATGCTGTTTTCGTGCATGACACGCTGTTCATGCCGGACAGCGGCACGGCCCGCGCCGACTTTCCGGGCGGGAATGCAAGGCAGCTCTGGCAGAGCATTCAGACCATACTTGAGTTACCGGACGAGACGCGCGTGTTCACCGGCCACGACTACCAACCGGGCGGCCGTCATCCGCGTTGGGAAAGCACGGTGGCCGAGCAGAAGCGCTTGAATACACATATCGTGGACAAGACCGAGGACAGCTTCGTCAACCTGCGCGAGGCGCGCGACCGCACCTTACCGATGCCGAAGCTCATCCTGCCGGCGCTGCAGGTCAATATTCGCGGCGGGCGGCTACCAGCCCCGGAAGACAATGGCCGGAGCTATCTGAAGATCCCGCTCGATGCTCTTTCCGGAACCGTGTGGTGACACGATGACCGGACAGAACGCCAAGGCTGGCAAGGCGGGCATGACTCTCGCCCATATGGAAGCGCGGTCCGTTGAGGTGGCGGCGATCCTGAAAACCCTCGCGCATCCGATGCGATTGATGCTCGCCTGCTCGTTGGTGGAGGCGGAATACTCGGTTGGCGAGCTCGAAGAGAAGCTCGGGATTCATCAGCCGAATCTCTCGCAGCAACTTCATGTCCTGCGAGAATCCGGGATCGTCAAGACACGGCGCGACGGCAAGCAAATCTTCTACCGGCTGACGCAGGAGAAGGCCGCGCGCCTCATCGAGGCGCTCTTCTCGATCTACTGTGCGCCGGAGGGCGCGCCATGACCTTCCCCTATTGGCCCTCACTTCTCGGCGGCATGCTGATCGGACTCTCGGCCACCATGCTTCTCTTGCTGAACGGCCGTATCGCCGGTGTCAGCGGCATTGCTGGGCGTCTCGTGCAGGGCGCGCAGCTTTCGGCTAATGCAGCCTTCGTGATTGGGCTCGTGATGGGGCCGCCGATCTATCTGGTCCTGTTCGGCCATTGGCCTGTCGTCACGATAACCGCCTCGATGCCGACCATCGTCATCGCTGGGCTGCTTGTCGGCTTCGGTACGCGTATGGGATCCGGCTGTACCAGCGGCCACGGCGTCCTTGGCCTTGCAGGCTTCTCACGCCGATCAATGGCAGCGGTCGTCGCCTTCCTCTTGGCCGGGATCCTTACGGTCACATTGATGCGGATGGCGGGGCAATGACGAATCGCATTTCGCAAGGCGCCGTTGCGCTCGGCGCCGGGGCAGTCTTTGGCATTGGCCTCTCACTATCGGGGATGCTCGATCCAGCTCGCGTGCAGGGCTTCCTTGATGTGTTCGGAGCCTGGGATCCGAGCCTTGCCTTCGTACTTGGTGGCGCCGTCGCCGTCGCCATGATCGGGATGATGCTCATGCGCCGCATGGTGCGTCCGATGCTGGATACGGTGTTTCATCTGCCGACCGCGACGAAGATCGACGCGCGCCTGGTCACTGGCTCCGCGATCTTCGGCGTCGGCTGGGGTCTGGCGGGTCTTTGCCCCGGCCCGGCGCTGTCAGCCCTATCACTCGGCCTCATGCCGGTCGTAGCCTTCGTCGTTGCCATGGTGATCGGCATGGTCGTTCATGACCGCCTCGCTCAGGGTCGGTCGGCGTGAGCGAGGCCGTGTTTCTTGCCCTCGGCGCGGGCGCGTTGATCGGTTTCACCCTTGGCCTGATCGGAGGGGGTGGTTCGATCTTGGCAACACCGTTGCTGCTATATGTCGTCGGTGTCGGCAATCCACATGTGGCGATCGGCACGGGCGCGCTCGCCGTCTCGGTGAACGCCTATATGAATCTGATCGTCCACGCCCGAAATGGGCATATCTGGTGGCGCTGCGCGATCCTGTTCGCTTTGGTCGGGACGATCGGCGCCCTTGCCGGATCGACGCTCGGAAAGGCGATCGACGGCCAGCATTTGCTGTTCCTGTTCGGACTACTGATGCTGGTGGTCGGCGCTCTGATGCTACGTCCCAGCAAGAATGAAGGGGGTAGCATGCGCCGGGTCGATTGGCGCATGTGCACGCTGACGGGCATAGTCGCCCTGATCGCTGGCGGCGTCTCTGGTTTCTTCGGCATCGGCGGGGGCTTCCTGATCGTCCCCGGACTGATCCTTGCCACCGGAATGCCCACGATCTCGGCAATTGGTTCCTCTCTGCTCGCAGTCGGCACCTTCGGCTTGGCGACGGCGATCAACTATGCAGCCGCAGGGTTGGTGGATTGGACGATCGCGACCGAGTTCATCGTGGGAGGGATTGCCGGCGGTGCGCTCGGAACATTTGCCTCGACGCATCTCGCGTCTCGCGAGAGTCTGCTCAATCGGATTTTCGCGGGACTGATCTTCGTTGTCGCGGTCTATGTAATCTACCGAAGTTTGGGGTCCGTGGGATGATACCGGGTGCACGGACGAATTCCTTGGCGATAGCCCGGATGACGATGGGCGGAGGGATGATGTGGGTAATGAGCCTCATTGGAGTCATCGGCATCGGAGCGTTGTACGGGGTCCACCGCACCCGGAACCCGCCCGGCGTCCCATCGTCGCATTCTATGAGTTGGCTTGTTTTCGGCACAGTTTGGGACGATGCTTAAGACTGCCATGAAACTCTGGTCGGCCCGACAGCTCGTTACCCTATTCCTTGCGGTCTTCGTCACCGTGGGGTTGAGCCTGTCCGCCGTTCAGGCCAGCGGCATGACCGTGAAGATGGCGATGGCATCCGACATGGGGAGTTCCGGACACGACGGCTGTCAGGGCTGTCCGTCTGACGATGGTACGAAGGCCATCTCCTGCACCGCCACCTGCGTAGCACCCGTCCTGGCGGTGCTCCCGGAAGCCGAGTCAGTGATGCTGGTTCACAAGACCGTGTCGGTAGTGACGCGATACCCGCTGCTTCACGGCAAGACGTCGCCGCCCGAACCTTACCCTCCGAGACCTATCGACATCGCTTGACGCTGCGGCTCTCGCTCCAACGCGATGAGCCGAGTGAACGAACGCGTCCGCGCGTCCTCTGCCGCGCGCACTGAGCCTGTCGGATGTCATCAGCAATCGAGGGCCGACGCGTTCCGTCATCCACGATGAACGGAAGGGTCGAACGTGAGTATCGAATTAAGTTACCCCATGTCGCGCCGAAGCTTGCTCGGGGCCGGCGGCGGTTTTCTGCTGGCCACAACGCTGCGGGCACGCGCCGCAGCGCCGATCGACCGTCGCATCGTGGCGGCGCCAACCCGCGCGCGTCTCGCCGGGGTAGGCCACCCGGAAACCGATGTCTGGGCCTATGACGGGACCGTGCCCGGTCCGATTGTACGTCTGCGGCAGGGAGTACCAGCCCGGATCGTCGTCGAGAACCAGCTCGACCAGGACACCACCGTCCACTGGCACGGCATCAGGCTGCCGAACGCAATGGATGGCGTCCCCGGTCTGACACAGCCACCGATCAAACCCGGCGAGAGCTTTACATACGAGTTCACGCCGCCGGATGCCGGAACCTTTTGGTATCACCCACATGCCAACAGTCTCGAGCAGCTCGGCCGCGGGCTCGCAGGCGCCGTTATCGTGGAAGAGCGCGAGCCCCCTATGGTCGACCGCGACCTACTCTGGCTCCTCGCCGATTGGCGGCTAACCGCTGAGGGTGAAATCGCCGCCGGCTTCGGCAACCGGATGGAAGCGGCGATGTCTGGCCGAGTCGGCAACACGGTCACGCTGAACGGCCGGGTTTCGGAGGAGGAGCCGGCCCGAGCCGGTGAGCGCATTCGCCTCCGCCTCGTCAACGGCTCGCTCGCTCGCGTCATGGCCTTGCGCTTCGAAGGACACCGGCCAGTGATCGTGGCGGTCGACGGCCAGCCCTGCGACCCGCATGAACCCAAGGGCGGCCGGATCCTGCTCGGTCCCGCCATGCGCATCGACATCGCGATCGACCTGCAGGGCGAACCGGGACGCCGCTACCGCGTCATCGATGATTTCTACGACGGCCTGTCCTACTGGGTGACGCAACTCGCCTATGATGATGAGGCACCCATACGCGCGCATCCTCTTGAGGCGCCACTAAGCCTTTTACGCAATCCCGTGCCGGAGCCCGACCTCGCCGATGCCGAGCGCCACGAGCTGACGCTCCAGGGCGGCATGATGGGCGGCGGCGGTATGGCCGGCATGGGCGGGATGATGGGGGGAGGCATGATGGGCATGGGCGGTGGTGTCGCCTGGGCCATCAACGGCATGTCGATGACGGGTGATGGTCACGCCGGCATGGAGCCCGCCCTGACATTCCGACGTGGACGCAGCATCGTGCTGACGCTGCGCAACCAGACCGCCTGGTGGCACCCAATGCATTTCCATGGCCACAGCATGCTGGTGCTGAGTCGCAATGGTGCGCCGGTTCCCTACCGGCAGTGGCAGGACACGGTCCTGATGGCGCCGAAGGATGCCGTCGAAGTTGCGTTCGTCGCCGACAATCCGGGCGACTGGATGCTGCATTGCCACGTCATGGACCACCAGATGGCCGGCATGATGACCGTGCTGCGCGTGGCCTGAATTCGAACCTGACGAAAGGAAACCCTTCGATGCGAAGACGAACTTTTCTGCTCGGAAGCGCAGCCATCCTGCTCCTGCCGGTGCCGACGATCGCGGACACCGGCATTCGCGCGACGCTCTTCAAGAATCCCCAATGTAGCTGCTGTGAAGGCTACGCCGACTATCTGCGCCAGAACGGATTCCAAGTTGACGTCAAGCCGACCAACGACCTGGCCGAGATCAGCCGCAAGGCCGGCGTGCCGGTGGAGCTGCAAGGCTGCCATACGATGTTCATCGGCGACTATGTTATCGACGGTCATGTGCCGGTGAACATCGTCCGCAAGCTGCTCGCGGAGAGGCCGGCGATTGCCGGCATCACGCTGCCGGGCATGCCGATGGGTTCGCCTGGCATGGTCGGCGCCAAGACCGAGAAGTTCGTGGTCTACGCGCTCACGAAGGATGGCAAGGCTCCGACCGTCTACGCGACGGAATGACCGGTTCCAAGGAGGTCAACGCGATGACCGAAAATTCAACCACGCATCATCCGCCCGAGTCGGTTCAGCAGCCAGTCGGCACTGTTACGCGACGCCGCTTGCTTTTGGCCGCGCCGGTCGTCGGCTTCGGTGGGCTTGCGGCGGTGTTCGCAACGCGGCTCGGGAGCGATCCCAGCCAAATCCCGTCGGCCCTGATGGGCAAGCCTGTGCCGATCTTTAGCCTGTCGCCGGTCCAGGGCCGCACACTTGGCCTTTCGAGCGGCGACCTCCATGGCGAGGTTTCGCTCGTCAATGTCTTCGCGTCGTGGTGCGTCGCCTGCCGGGCGGAGCATCCGCATTTTCTGCGGCTCGCCAGGGACAAGACGGTGCCGGTTCACGGGTTGAACTACAAGGATCGACCCGAGGCCGCGGCCCGATGGCTCGACAGCCTCGGCGACCCCTATGCACGCACAGGGGCCGATCGCAACGGCCGCGTCGCAATCGATTGGGGCGTCTATGGCGTTCCCGAGACCTTCGTGATCGGTGCCGACGGACGTATCGCGCACAAGCATATCGGCCCGGTCACCGAGCAGGCACTTGACGAGACGATCCTGCCCCTTGTTGAGCGGCTGCGCCGGCAGGCGAGAGGCGGCACAACATGAGATGGCTCGCTCTCACTTTCACCGTACTTATCGCCGCGATCGGACCCGTGCTCGCCGATCCGCCGCAGAATTTCGTGTTGCGCGGTGCACCGGCCCCCATACCGGAGCTTCAGTTCACCGATGGTGGTGGGACACTCCGGACTCTTGCCGATTTCCGCGGCAAGGTCGTTCTTCTCAACATCTGGGCGACCTGGTGTTCGCCCTGCCGCAAGGAAATGCCGACGCTCGATCGGCTGCAAACAGCGCTTGGCGGGTCGGATTTCGAGGTCGTCGCCCTTTCGATCGATCGTGGCGGGGCCGAGGTTGTGAAGAAGTTCTATGCTGAGATTGGCATCCAGCGCCTTGCCATCCACATCGACACCTCCAGCAAGGCCGGTTTTGTCCTCGCCGCCGCGGGTCTGCCGACGACGCTTCTAATCGACGCTCAAGGCCAAGAACTCGGCCGGCTGATCGGGCCCGCTGAATGGGATGCGCCAGAGATGGTGGCATTCCTTAGATCGATCATCGCTCGAGACGGGCACCTGGCTGTCCCTCGACGGAAGGACCAATCGCTATGACCAGCATCGATTTCACTAACACTCCGATCCATCCTGAGCGCCAGTCAGGTCCGGCTAGGTTGGGACGCATGCTGCGGGGTCGGCGTCACCTTGTTCTGCTCGGTGTCCTGGCACTCGGTGTCGGCGCGGCATTTCATTGGAACTGGCTAGTCGCGATTGGCGCCGCCCCGCTGCTGCTGAGCGCGCTCCCGTGTGTCAGCATGTGCGCTCTCGGCCTCTGCATGAGCCGGATGAGAGGTAGTAGCGAGGATTGCCCGATAGAGATAGGCGATGCAGCTGTGGCTGATAGCCCAGACGAGACCACCGGTTCGTGCTGCTTTCTGGCGGCCGACGGCTGCTCCTCAAGGTGACCTCGATGGGAATCCTGAAACCCCTGGCGCTGGCTTTCGCGCTCATCGTTACAATCGTCGCGCCGGCTCTGGCGCACTCCCTGGAAGAGGTCGATAAGGACCTGCGCGACAAGGACAAGTATTTCCAGCCGGTCGACAGCGAGGCGCCCGCATTCACATTGCAGGATGCCGACGGCCGTGTCGTTAGCCTCGCCAGCCTGCGAAGCAAGGTCGTCGTGCTGACTTTCATCTACACGAATTGCCCAGATGTGTGTCCACTGCACGCCGAACGGATCGCCGAACTCCAGAAGATGATCAACCAGACGCCGATGAAGGCGATGGTCGAGTTTGTCACCATCACGACGGATCCGAAGCGTGACAATGACAAGGTCCTGCATGAATACGGCAAAACCCACGGCCTCGATCCGGTGAACTGGGTTTTCCTGACGACCGCTCCTGATCAGCCGGAGGACACCACGCGCAAGGTCGCCGAGGCCTACGGGCTGAAATTCACGCAAGGCGATGACGGCGTGCAGATGCACGGCGTCGTCACCCATGTGATCAACCAGGATGGGCGGCTGCGCGCTCGCTTCCATGGCCTGAAGTTTGAGCCGGTCAATCTGGTGATTTTCGTCAACGCGCTCACCAATCGTTCGCAAAAACCTCACGGACATTCGAGTCCGGGCTTCTGGGACAAACTCAAAGGACTGTTTTGAAGCCCACGGGCGCAAGGTTGCAACGAATAGCCACGGGCAAAATCACTGATCGGAGTTGGTTGGAGGCGGCTGCGATAATGGGCACCGCTTAGGGAGGCGTTACAACGACGCCAGCCTGCCAAGTGATCTCACAATGCATCATGCGTCTGCGGCCTAATCGCGAGCGGGTGATCGGCGCGGCGGAAGGCAGGGCGCTCGAAGGTTGGTGTCGGCTCGGGCATACACCTTGTTTTTCTATCGCTTGGCCACGTGAAATCACGCGCTCGACGGCCGATCCCGCGACAAATCGCTTGATTCTGTAGCGACTACAGGAAATAGAACCCTCACGCTGAGGAGAGATGCGATGACGTCGAGCCGTTCTGAAAGCGATGTTGCTCCGTTTACGCCTGCGGCGGGCTTCCATTGGCTGACGCCATTCTATGACTTCGGCATCGCGGTCTTGACCCGAGAGAGCTACTGGCGGAACCGCTTGGTGGCTCAGGTGCGACCGTCGTCGGACGACGTGATCGCCGATCTTGGATGCGGCACAGGATCGCTGCTCGTGAAGCTGGGGAGGGCCGCCCGAGGTGTGAAGCTGGTCGGCATCGATCCCGATTCGACGATGCTGGATCGGGCCCGTGCGAAGACGAGGCGTGCGGGAGTCGCGGTGGACCTGGTTCACGGATTCGCGCGCGACGCCAGTTCATTGCTGCGCGGTCGAGCGGTGACGAAGATCGTATCCAGCCTCGTGTTCCACCAAGTACCGTTGTCGGAAAAGTCGGCGGCTCTCGGCGCTGCGTATGAGGCTCTATCTCCGGGCGGCGAGCTCCATATCGCCGATTATGGCCTTCAACGCACCAAGTTGATGCGGAGGCTCTTTCGCGCCACCGTGCAAAATCTCGACGGGATTGAAAATACGGAGCCGCAGGCACGCGGCCTCTTGCCGGAACTGATCCGCTCGGCCGGTTTTTCAGAGGTCGTCGAGGTCGAGGTTATCTCTACCTCCACCGGATCGATTTCCCTGATCCGAGCTTTGCGTCTGTAATTTCGCGCGTCAGGCCGGTCGGCTTGCGGCTGCGTTGCTGGTCCTTGTGTCAATCAGACGACAAACTTCTCGGCATTCGCCAAGCTATCGAACGGCGATCAGGTCAGGTGTCGTGCCGTTTTTCGATCGGAGTCTGGGCTTCAACAAGGGCTGTCATTCGGATTTTTCGCCAACGGTTCACCGGCCAACACCTTATTCTGGCGGCAGTGACGCTCGGCATCGTCGTGCTGTCAGCGGTCGCCCGAGCGCATGGCGGATCGACGACTGGCAAGCCGGTAGCACGCGCGCATCTCAAGAAATCGTCATGTTGAGGACGACGATCCCGAGCACCACGAAGAGCACGCCGACCGTCTTGCGAACGCTAAGAGATTCACGAAGCGCCACGATTCCGACCAGCGCGACGCCGACCGTCCCGGAACCGGCCCAAATCGGATAGGCGATGCTGACTGGCAAGGTCTTGAGCGCAACGCTCACCAGGTAGAATGCCGTTCCGAACGCAAGGAGGGCCAGCAGTGTCGGCCAGAGCCTGGTGAAGCCATCGCTGAAACGCAGCGCGATGGCGGCGGTGATTTCGCCGATGATGGCTCCGCATAAGAGCAGCCAGGCATGGCTCACTTTGGCGGACCTCCTAGCATCCCGAGGTTTTTTCGGAGCTAGCGTTCAGAACAACCACCCCGACCACGACCAGGGCGACCCCGACGAGCTTGAGCGCACCCAACGACTCTCCGAATAGCAGCACCCCGAAGAGCGCCACGCCCGCCGTGCCGCCGCCCGCCCAAACCGGATAGGCGATGCTGACTGGCAGCGCCTTCATCACGCGGCTCACCAGGAACAGGGCCACCGCGAACGACGCGATGGCGGCGATCGTGGGGGCGGCGCGGGTGAACCCATCGCTCACCCGCAGCAGGAGCGCCCCTGCAATCTCGCCAGCGATGGCGGTCCCTAGGAGCAACCACGGGCCGAACGCCGGGGCGGAGGGCTTTCGGTCCGCCACGGCTATCACGCCCTCCAGAGCAGGTAGAGGCCGAGCAGGATCAGTGACCCGCCTAGCACCGGATCGAGCCATCGGCCGAACCGACTAGCGCTGAGGGCGTGGAGGCCGAGCAGGATCGGCAGCGCGGCGATGGCGTAGCGCAGCGGCGTGCTGATCGCCGCCACCCGCCCCAGCAGGACCGCGAGCGAGCCGAGCAGGCTGACCGCCAGTGCCAACCCGAGAACGAAAGCCACGGCGTTGCCGAAAGGACGCGCCATCTGGCGAGTTGGCGTGGAACAACAGGCGCTCGCGGCGGCAGGGTAGAGCGCGAGGCAACAGGGGTTCAGGCCAGCCACTAGGCTGCCTAGGAGCGCCAGAGGCAGCGCAACCAGATTGCCGGCGGATAGTGCGCCGCCGATGCCTTCGAGCGCCCCCATCAGGCGGTCGGGCGGACTTGCGCGAGCCGCGCTTCGACGGCGGCGACCGTTGCGGGACTCTCACACTCGAATCGGTCGGCGACCTTCCCGTCGGACGTCAGGACAAGGATCGTGGGATTGACCAGCACAGAGTAGCGCTTGAGCAGCGGAGAGTCGTCGCCGGGTCCGAACGTCGCCACCCTGACACGCCGTTCGTTGGCGACTTCGACCGCCTTGATGATCCTGGCGCAGCCATCTTCGCCGCCGGCCTCTCTCATATCGGCGAGCAGCAGGATTTGCGGCGCGCCGCTCGTCGCGGCGGCGCTGGCGACGGGTGGACGCTCGCTTTGCTTGGCCACCAGGACGCCGTCCGCGAGCAGCGCCACGACGGCGAGGCCGATCCATTTCTTGTCCATCAGCAGCACGCCTTGGCTTGGAGTGAGGGAGTGTCGCAAGCCGTCCCAGGCGCGCAGCACGATGCGGCCGAGGCTCCGGCCATATCGCTGTCCGGAGCGTCGGCATCGGGCGCGGCGTCCTGAACGAAAGGCTCGCCCGTCCGTAGCGATGCTTCCGCACGGGCGAGTTCCCGGCCGAGATAGGCGGCATGATCGAGCCGCGAGATCAGCTCGCGCGCGATGACTTCAGAATAGAGGGAGCCGGTGGAGGAGCCTTCCAGCACGCAATCCAGCACACCCTTGTTGGTATAGTGCTCGACGATGAGCAACCCTGTCCTGCGCTCGGGATAGACAACGAAATATCCGGCCTTGTCGAGCACCAGGCGCGCCGGCTGATCGACCCTGATCCGAGGCACGAGGAGATTAGCGAATGGGACCGGGTTCGGGCCGGGCGAGTTCGCCGCACACCGCTCCACTTCGCGTGCGATACGCTCGAGGTTGCACTCCCCGATCATTGGCACCAGTTGGACCTGATCCACGAAGGCGCGCACTTCATCGAGGGTGACGTTCTTGAGGATCGGGCGCTTGCCCTTGGCGCCAACGATGCGGCCGCGATCATCGAGGCCGTTCTCGAACAGGCTTGCAAGACTTTGGCCGGGCAGATGGCCGATGGCCTGCTGCGTGTCTTCACCGCACAGGACGAGGTAGCGGATTTCTGGATTGGCGAGCGTATTCTTGATGATGCGCTCGATGCCGAGGTTCTCGGTGTGCATCGTGCCGACGATCGCCAGCCCTTCCGGGCGGCGTGCGGCGAGCACATTGACCAGATCCTCGCTGTTGAGCGTGCAGGCGGCGACGGGCGCACCATAGCGGATCACTTCGTAGTGTCCCGGCAGCGGAGGCCAGCCCTCGCGTGCGTCGGGTTCATCGGTCGGGCACAGGTCGAGCCCAGCCCCCTCGTCGGGATAGCCCTCGACAAAGGCGTTGGCAGCGAGCGCGGGGAAGCAGATCGCGCACCCGATGCAGTCATAGCGCTTGGGCACGAACACCTCGCGCGCCTGCTGAAGAACCGGGGCGAGCGGCCCCTGTCCGGCCGCTGTCCCTGAGAGAGCTTCAACAGTGGTCTGGAGGCAGCCGCACTTGTGACATTTGGCGTGCTTCACCGCCTGGGAGATTTGATCCTCGACAATGGCGAGCGCCGAGGCTTGCAAGTCCAGTAGATCAGTCATCAGGACGGCTCCGAGCCGGAAAACATGACATCCGCGAGCTGCGCCACGCGATGGTTGCGGATCGTGTAATAGGCCATTCGGCCGTCGTTTCGGTGTTTCAGGACGCCGAGATCGCGCAGCTTGCGAAGGTGATGCGAGGCGGTCGAGATTGTCGTACCGGCGACATGCGCGAGATCGCAGACGCACAGCTCCTCGCCTTTGCCAAGCGCGATAAGGAGTTTCAGGCGCGTCGGATCACTCAGCGCGCCGAACAATCGGCTCGCGTCCGAGAGCGGTTCCGCCTCGGGCATCCTGTCTTTCAGCGTCCGCACCAGCTCCCCGTTGAAGCAGGGGATGCTGCATGAGTCGGGAGACGCAGCGGCTATCTCGGTCGTCATTATGACATTCGTATGCATGTGCTAATGATAGGCGCGTAAACGGGCGAAGGCAAGCAGCGCGCTCCACCATCGATGCTCGCGCGTGAGCGCGGCTACCCAAAGTCGTAGAACGGAGTGAGCCACCGGTGGCCGGCGGCAGGCGTGTAAGTCAGGTCGGACGGCACGGAAATTTCCTTTGCTTCGCCTAAGGCTACATCCTACAGCCCCTACAGATTCGACCGGGAATCGTTGCGGAGGCTAGCGATCCGAGTGCCGCAACCGCCATGATGCTCAGTCTGGCGCCGCGCCAAGATGCTAGCGATTTCTGCCTGGCCGGGTCTCGGCAGACCTCACGAGCCGCGCAAAGTAGATTTCGCAAAGCTGCGAAGCGCTGCATAGCTACGCGCTGGTCGTTCGGCCAATCGCCGCAAGCGATGTCGTCAGGTCTGCCGCGCACTTGCGATTGATCCAGAAGCCCGCAACCAGAACTGTCAGGACGACCCAGTTGGGCCAGTATTGTTTCGGTTGTAGGGAACAGTCCAAGCATCTGGATGTGCGGTACGCCCGTCCGCGGCAAGACTCCCAGGAATCCAACCTCCTGGGAAACCTGCTATTTCCTTTCCAGCGAGCACGATGGCAAGGACCGCGATGAAAATAGCGCTCCACGAAAAGAACTGGGTAATTGGCAAGCGGGTGCTGTAGCGGAGCATGATCCAAGCCAGTACGGCGAGCAGCGCCGCAGCCGCAGCCGCGCCACCCAGCATCGCCAAGCCGTTTCCCTGGGCCCAGAGCGCGGCATAGAAAAGGTTGGTTTCGAAGACCTCCCGATAGACGACGACGAACGCCAGCAGGAAGAGGAACCACCCTGAGCGCACAAAGCGTGCGTCATCTTCGTCTTGATATAGCGCTACCAGGCCTCGGCGTTGCTCTCTGATTATGGCGTGGCGGTAACGTCTTGGGAAGGCCCGTCACCCTGGGAGCCATCATCGGCGGCGCCGTAAGCAATATCGCGGAACGGCTCCGACTTTAGGTCGTCGTAGACTATCTCGACTTCACGCCTGGGCTATCGCTGGCCGGCGTTCGATATTGCCGACGCCGCGATTGTGGTAAACGCGATCCTGCTCGTCATGAGGAGTTTTGGCCGGGACGCGCGGCCAGCGAAACGTAATCGGCCATCACTTCGATGATCCGGCAATCGGCGACCTTTCCGTTCGCGCAGGATCTGATCATGCGCGTTAGCTCGTCCTTCAAGCCCAGCAGCCGTGCGATGCGATCGTCGACCGCCGCGAGTTGATCTTGCGCGATCCGGCTGACTTCTTCACAGGAGGCATCGGGCATCTCCCGTAGTCCGAGCATCGTGCGAATTGTCGCGATCTCGAATCCAAGCTCGCGCGCGTGACGGATGAAGGCGAGCTGCTGAACGTCCGGTGTCCCGTATCGACGCCGCCCACTCTCCGTTCTGCCAGGTTTCGGCATTAGCCCGATCCGCTCGTAATAGCGGATCGTCTCGATATTGACCCCTGTGCGTCGAGACAAGGCGCCGATAGCGATCATCGGGTTGCTCCTGTAGTGGCTACAGGATGTACGTATAGCAGGTGATTGGAGCTGTGTGAACTTGGGGACGATCGTTGACCGAGCATGTCATAGGGCTGATCTGGGATGCTTGGCGCGCACGAAGGAAGGGCGTCAGCGCAATCGCGCAACGCCAGCGCGCCCGTTTCGCCGACATGGTCGCCCATGCCCGCGCCAGCTCGCCGTACTACCGTGAGCTGTACCGCGATCTGCCAGATCGGGTCGAAAGCGCCGAGCAGCTTCCTGTTACCGACAAGAAGACGTTGATGGCTCGCTTCGATGATTGGTGTGTCGATCGGGAGATAACCGAGGAACGGGCGCAAGCGTTCGCAGAAGATCCGAAGCTCATCGGCGGGCGCTTCCTCGACAAATATACGCTCCTGACGACATCGGGCACGACGGGGACGCGCGGCGTCTTCGTGCTCGATGACCGGAGCATGGCCGTGACCACCGCGATGGCGTTTCGGATGCTGACGGCCTGGCTCGGTGCGGGAGATTTCGTTCGAATCGTCGCGGGCGGAGGGCGCATGGCGATGGTCATGGCGACGGGCGGCCACTTCGCCTCGGCGGTGGCTGCGGCACGCCTAAAGAAGAGCCGAGGCCGACGCCTCGAAGTGCTGTCGGTGCACATGCCTTTGCGAGAGCTCGTGACCCGGCTCAACGAGTTTCGGCCGGTGCTCCTCGCGCCGTACGCGAGCATGGCTGCGCTGCTTGCAAGCGAACAGGAAGGCGGCCGTCTGCACATCGATCCGGTGTTACTGGCGCTCTCTGCCGAAGGGCTGCCGGAAGGCGAATACGATCGAATTGCCCGAGCGTTTAAGGCAAAGGTGGGCAACAGCTACGCCGCTACCGAGTGTCCATTCTTCAGCTACAGCTGCGAACATGGATGGTTGCACGTCAACAGCGACTGGGTGGTGTTTGAGCCCGTAGATGCGGATCATCGGCCGGTGCCGCCAGGGGCGCCGTCCCACACGGTGCTCATCAGCAATCTCGCCAATCGAGTGCAGCCCATTCTGCGCTACGATCTGGGCGACAGTGTCTTGCAGCAGTCCGGGCCTTGCCGGTGCGGCAATCCATTTCCATCGATCCGTGTGCAAGGGCGATCATCGGAGGTCCTGATCTTCCGCACCGATGGTGGCGATCGGGTAACTGTCGCACCGTTGGCCTTTGCCACTTTGGCCGATCATGCACCGGGACTGCAGATGTTTCAGATCGTGCAGACTGCGCCGGCCAGTCTGCGCGTGCGTTTGCAGACGCGTGACGCTGATTCGGATCGTGTATGGGAAGCGGTGCGGACCAGCATAAGACGTTTGCTCGTTGATCATGGCCTCGATCATGTGGCCGTGGAGCGCGCTGAAGAAGCGCCGGAGCAGTCGAAGGGCGGCAAGTTTAGGCAAGTTTTCCCGCTCGTGGACAGCCCCCGCTCGTAGGTCGCCTGTGGCAAGGGGGACGTGCGAGACAGGGTATCAAGAAGGACAGATCGGTGCCCCGAATTCCACGTGAGAAGGGCTTTGATTCGACGCTCGCCCTTGCCGGAGATCCATACAGATTCATCTCGAACCGGTGTCGACGCTACCGATCGGACCTGTTTGAAACGCGGCTCCTGCTGCGGAGGACTATCTGCATGACGGGCCCCGAAGCGGCGCGGCTGTTCTACGATCCGAGTCGGTTCGTGCGCCGCAGTGCCACGCCAAGGGCGATCCAGAAGACGTTGCTCGGGGAAGGTGGCGTGCAGGGCCTCGACAACGGGGCGCACCTACATCGTAAGCAGATGTTCATGTCCCTGATGGCGCCCGAGCGCATCGAGCAGCTCATAGAGCTGACCGGCGCGGAGTGGAGGCTCCGCGTGCGCAAGTGGGAATCGATGCACAAGGTCGTGCTTTACCCGGAGTTTCACGAGCTCTTGACGCGCGCGGCGTGTGCCTGGGCCGGCGTGCCACTGGCGGATTCAGAGGTCGATGCGCGAACGCGGGCGATTGCCGTACTGTTTGACCATGCGGGTTCGCTCGGACTTAGGCACCTGTGGTCGCGGTGGGCTCGAAAACGGGCCGACCGCTGGCTGGAGGGGGTCGTCGAAAAGATCCGTAACGGTCGACTCCA
>Ga0209933_1000924_pt1 | contig 37906 bp, 34 predicted proteins | sample ThiBiot_300_biof_FD_183944 | JGI IMG/M metagenome (GOLD analysis project Ga0209933, IMG submission 183944) | Wastewater bioreactor microbial communities from Cape Town, South Africa - Thiocy_cont_300_biof (SPAdes) | ecosystem: Engineered > Bioremediation > Thiocyanate > Unclassified | place...
TCAGTTGTTTCAATTTTTTTTGATTTTCTATGATGAACAATTTCTCTCGCCAATTTTCTCGCTTCTCTCAGCTCTCCATAATGGTAAAAGATGTCCGCCAGATCTTCCTCTTCGTACTCGTTGATGATTTTCTTCGCATCAAGACCTTGCATCACATTCATTCTCATATCAAGTGGTGCGTTGCTCCTGGTAGAAAATCCTCTTTCCGCTTCATCAAACTGATGAGAAGAAACTCCCAAGTCTGCCAAAATTCCGTCAACTTGAGAAATTCCATAAGCCAACATCGAATTTTCCAAAAACCTGAAATTCTGATTAACTAAAGTAAATCTCGGGTCATCAATGGCGTTTTTCAATGCATCCAAATCCTGGTCAAAAGAAAATAATTTTCCCTTGTCTGAAAGTCGGCTCAAAATCTCACGAGAATGTCCGCCTCCACCAAAAGTGCAGTCCACATAAATCCCGTCCGGATTGGTTACCAGAGCGTCAACACTTTGTTTTAACAAGACAGGATTGTGATACATTGTTTTTATAATTGATGAATGATGATTGATAAATGATTTAATAATTCGGTTTAAAAACCTGTTAATTATTTTTTCTTAATTACTAATTTGATTCTTCGGAATCAAGATTTCCCATCACATCTTCCGCCAGACTGGCAAAATCCGATTCGCTGACTGAGATAACCTGTTCATAAGAATCTTTATCCCAAATCTCGAACAATTCGCCGGCGCTTGTAATCACGATATCTTTCCCAAGATTTGCAAATTGTGTTAAATCCTTACTGATTTGCAAACGACCAACGTTATCCAACTCCGCCGTTTTGACTCCAGCTGTAAACATCCTGATGAAATCTGCATTTTTTTTCACAAATCGGTTAAGACCGTTTATTTTTGCCATCAGTTTTTCCCAAGGCTTCATTGGATAAACCTCAAGACACTTCTGAAACACCGACCGCTTGATTACAAATGGCTCATCTGCAAAATGTTCCATCTGCTTCGTAAGCGAAGCAGGCAGTTTGATGCGCCCTTTGTCATCGATTTTACATTCGTATGTTCCAATGAAGTTTTTCATTTGGAGCAAATTTATATAAAAATCTACCACATTTTACCACTTTTGCCCACTTTTATACTTAATGTTTATAACTTTTTTGTCTTACAGCTTTCTTGGCTAATGATTTGATTTAAAATCGATTAAAATCGAATATTGCGAAAAGCCTTACCATAAAGCATTTGCAATGAATAACTTAAAAAATTCGGGTGGTAAAGTTTCGTTATTTAAAATGATTCTAACCTAAAATGATAAATGAGTATATTTGTTATATGAACTACTTAGAAGCACTTAACTGGCGATATTCTGTAAAAAAATTTGACGGAAGAAAGATCTCGTCAGAAAAATTGAATAATATTCTGGAAGCCGGAAGGTTGTCTGTCAGTTCTTTAGGACTTCAGCCGTATCATCTTTTGGTGGTGGGAAATAATGAAATGCTCCAAAAATTGATTCCGGCGTTTTATAATCCTTCACAGATCTCGACTTGTTCACATCTAGTAGTGTTGGTTTCAAAAACCAAAATCAATAAGAGTTATGTTGATGGCTATTTCGGTCATATTATTAATGAAAGAGGTGTGACTTTGGAACAGTTATCCGCTTTTAGAAATAACATCAATTCATTTATAGAAAGTTATTCTGCCAAAGAATTGGAAAGTTGGTCCGAGAAACAAAATTATATTGTTCTCGGTTCGATGATTATGGCTGCTGCTCAAGAACAGGTTGATACTTGTCCAATGGAAGGTTTCAAATCGGAAATTCTAGATGACCTACTTAATATAGATAAAGAAAAAGAAAAAATTGCCGTTGTTTTAGCCCTCGGTTATCGTGCAGAAGATGATATTTTTCAGAATTTTAAAAAAGTCAGGAAACCTTACGATAAGTTCATCAAATTCTTTTAACTTTATTATACCTTTATTAATTAAGGATTTATTTAACCAAAGATTCTATGATAAAAACAGACGTTCTTGTAATTGGTTCCGGGATTTCGGGCTTGTCTTATGCCATTAAAATCTCCGAACAGTTACCAGAAACAAAAATCATCATCGTAACCAAATCCAACGAAGACGAAAGCAATACCAAATATGCACAAGGTGGATTGGCTGTAGTTACGGATTTTTCCAAGGATAATTTTCAAAAACATATTGATGACACATTACGGGCCGGAGATTACATCAATAACCCGGATATTGTAAAAATGGTTGTGGAAGAAGCTCCACATCGTTTCAATGAGATTGTGGAATGGGGGGCAAAATTTGACCAGGAAAAAGGAAAGTATTCTCTCGGAAGAGAGGGAGGGCACACGGAAAACCGAATTGTACATCACAAAGATATCACAGGTTTCGAGATTGAAAGAGCGCTTCTGGAAACAGTTAATAACTCTCCGAATATTGAAATCCTGCCACATCATTATGTCATCGACCTGATAACACAGCACCACGTTCCGGGAAAGGAATTTGATAAAGGAAATATCGATTGTTACGGTGCTTATATTCTGGATGAGAAAAATAAAAAAATCAAGAAGATCACTTCGAAAATTACTTTGGTTGCAACTGGTGGCGCTGGTCATGTTTATAAAAATACGACCAACCCGATTATTGCAACAGGCGACGGAATTGCCTTTGTTCACAGAGCGCAGGGAAAGGTTTCGAATATGCAGTATTATCAGTTCCATCCAACAGCAATGTACTCTAAAAGAGACGGAATGCTGTTCCTGATTTCCGAAGCTGTTCGTGGTGATGGTGCAAAACTTCGTACCAAGAATGGAAAGCCATTTATGCAGAAATATGATGAACGCGAAGAACTGGCTTCCCGTGACATTGTTGCAAGAGCTATTGATAATGAGTTGAAAATCAGTGGTGATGATTATGTCGGTTTGGACTGCCGGGAGATGGACAGAGAAAAATTCATCAATCATTTTCCTAATATTTATCAAAAATGCATTGATGAGGGTATTGATCCGTTCAAAGAATTGATTCCGGTTGTTCCTGCCTGTCATTATCTAATGGGTGGGATTGACACAGATAAAAATGGGCAATCTTCTATAAAAAATCTTTTTGCAGTTGGAGAATGTACCAATTCCGGACTTCACGGTGCAAATCGTTTGGCATCCAATTCTTTATTGGAAGGTTTGGTTTTCGGCCATAATGCGGCGATGAAAACCGTTGAATTGTTAAAAGAAAATGATTTCAATTTTGATGATTTGAAAGCAGTTCCCGAATGGAATGACGAAGGGATGAAAATGATGGACGAAATGGTTCTTGTAACTTACCTCAGAAAACAACTTCAGGAGATGATGAGTGACCTGGTTGCGATTGTAAGAAGCAATGCGAGATTGGAATTGGCCAAGAAAAAACAACGCGAAATCTACGAAGCAGTGACGGAACTTTATAATTATTCCATACTTTCACCTCAGCTTTCGGAATTGAGAAATCTTGTGAATGTTTCTTACCTTATTATAAAACATTCTCTGGAGATGAAAGAAAATAAAGGCGCATTCTATAATAAAGATTTAGCTACGAAACCGTTGCTTATAAACGAATAAATCCTTTTTTTAATTTAATTACCCTTTCAAAGTTTGAAACTCTGAAAGGTTTTATATTTTTACGCAAATTTTCAAAGTATGAAAAGACCAGCTTACGCCAGCGATAAAGTTTTAAAAGAATTCATAAAAACAGCTCTGGAAGAAGATATCCAAAACGGCGATCATTCGACATTGTCCACAATTCCAAAAGATCTGGAACAAAGAGCACAACTTTTGGTTAAAGAAAACTGCATACTTGCCGGAGTGGAATTGGCGGAAATTATTTTCAAGACATTCGATAAAAATTTAAGTGTTGAAGTTTTTATTAAAGATGGTCAATCTGCAAAAAAAGGAGATGTTGCTTTTATAGTCTCCGGAAAAGCCAGATCGATCTTGTCAACTGAGCGTCTGGTGCTGAATTGTATGCAAAGAATGAGCGGTATTGCAACAATGACGCACGATTGGGATTCCCGATTAGTTGGAACCAAGACAAAGCTTTTGGATACAAGGAAAACCACACCAAACTTTAGAGTTTGTGAAAAGTGGGCGGTTGCGATAGGTGGCGGAACCAATCACAGGTATGGACTTTATGACATGATAATGTTGAAAGACAATCATATTGACTACAATGGAAGCATCACTAATGCTGTAAAAATGGCGAAAGATTATATCAAAAAAAACAAACTTAAACTAAAAATTGAAGTCGAAACACGTAATCTGGAAGAGGTTGAAGAGGCGGTAAAATCTGGTGCAGACAGGATTATGTTTGATAATATGGATGTGGAAACCATGACCAAAGCAGTAAAAATAGTTAACGGGAAAACCGAAACGGAAGCTTCTGGCGGCATCACCCGCGAAGTGTTAAATTCGGTGGCGAAAACCGGTGTTGATTTTATATCGGCTGGCGCTTTAACCCATTCTTCGAACAATATTGATCTGAGTCTCAAGGCTTTAAAAAATTAACAGTTTATTAACAATACTTATCATTTTTTTTAGGACTTTTGCGGCATAAATCTTAAAAAAATGAAAATGTTATCAAAGAAGCCGGCTTTGGCCCTGATGCTGACAATGACAACGGCAAGTTTTTACTTTGCCCAATCAACAAAGGATACACTATCGAAAACCAACGAAATTGAACAAGTTGTAATAGCAGGAGTCGCTGATATCGCTAAAGATAGAAAGACTCCTGTTGCTGTTTCTACAATCAAGGAAGCTCAGATAGTTGAAAGGCTAGGAAACCAAGAATTCCCGGAGATTTTGAAATCAACTCCATCTATTTACGCAGCAAAAGGCGGTGGTGGTTTTGGAGACGGCCGTATGAATATCCGTGGTTTTGACACCAATAACACTGCAGTAATGATAAATGGTGTTCCAGTTAATGGAATGGAAGATGGTGCCGTTTATTGGAGTAACTGGCTTGGATTATCTGATGTGACTTCTGCAATGCAGATTCAAAGAGGACTTGGTTCTTCTAAATTGGCTATAGCTTCAGTTGGTGGAACTGTTAACATTATTACTAGAGCTGCTGACAAAAAAAGAGAAGGTAACGTCACTGTTGGCGTTGGTAATGATGGTTACTTAAAAACATTATTTTCTTATAATACTGGTAAATCTGAGACTGGCTGGTCAACTTCATTCTTAATGTCCAGAACAGCTGGGAATACGTATATTGATGCCTCTGAATTTGAAGCATACAATTATTATTTCGCATTAGGTTATCAAAAAGGAAACCACGATTTCCAATTCACATTTACCGGCGCCCCTCAATGGCATATGCAAAACTTTCAAAGTTCAATTGCTAATTTCATTAAATATGGAAATGGTGTAGATGAACCAAACAGAAGATACAACTCCAACTGGGGATATTTAAATGGAGATGTAATGTCACAATCCATTAATTTCTATAGCAAACCTGTAATGTCTGTAAATTGGGATTGGAAGATCTCAGAGCAATCAAAATTATCAACTGTAGGATATGCTTCTTGGGGAAGAGGTGGTGGAACCGGAGTAATGGGTTCTATTAACGGAACCAATATCAATTCGCTACCGAAAACAGCCGATGGATTAATAAGATTTGATGATATCGCGGCTTGGAATCAAGGTCAGAATGTCATCTGGAATCCTAATGTTGCTAACAATACGGGAATTAATAGAGTCAATCAAACTCCGGGAGTTGCTACAAGAACCAATGGTTTAACAAGAAGAGCTAGTATTAATTCACACGACTGGTATGGTATTCTATCAAATTTTCAGCATAAAATCAATGAAAATTGGAATTATTCTGCAGGTATTGACTTAAGATATTATTACGGTTATCACCCGGGAGTTTTAACTAGTTTGTGGGGAAATACAAAATATGTTGAAGGAGATAATATGAATTCTGCTCCATATAATGTAACCTTTGTTCAGAATCCAACACCTTCAGCCAATCCATTTGCTGCAGCTGTAAAAGACAAAAATCAAATTGTTTATAGAAACTATGATGGTGAAGTTCTTTGGGGTGGTATTTTCGGACAATTAGAATATTCCAATGAAAATTTATCCGCATTCATTCAAGGTTCTGCTTCAGAACAAGGATATAAAAGAATAGATAATTGGCTAAAAGATGGTTTAATCCAACAAGGTCAAGCAGTAACTCAGAAAACGAACACTAAATTTCTTTTCGGATTTAATGCTAAGGCAGGCGCTAACTATAATATTAATGAACAGCACAATGTATTTGCCAATGTCGGATATTATGAGAAACAGCCATTATTCAATTCTGTTTACAACTCACCTTTAGCTCCGGTTAATCCAACCGATGTAGCTTTTAACTCTCCAGATGGTAGAGCCCAGGGTAGTCAGCAAATTGTAAATCCATTATTGACTAATGAAAAAATTTCTTCTGCAGAGTTAGGTTATGGTTTCAGAAGTGGTATTTTCAATGCAAATGTCAACTTATACTATACTTCCTGGAAAGATAGATATAACAGATTTACCGGAATTACTGTTCCGAACCCAGCAGGTGGAAACTACAATAGACCATTTGCTAACCTAACAGGAATTCACGAAGTGCATATGGGAATCGAGTTTGAAGGAACAATAAAAGCTACAAGCTATCTTTCTTTCAACGCTATGTTTTCTATCGGTGACTGGAAATATAAAGGCAATGCGCAAGGAAATCTTTATGACGAAAACGGAACACCAATATCCTTAAACGGTAAAACAAACGTAGAGTTTGCATTGGACAAAGTTAAAGTTTCTGATGCTGCCCAAACTACTGCTGCTCTTGGATTTACTTTAAAACCAGTCAAAGATTTAAGCATTTTCGGAAACTGGAACTATTATGATAATTATTATGGTATCATTAACTTCAGCGATGTTTACATTCAACCTAATGGAAACATTTCAAACAATGGAAAAAAAGGTGCATTAGAATATCCTAGCTATAACTTGTTTGACGCAGGTCTATCTTATGGAATCAATCTTAACAATGGTCACAAAATTGTCTTGACAGGTAACGTATATAACTTATTAGATACTACCTATATTTCTGATGGTAAAACATCAAACCATATCAAAGATGTGTCTGATTTCAAAACAGCAACAAATACTGATGCACAAGCACAAGCATTGTATAACACTTATATCAATAATCCTTTGAACTTTTACAAAGGTCTTGATACAAGCAACAACGTTTACTTCGGTTTTGGAAGAACTTGGGCCGCTTCGATCTCTTATAAATTCTAAGCATTACTTTAGTATTTTAATTAATATCTCAAATCCCGGCAATCTGTCGGGATTTTTCTATCTTTGTCAATCAAAAATCTGGATATGGAATTTTATAACATTCTTTTGCACGCGCACAAAGGTTTCGCTTACCTCGAACTTTTGCTGGTAGCTGCATTTTTAGTTCTTTTGCTTGTAACGATGTTTGGTTACAGCGGTAATATTTCAAAAGGTCTCAAAAAAGTAACATTGTTTACAATGATCTTTTTTCATGTTCAATTCTTAGTAGGAATCACTATGCTGATTACCAACATTGCAAAAGGATTGGATATGGGCGCGGTAATGAAAAACGCAGACCTCAGATTCCAATATGTGGAACATCCTTTCTCTATGCTGGTTGCAGCAATTTTAATGACCATCATCAACAAAAAAGTAAAATCTAACGACAAATTAACAATTCCTCTTGTATCATTAGGATTGGTTGCAATTGCACTATTTGTATTTGCATTCCCTTGGGCAAGAGTTTTCGGATAAATTACTTAACAATTTAAATTAATCAAAAAACAATGAAAGTAGCTGTAGTAGGCGCAACCGGAATGGTTGGACAAGTTATGCTGAAAGTTTTGGAAGAGAGAAATCTTCCAATTACCGAATTAATTCCCGTAGCATCAGAGAGATCTGTTGGAAACAAGGTCAAATTCAAGGACAAGGAATTCACTATCGTTAGCATGAACGACGCTATTGCAGTCAAACCCGAGATCGCTATTTTTTCTGCCGGCGGTGGAACATCTTTGGAATATGCTCCAAAATTCGCTGAGGTTGGAACGGTAGTGATCGATAACTCATCAGCTTGGAGAATGGATCCGACTAAAAAGTTAGTAGTTCCTGAAATCAATGCCAATGTTCTGACAAAAGAAGACAAGATCATTGCTAATCCCAACTGTTCTACAATCCAGTTGGTAATGGTTCTTCATCCGCTGAATCAGAAATATGATATCAAAAGAGTCATTGTTTCAACTTACCAATCTGTTACCGGAACAGGAAAAGCAGCTGTTGATCAACTGAATTCTGAAATTAAAGGGGAAAACCCTGAGAAAGTTTATCCTTACCAGATTTTCAAAAATGCATTGCCACATTGTGATGTTTTTGCGGATGATGATTATACTAAGGAAGAGATCAAATTGATGAAAGAACCTAAAAAAATCATGGGCGATGATACTTTCAATTTGACAGCAACTGCAGTAAGAGTTCCTGTACAAGGTGGACACTCTGAAAGTGTAAACATCGAGTTTGAAAACGAATTTGATCTGGAAGAAGTAAGAAAAATCCTTTCCGAGACACCTGGAGTTGTGCTTCAAGATAACGTTACGAATAACGAATACCCAATGCCTCTTTATTCTGAAGGAAAAGATGAGGTTTTTGTAGGACGAATCAGACGAGATCTTTCACAACCGAAAACGCTGAATCTGTGGATTGTGGCAGACAATCTCCGAAAGGGCGCTGCTACAAACGCAGTTCAGATTGCAGAATATCTGGTAGCAAATAATTTGGTTTAAAAATTCCTGCAAATATGAAAAAAATTGTAACTTTTTTTGTCATTGTATTTTCCTTTTTAAGTCTAAAAGCGCAAAATGAATTTGTTACAATTTGGCAACCTGATAAATACTCCACGCAGATATATAATAACGGTACATCTGCGCCATTGAGTAAAAACACTCAGATATATTTCCCTGGAATTGGAACAAACTATAAAATTGATTGGGAAGAAGTAGGTAATAGTGCTCACAAAGGAACTTTAGTTAACTTAACTTCTACATTTGGGAATCCCGTTTTAATTGACTTTGGAAGTTCTGCTACGACAAACTCTCAATATAAAGTAAAAGTAAGCAACGGAAATGGTAAATTTTCTAAAATTACGTTTGGAGAAAATATTAATGGTCCTACAAATCGATTTTATGGAGACATATATAAAATTGTGAAAGTTCAGCAATGGGGAAATATAGAATGGGAAGATATGTTAAATGCATTTTACGGATGTTATTATTTAGATGTAATCGCTACAGATACTCCTGATTTATCACAAGTTACAAATTTAAGCAGCATGTTTTCCAGCTGTCATTATCTTACGGGTAATTCATATTTTAACTTATGGGATACATCAAATGTTACTGATATGAGTAAAATGTTTGACTCTGCAAACTATTTCAACCAGAACATTGGAAATTGGAATACTTCAAATGTTACTGACATGAGTAATATGTTTGCATCTGCACATGACTTCAACAAAAGCATTGGAAATTGGGATACTTCAAAGGTAACTGACATGAGTGAGATGTTTAACTCTGCGTATTCATTTAACCAAAACATTGGAAATTGGGATACTTCAAAGGTCACTGATATGAGTTATATGTTTAGAAATGTAAGTTCATTTAATCAAGACATAGGAAATTGGGATACCTCAAAAGTGACTGATATGAGTTTTATGTTTTACAACTCAAATTCATTCAATCAAAATATTGGAAATTGGAATACTTCACAGGTTCTTACTATGAATTCGATGTTTTGTAATGCAACTTCATTTAATCAAAACATTGGCAACTGGAATACTTCAAAGGTTATTGATATGAGAAATATGTTTAACTATGCAAACTATTTCAACCAGAACATTGGAAATTGGAATACTTCAAATGTTATCTATATGAGTAATATGTTTTGGGGCGCAAATTCATTCAATCAAAACATTGGAAATTGGAATACTTCAAATGTTTTCGATATGACTAGTATGTTTAGAAATGCAAAATCATTCGACCAAAACATTGGAAATTGGGATACTTCAAAGGTCACTGATATGAGTTATATGTTTGGCAACGCTATTTCATTTAATCAGAACATTGGAAATTGGGATACTTCAAAGGTCACTGATATGAGTTATATGTTTAGCAACGCTATTTCATTTAATCAGAACATTGGAAATTGGGATACTTCAAAGGTCACTGATATGAGTTATATGTTTAGCAACGCTATTTCATTTAATCAGAACATTGGAAATTGGGATACTTCAAAGGTCACTGATATGAGTTATATGTTTAGAAGTGCAAATTCATTCAATCAAAACATTGGCAACTGGAATTTGTCTGAACTTGAGGATGCGATGTATATTCTTATGGAATCGAAATTATCTTGTAATAATTATAACGATACGCTTACTGGCTGGGCAAATAACCCCAACACACCAAATTTTATTAATCTCGGGAATGTTGAACCTTTGGCATATTCTTCTTTAGCTTCAAGAAGCTTTTTAGTTACTACTAAAAATTGGAACATAGCCGGTGATTATTATGCGCCAAATTGTATATTATCTACAAATGAGCTAAAAGAAAATGTAAAAATAGAAATTTATCCAAATCCTGCTTCAGATTTTTTTTATATAAAGAATGCTAAAGAAAATGACATGATTTTTATATATGATGTTTCGGGAAAAATGATCAAAAAAGAAAAACTAAATTCTTCAAAACAAATCTCAATAAAAGGTTTTGGACAAAACACTTATTTTATTAAAATTAATGGTTATAAAGATTCATTAAAATTAATGGTTAAATAAAACTAACAAAATCAAAGAATCTTCGAAAACCTCGAAGATTTTTTTAGCAATGAAAACAAGTAAAAAAATAAATTCTAATATTGCTTTCCAGAAATGGATTGCTGTTGCTGGCGTCATTCTTTTTGCAGGAAAATTAGTTGCTTGGAAATTGACTAATTCTGATGCGGTATTTTCAGATGCCATGGAAAGTATTGTGAATGTCATTAGTGCATTTTTAGGACTTTATTCCTTATATCTTGCTGCAAAACCAAAAGATGAAAATCATCCTTATGGACACGGAAAGGTAGAGTTTGTGACTTCTGCTATTGAGGGTTCCTTGATCAGTATTGCCGGGGTGTTGATTATCTATGAAGGAACCAACAGTTTGATTTCGGGAAAGGTTCTGAGTAAGCTTGACTTAGGAATTTGGATTATTGCGGCAACGGCTGTTATCAATTACGTTATCGGTTACATTTCGATTCAGAAAGGAAAGAAGGAGAATTCGATAGTTCTGATTGCTTCCGGCAAACATCTTCAATCCGATACGATTACAACTTTGGGGGTTGTTGTCAGTCTAGGTTTGGTTTACTTTACAAAAATCGTTTGGATTGATTCTGTGGTGGCTTTGATTTTAGGAATTTATATCATTCTGATTGGTTACAAAATCATCCGTAAATCGCTCAGCGGCATTATGGATGAAGCTGATCCCGAAATGCTTGAAAGATTAGCCAAATTCCTTAATGAAAATCGAAAGCCTGAATGGATTGATGTCCATAATATGAAAATACAGCAGTTCGGAAGTAAGCTGCATATCGATGCTCACTTGACGTTGCCCTGGTATTTTGAACTGAGAACTGCTCACGATGAAATGGAAGAAGTGATCAAACTCATTGCTAAAAATACGGATCGTTCAGTTGAATTTAATTTCCATATGGATGATTGTAAGCCAACATCCTGCGCTATTTGCCAGATTTTTGAATGCCCGGTTCGTCAACACGTTTTCACCAAAAAAATCGAATGGAACGGTGAGAATATCTCCCAGCCGGATAAGCATACGCTGGAAAATTAAGCCTGAGTGATTTTCTTCCGATAATAAAAAACAGGAATAAGAAGAATAACTGTCAATGGCTGGATCACAAACCGTCTCACATAAAAAGAGAATAAATATCCGAATTGGAACCGATCATAGATACAATAAAGATAGATTGGAAAAACGATCAGAAAAACCAGTGCAATCAATATAAAAGCCTGCTTTGTCCAATCTTTGTTCTGAAAAAGGAAATGAACAATTATTAATGAAAAAAAAGTGTTTAGTCCAAATCTTAAAAGATAACTCAATATTAATTTCTCCCAAATGAAATTAGGAAAAACTTCGTTCTGATTGGCAGATTTGAAAAAATGCAAAAACGGATCGTAGAATAATTTGTCTTCCAAACCGCGAATAGCGATTAATCCTAAAATACCACATACAACCAAAAACCACCTTAGGATTTTTGGAAATTTTAAGCACTGCAAAATTGACATGCGAACAATCATTTTACAAAATATAGATTCTTTGAATAGATAAATGCATTATGAATTTTTCAATCCACAGATTGAAAAAACATAAATTCATTATTTACTTACGAGAGTAAATTTTATAAAACGAATTGAAAGGTATTAGAATCAGGTTGATTCAGTAAGGTGCTGTCAATAACCCCGGAATGGGTAATAATAAATTTATTTTTCATTTTTGAAAACTGTGTTAGGATGCAAATTTACAAAATAATTATTATTAGTTACTAAGAATCAGTAGTTAATGTCTGGAAAAATTAAATATATTAATCGTAACTCATTATTTATCGGCTTTTCTTAAAGCAAAAAACTGAATCCAGATCAGCCAGAGAATGATGACTCCGCCATAGATAATCGCAGGGAAAATATAGTCATGCCCGATTTTTTCGTATTGAGGATATTTGAGAAAAATAATATTGAGTAATACGATTCTGGAAACATTGAGAATATGTAATAAAACTAATCCGCCCAGGACAAACAAAAATGTTTTAGAACCTTTGTAAAAAGCAAAAACAAAAGCAGAAAACAGGATCGCAACGGAGAAAACATTACAGCCTTCCACCATTCTTGTGGTGAATTTTCCGGAAGTCTGAAACAAAACGCTGTGAAGTTTCAGACTGTCTACCAATACAGTGGGAAAACCTAATGCATTCTGGACAAGAGCCACTTGTAAAGCCACCCATCTTGTGAAAGGATCTACCACATCATCCATATATGCGTTAAGATAAAACTGGTACAGCAATACCACCACGATATAGATGACCACAAATCTTAACAGAATCTTCAGAACCGGCAGAAAATCTTTCATAAGGTAAAATTACAATTTTTCGTGTTTCAAATTCTATTATTAATTAACTTTGTTCTATGCAGGAACATCAGGATTTTTTAGAAGGATTTTTGAATCGGAAACCGGATACATTTGTTGCGCTTCCACAAAGCGGCTCTTCCAGAATCAACTACATCGCAAGCTCGAATGATCAAAAATATGTCGTGACATACAATGAAAATCTTCTGGAAAATGAAGCATTTTTTTATTTCTCCGGATTGTTTCAAAACCTTGATCTTAATACCCCAAAAATCTTAAAAATCAATTCTGATAGAGATCTTTATATCCAGGAATTCCTTGGAAGCAAGACACTTTCGGAGGTTATTGCCGCAGAAGGATTATCAGAAAGAGTTAAAGATTTAGTCAAAAAAAGTTTGGAAAAACTATTCGGACTGCAAACCAAAACTTTAGGTAAGGCAGATTTCACAAAAAGTTTCGAATATGAAAGTTATGATGATCTGCCAATTACACATGACCTTTATTACTTCAAGAATTTCCTGATCGATGTTTTGGAGATCGGTTATCATAAGTCTACTTTGCTGAAAGAGTTTAAAACGATTTCTGGAATGATTCAGAAACTTGAGCCAAGAACATTAATGATCCGCGATTTCCAATCCAGGAATATATTGGTGAATGACAATGATGAAGTGTTCTTTATCGATTATCAATCAGCCATGGAAGGACCTGCAGGTTACGATGTGATCTCTTTTCTTTATCAGGCCAAAGCAAATTTTCCTGAAGATTTCAAAGAAGAAATGCTGGATTATTATTTATCACTGTGGCATCTGGAACCAGACAAAAATAACCTAAAGGAATCTTTTAACTGGCTGAAAATGATGCGTTTTCTTCAGGTTTTAGGCGCATATGGGTTCCGCGGCCTGATCCAGAGAAAATCACATTTTTTAGCGAGTCTTTTACAGGGAATTGACAATATTTATGAACTGAATCAAAACTGGAGTGAGATTGCTCTGCAGTTTCCGGAATTGTATTTTATCATTCTAAAATTAAAAAGTCAAGAAATCCAATCAAAAATTGAGGAACTGATTATTGATTGATTTTGTATCAAATTAGCAATGTCATTCCAAACTCACTATTGTAAACAATACGTTTCTTAGTCACTAATACAATACGGTAATTCAACTTTAGTAAAGAAAAAATATCACGACGAGTTCTGTCGCTGCCCGCATCTACATTTGCTTTATCAAATCATTAAAATTATTGCAAATGAAAAAGATCACAATACTCTCTTTAGACGGCGGCGGGATCCGGGGCATTATTTCATGCATCATTCTCCGTTATCTTGAAGAGATTTTACAGCAAAAAGATCATCCGAATGCGAAGCTCGGCGATTATTTTGATATGATTGCAGGCAGCAGCACAGGCGGAATCCTGGCTTCGGTTCTACTTTATCCTGATGACAACAAAAAAGCCAGATATTCTATTAAAAAAGCATTTGAGCTTTATACGGAGAAAGGTGAAGATATTTTTAATGTTTCACTATGGGAAAGTTTGATTAACCCGTTTGGATTATTCAGTGAGAAAATTTCGCAGGATAATCTGGAAAGGCAGCTCAAAGATTTTTTTGGTGAACTCGAGATCAAAGACTTTATAAAACCTTCTCTCATCACGAGTTATGATATCGAAAACAGACGGGCCAAATTATTCAATACCATTAACGCAAAACAAGCCCAGCAGAATTTTTTGGTCAGAGACATTTGTCGGGCGACAGCTGCTGCACCCACTTATTTCTCTCCGGCTCAGATCAGATCATCCTATGGACAGAGTTTTAGCCTGATAGATGGAGGAATGTTTGCCAATAATCCGGCTCTTTGCGCATATGCAGAAGCTAGAAAAATTCCTTTTGCAGATATTTTTGAAAATCCTGAAAAACCTAATTACCCGGCTGTAAATGATATGATGATAGTCTCTTTGGGAACAGGAACGGAAATGAAATCTTACCCAATCAACAAATATAAAAATGTTGGCAAATTAGCCTGGATTGGTCCGATCATCGATATCCTGCTTTCTGCCAATGCAGAAACGGTGGATTATCAGTTGAACCAAATGTTTATGACTCTTGGCAAAAGAAACAGACAGAATTATTACAGAATTAATCCTTCACTTAAAACGGCTTCTCCCGAGATGGATAATGTGAAAAAGAAAAATCTGGAAGCATTGATACAGGCAGGTTTATGCTATGTTGATGAGAACAATGAATTGCTCAATCAGATTGCTGAAAAATTAATTAAAAATAAAATTTGATACGTCAAGTTCTGGCGTCACGACCAACTACTTTTGGATTATAATTAAGGCCTCAATTTAATCTAAATTATTTTTTTAACGAAAACCAATTATGATATCAGCAAAACAGCTGGTAAGGACAACTATTACCCAAACACAAAATATAATATGGAAAACCGAACAGAAACAATAGACGAAGAATTTTCCCAAACCCCGATCTATAGTATCGATTTGGAAGATATTGAGAATGAGGAATCAGACTATGATTTCTACCTGGATGAGATTGAAAGCTTTTTCAGGGAAGACTTTGACAACAACATTATTTATTAACCTTTAAAATCAAAATTTTATGAAATCAAAAACAGACTTAAAAGGTTTCTTCGAAACTGGAGATAAACCTACACAAACACATTTCCACGAGTGGTTGGATTCTTATTGGCACAAGGATGAATCTGCTCAAATAAAGATGGATTCTACGACAGAAATTACCAATCAAACCAGAACTGCGGACGGCCTTTCCCAAAGTGGCAAAAATGTTTTGATTAATAATGGTAATACACCTATCAACTATAAAATAAATCTGGCAACCGACACTGAAGAAAATTTTCTAATGACAGGGATAAAATTAGGATCAGCTCCAATAAATATTATCGCAGGAACAGGAAGCCCAACACTTACACAAGTTAACTACACATTAACGGTTAATGGAACGAAAGGCAGCCGGTTTATGATCTCACGTGTGGGAAATACAAATGAATTTTTAATCTATATCAGAAATTATGAATAATCCATTAGTTACATTTGGCGATTGGGAGAACAAGCCTGCTGTTTTTTCATGTCAAAACACAGAGTATTTATCATTAAATATTTCAACACGTAAGTACAATTCAGTGGTCTTAAATGGAGTAGGCGATAAGGAGGTATGGTCTAATCCCAAGAATTTTGATTTTTATGATTTAGGTTTATCAAATACATATAAAGCTCAATATTCATCACTATTCACAGGAGATATTAAGGTTTATTTTAATGGAGGGCTAGGCGATGTACATTCCTTATTAATTTATAGAACGGTAGGAGCTGGTACTACTAATAATGGAGATAAACTTAACATACCAAATCTATCGGTATTTTTAAAACAATTTCCTAATCTATACAGTTTTGCGATTAATTATTATGCTTATAATATTGATGAAGCTCGAACAAATATATTAGGAGATTTGGCTACTATTCCGGATAATATTGAGTTGGTCAGATTAAGTAATATAGGATTTACAAATGCACCTTCAAATTTTTATCTTGATTTGAATAACTTTTCCAATACCTCGAAGCTAAAAAAATTATATCATTCTGGTGGTTTTAATGTACCTTATAATAATTTAAAAATTGTTGGAGATATTGCAAAACTTCCTCCAAAAGTTAATTTTTTCAGAATAGAAAAATTCCATTCTACATCTTCTATTTACTATACAAAAGGCCGGATTTGGGAAGCTGATTTTGATACTTTTTACATAACAAAATCTCTAACTCAAATAGAAAATGATAATATTTTGATAGATCTTAATAATTCTGTAAGGACAGCAACAGGAGGGAAGCTGATCTTCTTAAAAGGTACGAGATCAGCGACAGTTGTTGTTGATGAGGCAATCTTAGGCTTACAGAGCAAAGGTTTTACAGTAACAATAACAGCATAATTACAATGGAAACAAAATTAAGCAAACCCTATGTAGTAGTTTATAATGAAGAAAAAAAGATCATTATAAAGCTTGCTAATAACTTAGAAACATTTCCTGGCTTAGGTTGTCATTCTGCAGAATTCGACACAGAACAGGAGTTGGACGATTACATCTCAGAAAATAATCTTGTAGAATAATCAACGCTCCTTTTTATAGGAGGAAAAATCAATAACAAAAATAGATTCTTAAGCATTCCAATAATAAAAATTACTGGAACAGCTAGAGAAATGCCCGAAAACAATAAACAACAATTAAAATCAAAACAACAATGACAACAGAAAACAATACAAATCCGGAGTCAGCACTTCCGGTAGACCAAAATCAAAAAACAGATGCAAATCCTGCTACGCAGACTTTATTCAGATTTGTAAGCCTTAGGAATCCCCAGTTGGCGAAGAAAGAAGGTAATCTTAAATTTATTTTCAGAGAGGACGATATTATAGATACTTTCGACTTTTTAGCCTTTCAATGGGATCAGGATAAGACACTTGCAAAAAGTAAAATAGATTATTATCTGAAAAAATTAAATAGTAATCCTGAATGGTTTCAGAATAGGATAAAAAGTGAAAACCACTTCAGTGACCTTTATCCGGAGCTATACCAAATAGTTAAGAAATTTTCTACAGAAGGTATAGAATCATTATCAGACGCGGATTTGCAATATTTGCGTGATTTTCATCCGAATATGATGTATGTCTGGAACACTATTTTTTATCAGATTGTTTTACAAGAAGATTTCTATTTGAAAGAGTTAGTGTCTCAGCTATTGCAGTTAATTCATTATGTGAAAAATTACAATATTATTTCCTCTGAATCCAATGCAAAAAAGAAATTGGCAAAGGAAAAAGAACTATCAAGCGCCAAAGTGGTCATTCCGGATTATCTCTTCATAGATGCTGTTGCAGTTCCTCCGGTTGCTCAAACTAAGGATTTCACGGTTGGCTCATCCGAAGTTGGTTCTAATGATACTATTAGTGGTGGAAATAATATAAATGGAATACAGAATACCGAATCTGAAAACAATATTTCAGAAAATTCACAAGTATTTCTTCCAACAGAATCTATGCTCAAGCGGCAGAAAGTAGCTTTGGCTAATGTTGAAAAAGAGCAATTAGAAAAACTCAAAAAAGAGCTTTCCAAAGCACAAAAGTTATATCACAAAGAATACTCGAAGGCTTATGATCTGGCTACAAAACAGTACCAGAAATCGATTATACCGGAGCGGGAAGCTTATGAGCAGAGACTTTTGGAAGTGGAGGCTACATTTACACCAGAAATGACAGAAGCCGCAAAGAAATTGGCACTGAGTCAGGTTGCAAAACCACAGTTTCCGGACTTTGAGTTCGAGTTCCGTGCAGAGCGAGATACAGCCTATTTACAAACCAAATTATCCGAAGTGTCGTTATTTACATTGGCTAAGCTCATTGCTGAATCTACAACAGATGAAGACCTTTCCGGCAGGCTTTCAAACGGTAATGTAGCAGCAGAAAACGTCTTGGAAATCGGCAAAGAGCAATACATTCTTCCGGCAGATGAAAACCTGAATTTTGAAGAGATGCTGGAAACGCTCAATACCAGATTATCCGAACTGAATGAAGAAATTTACCAAAATACCGAAATTGAAAAACAAGAGTATGCAAGTGTTGGTGGCGTTTTGATTCCTGTTAATAAAGGTAATAATGATATAACTTTTTCTTATGAACTGACTAGTGAAGCCTTTAAAGGACGTTTGCAAAGTGGAAAATACTGGAGATTGTACCCTACTTTAATTTTTCCAGATTCTACTTGGGATATTTCATCAATGTCCTATCAGGTCAAAACTAATTTAGGAATTAATAAAGTTGATTCATATTTTACATATTTAAAAGAAGGGACTAAAATTAAAATTTCCGAGTTGTTTTCTAATGAGTTTATTCTTAGCGAATCGGATTTTCCTAACAGTATAATTTTCAATATTGATTTCAGGAGTGGTAAACGTGCAAAAATAGAGATTAACAAAGAAATTGTAGCTTATACACTCTATACAGGATTATTTGAAATAGAAACGGACGCAACAACTAATTCCAACACTTCATCAAATGCTGGAAACTCCTTCATCCCAAAAGGCTTCGGTATCAAAAGATTAGGAATTGCAGATTATCTAAAAGTGGAGCAAACCACCCACGCTTATGTAGAAGGCGAAGTAGCCAATATTGAGAATATTATGGCTCGTGAATATCGTAATCAATCTACAAGGCGTCTCAGAAAAAGCGAAACCATTGACACCCAATCTTCCGATACCGAAAGAGAGCGCTCCACAGATACCACCACATCCAGCCGTTTCGAGATGCAATCCGAGATAGCAAAGATTCTTCAGGAAGCTACCGATATGGGAATTAATGCAAATGTTGGATACAGTAATCAGGTTACAGGATTCAGTATGAATGTTGCAGGAAGCTATGCCAACCACAGATCAAAAGAAGAGAGCATGAGACAGGCCGTGTCCCAGGCACAGGAAGTGACTGCGAGGGCTTTAGACAGGGTGGTTACAAAAGTGCATCAGGAGCGTGTGGAGAAAATGATTGAGGAATTTGAGGAAAATAACACACACGGATTTGATAACAGAAAAGGAGACCAGCACGTAGTCGGTGTTTACAGATGGGTAGATAAGTTGATGAAAAACCAGGTTTGGAACTACGGAAAACGACTGATGTTCGAGTTTGCAATCCCACAACCATCCAAATTGCACAGGTTAGCGGCAGCTTCTGTTAAAAAAGTGATTCAGAAACCAGTTGATCCAAGAACAGCAAATGACTTCAACCTTAGTGATTTTTCTAAGATGGATGAATCTAATCTGAAGTTTTGGACAGGAGTATACAATGTGAAGTTGGATGAGAGACCACAAAATGAAGTTTTTATAGGAAAGAGTTTTAGTGACAAAATTCCAGGATCAAAAGGAAATCCAAACGAAGTTGCCGCAGAATCAGTAAATGTAGAGATACCTATAGGATACGAAACTGTTTCTGCCGCTGTAAACACTAAAAATTCTGGTGACTGGTATGATCCTAGCAGTTCTTTCTATTCTTATCCTCAAATTTTAGTGGGAAATACACTGGTAGGAGAGAAATATGAAAATATTGATGCTTTTGTAGGGGCAATTCCAGTATCTTTTTCTCAAGCAGGAGTTATTGTTTACAATACTAACATTAGTATAAAATGTGCTCTTACAAAAGCGGCACAAACAGAGTGGCAGCAAAAAACCTTCAACGCCATCATAGAAGCCTATGAAGATGCATTGGCAGATTATAATGATAAAGTCGCTCAGGAAGAAACAAAAGCTGGCAATATCAAAGACGCCAACCCAATGTTCTACCGCCAGATCGAGCAGGAAGTGCTGAAACACAACAGTATTGCGTATCTGGTAGATGATAGCACATCTAATAAAGTATTGGGAAAAACCCTTTACAATGGGACAACTGTAGCAGGCTTCGAAGTGGCAAGGACCGGACTGGATGCTTATGCCTCACTCGCCAAGTTTATGGAGCAGGCCTTCGAATGGGATCTGATGTCATACAACTATTACCCTTACTATTGGGGCAAGAGAGAAGACTGGGATGATATGTACCAGCAGGAAAATATAGATCCTTTGTTCCGCTCATTCCTCAGAAGTGGTATGGCAAGAGTAGTTGTTACCGTTCGTCCTGGCTTCGAAGATGCCGTTCAGTTCTATATGGCAACAGGAAGATTATGGAACGGTGGTGAGGTACCTGTTATTGGAGATCCGATGTATCTGTCGATTGTAGATGAGCTGAAGGAGACAAAAGGAGAAGCGCAAGGCAAAGCTTGGCTTACCCGTCTTCCTACGTCACTTACCATTCTTCAGGCAGAAAGTATTGGTTTGAAGGTGGCATCTGCGCTTCCTTTCACCAAAGAAGATCCGGAAGACTTTGAAAATCCGGAGCAGGTCATCACGGTAAGTAATTTCTATCCGACTAAAGCGATGATAGAAAGCGGAAGCGACAAGCAGGTAGCCAATCTGGAGCTGGACTCCGATTCCTTACTGCTTACTACGGAAACAAATGAAGTGGTTTCCGAGCTTCCTTTGGACGAGCTGAAAAAAGCTTTAGAATAATCAATTTTGTTTATAATAAAATGAAGCATAAAGAATATTTCAAAGGCTTTGAAGCGTTTGATGACGAAAGCCCGCAGTTTCTAAAAGATATATATAAAAATACACCTGTCGGACAATCTACCACACAAGATAATTATTCCGATGATTTTTATGGTTTAAAAAGTGATGAAGGTATTTTGATGCCGGATTTAGTAGCGTTTTTGCGTAAAGCAGATCCTTCTCAAAAATTTGACTGGAACAAGTTTAAAGCGCAGCAGAGCTCAATGTCTTTCCCCACACCCTACGGATTCAGCACAGAAGTAAAACTGAGCGGCAACATCCCTTTCAGTTACACCAATGATGAAGGTAAAAAAATCAACACCAACATCACAGGTCTTATGAACAAAAGGATAGATTACATAGAAAGTGTACCCTATTTTTCCCTCAATGTAGATCTTAAAAGTAGATACATCAATTGTTCTATCGTATATTTCTACCAAAACACAGCACAATACAGACAGCAGATTCCGCTTACGGCAAGTAAAACAGACTTCACGATCAATAATAGGTACAAAGCCGTACAGTTTAGCAGTAACAATCTGGATGATCTTGCACACCTTGCAAAGGATTTGGAGAATGATAATACCTGGTTCAAGAAACTGGTCAACAGCCATTTTTTGCCATTGCTTAGGAAACAAACTGCCGCAGAAGATCTTATTTTTCTTTACAGGTCTTCGCCGGATTGGGTGTTGCAGAATCTCACGGCAGAAGAATTGTGGGCTCATCTCAATATCTTTTTTAATTATGATGAGAATAGCAGTTTCAAAGATGCGAGTGATGTATTTATAAAAACACTACTCGCATACAACTCTGTAGAAAAACTGACCTTTCTTTTTGATAAGCTGAGTGCCGATCAGGCTTTTATCAAAAGAATATACAGCGCCTTGGACGGAAATGCTGTTGTCCAGGGACAGGAGCAACCTGCAAAAACCATTTTCGCCTCTTTCTTAGTGAGCCTTTGCTATATGAATATGGCAAAATGCAAGATCAGGAACAAGACATTTAAGATTGGCAAAGATTATAAAATTGATAGTAATGTCTGGCTTTCTAATGATAAGTTCAAAGACCAATACTTTCTGCAACAGCAGGAAAAAGAACAAATTTCTTACAACTCAGGAAATTTTTCTACAATATATTCTCCAAGCATTGGTATTGTAGATACAACTACCAACTTAGATGCCGGGAATTATTACTATCCTCTTGGGCTGGTAACGCTGGAAGACGTGTCAGAACCCGCAGATAAAGATGCCAAAGACGCAAAAACCAAAAAAGCAGAACCAAAAAAAATGCTGGTTCCTGCCATTTTTGTAAAAGACATTGCACATCTTACCGAATACAAAGAAATAACAGACAATCTGCGCCTTGGGGTAGATCTTGTTGTTTTGGCACTTTCCATTGCCAGCTTGGGATCATCTTCGCCGTTGGTGGTTCTGGTAAGTGCGTTGGATGCAACCATTGCAGGAGGCGATATTTTGGTATTAATGAATGAGGATAAGCTGTCCAAAGACTTTCTGGATAATTGGAATCTAGTAGTAATGGCTGGCGGCGCAGCAACTGCAGCGGCAACCGCTCCGGCTTTAGTGACGGGGATGCTGCGTGCCGGTGCACTTGTCCTTACCAGCGCAGGCAGGGCTGAAGTAATGACCTTTGTAAAAACCTGCCTTTTAAAAGCAATGCTGGAGCTTAACATTTCCAACTTTACGAAAAACACACTGAGAGTTTTAGAACCGAAAGAAATTTTCTTAGGTCAGGAATATTTTGGTGTAGGTAAAAGAATGGCAGAGAACGGTGTCATTTTCCTGAGCGGACAAAAGGAAGGAAAATTTGCAGAAAGCTTTGCAGCGGTGTACAAAGGCGAAGTGATAGAAGAGTTTTCCAGAGCTGAGATGAAGAAGTTTTATAAGAAATGGGGGAAACTAAAAGGAGAGGAACTTTTGGAAATGCTGGAAAATGGAAGTGTTCCATTTTTAAAAGGCTACAGCCGAAGAAAAATTTTAGCAATCTCAAAAGGAGAAAGACCAAATCCTTCTGTATATTTGCCTAAAGAATACATTGTAAACCATTTGAAAAAGTTTGAAGAAGAAGGTATTGCGTCTCGGGTTGTACCTAAAGATGCGTTCGAAAAATATGGAATTGGAAAACCTGATTTAGGTAAAACAGAATTTGTTAGTAGAAAATCTGATATTGATTATATTTTAACGCTTTCAAGAGAAGAACAAGCAAAAAAATTAGGTATCCCTATCAAACAAATTGAAAAGGGAGGATTAGTTAGAATTGACTTCAAATTATCAAAAGATGTTAAAATTGAAATGCCATCAGGAAATGAATGGGGCACAAATGACCAATGGATTCCAGGAGGAAAACTGCCAAAAGGGGATTTAGAAGCCATAATAAAAACAGAAGATTTACAAGAAAAAGTACATTACACGATTAAATATATAAAATAATGAAAAAAGAAATAATGAAACACAATTGGGATTTTATCCTCTACGAGGAAAACGGTAAAAAAACTATAGATGTTGCTTTTTATAATAGCTTTGCCGATTTTACAAGAGAATTCAAATTACAAGAAGATGAATTTAATTATGATTTTGAACAATTGAAGGTATTAGCAGAAGATATTCGAAAAAATTATGATAAATATAAGGATAGAGAAATAGAATAATCATTTGGTAATATGTTTTTATAAGATCAAAGCTACTTTCGGGTAGCTTTTTTTATTATAACTGCGTAAGCAGGGCAAAAGTAATGACCTTTGTAAAAACCTGCCTTTTGAAAGCAATGCTGGAGCTTAACATCTCCAATTTCACCAAAAACACATTGAGAGTCTTAGAACCCAAAGAAATTTTCTTAGGTCAGGAATATTTTGGTGTAGGTAAAAGAATGGCAGAGAACGGTGTCATTTTCCTGAGCGGACAAAAAGAAGGGAAATTTGCAGAAAGCTTTGCAGCGGTGTACAAAGGTGAAGTGATAGAAGAGTTTTCCAGAGCAGAAATGTCTAAGTTTTATAAGAAATGGGGGGAAATTGAAAGGAGAAAAGCTGGTAGAGAAACTTGAAGAATTGGTTGAAATACCTATTTTTGTTTCAAAATATGCGAGTAAACTAAAAACAGAACCTAATGAAGCATTCTTTTGGTCTGGAAGAACTGATGGAATTGGAGGTCAATACATTGCATTAGAAATTGCTCTTTCAAGAAAAGGAATTACTTTAGAAGGACTAATAGAAAAAAATAAAATCCCTATGCCAATTTGGGAAGAAAGACCCGATGTTTGGGAAGCAATTTCTGAAAAATATGCTCAACAAGTTTCAGGAGAAATAAGAGCTGTCATTGGAAATAGTCGTAGAAGTGGTAATGTTTGGGAAAGTTTTGAGTTACCAGCATTAAAGAAAAACCCAAAGGTAACAAAAGTAACAACAATAGATCCTAAAACAGGAAAAGAAAATGTAATTTTTAAAAGATAATATTATGAAAATAGAATATTCAATATTAACCCCTTCAAAAATGAAGGTTACTGTTGACGATAAACGAGAAATATATATATCAGGTGAAGGAACAACAGAACCAAAATTTTATGCAGATATTATTTCTATAAAAAAATGGGAGCCACCTTTTGATAATGAAGAGATTACGGAGGAACTAAAAAATCAGATTATAAAAACAATAGAAAAAGAAAGCAAAAAAAGAAAAGTTCCTGTAGTTTTTGATTAATCAAATTGTCATTAAATTTATTTGACCACCTTTTTTAGGTGGTTTTTATTTACAGAGAACTGCCTCATTTTCCTGAGCGGACAAAAAGAGGGAAAATTTGCAGAAAGTTTTGCGGCTGTTTACAAAGGCGAAGTGATAGAAGAGTTTTCCAAAGCAGAAATGTCTAAGTTTTACAAGAAATGGAACAAGTTGAAAGGGGAAGAACTATTAGAAGCGTTGGAAAATGTTTATAAAAAAGCTACATTTGAATTTGAAGAATTTTCTAAGTCTGTTCCGGAGTTTGCAACTGATTCTGCTTTAGCAAAAGAAAGCTATAATCTTTTTAATCAGAAAAAATGGAAAGAGTTAGAAGAACTTTTTAAAGCGAGAAATATTAAATGGCCTCCAAACAGAGGTGGTTTTGATATTGAAGAAATCACGCTGGAAGCTGGGACTTTGGTTGATCGATATGGAGGACAATATGACGACTTTGGGAATTTTAGTGATACAGGAAATTTTGTCAGTCCGAAAGGAACTAATTTTGAGAAAAGAGCTCTTCCTAATGAACATCAAAAAAAACCTTTGAAAGTTTATGAAATTTTAAAGCCAATAAAAGCAACCAAAAAAGCAAAAATAATACCTTGGTTTAATAAAAGGGGACTTGGTATACAATATGAATTACCAGAAAATATAGATGAATTGATACAAGAAGGATTTCTAAAATTAAAAAATTAAAATTATGATTAAGTTAGATACTAATAAGAAACTATTATTTGATGGTTTTGAGAATGATATATTTAAGAAAGAATTTTTACTAAAAGAAAAAAAAATTAATATTAAAAACATTATTAATAATAGATTTAAAAAGCTTCGAGAGATAATTAATGAAAATAATTTCAATACTATAATTAAAGATTTGAATATTATTAAACATAATGAGTTGTTTGAAAGTTATAAATCATCTGATGATAGTTTGTCAATATATTATTTAATTGATGATAATAATCTGTTTATATTTTCTTATGGTGAATTTCAACCAGCAAGATACATTTTATATTTAGAGGGGATATATTCTTTAAAGTAAAACGGCAAAGCTACTCTCGGGTAGCTTTTTATGCTTAAATTTTCTTAAAAGTCTTAGACCCCGATGTCGCGGATTTGCAATCCGTGCTTATACAAAACAATAAAAAGTAAGCAATGATAAACTAATCATTGCTTTTTCATTTTATATTTACTGCAAATAAAAACACAAATAATGTCAACAAAATACAAAGCCACAGAAATAGAAAAGGCATATTTTATAACAATCACAACAGTTGGTTGGGTAGATATCTTCACAAGACTCAATCAAAAATATGTCATCATAAATGCTTTAAAGCATTGTCAAGAAAATAAAGGACTTACTATTTTTGCATATTGTCTCATGCACAGTCATTTACATTTATTTTGTAGAGCTGATTCCAATTTCTATTTGTCGGAAATAATGAGAGACTTCAAAAAATTCACTTCAAAGAAGATAATACAAACTATACTGGAAGAACCTGAAAGCAGAAGAGAATGGCTAATAGATTATTTTAAAAAATCCTGCGAACATTTGTCACGTCCACAGAACTACAAAGTCTGGCAAGATGGCTACCATGCAGAAGAAGTTTTTTCCAATCAATGGATAAAAGAAAAGATCAACTACATCCATCAAAACCCTGTAAACGATAAAATAGTGACAGAACCAGAAAACTATTATTTTAGCTCGGCCAGGAATTACGCAAATTTGGATAGTGCATTGGATATTGAAGTCGTTTTTATAGGATAGTTGCAGTCACGGATTGCAAATCCGCGACATCGGGGGTTGGAAGTTGTGGATGATTTAGGAAGAGCAACTATTAAAAAGTATGAAGATGCTGTAGAAGTTGTAAAGAATGCGGATGATGTTGCTTTTAGGGCAAAATTTGAAGAAGGAAAGGTAAGGGATGGAGATTATATGAATTATACACACGAAAAATCTGGTAGTAATCCACCATATCAAACTACACCAAGAAGCAAAGCCAAGGTTATTGATAGAATATTAAAAGAGGGAGATGAGTTTTATGTAGTTGAGTATAAGGGACAAAATGCACCTGGTTTATTTTGGTCGAGAGAACCTATTTTTACAATTAAGGATTTGAGAAACAAGCTTTCCGTTATTGAAGATTGGAAAAACCCAAACATTGACGAATTGGTAATCCGAAAATATAAAGCATTACAAGAAATTCAAGTTCGCGACGGTTATATCGGTCCAATGTTAGAAACTTCCAAAGGCAGTAGGGATTTTGGCAAAGTCTATAAAGGAGGTGGTCATCAATATGAAAGTTTGCAGAGGTTTGTCAGAGATAATGTTTATATTCCAAGTTTGGATGCATCGAATAAAGGAAAAAAAATAGAAAGAATAGAAGATTTTATTAAAACTTTAAAATAAATAGCTGTAATGATAGAAAAAATCGAATTCTCAGTAGAAGGACAAAAAAAATACAATCTGTATAATAGAGAAGAATATTTATTGTATTTGGAAAAGAAAAGAAAAGATTATGTTGGAATTCATCGAGCTCAAACTTGGATATTAGATGGCAAAAAAATAATTCCAAATTTCAAAGGCGGGACTCCATCTTACAATTGGGATTGCATAATATTTGAAAAAGATAGTAAAACATTGGTTGTTTGTAATCCTGATGGTTCTGTTCGTTTTGAAGTTCCTGTACAGGATAAATTAATTCAAAGAGGAGAGTATGACAATCACTTTAAACTTTCTGAATGGAAATCAAAAGAGATAGACAAAGATTATTATGTGATGAAATATGAAGGATTTGATGATTACTTTGAATATAATGGAAAACATTATTTAAGTGTTTTATTAGGTAAGTATAATGAGAATGAAAATTTTGATGCCTATCTCCAGATGCGTTATTTAGATTGTGATACAGGAGAGTTTTTGCCTTTTACAAAAAAAATAATTCAAAGAATTCCAAATCCACATAGTTATACTGAAAAAAGAGTAGAATTGTAATATTAAATCCCGATAGCGCAAATTTGCAACCTTATTTTTCACAACGATAATAACAAAAGCAGTAGCATCTTGTGCTACTGCTTTTTCATTTAGCGTATGTTTATTTTACATTGTAGCGACTTAGTTGTCATTTATGACGATGTTGTTTTACATTCCCTCAACTCTATTATCACTTACCCCCAGCTGGCGCGAGCGTCTCGCTCGTGCCAACACCTGTGAAAACAATAAAAAAGTAAGGCAAAGGCTTTACTTTTTTATATATTTATAGAATGAGCAGGAAATGTATGCACGAGCGAGACGCTCGCGCCAGCGCCGGGATGTAAAAGATTATTGCTATGGATAAAAATTCTATTTGGTACAGTTAAGCTTTATTCAATTCCATACATTATTTTAATTTCATTTTTCGTTTTTTCATCAGCTAACTTGAATCCGAATCCTTCACCCTGGCTTCCAAAGATCTGATAACCATACTTAAGTCCATAAAATCTATCAATCAGCATTTTTAGAGGCCCAACTTCTATTTCTTTGTCAGCCACTGCTTTTTTTATAACAGGTAGATATCTTTCCATCATATCAATATTAGAATGTTGTATAACGGCCCACATGACATTTTCAAATTTCTTCCCCACTAAACTTCTTCCTATGTAGGTTTCATATTTTTTGTAGAGTGCATCAATCATTGTTTGGTTTTCTGCATCTAAAGGCTGCTGCTTGCTTTGTAATTTTAAGGATCTGTATTTTTGGTCATTAAGATTGATGCTATATATTTTTTCAGCAAGGAGACAATTCAAGTTATAAGTCCTGCAGTATTGTGATATATCAAATTTTTCAGTAGTATTATTGGATTTGCATTGAAGTAACTGTTCGTCGTAATCGCCTCGTATAATATCGTATTTTGAATTATTTTTAATTGAATTTTCAAAAGATAAAATATATTCGCAACTTCCTGTGGTGTTAACAAATTTTCTAAATGCGAGATCAATATTTTCCTTTGTCTCTTTCAGGCTGAGAAAAGCGTTCAGTACATTAAAATAATCTGCCAAATTAAAGTTTTCAGGCTTGTTTTTTACGGCATTCCTCGTTTCTTCTAAAATCATAGTACCGTACCGATAATCTTTATCTGAAACATTTTGGTTTTTATTCGGATTGTAGCTTAGTATCTGGTTCTCAAAATTTTCTATTGTGAATTTGACAGGATGTTCCTGAGAATAACAGACTGTTAAACCAAAGATAACTGTTATAATGATTAGTAATTTTTTCATTTGGATTTGAATATTTTCCTATGTCTGGACTAAACTATAACCTATAGGATTCAACAGCAGATATTATCCATAGTTTGTACAACGGATCTAAATTACGAAATTAAAGAACAGAGTTCTCTCTTAAAACTCTTTTTCTATAAATTATTAAAGGGTTTCTAAAGCTCCGATAGATCCAATAGCGCGGATATATAATCCGTACTTTTCACAACAATTACATCAATAAAAAAGCAGTGACACCCGATAGCGCAGATTTGCAATCCGTGTTTATACAATAATTAAAGTAAAGCAGTAGCACAATGTGTTATTGCTTTTTTATTTTTAGGCACTTTGTTTTTACTTTTTGCAGATCCGTTTTATATTCTAACGATATAATTTTTACCTTTTGCGATATTGTTTTACATTTCCTTATATCTATTTTATATTATTCCAACATATTTATAACTTATATCATACAAATTTTATATTCTGACAATACAATTTTACATTTTATCAGTATAGTTTTATATTACACCAATTTAGTTTTAACTTTCATCACTTTTGTTCTCATTTACCTCAATTTTGCATCAAAATTTAAAATCAATCAAGCTATTTGAAACAATCTTACTATCTTTAACAAAAAACACACAATGCTAAATCTTAATCTCAAGCCTATTTTCAGTGCCCGGGGAATAGAAAGACCCTACACATTCCTGTAAAAGCCGGCATCTCCCGCGCAACCGCCCACAATGTCCTCAACAGCAAGACCCGCGTCTTCCGCTTAGACCATATAGAACTGCTTTGCAGGATCCTCATCTGCGAACCCAACGATCTGCTGTCCTACGCACCGGACTCTCAAACCACTCTTCCCGAGAAGCATCCTCTCAATAATCTGAGAAAAGAAACAATATCCCAAACAAGTATAAAAGATTCTTTGGCGAACATTCCTTACAAAGAACTCAAAGAGATTACCTCTCAGTTGTTTGAGAAAAAGTAAACCAAAACTTATCCACAAATCCAAAACACGACACCTTTTGTCGCATTAAGAATTTATATTTGTTTAACAAATTTTAAAAACTAAGTATCCCCAAGATCACCAATGAAAAAAGATTTCTATTTAACCAGATATGCCCTCATCATCAAGAGACTGGAACGTTCCCCTGCGACCTATCCCGAGCTGGAGTCTTACCTCCTTAGCTCTTTTGAGTTCCAGGATGCCAACATCGTGAGCTATTCCATTCGTACCTTGCAGAGAGATATCAAGGACATCGCGAATCTTTTTAACTTTGATATTCACAACAAGAAAAAAGGCGACAACCGTTACTATATAGAAAGTCGCCCGGTAATGGAGGTGGACGAGTACAACCAGCGTTTGCTGGAATCTTTCCAGATCATGAATGCCGTCAACTCCCAGCCGGATCTTGCACAGTTTGTTTATCCGGAAACACGCACGCCCAGAGGGATTCAGAATTTTTATGACCTGCTTTTTGCTATCAGGAACAAAAGAGTACTGGAGTTTCGGCACTTCAAATACAAGGACCAGAGCATCACCTCCAGAAAAGTCCATCCACTGGCACTCAAAGAATCCAAAGTCCGTTGGTATCTTGTTGCCCTGGACACCAAAGATGAGAAGCTGAAAGCTTTCGGGTTAGACAGGATCAGTGATTTGGTTGTGAGCAAGGCCGGATTCAAACTAAAGCAGAGATTCAACCTCAAAGAACATTTCAAAAACGCTTTCGGCATCATGAATCTGGAAGAGGAACCGGAAAAAGTCGTAATCAGATCCACCAAAGAGCAGGCAGAATATCTCAAGAGCTCGCCGCTTCATCATTCCCAGCAGATCCAGAAGGAAACGGAAAAGTCGGTCTATTTTACCTATGATCTCTATCCCACCTATGATTTTATTCAGGAGATTTTATCCTATGGAAATCAGGTTAAAGTCACTGAGCCTAAAAGCCTGATGGAGAAGATCAAAGAAACCCTGAAACAATCCATCAGCCAGTACGACGATCCCTTATCAGATCAATAATTCTTGCAATCCGGACACCAACCCTTTTTCCATTCTCAAAATTTATTATATTTGTGAAGAATGGCAACGAAAGCACTTTTTAATACAGTCGTCAATTGGTTTATCCTGCAGCGGATGGATCAGATCGAACATTTTATCAAGTATCCTGTAGAGACGCAGGAGGGGCTTTTGTTTTCCCAGCTTTTCCATGCAGAAGAAACCGAATATGCTCAGAAATATGGTTTCAGCTCTATATCAAATTATCGTGACTTCCAAAAGAAAGTTCCGATTGTCTGTTATGAAGACTTTGAGCCCTACATCGAGAAAGCAAGACAGGGGCAGAAAGATGTCATTTGGCCCGGACTTATTAAGCAATTTGCCAAATCCTCCGGCACCACCAATGCCAAAAGCAAATACATCCCAATTACTGCAGAAAGTCTGGAAGACTGCCATTACAAAGCCGGGAAAGATATGGTGGCGCTTTATGTCAACAATCATCCGGAAAGCGAATTGTTCCAACACAAGAATCTTAGATTGGGAGGAAGTGCGGAGATGTATCAGGATTTTAACACCAAGTTTGGAGATCTGTCCGCGATTCTGATTGAGAATCTCCCGTTTTGGGTAGAGATCATCAATACACCTAACAAGAAAATCTCCCTGATGTCTGAGTGGGAAAGCAAGATGAAAGCCATTATCAGCGAGGTCAGAAACGAAGATGTCGGAAGCCTTACCGGTGTCCCGAGTTGGATGATGGTGCTTTTGCAGCGAACTTTGCAGGAAACAGGAAAAAATAATATCGGAGAATTGTGGCCTAATCTGGAAGTTTTCTTCCACGGTGGAATCAGTTTCAAGCCCTACAAAAATCAGTATAAAGATATTATTGGCAGAGATATCAGATATTACGAGATATATAATGCCTCCGAGGGATTCTTCGGGATTCAGGACCAATCGGGAAGTGACGAGATGTTGCTGATGCTGGATTACGGGATTTTTTACGAATTCATACCAATGGATCAATATTATGCTGGCAGTCGCGAAGCGATCCCGATTTCGGAAGTGGAATTAGGTAAGAATTATGCCGTTGTCATCACCACAAATGGTGGACTTTGGCGTTACCTGATCGGCGATACGGTGAAATTTACTTCCATTAACCCTTACAGAATCAGGATATCGGGCAGAACCAAGCATTACATCAATGCTTTCGGAGAGGAGCTGATGATTGATAATGTAGAATCGGCTCTGAAGATTGCCTGTGAACATATGGACGCAAGCATTTCTGACTACACAGGTGCTCCGGTTTTTATGACCAACGAGAGCAAAGGCTGTCACGAGTGGATTTTCGAATTCACCAAAAAACCAAGATGTCTGGATGAATTTACAGACGTTTTTGATAAAACGCTTAAAACGTTAAACTCAGATTACGAGGCGAAACGTTATAATGACATCACATTGAGAAAACCAATCGTGCACTCGGCCAAATCAAATTTGTTTTATGAATGGATGGCTAGCCGTGGAAAGCTGGGTGGACAGAATAAAGTCCCTAGATTGAGCAACGACCGCAAGTATATCGATCCATTACTGATTCTTAATCAAGAATTATCCAATTAATTCCTTGGCTTGAGAAATAGCAGCTTCCGTAATTTTGGAACCGGAGATCAGTTGTGCAATTTCTTTCAGTTTTTCGTCTTCCGAAAGCTTTACAATTGTAGTTTTTGTAATGCCGTCTTCATCAAACTTTACCACTTTGTAATTTTCATTACCTTTTGCGGCAACTTGTGCAAGATGCGTGATCACGATTAACTGAAGATCCTGAGACATCTCCTGCATCAGTTTTCCCATCTCTTCAGCAATTCTTCCGGAAACTCCTGTATCGATTTCATCAAGGATTAAAGTTGGGAGCGCGTTGTTTTCCGCCATTATCTTTTTAATCGCCAGCATGACCCTTGACCTTTCTCCTCCGGAAACAGCACTTTGGATAGGTTTTAAAGGAAAGCCGGAATTAGCCTGGAACAACATCTGAATATTATTTTTTCCAAATAAATTAAATGCCGGAGAATTACTTAATTCTATTTTAAGAATCGCTTTTTCAAGACCTAGTTTTTGAAAAATTTCCTTTGCCTGATTTTCAAGAGTTGATGAAAATTTAGTTCTGTTATCCGTTAGTTTTTTACTGAAAGATTCTAATTGAAGTTCTAAAGTTTTAATCAACTTTTCTTTTTCTTCAATTTGATTTTCAATGCTTTCTAAGGAATTTTGACCAGCAGATAATTCTTCTCTGATAGCTAATAATTCTTCTATATTCTCCACCTGATGTTTCAGGAAAAGCGCATTGATTCTATTAATTGTAGATAAAAGATTTTGTAGCAATGCCGGATTGATTTCCAGGTTTTCAGCTTTATTTTCCAGATCAGAATTGATGTCTTTGATTTCCAGATAAGCCATTTCCAATCGTTGGCTTAACTCTTCATAGTCTGGTGAAAGTTCGGATAGCTTAGCAATTTTGTTCCTGATGTCGGAAAGGCTGGTCAAAACACCGAATTCCTCTGCATTCAGTTTGGAAAGTGACTGAGACAGTTGTTCACTGATCTGATCCGCATTTTCCTGGATATTCAATTGATTCTGAAGATCATTAAAATCAAGATTATCAAGATCCGCTTCTATAAGTTCTGTCAGCAAAAAGTGTTTATAATCTGACTCTTTGTTACTTTCGGAAAGTGAGGTTTTAAGAGCTTCAATTTCCTTCTTTGTTTTCTGATAATCATTATAAATATCCTGATAGTCAGATAACAGCGTTTTATTTTTGGCCAATCCGTCCAGAATCCCAAACTGGAATTCTTCTGTGAACAGGTTAGACGTCTCAAATTGTGAGTGGATATCAACTAATTTGGAAGATAATTCTTTTAGTACATCCAGTGTTACAGGAACATCATTGATGAAAGCACGGGACTTACCGCCCGGAAGAATCTCTCTCCGGATAATGGTATGTTCTTCGAAATCAAGATCATTATCGTCAAAAAACGTTTTAAAGCTGTCATTAATACTGAATTCGCTTTCAACGATGCTTTTGGTGTCAGCCTTAGCAAAAGACTTGGTGTCCGCTCTTTCACCCATAATGAGGCGAAGTGCACCTAGAATAATTGATTTTCCCGCACCGGTTTCTCCTGTAATGACTTGCAGTCCGTTTTTGAGATCAATTTCCAATCGATCGATCAATGCGAAATTCTGTATAAAAATCCTTGAAAGCATAACGAAATTAATAACTAACAATTAAAATCATTATTTCCATTTGTCCCATTTGGAATCGATATCTTTTGGAGCAAATGTGCTCATCAGCGTTTTTAATTCGCTGATATTTACAGAGGTATTTGGCCCGGAATTAAAAATATTAAAAATCTCCGTACTCTTGGTTTCTAGGAAAAGATTGAATGGATAATTCATCTGGAAATTATTCTCATAGAATTTAAGCTGCATCAGAGATTCGGCAATTGTTTTTTTGGCTGGATTCTGGTCAGGCTTGGATAAGTTGTCCAATCCGGATCTGTGGTAGCTGTAATAAACGGTTCTCAGTGTAGATGTATTTTCGTTCTGAAGGCCGGAGATCAGTGCGCCTCTGTTTCTCTGACTTTCGATGGCGTTCCAGCCGTCATAATTTTGATTCTGTGAATTTTGAGCAATTTTGAAAGCCTTATCAAACCAGGGCTGTCCGCCTTTTAACTGGAAGCTATCCCCGTCATAACCAAGAATGACATAAACATAAAAACTAATCACATCGATGAGGTTTTTCCCCGAAAATTGTCTCTCGTTGAACACAAGGTTCTCATTTTCATTATATTCGAAGGTGAGACGGGTATCATTAATGTTCATCAAAGGTGTTTCATATTGCGAATTGAAAACAGGTCGTGTTGCCTGGACTACTAGAGTCCCTTTAAAGGTATTATTAGAAGGACGCTCAGAAATAACCATTGCGAAATTACACTTCACTTTTTCGAAGTTTTGAAGTTTCTTTCCTGTCCAGCTTGTATTGTTGATGAAGTCACGCAGTGATTTTTCAAGTGTTCTGAAAACCTGGGTGTTACTTCCTGCGATCTGTTGATTGTTAATTTGTACGGTTGCCAAAAGCTCCTGAGAATATGCTGTTTGAGCAAAAAATAATGCACAAATTATATAAAGTAGTTTTTTCATTCCAAATAAAAATGTTTGTAAAAATAAGGAATCTTTGCTAAAGATCAACATCTAAAATCCCCATAAAATCATAACGGAAAAGAGGTTGTTTTCTTACAATTTCTGCTCAACAAAATTCAAAATATCTTTGGCGACATCTTCCTTAGATTTCAATGAAAAAGATTGCTCTTCAGTCGGTGTGAAAATTTTGATTTTGTTGGTGGCATTTGCAAAGCCAGCCCCTTCGTCTCTCAGAGAATTCAGGATAATCATATCCAGATTTTTCTTGACTAATTTTCCCTTTGCATTCTCCTCTTCGTTCTGGGTTTCAAGAGCAAAGCCAACTAGAAACTGATGCGTTTTCTTCTCGCCCATTGTTCGAAGGATATCTTTGTTTTTGACCAGTTCAATCGTTAATTCGTTTTCGTTTTTCTTGATTTTTTCTGTGGCTTTGACTTTTGGTGTATAATCTGCAACCGCAGCGCTCATTATTGCTACATCAACGTTATCATAATATTTGAAAACTTCATCGAACATTTCCTGAGCCGAAGTTACTCTGTGAAGCGTTATATTTTTATTATTGGCTTTCTGAGAAGATGGACCGGAAATCAGAATCACTTCGGCGCCCCTTTCAGCGGCTTCTTTTGCCAGGTCAAATCCCATTTTACCTGAGGAATGATTCCCTATAAATCTTACAGGATCAATATTCTCATAAGTTGGACCAGCGGTAATCAGGAATTTTTTTCCCGCAAAACTCTGTTTGGAATCAGAAAATTGATTTTCTACAAATTTAAAAATCGTTTCCGGTTCGGCTAATCTGCCTTGCCCAACGAGCTCACTCGCCAGCTCTCCATATTCCGCAGGAATGATCTGATGGCCAAAGCTTTCAGCTGTCTGTAAATTTTTGGTGACGGTTGGATGAATATACATGTCAAGATCCATTGCGGGCGCAATGATGACAGGGCATTTTGCAGACATGTAAACTGCCATCAGAAAGTTGTCGCAAAGTCCGTAAGATATTTTGGCAAGTGTATTGGCTGTGCAAGGCGCAATCAGGATGAGATCTGCCCAGAGTGCAAGTTCCACGTGGTTATTCCACGTTTTGCTATCATCATAAAAATCGGTATAAACCTTATTCTTGGAAAGTGTTGAGAATGTTAACGGTGATGCAAAATCTACAGCAGATTTGGTCAAAATAACTTTGACTTCTGCACCGGATTTTATAAAATCCCGCACGAGATAATTCATTTTGTAAGCAGCAATTCCGCCGGTAATTCCTAGAATCAGTTTTTTGCCTTGCAAGCTCATTTGCTTTGATTTTTATTAACGAAAGTATTAATAATTTTATTAACAAAAAAACCGCCTTCTAGATAATAGAGACGGTTTTGTATTTTAATCAACAGGGATTCTGTTATTTTCTTTCTTCAGTTTTTCTGAAATAGATGTCATCATCTAACCATTCTTTGATTGCAATGGAAGTTGGTTTTGGAAGTTTTTCATAATGCTTGGAGATTTCGATTTGTTCTCTGTTTTCGAAAACTTCTTCCAAAGTAGAGTTATGAACGGCAAATTCATCCAATTTTCCATGAAGTTCAGAGCGGATTTCAGCATTGATCTGTTCTGCTCTTTTACCCATAATCACGATAGCTTCGTAGATGCTACCTACTTTTTCTTCGATTTTATCTTTGTCGTAAGTGATTGTGCTTACTTCAGCTTTTGTATCTTTAACACTCATTGGGCGAAATTATTTTGAGAATGCAAATATAGTAATTATCTTTTAAACTTGAAAGTAGCTTGAGGTTCAGGCGAATTGATCTTCGCGCTGTCTCTTCTGGTTTGCTCTGCTGCCTTTTGCATATCCAGCTGGTTTTTTTCCTGGGCCAGCTCTTTTTTAGCATTTTCTTTAGCCTGGGCATCTTTCACTTTGGCCTCGTATTCCGCCTTTCTTTTTTCTACTTCGGCCTGGACTTTCGCGAATTTTACTTTTTCATCTTCCAGCTTTGTATAAAGATCATTAGCATTTTTGGCATAATCAGTATTCGGGATTTCTGCTGCAACTCTCTTTGCATATGCCGCTGCAGCATCCAGCCTTTCCTTTTTAAGATCATAGATGGAGTTGACGGCTAATTCGTATTTAGATTTCAAAATGATATCATAGATCTGAGGCCTGAGTTTAGTCGCAGGAAAATCTTCCAAAACATTTTCAAAAGCAACGGATGCTGCTTTGTATTCGGCCATTTTATAATATTGCTTTGCGTTTTCGAAAGCTTTGAATTCTAGTTTATAACTCAATTCATCAATCATCTGGCTGATGTTTTTAGAACGTTCAGAATCCGGATAATCGTTGATGAAATTTTGTAATTCTGTAATTGCTGACTCTGTATTGCTTTGATCCAGGTTGTAATCCAGAGAT